>Ga0209481_10000018_pt1 | contig 98621 bp, 81 predicted proteins | sample SoiMetdeltSBSDD3_FD_187598 | JGI IMG/M metagenome (GOLD analysis project Ga0209481, IMG submission 187598) | Bulk soil microbial communities from a Populus tree surrounding site in Tennessee, USA - Soil MetaG P. deltoides SBSDD3 (SPAdes) (version 2) | ecosystem: Environmental > Terrestrial >...
GCCCTCCGGCACGTACTGCACCATGAACATCGTGGACAGCCGCGCACCCAGCTCGTTGTCGACCATCATCTTCACCGTGATTCCACTGTAGACCAACAACGCGGTGCGCATGCTGGCGGAGACGGCGAGCAGGTCCTGCGACTGCTTCCCGGGCTCCATGTGCTCGGGCGTGATGTGGCCGAAGTACCGGTTCCGCGGGTCGCGGGGGTCGACCGGGACCGGCTCGCGTCGGACCACCGGCGGTACCGCCAGCGTGTCCCCGCCGAACCGGGTTCGCGGCTGCGGTGCCTGCATATCCGCCCACCGGGCGGTCGCCGGTCCCGGGTTGCGCCACGAGTGCGGCACCCCGGCCGGTACCAGGCCGTAGTCGCCCTCGACAAGCCGTGCCGACTCCTGCGGCAGCTCCACGACCACCTCGCCGGAGAGCACGTACATGCTCTGCTCGAACGAGTGCACGTGGGCCGGGATCATCCCGTCCGGGGCCAGCTCACAGATGCCGAACCCGGTGTGCACCGCGCCGGGCGTCTCCTCGTCCACGACCGACCACCGGCGGAACCCCGCCCCGGGCAGGCTCGCCGGGGCGGCGAAGTGAGCCTCCGCCGCCCGGCGTACGACGTGTCGCGACTGGGTCATGAGGAAGCGGCCGCCACCGCTGCTCTCTTGGCCACCTCACCGGTGAGGTGGTCCCTGGAGTTCTCGACCAGCGTGCGCGCCCGGTCGACGTCGGCGAGCAGCCGGCCGTCCCGCTTGCGCCACACGCCATCGATCATCACCGACTCCACATTGGACACGTCGGCGCAGAGGGTGACCGCCGCGACCGGGTCGATCACCGGCACCATGTTGATCGCGGTGGCGTCGATGACCACGATGTCGGCCGCCAGGCCCGGGGTCAGCGACCCGGTCTTGCCGCCCACGCCAGCCACCTTCGCCCCGTTGATGGTCGCCATCTCCAGCAGCTGCCGCGCGGTGAGCAGGCCGCTGGCCGGCTCGTTCTTCTCCCAGAACACCGCGTTCGCCCGGGCCCGCTCGGCCCCGAACGCGGCCCGCATCTGGGTGAACATGTCGCCCGGCACGGTCGTGACGACGTCGATCGACAGCGACGGCGGCAGGCCGTACTCCAGCGACTTCCTCACCGGCGGCCAGCCGTGGCCCATCTGGACCTCGACCTGCGCGGCGATCGAGATGGTGCCGCCGGCGTCCGCCACCTTCTGCCACTCCCCGTCGCTGAAGTAGCAGCAGTGGATGAACGTGGTGTCCGGGCCGAGCAGGCCCAGCCGGTCGAGCGCGTCCACCATGGCGAACCGGCCGGCCAGCCGGCCCATCCCGGCGTGCAGGGTGATCGGGATCCCCAGCTCGCGGGCGAGTCCCCACTCCTGCTGGACCACCTCGTCCTTGCAGAAGCCGGTCCCCCGGGTGGCGAGGGCCATCGTGATCAGGCCGTCGTCGGAGGAGAAGTACGTGTCCCGGATCCGCTTGACGTCCGTCGGAGGCACGCAGATCTGGCTCTCGAACCAGTACTCGGCGAGCGAGGTGTTCGCCGAGCCGTACGCGTACTGGGCCCGGATCCCCGACTCCTGCAGCCCGCGGATCGCGGCGTCCGGGTGGTCCGGGGTGTTGTTGATGTGCGACCAGTCGACCAGCGTGGTGATCCCGGCGTTGATGCACTCCAGCGCGCCGGCCAGGTTGCTGGCGTAGACGTCCTCCGCCCGGTACACCGGCGCGAACGTGTCGAGCACTTCGACGAAGTAGTCGTCGAGCGTGGCGTTCGGTGCGCAGCCGCGGATCGCCGTCTCCCAGGTGTGCCGGTGGGAGTCGATGAACCCGGGAATGACGATGCGCCCGGTACAGTCGACAAGCTCGGCGTCCGCTTCGATCTGCTGGTCGATCGCCGCGATCCGGCCATCCTCGACGAGAATGTCGGCCTTGGGCAGGTCGCCGAGGGCCGGGTCCATCGTGAGGACGCAGCCGTTGGCGAGAAGGGTGCGGTTGGACATTGCTGCCTCCATAATGGACGGTTAATAGCCGACGAGCGCGCGTGCCGCCGCGACCACCCGCTCGGTGCTGGGGAGGACATGCTTCTCGAGGATGTCGGCGAACGGCAGGGGCACGTTCTCCCCCGCGACCCGCCGGATAGGGGCGTCGAGGAGCTCGAAGCCCTCGTCGGCGACGATCGACGCGATCGTGCCGCCCCACCCTCCCTGGAACGGATTCTCTTCCACAATGATCAGTCGTGACGTCCGGCCGACCGAGTGCAGCACGGCCGTCATGTCCAGCGGTACGAGGCAGCGCAGGTCGATGACCTCCGCCTCGATCTCGTCCTCGGCCGCGAGCACGTCGGCCGCGGCGAGCGCGGTCGGCACGGTCGAGGCGAGCGCGACGAGCGTGATGTCGCCGCCGTCGCGGACCGTCGCGGCCTCGCCCAGCGGTACCACGTGGTCGGGTGGCGGCGCCGGGCCGGTGCTGGCGAGCAGTGCCTTGTGTTCGAAGAGCACCACCGGGTCGTCGGACCGGATGGCCGACGCCATCAGGCCCACCACGTCGGCAGGCGTCGAGGGCGCCACCACCTTGAGTCCGGGTACGGCGAAAGCCCAGTTCTCCACGGCCTGCGAGTGCTGGGCGCCGAAGCCGAGCCCACCGCCGTTCGCGGTCCGGATGACGAGCGGCACGGTGACCTGGCCGCCGGTCATGTACCGCACCTTCGGGATCTCGTTGGCCAGGTAGTCCCAGCAGCACGCGAGGAAGTCGCTGAACATGATCTCGGCGACCGGACGGATGCCGGTCATCGCGGCGCCCATCGCGGCACCGACGATCGCCTGCTCGGAGATCGGCGTGTCCCAGACCCGCTGCGGGCCGAACTCCTCGAACAGCCCGACGGTCGTCTTGAAGACCCCTTCCGCCGCGCCGATGTCCTCGCCGAGGCAGACGACCGTCGGATCGCGGCGCATCTCCCGGGCGATGCCCTCGGCCACGGCGGCCCGGTAGGTCAGCTCCGCCATGCCGCGCCTCCGTCCGCCCATACATCCGTCATCGCCGTCGCCAGCGCCGGCTCGGGCGCGGCCTTCGCGGCCTCCACCGCGTCGGTCACGATCTTCGCCGCCCGCGCGTCTGCCTCGGCGACCGCGTCCGGCGCCACGTCCAGCGCCTCCAGCCTGGCCCGGGCGATGTCCAGCGGGTCGTGCTCGAGCCAGCGCTCGACCTCCTCCGCCGGCCGGTACTTCGCCGGGTCGGTCCGGCTGTGCCCGTAGTGCCGGTAGGTCTGCGCCTCGATCACGGTCGGCCCCTTGCCACCCCGGGCCCGCTCGACCGCGCGGGCGACCGCGTCGCGTACCACCTCGACATCGTTGCCGTCGATGACCTCGGCCGGGATGTTGTTGGCCGGTGCCCGGTCCGCCGCCGGGTTCGCCACCGACGTGACCGTGCCGATCGGCGTGTACTCCATGTAGAGGTTGTTCTCGCAGACGAAGATCACCGCCAGCTGCCACACCGCGGCGAGGTTCATCGCCTCGTGGAACGCGCCGATGTTCGTCGCGCCGTCCCCGAAGAACGCCACCGCCACCTGGTCGGTCCCGCGCAGCTTGGCGGACCATGCGGCGCCACAGGCCATCGGCAGGTGGGATCCGACGATGGCGTACGAGCCGAGCATCCCGTTCTGCGCCTTGGTCAGGTGCATCGAGCCGCCCTTGGCCTGGCACAGCCCGGTTGCCCGGCTCATCAGCTCGGCCAGGCACTCCTCCGGCGTGGCGCCACGCGCGATCGCGTGGTGGTGGCCCCGGTAGGTGGCGAACACGTAGTCGTCCGGCCGCAGCGCGAGGTGCGCGCCGACCGCGACCGCCTCCTGACCGGCGGCCAGGTGCGTGGTCCCCTTGACCAGACCGGCCAGGAACAGGTCCTGGGCCGCCTTCTCGGTGCGCCGGATCAGCGCCATCTGCTCGTACGCGGCCAGCAGTTCATCGGCGTTCATACGGCTGACCCCGCCTCGGTGTTCTTGTGCGACTCGGCCTCGCGCAGCGTGTTGAGCGGCCCGCCGACCGTCCAGTAGCGGCGGCCCGCCACGAGCAGCTCCTCGGCCGGAAACTTCGTGATGACCTCGCAGCCGGTGGCGGTCACGACGACCTCCTCCTCGATCCGCGCCGCGGACCAGCCGTCGGCCGCCGGCCAGTACGTCTCCAGCGCGAACACCATGCCCTCTTCGAGGGGCTCAGGGTGGTCCAGCGAGACGAGCCGGCTGAAGATGGGCTTCTCCCAGATGGACAGCCCGACGCCGTGGCCGTACTGCAGAGCGAACGCGGCCATCTCGTCGGGGAAACCGAACTCCTCGGCGCGCGGCCACACGCTGACGATGTCGGCGGTCGTGGCGCCCGGCTTGACGAGCGCGATCGCCTGGTCCATGTACTCCCGGCACCGGATGTACGCGTCGCGTTGGGCCGGCGAGGCGCTGCCGACCGCGAAGCACCGGTAGTAACAGGTGCGGTAGCCGAGGTGGCTGTGCAGGATGTCGAAGAACGCCGGATCGCCGGGGCGGATCAACCGGTCGCTGTAGACGTGCGGGTGCGGCGAGCAGCGCTCCCCGGAGATCGCGTTGACGCCCTCGACGTACTCGCTGCCGAGGCCGTAGAGCACCTTGCTGACCAGGCCGACGCACTCGTTCTCCCGGACCCCGGGGCGGAGGAACTCGTACAGCTCCTCGTAGGCGGCGTCAACCATCGCGCAGGCCTGGGTGAGCAGGGAGATCTCGTCGGCGGTCTTGATCCGCCGGGCGGCGAGGAAGACCTGCTGGCCGTCGACGACGTCGATGCCCACGTCCTTCAGCGCCGCGAGCACCGGCATCTCCGCGAGGTCCACGCCGACCGGCTGGTCGGCGAGGCCGTGCTCGCGCAGGACCGTGGCGATCTTCTTCGCGACGTCGGCCGCGATGCCGGCGTCCGGGTGGAACGCGCCGCGCAGCGTGGAGATGCCGGCCCGGGCCCGGGCGGTACCGTCCAGCCACGGGTTGTAGAGCTGGTGGTGCCGGGCCGCGGAGCCGAAGTCCCACACGACCGGCTCGCCGCCGCGCGGCAGCAGGGCGAACCGGATCAGCTTGTCCATCGCCCAGGTGCCGATGTGCGTGGCGGTCATGTAGCGGATGTTCGAGAAGTCGAAGGTGAGCAGAGCGCCCAGCTCGGACGCGTTCAGCTCGGCGCCCAGCCGGGCGAGCCGTTCGCGGCGCAGGCGATCGAGGTCGATCCGCTGCTCCCAGTCCACGGCGTTCGGGCCATAGGTGCGGATCGCCATCGACGCTCCTCTCCGCGCATGGCGCAGCTCACGGAGGTGTTAAATCCCGGTTACCAAACTAGGGGAATCCGCGGGAGACCGTCAAGAAATGCTCGACATGTAACGTACACTCGACGCTGGTCGAAGGAGGTGGGATTGGGTTCGGCAACGGTCCCTCCGATCGGCGCGCGGCTGCGGAACGAGCGACTCCGCCGCGGGATGAGCGTGCGCGGCCTGGCCCGGGAGATCGGCGTCTCCGCGAGCCTGATCTCCCAGATCGAGACCGATAAGAGCAGCCCGTCGGTGAGCACGCTCTACGCGATCACCACCGCGCTCGACGTCTCGATCGAGGAGATCTTCGCCGGCGGTACGGACGGCCGCCCGGAGGACCCGGGCGAGGCCGACCTCACCACCCCGATGCCGGCCGTGCACCGGCCGCTGGAACCGGCCCGGAGCAAGCGGATCGGGCCGGTCGTCACGCCCGCGTTACGCGAGGTGCTGACCCTCGACTCGGGCGTCACCTGGGAGTTGCTCGGCCAGATCCCGGACAAGCACGTCGATTTCCTGCTCATCACGTACCAGCCGGGCGGCACCTCGTCGAACTCCGGCCTGCTGATGCGGCACTCGGGCGTCGAGTACGGCTACGTCATCTCCGGCGCGCTCACCCTGACCCTCGGGTTCGAGGTGCACCGGCTGGCCGCGGGCGACGCGGTCTCCTTCGATTCCACCACTCCGCACGCGTACCGGAACGAAGGCAGCGAACCGGCCGTGGGCGTGTGGTTCGTGCTTGAACGCGCTGCGTGAGTGCTGCACAGTTCTATTGCACGCGTGTGAAACCACAGCTTACACTCCGGCCAATGCACCGCCACGTTATCCGTGGGAGGACGGTGTTGCACCGTGACCGGAGTTTCCCGACGTACCATCTTCAAGGCCAGCGCCGGAGCCGCGGTCGGCGCGGTGACGACCGGCGCCGTTACCACGACACCCACCGATGACCTCGTCCTGCTGAACGGCCGCATCCATGTGATGGACAGCGCAGGAACCGTCGTCCGGGCCGTCGGCATCCGCGACGGGCGGATCGTGCACGCCGGCAACGATCTCGCGACCGTCCTGAAGGCGCTGCCCGGCCGGCCGCGGCTGGTCAACCTCCGCGGGCGGACCGCGATCCCCGGCATCATCGACAACCACAACCACATCGTGCTGATGGGCAACCGGCCCGGGCACCACACGCCGCTGGAGAACGCGTACTCGATCGCGGACGTCCAGCGGACCTACCGGGACCGGGCGTCCGGCGTGCCCGCCGGCGAGTTCATCACCACGATCGGCGGCTTCCATTTCAACCAGTTCCGTGAGGTCCGCCTGCCCACGCTGGCCGAACTGGACGCCGCGGTGCCGCATCATCCGGCGTACCTGTCGATCAGCTTCAGCGGTCCGTCGGTCACCAACAGCCTGGGCAAGGCCTTCTTCGAGAGCGCCGCGCTGCCGGTGACGGTCGGCGCGGACGGCGCCATCGCCGCCGGGATCGAGACCGGCAAGGCGACGCTGGCCCTCCGGCAGACCCTGACGTTCGCCCGGCGCAAGCGGGGCGTCCTCGACGCGATGCGGTACGCCGCCAGCGTCGGCGTCACCACCCATCTCGACCAGGGCGCGTTCCAGGCCACCGGTACGCCGTCCGACGGCGCGGCCCACGAAGACAACTACACGATGCACCTGCCGTTCCTCGCGGTCTACGCCGACGGCGACGGGATCGTCCGGCTGCGCATCAACTTCCTGCACATGGACACCGACCCGGCGTTGCCGACGCTGACCGAGCGGCTGCGCAACGCGTACCCGTTCTTCGGCGACGACCTGGTCCGGACCGGAGGCATCGGCGAGTTCATCGCCTCGGGGCTGGGCCCGACCTGGCTGGAAGCGGCCCGGCGGATCGCCCGGGCCGGGTGGCGGGCGGAGGTCCACTCACTGTCCACAACGGACTTCCAGACCGAGATCCAGGGCTTCGAGACGGTCAACGCCGAGACCCCGATCACCGACCTGCGCTGGGTGGTCGCCCACGTTCCGTTCATCACTCCGGAGTACGTCCAGCGGCTCGAGGCGCTCGGCGGCGGACTGAGCCTGACCGGCTGGCGGTACCTCGCCGGCACACCGACGAGCAACGGGCCACCGTTCCGGATGATCGTCGACAGTGGAATCCACACCGGTATGAGCTCCGACGGCATGCAGATCGCCCCGATGAACCCGTTCATCCATGCGTACTACGCAGTGACCGGACGCAACGCGCTGGGTACCGTCATCAATGCCGGGCAGCAGATCACCCGGCACGAAGCGCTCGCCCTCTACACCCGCGCGAACGGCTGGTTCCTCGGCGGACCCGACGAGGACCAACTGGGCACGCTGGAGGTGGGCCGGCTCGGCGATGTCGTCGTGCTCGACCGCGACTACTTCACCGTCCCCGAAGACCAGATCCGCCAGGTCCGCTCGGTGCTCACCGTCGTCGGCGGCCGGATCGTTCACAACACAGGCGAGGTGGGCTGACCCATGCGACTTGTTGCGCGAGCTTGCGAGCGCAGACTGCAAGCAACGACCTCCGCGCTCGCCGTCGGGATCCTCCTGGTCCTGACGGCGGCCTGCGAATCCAAGACCGATACCGGCTCCGGCGCACCACGGGCGAGCGGCGAACCGATCGTCGTCGGCTCGACGCTATCGCTCAGCGGAGCGTTCGCCGCGACCGGCGCCATCCATAAGATCGTGGGCGAGCAGTTCGTCGCCCGGCTCAACGCGAACGGCGGCCTGCTGGGCCGGCCGGTGGAGTGGATCGTCCGCGACGACGAGTCCGACCAGGCGAAGGTCAGCACGCTCTACGAGCAGCTGATCACGCAGGACAGGGTCGACCTCATCATCGGGCCGTACGCCACTCCGAACATCCTCTCCGCGATGGCGGTGGCGGCCCGGCACGGGTACACGCTGCCGCAGCACACCGCCGTGCTGGCGCCGCTGCTGACGTACCGGTGCCAGTTCCCCGGCTGGTCGATCGGCCCGACGCCCAACGAGCTCGTGCCGAACCAGCTCTACGACGCCGTAGCCTCACTCCCCACGCCACCGAAGAAGGTGGTGGTCGTGACCAACCAGAACGGCTCGACGGACTTCGTCTCGTACGGCTCCGGGAACAACAAGACCGGTGCGGTCTCCATCACCAAGCAACGCGGCCTGGAACTCGTCCGCGAGATCCGGTACCCGCCCAACACCAGCGACTGGTCGTCGATCGCGACCCAGATCCGGGACGCCAAGCCTGACCTGGTCGTCAACAACGGCCTCGGCGTCGACCCGGTGAACCTGCTGCAGGCGATGGCGCAGCTGAACTACAAGCCTCCGCTGATGTTCAGCCTCTTCCCGGCACCCGGCCCGTTGCTCGGCCTCGGCGCCGCATCGGACGGCATGCTGTCGGTCACCATCTTCGAGCCGAACCAGGCCACGCTCAGCAAGCTCGACCCGTCCGCCACCGAGATCGTCAACGAGTACAAGACCCGGGCGGCCGCGGCGAAGCTGACGTACACGGTCTTCGAGACCCAGGCGGCCGCATCCTGGAACGCGTGGGAGATCCTGGTCTCCGCGGTCAAGGGCAGCGGCGGCGTCGACCAGAAGAAGATGTGCGACGAGCTGCACGCCAACGGCGCCCAGACGACGTTCAGCGGCAAGCTCACGTTCGACGAGAAGCAGAACAACTTCTGGCCGACCACACAGTCCATCAAGCAGATCCAGAACCGCGACTGGGTAACCGTGTGGCCACGTGAGCGGGCCGCGGCGGAACTGCGCGCTCCCTCGTCGTGAGCACTGTCCAAGCTGCACTGAGCGGGGCACTCCTGGGCGGCCTTTACGCTTTGATGGCTGCCGGCGTATCGGTCGCCTGGGGTGTCCTGCGGGTCATCAACCTGGCGTACTTCGGCTTGATCCTGCTCGGCGCCTACCTGACCTTCCAGGTCGCCTCGTGGTGGGGCATCGACCCGATCCTGACCCTGGTCGTCTCGGTACCGGCGATGTTCGTGCTCGGTGGCCTGGTGCAGTGGGTGTTCGACCGGCTCCGGATCTCGGAGCTCAACTCGCTGCTGCTGAGCTTCGGCCTGCTCATCATCATCGTGCAGGCCGTCAGCAATGTGTGGAGCGCGGACTTCCAGCGGATGACGGCTTCGGTCAACCCGTACGCGACGAACTCGGTGGCGGTGGGCCCCTTCGTCTTCGGCGCACCGACGCTGCTCGCCTCCGCCGTCGCGGTCGCGGTCATCGGCGGCGCCCACCTGGTGCTCACCAGGACGTTCGCGGGTCGGGCGCTGCGGGCCTCCGCCGCCGATCCGGCCGTCGCCGCGGCGTTCGGCGTCGACCACCGGCGGCTGGGTGTCCTGCTCGCCGCGGTGTCCGGCGGTACCGCGGCGATCGCCGGCATGCTGTTCGCGCTCGGCAGCGCGCTCACCCCGGCGACCGCGTTCGAATGGTTCGGTACCGTCTTCGCGGTCGTCATCCTCGGCGGCATCGGGCACCTCGCCGGAACGCTCGGCGCCGGCGTCCTCGTCGGCGTACTCTCCTCGGTCGTCTCCACGGTGCTGTCCCCGGCCGCCGCGCCGTTCGTGCTGTTCTCCGCGATCGTGCTCGCTCTGCTCCTGCGCCCCTCCGGCCTGTTCGCGCGGCGGAGCACCTGATGCTGAAGCGGGGTTTCGCCGGTCTCGCGCTCGCCGTAGCGGTGCTGGCGACGCTGTCGCTGTACCGGCAGACCATCGGCTTCCCGCTCTTCTATCTCGTGCTGCTGACCAGCATGCTGTTCTGGGTAACGCAGGCGACGAGCTGGAACGTGCTGTCCGGCTACAGTGGATACTTCAGCTTCGGCCAGGCCGCGTACGTCGGCGTCGGCGCCTACACGACCGCCGTGCTGTACGCGCGTCACCAGGTGAACTTCTACCTGACGATGCTCGTCGCCGCGGTGCTCTGTGCCCTGCTGGCGCTGGGGATCGGCGCGCTGGCGTTCCGGCTGCGCTCGCTGCGCGGCGAGATCTTCGCGTTGCTGACGCTCGCGGTGCCGTTCATCCTCGCCGCGCTGGCCCGGATCAATCCGGCGATCGACGGCGGGCAGGGCATCATCGTTGGCGTCCCGCCGTACCCCGAAGGTCTGGGCCGGTTCCAGGATTTCCTGTACCTGTTGACGTTGCTCGTCGCGGGATGCGCCGTGACGGCCGCGTTCGCGATCCAGCACACCCGGTTCGGCTGGGCGCTCGCGGCGGTGCGGGACGCGGAGGACGTCGCCGAAGGGCTCGGCGTCGCGACCTTCCGGTACAAGCTGCAAGCGCTCGTCGCCAGCGCGGTCATCGGCGGCGTCGGCGGCAGCATCTTCGCGCTGCAGATCGGGTTCGTCGCGGTCGACAGCGTATTCCACCTGACCGTACCGCTGTTCGTCATCGTGATGAGCGTCCTCGGTGGACGGACGCACTGGCTGGGGCCGGTGCTCGGCGCGGCGGTCATCGTGCTGCTGCAGAACCGCATCACCGCCTCGGGATTCGGTGACTGGCAGCTGATTGTGCTCGGCGCGGTGCTCGCCGCGCTCGTCGTGGTCGCGCCCGACGGCCTCTACGCGCGGCTGCGCGCCCGGCCGTGGGTTGTGTTGATCGCGTTCGTGGTGACCGTCGCGGTGGCGCTGCCGTGGCTGGACATCCTCGACGGGCTGCTCGTGTCCACTGTGGTCGCCGTGGTCGTGGCCATGGCGCCCTGGCCCCGCTCCTCCCGGTCGGCCCCGGCTCCCGCGGCGCCGGCGGTACCGGCTGCTCGCCCGACTCCCGACGAGCCGCCACCGGTGGGGGACGCCCTCGTGGACTGCCGGCGTCTCGCCCGCTCGTTCGGCGGAGTTCGCGCGCTGGAGGACGTGACCTTCCAGGTACGCGAGGGCGAGCTGGTCGGTCTCGTCGGGCCAAACGGTTCCGGCAAGACGACGCTCGTCAGCCTGCTCAGCGGTGCACTGCGGCCGACCCGGGGGTCGATCAGCATCGCCGGGGTCGACATCGGCGGGCTGCCGCCGCACCGTGTCGCGCATGTGGGAGTCGCGCGCACGTACCAGATCCCGCGCCCGTTCGGGTCGATGACCGTGCGGGACAACGTGGCGATGGCGCTGATGTTCGGGCGGGCGCCGCGCCCGCTCACGCAGGCGCGACTGGACGCGGAGCGGCACCTCGCGATGGTGGGACTCGAGGCCCGGGCCGACGCCCGCCCGTCCGGGCTGAACCTCCACCAGCGGCAGCTGCTCGAGGTTGCCCGGGCGCTCGCCACGGAGCCCAAGGTGCTGCTGCTCGACGAGGCACTCGCCGGCCTCAACCCGGCCGAGATAGACAGCGCGGTACGGGTCATCCGCCGCGTCCACGCCTCCGGCATCACCATCGTGATCGTCGAGCACCTGCTCCGCGTGGTGAACCAGCTCGCTTCCCGGATCGTCGTGCTCGACCGCGGATCGATCCTGGCCGACGGCGAGCCTCGTACCGTGATGACCGATCCGGCGGTGGTCCGGGCCTACCTCGGGAAGCGTGCGCATGCTTGAGGTCCGCTCGCTCGACGCGTTCCACGGCCAGGGCCAGGCGCTCTGGGGCATCGACCTGGATGTCCACAGTGGGGAGACGGTCAGCATCGTCGGGCCCAACGGTGCCGGCAAGTCCACATTGGTCAACTCGATTGCCGGCCTGCACCGGGACCGGCGCGGCCGGATCGCGGTCGACGGCGTGGACGTCATCGGGCTGCCCGCGCACCAGGTCTGCGCCCACGGCGTCGCGGTGGTACCGGAGGGGCGGCGCGTCTTCCCGGATATGTCCGTCTACGACAACCTTTGCCTGGGCGCGTACCGGCGGGCGGCCCGCTCGACCTTCCGGCAGGCGCTGGCCGAGGTGTACACGCTGTTCCCGCGCCTGCAGCAGCGGTCGGGGCAGTTGGCGGGCAGCCTCAGCGGCGGCGAGCAGCAGATGCTCGCGACCGGCCGGGCACTGATGGCGAGGCCTCGGCTGCTGCTGCTCGACGAGCCGTCACTCGGGCTGGCGCCGGTCGTGGTCGACGAGGTGTTCGCCGCCATCGAGGCGATCAACGCGCGCGGCGTCAGCGTGCTGCTGATCGAGCAGGACGTCGACCGGGCACTGGAGATCGCCCGGCGGGCGTACCTGCTGGCGGAGGGGCGGATCGCCTTTTCGGGTGCCGCAGACGACCTGCGGGCGAGCGCCGAGGTCCGGCGCAGCGTCCTCGGCCTGTAGGGTCTGTGGCTCATGGAGCTGCATTGGCGCTCGGTCGCTGTCGCGCACTATGTCGAGGAGCCCGATCTGCCGGCCGACGTCTCCCCGCGGCCTTACCTCCATCCGGTCCGCACGGCCGGCGGCCTAGCCGTCACCGCGTTCATGCCGCCCGACCACCAGCACCACTTCGGCGTCAACGTGGCCATTCCCGATGTAGCGGGGCACAACTTCTGGGGCGGCCGGACGTTCGTGCGCGACCAGGGCCCGACGTGGCTGGACAACCACGGGCGGCAGGTCCATGTGCGGTGGATCGGCGACGGCGTCGAAGAGCTGTTGTGGCTCGCCCGCGACGGCGCTCCGGTCATGCGCGAGCGGCGGACGCTGGCCGCTCGTGACGTGGACTCCTTCTGGGCGCTGGACTTTTCGTTCGAGTTGAGCAACGTGACCGGCGGCCCGCTGGCGATCGGCAGCCCGGCGACGAACGGCCGGCCGGGCGCCGGGTACGGCGGCTTCTTCTGGCGGCTGTCCGGCGGCCCCGGCGCGGTGCGACCGTACGGCCCGTCCGCAGACGGTGAGCAGGCCGTGCACGGGTGCCGGGCGCCATGGGTGGCGATGGCCGGCGAGGGCTGGACGCTGGTCTTCGTCGCCGGTGACGCGGCCACCCGGGCGGACCCATGGTTCGTCCGGGCGGCGGAGTACCCGGGGGTCGGCTCGTCGCTCGCCTGGGACCGGCCGCTGGCCGTGCCGTCCGGCGGCGTGGTGGCGCGGCGGATCGTGACGATCGTCGCCGACGGGCTGGTACCGCCGGACCGCGCGGCCGCCCTCGCCGCCGAAGTAACGTAGCCGGCTATCGGTTGTCTGACGCCTGACCCCGCGCGGCCGCCGGACGCGGCACACTCACAGGCATGGCCTTCACGGTCCTGGCAGTGGCGGATGCCGCACTCGTGCGGGTCGGGCTCGAGGCTGCCCTGGAGGCGAACGCCGACCTGGTCCTGGCCGGGACGGCGGCCTCCATCATGGAAGCGGAGTCCCTGGTCGAGCGGTTCCGCCCGGACGCCGTGGTCGTGGACCAGGAGCTGGCCGACGGCGACGGCCTGGTCTACGGTGCCCGGCTGCGTGAGGCCCGACCCGGCATGGGCGTCGTCCTGCTGGCCCCGCGCGACGACCACCTGGTCTTCCGCGCGCTGGAGGCGGGCATCTCCGCGTACGTGCTGCGATCGACCCCGGTCGACGAGCTGGTGGCGGCGATCCGGCACGCGGCCGTGGCGCCGACCTCCTTCACCGGCCCGGACCTGGCCGGCGTGCTCGCCCGGCGCCGCCGCGGCGCGGCGACCGTGTTGAGCCGGCGCGAGGCCGAAGTGCTCGGCCTGCTCGCCGAGGGCCTGCCCACCCAGCTCATCGCCACGAAACTCGGCGTCTCCGAGTCGACGGTCAAGACGTACCTGAGCCGGGTCTATGACAAGCTCGGCGTCCGCAGCCGCGACGACGCCGTCGCCAGCGCCCACCACCTCGGGATGCTCCGCGGCCGGCGTTAGACCGTACTTCCAGGCCTGTCGAGAGAGGTTGGGCGGGCTTCGCAAGGTCAAGCACAGCGTCATGGTGTTACGAACCTGGTCTGGTTCAAGTTCTACACTATCTCGAATACACCTTTGAACGGGAAGTCGGGTGCAACCAACCGCCAAGTCTGCCCAGACACGGAGCGATACCAATGCTCCTCTAGTACAGTTGCTGCTGCATAACGGGAACGCACCGGAACCTCCTGCAGCACGCCTTTTGCTAGCGCGTCAGTAACCCACCTCAAGAACCGTTCGTACTCACCTGGTGATCGGAAACCATCTATCTCATCCCAGTCTTCCATGTTGCCCACCGCCGCTAACCGAAGGACCCGCCACCAGTTACCCAACTAGAGTCTACGCGCGGTATGAAAATCTGGTTACCGCCACCCACAAGCCCACGCTGAGCTGCAGCGACTCCTTCGTAGAAGACTGTTCCCGGCGGAATGCTCGCGGACACCCAGGTGGTTGCCGAATTACCCCACATCGGATCGAGTGCACTGTCAACTATCGACTGAACCGGACCGGTGGGCCTCACCCGGGTCCAGTAGCCGCTAAGCTCTCGTGCTGATCCACCGTAGACTCGGTACACGGTCGTCGCCGAGTCCGAGATCACCTCGTCGTAAGTGCCACTCCTGAAGGTGTTCGCGATGCCTCCCGGCAATGGCCCTTCGTTCATCGGTCCGTGGTGGACGACTCGCGCCGGACTCTCCTGCTTTCCTCCCGCGCGGACGTTGGGCTCGTGCGGCTCACCTGCCTTTCCGCGTGACCCGGGAACCCTCGCCTTCCCGCCGAGCCAGCCGAAGGCGCCGCCGCCAGCCGTCGCGATCACGAGACGGATCGGGTCGATCTGGCCGGTGGTCAGCAGCTGGTCGGCAGCATCGCCGACGAGTCCTGATGCCGCCCCGGCGATGAACAGGTTGGCGCCGGCGGCGCTGACCGCACCGAAGGTCAGGCCCGCGAGGCCACCAGCCACAGCGCCGACCCCGACACATTTCCAGGTCGAGGTCCCCTCCGGGCACATCATGCCCCCGTACAGCGCACCGGCGGCGGCACCGGCCAAGCCCATGCAGGCCAGGGCGCCGCCGCCAGCGGTCAGCGCGGTGCAGACGCCGAAGACCGCGATCCCTACCACGGCGCTCGCGACGGTCGCGATGATCTGGTCGCCGTGGTCCTGCCAGAACTTCTTCGCCCGGCTGGCCACCTCGGAGGCGAGCGTCTTGGCCTTCCTTGCCTGCTCGGCTGCCTTCTTCTTGACCGCCGTCCAGGTCGACTTCGCCTTCTCCTTGGCCGTCTCCCAGGCCTGCGAGGTCACTGTCGTGACCTTGTCGACGGTCTCCCCGACTGCCGACGTCAGGTCGTCCCACGCCTCGGAGACCGCGGAGGTGAAGGCGTTCCAGGCGTCAGAAGCGAAGCTCAGCGCCTGGTCGAGGAACTCGGGCCAGTGGCCGTCCGGGTCGAAGAAGTCGACCGGGTCGCCGTTGGCATACAGGTACCGGTTCAGCGAGACCGGTGCCGACAGGGCTCCGACGATCGAGTCCCGCGCGGTGAACCGGCCCGACATCGGGTCGTACTGCCGGAACCCCATGTCCACCAGGCCGGTGACCGGGTCGGTCAGCCGGGACTGGAACCCGAGCGGCACCGGCGGGGACCCGGTGGTGGACGTCACCCGTCCGAACGGGTCGTACTCCGCCTGCCACCGTACCGTCGAGCCGTTGTCGTCCTTGAGCGCGACCAGGTCACCGTGGACATTCGTCCACGCCTGCTGAGTGACCGAGCCCGCTGTCGCCTCGGCAAGCAGGCTCCCGCCCGGGGCACGGACCATGGTGGTGGCCGGGCCGGACCCCGACCGCGACAGAGCCAGCGCCGACGAGCCGCCGTCGTAGCCGAGCGTCTGGATCGTTCCGCCCGCCGTCCGGCTGGAGATCCGGCCAAGCGCGTCCCGGCCGTAGGAGACCGCCGACCCGCCGGAAGACGCGGAAGCCATCTCCCCGAAGCTGTTGTAACCATAGGACGTGCCGCCGGCAGACGTCTGCATGCCGTCAGCGTCGTACCCGTACGCCATACCGTCCGATGTGGATGTCAGGCGGTCCGCGAGGTCGAAGGCGGCAGTGACCGCTGGCTGGCCGTTGTGTGAGACGGAAGACCGGTTGCCGTCCGCGTCCCAGGTGGACACCAAAGAGGACAGCGTGTTGCCGCCCTGGGTCAGGACAGTCGACGTGAGCCGTCCGGCACGGTCGTAGCCGTGGGTCGTCACCGTCGGCGTAGTCCCTGGACCGGTGACCGTGGCGATCTGCCCGTCCGGGTGGTAGGTAAGGCTCGCGGAGTAGCCGGGGCTGTTCACTGAGACGAGCCGGCCGTCCGCGTCATACGACCGTGCCTCGTTGCCCAACGCGCTCGGGGCGACGGCGCTACGGGACAGCAGCTGACCGGCCCCGTCGTAACCGGTGAAGTTGGCGTTCGTCCCGCCCCGCACCGTCGCGAGCAGTCCCCGGCTCGCGTCGTACGTGTAGGTTATCGCCGGACCGACCGGCGGCGTCACCGAGGCGAGCCGGCTCGCGGCATCGTGGGCGTAGGTTGTGTCGCCGAAGCCGTCGGTGCTCCGGACCATCAGGCCGCGGTTCTCGTACGCGAAGCTCAAGGGCGCTGCACCTGGAGCGGTGGCCGAGGTAAGGCGACCCGCCGCGTCGTACCCGAACGTCCGCGTCTGGCCGCCGGCGGTCAGTTGGGTTCGACGGCCCGCAGCGTCGTAGCCGGCCGTCAGGGTCCGGCCGGATGGATAGGTCGTCGATGTCGGCCTGCCCTCGCCGTCGTAGCCGAACGAGGTCACCGCACCGAGCGGGTCCGTCTCCGTCGCGACACGCCCGGCGGCGGTGTAGGCGTACGCGTAGACGCCGCCCCGCGGCAGGGTGACCTTCGTGAGCTGACCGGCTGCGTCCCAGTCGTAGCGGCTCGTGTTGCCCAGGGCGTCCGCGGCGGTGCGCATCCGGCCGGCCGCGTCGTAGGTCCAGGTCGACGCATGGGTGCTGGGCAGCGTGCGGGTGACAACCCGGTCGGCCGGGTCGTAGGCAAACGTCGTCCGCCCGCCGACCCCGTCGATCTGCGCGGTCCGCCGACCTCGCGAGTCGTACTCGAAGGTGGTGAGGTACGGTTCTTTCGCGGTCAGGAGCCGCCCCACCTTGTCGTAGGTGAACTCGAAAGCTCCCGAGGAGCCCCCCTGCTTGCGGGTCAGCTCGCCGCGGCCGTTGTAGGTATAGGTCCACTGAACGTTCGCGGGGTCAGCCGTCCGGACCACGTTGCCATCGAGGTCGTACGTCGTCACCCACGACGCGCCCGTGGCGTCCCAACGCACGGCCGGCCGGCCGGCCGCGTCATAGGCGACGTTGGCGACCACACCGCCCGGATCGGTGACCGAAGCCTGGCGACCTAACGCGTCGTACGAGTACGCGGTCGCCTTCACCAGCGGATCGATTGCCGCCGTCACCCGGTTCGCCGCGTCGTAGGCGTAGTCCCAGTTGCGACCGGTCCGATCCGTCCGCCGGGTCAGGTTCCCGACCGCGTCGTACGTGAAGGCCTCGACCGTCATATCGGGGTGGACCCGGCCGGTAAGCCGGCTCAGCAGGTCATAGCTGGCCGTCGTACGCCGGTTGAGCGGATCGACCTGCGCGGTGGGCCGGCCGGCGGGGTCGTACTCGATCCTCCACGTCCCCGCGGGGTCGACGATCGCGGTCACGTTGCCGTCAGGGTCGTACTGGTATGTCGTCTCGGCTCCGGCACCGTCCTTTTCGGACACCACATTCCCGGCCGCGTCCTTGGTGGCCACCGCGAGCTGGCCCAGATGGTCGGACAGGCTCACGCTTCTGGTGGCGTCGTTGTACGCGTACGTCGTGACCGCGCCGTCCTGATCGGTGCGGCTGGTCGCACGCCCGATGGCGTCGTACGCGACCGACACGGTGAAGGTCAGCGGATCGGTCGTCCTGGTCGGGCGTCCAGCCGCGTCGTAGTCGGTTCTCCAGACATGCCCTCGGGGCGTGGTGGTCGTGGTCCGCCGGCCCAACAGGTCGTATCCGTAGACGACTCTTCCACCGTCCGGCGTCCAGACCTGCGTCGGACGGCCCGCGCGGTCGGAGGCGTGCTGCGTCACCTGGGTCAACGCGTCCGTGACCCGGTACAGGCGACCGGCCGGGTCGTACGCGTATGACGTCACTGCGTTGAGGGGATCGGTCGACGTTGCGACCCACCCCTCGATCGCATAGGACCGGCGCAGGATCGAGCCGCGGGGGTCCGTTACCGACACGACGCGGCCGAGCCCATCGTACCCGAGCGTGGTGGTGCCGTTCCGTGGGTCCACTGTGGATGCCAGTCGGCCGGCCGTGTCATAGCCGTAGGTGGTGACGGCACCGGTCGACTCGGTAACGGTGAGGACCTGACGGTCGTCGTCGAAGGTCGTCGTCGTTGCACCACCGCGTGGCCGCGTGATCTGCCGTACCTGGTTCCAGGCTGTGTACGCGACGGCGGTGACGTGCTGACGTGGATCCGTGATGGAGGTCCGGCGCCCGTGGACGTCGTAACCAAACGTGGCCCTCGCACCGGTCTCGTCGGTCACAGACGTCGCGTCGCCGTTCGTGGCGTACTCGACCGTCCGGGTCCGGTTCAACGGATCGCGCTGGGATGTTATCTGTCCACGGGAGTCGTACGTGTACTGCCACACCTTGCCGAGTGGATCGGTCAGCGTGGCCATCCGCCCTTGGCCGTCGTACCCGCGTGACACGGTCGAACCGTCGGTGCGCCCGGTAACCAACGGCTTGTGGCGCGCATTGAACGTGGTCGTCGTGAAGCGGCCCGTTGGGTCGACGGCCAGCACCGGGTCACCCTTCGCGTCGTAGAACGTGACCGGTGCCGACGGGCCGTAACCCTCCATCGGGACCGCCGGTACGCCGGAAATACGTGCTGCCGGCCTGCCCTCGCCGTCGTAGACGATGTGCGAGCCGGTTGTTCCGAGACGCTCGGTGACGAGCCGCCCGGCCCAGTCGTACTCCTGGGTGATGACGGTGTTGCCAGGGAGCGTGATCGTCCGCCGCCCGTCCGCGTCGTCGTAGCCGAAGGTGGCTCGGCCCTTACCCTGCTGTTCCACCCAGTCCACCCGGCCGTCCGGACGGTAGGCCGCCGCCAGCTTGACCCGGCCCTCCGGGGTCGTGACCCGCGTCAGCCGCCCGCCCGCGTCGTAGGAATATGTCTCAGTCTGGCTGTCGACCCCGCGAGCGGTGGCAAGACGACCGCCGGCGTAACCGAGAACCACTGACCGCCCGGTCTGGTCGGCGACGGTAGCCAGCCTGCCCGCGCTGCGCGTGTACGCCAGGTGTCGGCCGGAAACGCCGGTCACCCGGCTCACCTGACCACCGGCGCGCTGCACCGTGAGCTGATGACCGGGATCGCCCAGTGTGAGGCCGGTGAGCTCGCCGGTCGGGTTGAACCGGTACGACGTCTGGGCCGGCGTCGTCACCGTCGAGCCGGTCGCATCACTCGCGAAGTCTGCGGATACTCCTGGTGCCGGCACGTATCCGGCGGCCGGGTCCGTGGCGAAGTCGACGGCGCTGCCGTCGGAGAAAGTCAGCGTAGCGACACCACTGGACGTGGACAACGACTCCGAGAAGGCACTCGTCCAGCCCGGGCCGGCGTCGCCCGCATTCAGCCGATCCGATCGGAAAGTGCGCGTTGCCGTCACGGTCTTGCCGGCGTCCTCGAGTGCAAGATCGTCGACCTGGTAGGTCAGCGCGCCGGTGTAGGAGTTGACGGGGCCGTACTGGGGCGCGGCAGCCTCGCGCAACGCGGCCGGCAGGACCTGCGGCGACGCCGACAAGGCGGGTGTCACCGTCGCGGTGTAACTGACTACCTTCACCTGTCCGGGAGGGCACGCGGTAGACGACGTTGTCGAAACCGGCGGATAAAAGGCCGCCGCTGCTGCCGGATCGAGACAGGCCGGCAACAGCTCGTTGGCGTCCCGGCCGAACCAGTTGCTGGACCAGTCGAGTACGTCGCCGAAGCTCGCTTCCGCTCTGAAGCCGCCGAGCAGGGCGTTGAACCGCACGTCGGCGTCGTCTCGGGTAGGCGACGGTGGCGAACCGTTCTGTATCGTCGCCCGACCTTGGACGGTGTTGAACCAGAGCCGGGTCCTCCGCGGAACGATGACAGAAATCGCGTCGCCAAAGAACGGCCCGACGAAGCTGGTCCCAATGATGTCCGTGCGGATTCGGCTGACCGAGCGCAAGCCGCAGCGGGACGACGCGATCCGCGAGTTGTAGACGCCGACATATCCGTCGTCACTGAAGCCGCCCGCATTGAACAGGCCGACTGCGGCTGAACCGGACTCGGCGATGACGGTGTTCGACATCACCATCCGGACGCCTCTGCCGTATGCCTGTACAGCACTGTCCTCCGCCTCACAGTTGGCCGGGTAGCCGCCGTACCGGACATCGGCATAGTCGAAAACGTGCGACGGGTACCGATCGTCTGTCCAGGGCTGTCCACCGAGGACCCGGATGTAGCGCCAGTCACCCCGGGAAGGAACCGTGGCTGCCCCGTCGCCGTTCGTGTCACCGAGGACCGAATCATCGCGAAGCGACGTGATCACGACGTGATCGTTTGGTGTTCCGAGAACGAGAAGCTGGCCGTCGGCGACAATCCTCGTGTCCAGGTCAATCTTGACGACAGTGCCAGGGAGAAGCGTCGCGCAGGATCGACATTCCCGAGAGGCCTCCACGGACGATGTACGGCGACCCTTGTGGGCCCCACACGGTGTCATTGGAGATCTGGGTCGGTGCCAACGTTGGGCCTGCCGACTCGACGACTCGCATGGACGGAACGGGAGTCACCGCGGGAGGCGGCGGTATCGGAGCAATCGGATCGGCATGTGCCTGCGGCACGACCTGCGGCAGGTCGAGCACACCGGGCAGGATCTGGGCCAGCACGCTTACCACGAGAACAGCGGAAATACTTCGCCAGATACGCCTGACAGGCATTGCAGCAACCTCCCCGCAGGCGCCAGCAACCAATTGCGTAGGACGCTAGAGCCACGCGAGGTAGGACCACATCGGCCGACGAGCGTAGAGAAGGACCGTGAAGGTTGGGGTCAAGATCCGATCGTGTCGAGAATGCGCAGGACGCCGGGGCCGAGAATCACGATGAAGAGGGCCGGGAAAAGGCAGAGAATCAAGGGGAACAGGATCTTCACCGGTACCTTGCGCGCTGCCTCTTCGGCCCGTTGCCGGCGCCGTACCCGCATCTCCCGCGCACGCTCGCGGAGCACGTCCGCGATCGGCACACCGAGCTCGGTCGCCTGCACGATCGAGGTGGCCAGCATGCGTAGCTCGGCCACGCTCGTCCGGTCGGCCAGCGCCCGCATCGCCTCGGCCCTGCCCTTGCCCATCTGCATCTCGTGGATGGCCCGCGCCACCTCACGCGCCAGCGGTCCCTTCGTGCCGTAGGCCACCTGGACGAAGGCCTGGTCGAACGGCAGGCCGGCCTCGACACACAGGGTCAGCATGTCCAGCGCGTCCGGGAGCAGCACCTGGATCTGCTGCTGGCGTTTCTGGCCGAAGTGCGACACCAGGACGTACGGCAGCCACAGGCCGATCAGCGCACCGGCCAGTCCGCCGAGCACGATGCCGACCGGCAGCGGCAGGACGTCGTTGAGCCAGAGCAAGGCACCGGCCAGTGCGCCCAGGAAGCCGAGGCCGATGAACCCCAGGCCCTGAGCCTCGTAGATCCGCTCCGGCGGCCACGCCGGCGGGTTGCCCGCGTAGTCGAGCCACCGGCGCATCCAGGCCTGCGTGCCGGCGGGAGTCAGGGCCCGGCCGATCAGGATCAGCAGCCGGATGATCGGGCGCATCGCGCGGTCACCGAGGGACTGGCCCCGCGCGGCGGCCGCGTGCCGCGCGTACACGCGGTTGATGTCGGCCAGCGCCCGGGCGACGCCGGTCTTGCCCGCGGTCGCGAAGATCAGTGTGGCGCCGGCCACCGCCAGGCCCAGGAAGATCGCTCCCAGCCCGACGCGGAGAACGAGAGTGTCGTCCATTCAGATCTCCACCCGTACGACGCGAGCGAGCCACAGCGCGCCGACGCACATCAGCACGGCACCGACGAGCAGCATGAGGATGCCGCGTGGATCGGTGAAGAGCACGCTGATGTAGTCCCGGCGGGTGGCGAACATGAAGGTGGCCACCAGGATCGGCAGCGCGATGAGAATCCATGCGGACAGCCGTCCTTCCGCCGACAGCGACCGGACGTGTCCCCGCAGCATCTCCCGCTCCCGGATGGTGGTGACGGTCGTCTCCAGTACCTCGGCGAGGTTGCCGCCGACCTCACGCTGCACCTTGATGGCCATGACCGCCCAGGCGAGGTCGCGGTTGTGGGTACGCTGCGCCAGCCGCTCCAGCGCCAGTTCCAGCTCCATCCCGAGCCGGGTCTCGGCCAGCATCCGGTTGAACTCCGTCGCGATCGGATCGCCGACCTCCCGCACCATCGCCTCGATCGCCTGCACCAGCGAGAAGCCGGACCGCAGTGAGCCGATGACGAGCTGGAGCGCCGGGGGCAACGCCTGGGCGAACTTCTCCGCCCGGGCCTGCGCCCGCCGGCGGTGGTAGGCAGCGGTCACGAACCAGCCGAAGATGAGGCCGAACGGCACCGCGATGAGCCCGAACGCCAGCGTCAGGAGCCCGGTGACCGTCGCGGCGACGAGGACCCGCAGCAGAACCCATTCGTAGACACCCATGCGGATGCCGGCCCGCTCGATCTGTGTCGCGAACCGCGCCTCCCAGCCGGCCGACCGGACCAGCTGCTCGGTGACCGCGAGGGCCGAGCGGGCGATGGGGCTGTTGGCGATCCCTTCGTTCGCCGGCTCCTCGGCACCGGCCAACCGGTACTGCTCGACTTCGGCGAGCCGGCGCCGCTTCTCCCCGCCCGAAATGTAGGGCAGCAGGATCAGCAGCGCGATGCCGAGCGTGAGGACGAAGACCAGCCCGATAAGGCTGAGGAACAGAGGGGTCACGCCACCGCCTCCGCTTCGACCCCGAAGAGGTCCAGCGGTACGACGATGCCGTTGTCCGCGAGGTGGTCCAGGAACTTGGGCCGCGCTCCGGTCGGGCGGATCATCCCCTGGTTCCGGCCGTAGTTGTCGTTGCCGGACCGGTAGTCGAAGACGAACAGGTCCTGCAGGAGCACGACGTCGCCGTCGAGCCCGAGGACCTCGGTGAGCTGGGTGATCCGGCGGGTACCGTCCCGCAAGCGGTTGAGGTGCACGATGACGTCGATGGCCGAGGCGACCTGGTCGCGGATCGCGCGCACCGGCAGGTCCATGCCGGCCATCAGCACCATGGTCTCCAGCCGGGACAGGGTGTCCCGGGGAGAGTTGGCGTGGATCGTCGTCAGCGAACCGTCGTGACCGGTGTTCATCGCCTGCAGCATGTCGAGAGCCGCGCCGTCCCGGACCTCGCCGACGACGATGCGGTCCGGCCGCATGCGCAGCGCGTTGCGTACCAGATCCCGGATCGTGACTTCGCCCCGGCCTTCGATGTTGGGTGGGCGGGACTCCAGCCGTACCACGTGCTCCTGTCCCAACCGCAACTCGGCCGCGTCCTCGATGGTGATGATGCGCTCGTGTGCCGGCAGCATCTGGGAGAGCACGTTGAGCAGGGTCGTCTTGCCGGTACCCGTACCGCCGCTGATGACGACGTCGAGGCGGCCCTGGATGCAGGCACCAAGGACGGTGGCCAGCGTCTGGTTCATCGTGCCGAAGGCGATGAGGTCCTCGACCGTGTACGGGTTGGCCGCGAACTTCCGGATGGTGAGCGCGGCACCGTCCAATGTGACCGGCGGTACGACGGCGTTGACCCGGCTGCCGTCGGGGAGCCGGGCGTCCACCATCGGGCTGCCCTCGTCGATCCGGCGGCCGACCCGGGAGACGATCTTGTCGATCACCCGGCGCAGGTGCGCCTCGTCGAGGAACGCCGTCTCCACCGGTTGGATCCGCCCGAACCGCTCCACGTAGATGCGGTCCCAGGCATTGACCATGATCTCTGTGACGTCGGCATCGCGGAGCAGCGACTCGATCGGCCCGTGGCCGACGATCTCATCGAGTACCTGGCGGAACGCCAGCCCGCGGTCGCTGGCCGTCAGCTGGGTCTCCTGCGCCAGCAGGATCGGCAACGCGTCCTTGACCCGTCGTTCGAGTTCCTCCTCGTCCGCGCCGCCCTCGTACATCTGCGGACCTAGCTGCTCCAGCAGCGCCTGGTGCGCGCGGCGGCGGACGTCGGCGAGCGGATCGTACGTCTGCCGCCCGTTGCGGCGGGAGAACGCCGGCCCGGGGGATACCGAGGACGTGGAGCCGCCGGAGATCGGGAACGCAGTGGTGGGAATCGCCGTCACCGGAATGGCGGTCACCGGGTACGGCGAGTCCTCGTTGTCGGCGAGCAACTCAGCGGACGTGTACCCGCTGCCCGCGCGCGGGATCTCGTCCGACCGGTGCTTGAAGCGACGGTCAACCATGCTCTACCTCTTCCCGCGCTTGGACAGCATCGACCTCAGTCCGCGGGGGCTCGCGACCTCGATGCCGATCTTCGTACCGGCCAGCTCGCGGATGGCCACGCTCACCGGATGGGTCGGGTTGTCCAGCAGCAGCGGTACTCCCCGGTTGATGCTGTTCGACACGTCCCGGCTCGCGGGCACCGTGGCGGTCACCGGCATGCGGAGCACCCGTTCGATGTCCGCCGAGCTGAGTCCGATCCGTGGGTCGGCACGGTTCAGCACGATCAGCCGGTTCTCCTTGCGGTAGTCCAGGAAGTCGAACGTGTCGAGCAGGATCCGGGTGTTCTTCATGGACGTCACGGTCGGGGTGACCACGAGCACGTACTGGTGCGACGAGTCCAGTGCCGCGACCACGTGGTCGTGGAACAGCGGCGGGCTGTCGACCACGACGTAGTCGTAGATGCTCCGCGCCAGGTAGAGGATCTCGGTGACGAGGTCCCGGCTGATCTTCTCCGCGACCGTGGGCACCACCGGCGCGAGCAGGACATCGACGCCCGGGCAGAAGGGCGTGACCATCGTGCGGAGACCGGTTTCGTCGATGCGGTCGGCTACCGGTACCGCGTCCGCGATCGTCCGCTCGGGGGTGAGTTGCAGGCTGAGGGCGACGTCCCCGAGGGTCAGGTCGAGGTCTATCAGGCAGACGCGCTGCGTTCCCCCGACCGCCAGCGCGATCGCGAGGTTGGTGGCGATCATGGTCTTGCCACAGCCACCCTTGGCCGCGTACACGGTGATGACCTTGCCGTCCTTGACGGCGGCCGAGTCGGTGCCTACCGCGCGGCCGTGCGCGCCACCCTGCAGGCGCCGGGACAGGTCCCGGGACCGGGCGCAGGCGGCGAGGATGCTGCTCGGGTCGTTGACGTCCGCGACCTCGCGGACCCCGGATCGGATCGCCTCCGCGAGCACGTCGACTTCGAGTTGGTGACGCAGCAGTACGACGCCGAGGGTCGGCCGTTCGAGCCGCTGCCGGGCGGCGACGCTGACCGCCTCGGGCATGGGCGTGTTGGGTCCGAAGAGGACGAGGTGCTCTTCAGGGTCCTCCTCCAGGAGGGCGTAGACCTCATCCAGTCGGGCCGCCGTCCGGATGTCACCACCGACGAGCATGGCGAAGTGCTGCGCGACCTGTCGCGAGGGTTCGTAGAGGATCGTCATGTCAACCCCCGATCCGTGTGCCGGCCTTAACCGGTGTTCGAGCGGTTCTCGAAGCCGGCACCGACCCGTACGTCAGACGAATCGTTGACCAGCGCCAAGTAGATCGCGTCGGCGTTAGCCGCGTGGATCAGCTTCGCCGCCTCCTCCGTGGTCACCGCCACCGTCACCAGCACTGCCGCGCTGGCCTCGGTGTCGTTGTTTCCGGCGTTCCCGTTGTCCGGCGGGGTGACCGTGGTGGCTCCCTCCCCGTACGGGCCGACCGCGATCACCTCCACTTTGGACAAAAGAACGGAGGTGCCGCCGGGGCCCTCGCCACTGCTGCCGAGGACTCTGGTGGTGTTCTTGCCGTCGGCGACGAAGTGGTAGCTGGCGAAGACCGCCACCTGCGAACCGGGCCGGACGTACCCGGCGACCTGGGCGGCCATCGTTGCCTCGACGCTGATCGCGATCTTCCCCTCGGGGATCGCCAGCCCGCCCGCCGTCCTGGTCTGCTGGCTGAACATCCCCTTGAGCACCACCTGGCGCGGCTGCAGATCGGAGGTGATGACGAGCTTGTCGAGCTCGGCGGGGATACGCGTGAGGACCTCGTCGGCCGGGACGCTTCTCGCCGGCAGCTTGATCGTCTCGGCCAGTTCCTTGCTGCGGATCACCTCACCGGTCGTGCCCGCCGGGATGCGAGCCTTGGCCACGAGTACGTCGACGGGTTCCATTCCGGTGACCGCCCGGTCGTCGGCCGACTTCACGTAGAGCAGGACGGCCGCCGTACCGAACACCGCGAGGGCGAGGGCGAAGAGGATGGCGAGGATGCGTCGGGTCATTGGCCCTCTTTCAACCGATGGTTCGTACGTACGCGGTGCCGAAGTGGTTGCTACCAAGGGTGCCGGCGACGTTACCCGTGCCGGTCCCGGTCCGGAACAACTGCGTCGTGAAGTAGCCGTAAACGCAGAAGATGTTCGGTCCCGTGCACGGGGTGGCGTTCCCCAGCTCGGGTAGGTGATCGTGGTCCAGGCCGCCGTCCGGCCAGAGCGGTGACCGGTACCAACCGGTGATGACGAACATCGCGATGCCCGCGACGTGGAACTGGGTGGAGCTGGCCGAGTCGAAGATGGCCACGGCCACGGGTCGCCTGTCGTGGTGGAAGTTCTCCAGGTCGACCGCGCAGTTGGTGGGGATGGCCGGGTCCGTCCTGCCACCGTAGGAGTTGCCGGCCGTCACCGACCGGCGGCAGCTCGACGCCGTCCTCGTATTGAAGAAGCCGAACGTCGCGCACCCGCTGCCGCTCACCGGCCGCCACCGCATGGTGAACTCGCTGGTCGGATCGGCGTTGTGCACGCTCGTGGGCCGCGGCTGGTACCGGGTTCCGTTGGCGGTCATGGCGTCGAACTGGCATTTCGAGATCGCCATCGAGGGCTCGATGGTCGTCTGCGTGATCGGCCCCCAACTCACACGGGAACACGCCGCGACGGTCACGCCGTCGGTGCCCGTCACCGCGCCCACGAACACCGGCGGCAGTGCCGTCGAGGTCGCGGACCGCCGGGTGGTGGTCCGTACCTCGACGTAGGGTGCCGGGCTGACCGGCGGACTGGTCGGGCCGTCGATGCACCGGGCGAGGTTGTCCTTGCCCGGAGCGCAGGGCGACAACCGGTTCGTCGACCCCAGCCCGGCGGTCATCACCCGGCCGCACACCGTCGCGTCCGCGAACCCGTCGCTGGCGTTGTCCACCGCGTACGTGCCGGCGATGGCGGCCGCCTGGATCGGGTTGCACGCGTTGTTGTTGCCGACGCACACCTTCGCCACCGCGACGGCGGCGGAGTCGGCCCCGCTCTGCAGTTCCTCCCGCTCGGCGTACATGGCGCCCACATCGACGGTGAGCGCGGCCATACCGAGCAGGGCGTTGCCCGTCAACAACACAGCGACGAGCGCGGCGACCGCGCCGCGGTCGCCGCGCGGGCGCCGGCCCGGCAGCCTCAGCCTTGGCACGGCATCACCCCGGTCGCGTCCAGGTTGATGGGACCGCCCGCGAAGCCCGCGAGCAACGACACCGGAGTGATGAACTGGAACTGGTACGTGACGACGACCGTCGCGTCGTCAGTCGGTGATCTTGTGGTACACCCGTCCGAGTCGTCGACCGTGTACGTGCCACCGCCCAGTACGGCGCTGACCCGCGCGTCCGCGGAGGCGCCCAGGGAGAGCGCTCGGGCGCCCTCCCTGGCTGCCTCGGTAACAGTGATCTGCGCGTTGAGCATCCGCCCGAAGTCGACGATCGCGAACACCACCATGAGCAGGACCGGAATGACGAGGGCAGCCTCCACCGCCGCGGCACCTCGGTCCCGGACTCTTGCTCCCGGAAACCTCGAACCACGCAGCACTCGCATCGCCGACCCCTCCGGCAGTGATCGGACTAGCAGGTGGCGCCACCAGAGCCGTTCAGCGCGTCACACGTCCGGTCGAGCGCGCCGACGATAGCACCCCGGAACAGGACGATCGTCGTGACCAACACGGCCGCGATGAATGCGACCAGCAGGGCGTACTCGGCGGCGCTGGCGCCGCGGTCACGAGTGGCGTACAGAGCCTTGGCCTTGCTGTAGAGCCGGAGCATGTTATTGGACACCCCCTGTTGGCGGTCCGCCGCGGGCGGCACCGCAGCACCTAAGCGGCCGGCTGGCCGTCGCAGTGAGCCTGAGGGACGACGCCGCCCGTGCGCCAGCCGGCCCAGGCCACCGATGTTTCCCGGTCACCGGATGACTGCGTCGTCCTGATGACGTATGCCGACGACATCTCGCTGGCTGTTCGGCTGATGTGAAACCAGGTCCAATCCGGACGAATCAAGCGGGGTCAGTTCCATGTCAGGAGTCGATGACCATACGCGGACCATGTGTCAGATCGCCGACTGTGTCACCTTTCGCGAGGCGATCGCGAGCAGCGCCCCGGCCAGCATCGCCGGGCCCAGCGGCAGGTCACTGCGGCGGCCGGCCCTGCGGGTGAGCAGCAGCCCGAGCGCGACCGGCCCGTTGATGAGGTGCGGCAGGACGAGGCCGAGGAGCACGGGCAGCCAGCCGAGCCAGCCGAGCAGGAACCCCAGCACGCCAGCGAGCTTCACGTCCCCGAAGCCCAGGTTCGACCCCGGCAGGAGGGCCAGCACGAGGTAACCGACCGCCGACAGGCCCGCGCCGAGGGCGGCCCGGCCCAGATCGCCCCAGCGATCCTCCACAAGCGACACCGCGGCGAACCAGCCGAGCGCGACCGCGAAGGCCGCGCCCACCAAGGGATCAGGCAGGCGCAGGCAGGCCACGTCGATCGCGGCCAGCACCAGTCCGATGCCGACCAGCACGAGGTACGGCGGGAGCCAGGCCACCGGCTCGACGGCCCAACCGACCAGCCCGAAGCAGGCGGCACCGATCGGTACGGTCACCCAGACCGGCAGGCTCTGGCGCGCCCGGCACTGCGGGCAGCGGGCGGTGACCCGTACCCACCCGGGAAGGCCCGGTGCGAACGGGGTGGCGCAGTTCGCGCAGGCCGACCGCGGCGGCGCTCCGTAATCCACCGACAGCCGGTACGCCAGCCGCGGAGTCACTGCCCCGAGGGCGGCGCCCAGCACCGCGCACAGGGCAACCAACACGCGCGGGAATGCTACCTCCTGGGTAGGTTGGCCACCATGACGTGGTGGCGCGACGCGGTGGTCTACCAGGTGTACGTGCGGTCGTTCGCCGACTCGGACGGCGACGGTACAGGCGATCTGACCGGGCTGACCGACCGACTCGATTACCTCGAGCGACTGGGCGCCGACGGTCTGTGGCTCAACCCGTGCTACCCGTCCGGCGGCGCCGACGGCGGTTACGACGTCGCCGACTACCTCGACATCGACGCCGAGTACGGCGGGCTTCCCGCACTGGACGCGCTCCTGGCCCGGGCCCACGAGCGCGGGCTGCGGGTACTGATGGACCTGGTACCGAACCACTGCTCGGTCCGGCACCCCTGGTTCGTCGCGGCGCTGGAGGCCGGACCGGGCTCGCCGGAGCGGAAGCGGTTCATCTTCCGCGCCGGCCGCTCCGGGGGCGTCGAGCCGCCCAACAACTGGCGGTCGGCGTTCGGCGGGCCGGCGTGGACCCGGGTCGACGGGACCGAGCAGTGGTACCTGCACAGCTTCGACCCCGGCCAGCCGGACTTCAACTGGCGCAACCCGGAGGTACCCGGGTACTTCGAGAAGGTCCTGCGGTTCTGGTTCGACCGGGGCATCGACGGGTTCCGCATCGACGTGGCCCAGATGCTGGTCAAGCACGCCGACCTGCCCGACTGGCCGGACCTCGGCGTCTACAACGCGCACGCGCAGAACCAACCTGAGGTGCACGACGTCTTCCGGACCTGGCGGCGGATCGCCGACTCGTACGCCCGAAACCTGACCCTGGTCGGCGAGGTCTGGGTGCCGACCGCGGCCGACCTGGCGGCGTACCTCCGGCCGGACGAGCTGTCCCAGGCGTTCTACTTCGACCTGTTGCTCAAGCCCTGGGATGCGGCCGGGTTCCGGTCCTCTGTGGACGAAGGCCTGGCCGACATCGGCGCGACCGGCGCCGCCGTGACCTGGACGCTGGCCAACCACGACGTGCACCGGACGGTCACCCGGTTCGGCCTGACCGCCTGGGAGCCCACCAGGTCCGCCGACCCGGTCACCCCGGCCCGGCGGCGCGGCCCGGTCGACATCGCGCGCGGGACCCGCCGCGCCCGGGCCGCGCTGCTGTTCCTGCTGGGCCTGCCCGGCTCGGTCTACCTGTACCAGGGTGAGGAGCTGGGCCTACCGGAGGTGCAGGACCTGCCGGACGAGTCGCGCAAGGACCCGATCTGGTTCCGGTCCGGCGGTACCGAGTACGGCCGCGACGGCTGCCGGGTGCCGCTGCCGTGGTCGGCCGGGCAGCCGGCGTTCGGCTTCAGCCCGACCGGCCGGAGCTGGCTGCCGCAGCCGTCGTCGTTCGACGGGTACGCGGCCGACCGCCAATGGTCCACAAGAGACTCGACGCTGCGGTTGCACGTGGACGCGATCGCGCTCCGCCGGACGTTCCGCGACCGTCTCGTGGGGACCGTCCTGCACTGGCTGCCGCTGCCCGAGCGGCCGGACGTCCTGGCGTACCGGCGTGGGGACCTGGTCTGCGTGACGGTCTTCGGCGAGCAGCCGTTCGAGTTGCCGGCCTGGTGGGGGCGGATCATGCTGTCTTCGGCGCCGGTGATCGGAGCCGGGGCGCTGCCCGGCGAGTCGGCGGCCTGGCTATCGACGGAGGGGACTGACTGACGTGCCACAGTTGACGTTGACGACCGTCAACCTGAGCGCCCCGGAGCCGGGCGCGCTCGCCCGCTTCTACGCCGAGTTGCTCGGCTGGAAGATCCGGGTCGAGGAGCCGGACTGGGTGGTGCTGGAGCGGCCCGACGGCGGGGTCACCCTGGCGTTCCAGACCGAGTCGCCGTACGTCCGGCCGACCTGGCCGACCCGTCCCGACGAGCAGCAGATGATGATGCACCTCGAAATCCGGGTGGACGACCTGGCCGGGGCCGTGGCGCATGCGGTCGCGTGCGGCGCGACCCTGGCGGAGTTCCAGCCGCAGGACGACGTCCGGGTCTGCCTCGACCCGGCCGGGCACCCGTTCTGCCTCTGGCTGGGCTGAGGCACGTCACTCCAGCCACACTGGGTGCGCGACGCACCATCCCGGCACCGGCTTCGGGGATTTCGGCCTCCAGCGTGCGGTCCGCCAGGAATGCTGACCGGGTGGACGCTTATCCCGCCATCGAGGATCACGGCCTGATCGGCGATCTGCAGACCGCCGCTCTGGTCGCGACCGACGGCACCATCGACTGGTTCTGCGCGCCCCGGTTCGACTCGCCGAGCATCTTCGCCGCGCTGCTCGACCACGAGAAGGGCGGCTACTTCCGGATCTCGCCGGAGGGCACCGACTACGTCACCAAGCAGCTGTACCTGCCGGGTACGCCGATCCTCATCACCCGGTTCATGAGCGCGGACGGTGTCGGCGAGGTCGTCGACTTCATGCCGGTCGCGGGCAACCAACCCACGGACCGGCACCGGCTCGTGCGTATGGTCCGGGTGGTCCGGGGCCGGATGCGCTTCGTCCTGGAGTGCGAACCGCGGTTCGACTACGGCCGCGATCGCGCCGAGGTGGAGATCGGCGCAGACGGCGCCGCCTTCCGCAGCCCATCGATGTCGATGACCATCAATCCCTCGCGGCGGGACCGCCGGCTGATCCAGGAGGGCGACCTCCAGCGCACCGAGCACGGCGCCCGCGCCTTCGCGACCCTCGACGCGGGCGACGTCGGCGGTATGGTGCTGGAGACCTCCCCGGACGGGCCGCCGCGGGTGGTGCCGCCCGAGGAGATCGTCCAGCTCTTCCAGCAGACCAGGGACTTCTGGCGGTCCTGGGTGGGCCGGTCGCAGTACCGCGGCCGGTGGCGGGAGATGGTCGAGCGCTCGGCCATGACGCTCAAGCTCATGACGTATGCGCCCACCGGTGCGCTGGTCGCCGCGCCGACCGCGGGCCTGCCGGAACAGATCGGTGGCGAACGGAACTGGGACTACCGGTTCACCTGGATCCGGGACGCGTCGTTCTCGGTATACGCGTTGCTGGGCCTGGGTTTCACCGGCGAGGCGCAGGCGTTCCTGCGGTGGCTCAACGACCGGGTGCACGACGCCGCCGGCCGGACCGGTCAGTTGCAGATCATGTACCGCGTCGACGGCTCGCCCGACCTCGACGAGTACACCCTCGACCACTTCGAGGGGTACCGCGGATCCCGACCGGTCCGCATCGGCAACGACGCGGCCGGGCAGGTGCAGCTCGACATCTACGGCGAGGCGATGGACTCGGTGTACCTGGCCGACAGCCACGAGCTGCGCATGTCGCACGACGGCTGGACCAACGTCTCGGTCCTGATGGACTGGCTGTGCGACCATTGGGACGATCCCGACGACGGCATCTGGGAGACCCGCGGCGGACGGCAGCACTTCGTGTACGGCCGGCTGATGTCCTGGGTGGCCTTCGACCGCGGGATCCGGCTCGCGCAGAGCCGCGGTCGCCCGGCCAACCTCGACCGGTGGACCGACGTCCGGGACCGGATCTACCACCAGATCATGGATCGTGGCTTCCACCCCAAGCGGGAGGCCTTCGTCCAGCACTACGACACCGACGTGCTGGACGCCTCGCTGCTCTACATGCCGCTGGTCGGCTTCATCTCGCCGACCGATCCGCGCTGGCAGTCCACGCTGCGGGCGATGGACTCCGAGCTCGTCTCCGACAGCCTGGTCTACCGGTACGACCCGCTCGCGTCGCCGGACGGGCTGCGCGGCTCCGAGGGTACGTTCACGATCTGTTCCTTCTGGTACGTCGACGCGCTGGCCCGGTCCGGCCGGCTGGACGACGCCCGGCTCACCTTCGAGAAGATGCTGACCTACAGCAACCACCTGGGCCTGTACTCGGAGGAGATCGCGCCGACCGGTGAGCAGATCGGCAACTTCCCGCAGGCGTTCAGCCACCTCTCCTTGATCAGCGCGGCGATGAACCTGGACTACCAGCTCGACCACGGCGCCGGTTGGGTCGAGCCGGTCCTGGCCCACGGGACCACGATGCAGCGTGGTTGACTCCGGGACGCGACGGATCCTGGTCCCGCTGGCGCTGGCCCAGTTCATCTGCAGCTTCGCCGGCTCGAACATGAACGTCATGATCAACGACATCAGCGAGGACCTGGACACCACGGTCCAGGGCGTCCAGGTCGCGATCACGATCTTCCTGCTGGTCATGGCGGCGCTGATGATCCCGGGCGGCAAGCTGACCGACCGGTACGGCCGCAAGCGGTGCTTCGTCGTCGGCCTTGTGCTGTACGGCGTCGGTGCCCTGCTGAGCGCGGTCTCGCCCGGCCTGGGCGTGCTGATCCTCGGCAACTCCATCCTCGAGGGCGTCGGCACGGCGCTGCTGATCCCACCGGTGTACATCCTCAGCACACTGCTCTTCCGGGACGTCACCTCACGGGCCCGGGCCTTCGGTGCGATCAGCGCGATGGGCGGCGTCGGCGCGGCCGCCGGTCCTCTGGTCGGCGGCGTGATCACCGAGGCGATCAGCTGGCGGGCCGCCTTCGTCTTCCAGGCGCTCGTCGTCGCGGCGATCCTCTGGCTGAGCCGGGGCATCCGCGACCCGCTGCCGCCGGACCCCACCCGCTCCTTCGACACCGGCGGCGCGGTGCTGTCCGCCGCCGGCCTCATCCTCGTCGTCACCGGCATCCTGGCCGCGGACGACAACGGCTGGCTGATGGCCGGCCTGATCCTCGCCGGCGCCCTCGTCCTGGCGCTGTTCTTCCGGTCACTGCGGGCCAAGGAACGGGCCGGCGAGGAACCGCTGCTCTCCACCGCCCTGTTCCGCAACCCCGCCTCGAACCTGGGACTCGTCACCCAGAACACGCAGTGGCTGCTGCTGCTGGGAACGTCCTTTGTGGTCTCCGCGTATCTCCAGGTGGTCCGCGGCTACAACGCCGTCGAGACCGGCGTCATCTTCACCGCCGCCACGGCCGGTCTGCTGGCCACCTCCCTCGCCGCGGAGCGCCTGGCGAAGCGGTGGCCGCAACGGACCCTGATCATGACCGGCTTCGCGGTGACGATCGCCGGCATTGCCGCGCTGCTGGTCCTGGTCGCCGGCTCCCCGAGCGCCTGGGCCTTCGCGCCCGGACTCCTCCTCATCGGGCTGGGACTCGGCCTGATGCTCACGCCGTCGGTCAACGTCGTCCAGTCCAGCTTCGGCGAGGAGCAGCAGGGCGAGATCTCGGGCCTGTCGCGCAGCGTCTCCAACCTCGGCTCATCCCTTGGTACCGCGATCGCGGGTACCGTCATCGTCGCCGGTATCACGGTGACGCCGGAACGCTCGTACGCGCTGGCGATGGTCGTCCTGGCCGTGGTCGCCCTGGCCGGGATGGCTGCCGCGGCCTTCCTGCCCCGGGCCTTCGCTGCCACCGCATCCCGGTAACTTCTGGTAATTGACAGGTGACGATCTAATGGTGGATCATGTCTAATGTGGACGCGATAGGTGCATGGCAGGGGAGAGAGATCACCATGCCATACAAGTGGACAGGCGTGTTGATCACGGTCGTACTGGTGTCGACGACGGCGACGGCGAACCTGCTGTTGGACACCCTGACCGACCGTGAAGTGCCCAGCATCATCAACCTGTTCGCTGTCGCAGCCGCCGTCGTGGCGACGGTTGTCGCGTTCGTCGCCCACGTCTACCAGTTGACGATGGCCCGGATCACCCACCTCAGGGACACGATCGGCGCCAAGCTCGACCAGCTCGAGGACCGGTTCGGCGACTACAACGCCGGCTTCGTGGCCGGATACCTGCTCAGCGACGGAAGCGATCCCACGCCCGTCATGGCCAACCGGATGGCGGCCCACAACGGTGGACGGACACCGCAGGGGCGGTAGAGGCTCCGGTCCACCGCGTCGACCCGGTGCTCCTCCGCGCTGACCCGGCGATACCGGCGTTCCCAGATACTGGGACGGGCGAGACGGGGGAGCGCTCCGCGGGTCGCTGCCCCAGATGCTCCGGAGCAGGTCGGATCTCGGCCCGATAGGCTACCCGGCGGCGATCGGCTTCACCACGACGTGCTGCAGCCCCACCATGAACTCCAGTGAGGTCGCGGCGTCCCACGTCTGCTGGCCGACGACGCCGTCCGGCTCCAACCGTGCCCAGGTCTGGAACGCACGCACACACGCGGCCGTGTTGGGCCCGAATATGCCGTCGACGCCATGCGGGGTCGTCTGCCACAAACCGGGTGCTCCCCTGGTGAGGACCTCCTGCAGGCTGGCTACCGCCGGGCCGGTGGAGCCTTCCGACAGGACCGGCATCGGGCTGCCGTTGGGGAGGGCACTCCAGGTCGCCTCGTCGACGACGCCGGACGGTGGAAGGCCAGCTTCCTGCTGGAACTCCTTGGTCGCGGCCTCGGTCAACGGCCCGAAGATGCCGTCAACGACCAGGGTCGTGTTGGGGGTGCGGCGGAGCGCGCGCTGCGCGTGGCGGACGGCCTCGCCGGCGTCGCCGTTCTCGACCGTTGGCTGTCCGGGGTTGGCCATCGATGACTCGCTTCCTGGATCAGGCCGGCGACGGCCCGGTGGTGACCTCGATCTGTTTGGTGACGGTCTCGCCGATGACCTCGATGCCTTTGGTACCGGTGACACCGGCGAGGTCGAGCTCGACCGAGTACGGAATCGCGGTAATGGGCTGCGAGGGGTGGAGCCCTTCGGCGCTGGGCGTGCCGACGACCTGGATGCCCCAGTACGGTGGCGCGCTGACGTACACCAGCGGGACGAGAGTCACCTCCATCTCCAGGTACGGCTTCTGCCCGCTGACGACCAGCACGGGCCGCGGCGGATAGATCATCGGCGTGATGACTTCGGCTTGCTCGAAGTCGACGAGGTGTCCTGCTGCATCCTGGCGGCGGGCTTCCACCGGGCCGGAGTCCTGGGTGTCCATCGGCTCACCATCTCCTCGATTGCCGGGACGTCGTCCGTTACCTGCGGAGAATGTAGGTGATGGTTCGATGAATGTCTATATGAAGATAATCCGGCCGGCTGCCGGCGGCAGGTACCGGCAGGATCCGGGCCCTGCATTGTCCGGCATGACCCGCGCTCAGGTCGCCGTGCACCCATCGCTGGTCAATGCGGTCGCCACCCGGCGGATCTATCCTCAAGACGTGGCGCGGTCCGCGAGCCGCCGCCACCTGCCCGCCCCGGACCCCGGCGGTCGCCCGTACGTCGCGGCGTGACTGTGTAGGGGTGCTGGAGATGGTTGTCGTTGACCTACCCGGTGGGGCACTACCCACGGTAAGCAAGCCGATGTTGAGCGAGCCGCCGCCGCGGTGGGCGGTGGGCGTGCTGGCGGCGATGGTCGTAGGGCCTTTCCTGGCGCTGCTGGCGGCGGTGCCGGTGGCCTGGGGATGGGGACTGTCCTGGTTGGACGTCGGCATCGGCCTGGTGTTCTACGTGGTGGCCGGGTTCGGTGTGACGGTAGGTTTTCACCGCCACTTCACGCATGGTTCGTTCAAGGCAGTGCGGTGGCTGCGGATCACCCTGGCGGTGGCCGGATCGCTCGCGCTGGAGGGCGCGGTCGTGCAATGGGTCGCCGACCACCGCCGCCATCACGCCTACGCCGACCGCGAAGGTGACCCGCACTCCCCGTGGCGCTACGGCGCCACGGTCGCCGGTCTGGCCAAGGGCCTGTTCTTCGCCCACTGCGGCTGGCTGTTCGCCCGCCAGCCGTCCAACCGGGCCCGGTTCGCCCCGGACCTGCTCGCCGACCGGGACATCGTGCGGGTGGACCGGCTCTACCTACCGCTGGTGTCGCTGTTCGCCCCGCCCGTGCTGGGTGGGCTGCTGACCTGGTCCTGGCAAGGTGCGCTGAGCGCGTTCTTCTGGGCCAGCCTGGTCCGCATCGCGCTGCTGCACCATGTCACCTGGTCGATCAACTCGATCTGCCACGTGTACGGGCAACGCCCGTTCGCCACCCGCTCCGGTGACCGCGCCGCGAACTTCTGGCCCCTGGCCGTCATTTCGTTCGGGGAAAGCTGGCACAACTCCCACCACGCCGACCCGACCTGCGCGCGCCATGGCGTCCTGCCCGGCCAGCTCGACCCGGCCGCCCGGCTCATTCGGCTGCTGGAGAAAGCCGGCCTGGTTTACGACGTACGCTGGCCCGCACCGCAACGACTCCAAGCGCGCCGGGTCCCCAGCCAGCTGCCGCGATGACCCACGACGACCGCCTCTGTTCCGCGATTCCGCCGATGGCCGACCCGACCTGCCGGACCACAACCTACCCGCGCAGATAGGTGCTGCATACGTACGGTGACCGGGCGGCTGGCGGACCCGGCACCCTTGCAGCTCGCCGACTCGCGGCAGGTGGCGCCGGGTGTTAGCGTCGATGTTGGCCGCGGCCAGCAGTTCAGGACCGCCGCCTGCGTGGCACGTTGGAGCAATACACGGTCGGCCTCCGGACCCCGGGGCGACGCATCATCGGCATGATCACGATGCGCACCCTGGGAGGTCACCGGTGGCGACACCAACGGTCCTTGCGGTCCCACCCGAACGCGGCGCCGTGACGGCGCATGGCAGCGACTTCGCCGACCTGCTGCGCCGGGTCAAGACCACCGGCCTGCTGCAGCGCCGGCCCGGCTACTACCTGACGAAGATCGCCGTGACGGGGATGCTGTTCGCGGCTGGTTGGGCGGGCTTCGTGGTGTTGGGCGATTCGTGGTGGCAGATCGCGGTGGCGGCGTTCCTGGCCATGGTGTTCGGCCAGATTGGGTTTATCGGCCACGACGCCGGGCACCGCCAGATCTTCAGGTCGAAGCGGGCGAACTACCTTGTCGGGTTGGTGCACGGCAACCTGGCCGTCGGGTTGAGCTACGGCTGGTGGGTCGACAAACACAACCGGCATCACGCCAACCCCAACACCGAGGACAAGGACCCGGACATCGACATCGGCGCGCTGGCATTCACCGCGGGGCAAGCGGTCGCCAAGCGGGGGCGGGTGACCCGGTTCATCGCCCGCCACCAGCGGTACCTGTTCTTCCCGCTGCTGCTGCTGGAGGCGGTGCAGCTGCACGTGTCCAGCGTGCAGGCCCTCGCCGGCCGGGGGCTGCGTCACCGCGGGTGGGAGGCACTCATCCTCGGGCTCCACGCGGCCGGCTACCTGGCCGCGGTGCTGCTGGTGCTCCCCCCGGTCAAGGCGGTGGTGTTCATCGTCGTCCAGCAGGCCCTGTTCGGCCTGTACCTGGGGTGCGCGTTCGCCCCGAACCACAAGGGCATGCCGATGCTGGCCGCCGGCGACCGCACCGACTTCCTGCGCCGGCAGGTCCTCACCTCCCGCAACGTGCGCGGCAGCTGGCTGGTCGACTTCGCCCTCGGCGGACTGAACTACCAGATCGAGCACCACCTGTTCCCCAGCATGCCCCGACCCCACCTGCGCCGCGCGCAGCCGCTGGTGCGGGCGTTCTGCCGCGAGCGTGGTGTGTCGTACTGCGAGACGAGCCTGTGGCGTTCCTACGCCCAGGCCCTGCGCCACATGCACGATGTCGGCGGACCGCTGCGCACCGCCACGGCCGGCTGATTCGGGCACCCGCTCACCACGACGGCAGTCGATCACCGCGCACGGCGGCGGCCATGCCCCACCGGCCAGCCCGGACCATGCCCGGCGACCCGCAGACCGAAAGGGACCAATGGTGCATCGGGTCTGGCAGTGCTCATAGCCGCACAGCGAGGCTGTTCCGATACGAGCTTCGCCGGTACGCTTCGGGTAGCTGCGTCGTACCGATGTGCGTAGCTCGTCGAGCCCGCAACACCCTGCATCTGGTGTTGCTCTCCGGCCGGGCCCAGACCCCCGCCCGCTCACCACGTAAGCCCCACGGCAGTTGGCCGGAGGAACACGATGTCCACCACACCATCACACGTGACCGCGCTGACGCCGCTGCACATCCTCGCCATGGTCGGCTTGCCGCCGGGCACGGCCCGGGTGGCAGTCACCGGCGAGATCGACCTGGCCACCGCGCCCGCGTTCCGCGAAACGCTGCTCGGCGTACTGCACACCCATGGTCCCGCGGTCCTCGACATCGACCTGGCCGGGGTGACGTTCCTGGACTGCACCGGCATCGGCGCCCTCGTCGCCGTCCGCAACGCGGCCGTCCACGCCGGAAGCCACGTGCGGGTCTGCCACCCGCAGCCGATCGTCCGCCGCATCCTGGAGGTGACCGGGCTGCTCGACGTCCTCGCCGTCGAACAGCAGCGGCTGCCCGCAGCTCCGCAACACCCGCCAGGCCCCGTCCCGACGACCGTGACCGCGCGGCGGCTGATCGCAGCCTGAGCGGCACCCGACGACGGGTAATTGGCCAACCTGATCGCCACCGCGCGACCGTGGGTAGTCGCACCGATCGGCCGCTGGCTCACAGCGCTTCGCCGCGCGAGGCGGATGGCGCGCGACGACCGGAGCGCTCGCGTACCATCCGACGAAAGCCGCGAAGCGCCCGGCTGGGGCGTTCAGGTGGGACGGCTGACGGCCGCTGCCGGCGGGAGCTGCTCGGTGCCGTCAACGATGGCCCGGGCCAAATCGGACAGCCGCCGGTTGTGGCTGCGGGCACCGCTGCGCAGCAGGGCGAACGCGTCGGCCAGGTCCACCTGGAGGCGTTCGGCCAGCACGCCCTTGGCCTGTTCGATCAGGACCCGGCTGTTCAACGCGGTCTGCAGCTGTTCGGTGAGGACGTCGCGGCGGTGGATGGCGCGCTGCTGCAACAGGCCGATGGTGGCCACGTCGGCCAACGCCTGACCGATGCGCAGCCTGCCCTCGTCCACCGGACCCGGGTCGGTGTCGAACAGGTTCAGCGCGCCGATCACCTCATCGCGCAGCCGCATCGGCAGGGCGTGGACCGCAGCGAAGCCGACCTCGGCGGCGGCCGCAGTGAACCGGGGCCAGCGCCCGGCGGCGGGCAGGTCGGTGACCGACACCGGCTGGCCGGTGCGGAAGCAGTCCACACAGGGGCCCTGGTCGGTTTGCAGTTGGAACAGCTCCAGCAGCCGGGTCCGTTCGGAGGAGGCGGCTACCACCTGCAACGCGCCCTGCTGGTCGGTCAGTAGCAGTCCGGCCGCCGAGACACCGAGCAGTTGGACACACCGCTCGGCGAGGACATGTAGGAAGTCGATCACGTCGAAGTCGTCGACGAGGGTGTCGGCCATCTCCACGAACACGTCGGCCAGCTGCACCGGGGCCCTCTCGCTCACCTCAGTCACAGTAGTCGTATCGGTCCCGCGGGGCGCGTGCGGCCGGGTTCCATCGCGCCCGGGACACGGCCGCGACCCGGCATCAACGGGTGTCGTTGTCGTCGCCGTCGGGGTCAGGATCGAAGCGCAGGCGTCGGGCGACCACGTCGGCGGCGACCTCGCGCAACCTGCGGTCGTGGGCGTACGCGTAGGCGCGTAGCCGGATCAGCGCCACCGCCGCGGTCACCCCCAGCTGCACGATCACCATGCCGGTGGCCTGGTGCACCGCTGGGTGCTGCGCGCCGACATGTTCGAGCCAAGACCCGTCCGGGCGCGGCCGATCGGATGGATCGTGGCCGGCCTCGTCCAGCAGCAGCGCACCCATGGTGTCGGCCAGTATCAGCGCATCGGAGAGCTGCTCGGGATCGAGCCCGCCAGGCTCGGCGCGGTAGAGAGCCAGCACGCCGAGCCGGATCGCGCCGATGCGCAGCGGCAGCGCGAACACCGCTCGGACACCGGCGTTCGCCGCGGCCGGCGCGAAGACTGGCCAGCGGGTCTGGTACTCCCCGGCGGTCAGGTCGGCGACCAGCGCCGGACCGTCGGCCAGCGCGTCCACCCCGGGCCCTTCACCCAGCGTCAACGTCAGCTCTTCCAGTTCCACGGCGACCCGATCACTGGCGTAGACCGTCTCCCGGGGTGAAGCGTCGAGTACCACCGCTACCGCCGCCGCGTCCACACCAGCAGCCGAGATCACCGCTGAGCCGACATGCTCGACCGCGACCGGTCCACCATCAGCGTGGGCGACGACCAGGGCCCACAGCCGCATCCGGCGCTCAGCCGTCACGTCGCTCCCCGGCGGGACGCCGGGCGGCGGGTGATGCGAGCACGACAACCGCCTCCGATACCACGGTTCGTGGGGCCGCGACGGGCGGGTGACGTAGAACAGGGACCGGGTCGAACGCGACCAGCTCCCCGAGCGGCTTGTCACCGCCAGCCTACTCCCGACCTGCCGCTCGCCGTCGATGTCGCCAGCCTACGGCTTGATCCATCGGGCTTGCGCCAGCCGCGACATGCTCGCGCCGATCTACCACGCCGTGCGCAGCGCCGTGTCTCGCCGCACAGCCATCGCAGCCGAACCAGCGTAGGATGAGGGTGTCGCCCAGGACCCCGGTGGCAGACAGATATCCGCCGGTGGACCCACCGCCTCCCGATCGAGGCCAGCATGAGCGGGCGCTTCAGCCGAGACATCACCATCCCGCGTCATAGCTGGAATGTCGCACGACCCGATCCCGCTCGGCGCCTGATGTCTGCCGGCGGCAGCCACCAGATGTTCGACCAACAACCAGCAACTCGCGTGACCTGAGAGGCGGGCGGTTGAGATGACCGCGACGCAGAACCGTAACGAGCCGCCGGGCCCGGACCCCGCGGCCAAGCCCGGCGGCCAGCCCGACCGGTGGGCCGCGCGGGCGAAGGTGCCGCGCAGCAGGATGGGCGGAGCCTGGGTCGTGCTGCTGGTGGCAGCATTCGTGCTGCTGCTCCTGCTGATCTTCATCCTGCAAAACGGCCAGCGGGCCGAAGTGTCGTTCCTCGGCGCGCACGGACACCTGCCGATGGGTGTGGCCCTCCTGCTGGCGGCCATCTTCGGCGTCCTGCTCGTGGCGCTACCCGGCACCGCCCGCATCGTCCAGCTGCGGATGCTCTCCCGCCGTCGCGGCAGCAACGCGGGAGTAGCTCGGCCCAGCCCTGCGCAGCCGAACCCACCGGACGCCGCGCCAGAAGGCCCCACCGGCACACCGCGCTGACCGCGCTCGTCGCGGGTCCCCGTGCCGGCTCGCCGACACCGCCGGTCGGCAGCCCGCGGCGCCAAGGGTCCACCCAAGGCCGTACGCAGATCAACAAGAAGGACGGTCGCCCATGTCCACCACCACAACGCCACGGGCGACAGTCGCCGCTTCCTCGCCTCCGTCGACACCCCGGCTTACCCTGGCCCCTGCCTGGGCCGGTCAAGCGGTCCTGGACGGCGGATGGTGGCCCCGGACCTGGGACCCAGTCGCCGAACTTCCCGGCCTCATCCTCGCCCTGTCCGACCGGTACGGGCAGATCCGGAACCTGATGCTCAACAACGGCAGCTGGGACAGCCGCTTCCGCCGCCTCGCCGTCGGCACCGCTGTGATCCGGACCGGGTGGTTCATCAGCCTGGACCCCACCCTATTGATCGCCACCACCGACACCGGCGACCAGCTCGACATTCTCGTGATCCCACCCCACACCGCAGCCGACGCCGCCAACCGCGCGATGACCGCAGCCGCCGACCCCGCCGACACCAGACGAGCACCGGCCATTCTCGCCGCGCTCACCGTACCGGTCACGGCCTCGGACCCGCGCGACGACGCCCACCCGAACGCGGTGTGGGACAACGAAGGCGGCCACATCCCCACCTCCCGCGCGGACCGACCCGCACCCGCAGTCGCCACCGCCTACCCGATCTGACCGACCCCGCTGTTGACCGCCCCGACAATGCTTTGATGCGCTCCGCCTTCTCCCAGCCTTGGTCTATTGTGGACAGTCGGGCCGTGGACCCGTTGGCTACCTCCGGGAACGCTGGTGGCCGCGACCGCGCCGGCGCATCCGCTTGTTCGTTCATGTCCGGGTGGTTGTCGCTGATGGTCTTCGGCAGTGATCGGTGACCCTGGACTCGGTCAGCGCGGTGGCCAGTGCCCGCCCTCGTGACAGCCGAACTCGGATCTTGTGCCGGAGCGAACTGCACCGCCATACGAATCGATGAGGTTGTCCGCCTCCGTCGGTAGAAACGATGAGCCTGCCGACCGTCGGGTTGATCCGACACAACCGATCAAGGTGCTAACTCGGCCATCACATCCCGGATTCGAAGCAAGAACTGGCCGGCCAACGAGGAATCGGGCGAGCCGGCGGATGGTGCCAACTCTGAGAGGATCGGCAATGTCCGGAACCGTGACCAAGATGCGCAACCCGCTGATTGTGGTTGGGTGCGTCGCCCTGGCGGCCGCCTTCGCCGGTTGCCAGCCCGATTCGACCGGCCCCACCCCGCCAGGCACCACCACGGCGGCAGCCGCCGCCGGCCCGACGGGACGTTTCGATGTGGGAGGACACCAACTCAGCCTCACCTGTCGGGGCGTCGGCTCGCCGACGATCGTCTTCGAGAACGGGCTCGGCGACACCTCGACAACCTGGTCCTCCGTCAACACGGCCGAATCCTTCCGGTCGGCCCGAGCGTGCGTTTACGATCGAGCCAACCTCGGAGGCAGCGACCTGGTCGCCGCTCGACATACCGGCGCCGACAGCGTCCGGGATCTCCACACCTTGCTCGATGTCGCGGCGGTACCTGGGCCCTATCTCCTGGTTGGGCACTCATTCGGTGGCCTGCTCGCGGTCATGTACGCCGGCACCTATCCCGCCGACGTGGCCGGACTCGTTCTGGTTGATCCCACGCAGCCTTTCGACGACGAGATCCTCAAGCTCTTCGGCGAATCGGTTCGGGCGACCGTCATGACGCAGGCAGCAAAGAACCCGGAGAAGGTGGACTTTTTCGAAACGCTGGAACAGGTTAAACTCCTCGTACCCATGGTTCCGAACGTCCCCGTTCTCCTACTGGCCACTATCCGCCTGCAAACGCCGCCGGGCTGGTCGGTGGAGCAGGTGGAAGAGATCTCCGCAGTCTACAGGGAGAAAGAGCAGCGCTTTGTTGATGCACTGCCACAGGGCGAGTTACGGCGAGTCGATACGCTTCACGCAATACATTGGTACCAACCGCAGGTGGTCATCGACGAGGTGCAGCGGATGCTAGACAAGACACGCTGACCCGCGGTTCGCACGTGACGTCTGTCCGACCCCGCGACACCGCACACATCACGCGATCAACCAGTCGGGTAAGGATCTGTTGCTCTCGGCGTTGCCGCGGTGGCCCTCATGGCCGCCGTCGCCCGCATCATTCCGCTGCGCCGGCCGCACGGTCGCCAGCACCACGGAGCCCCACCGGCCCGGTCCAACTCGATGCGAGGCGCAGGAAACCCGGTCGGGCTGGGTGGAGACCCCGCCGGCCACGAGCGGCGATCAGCGCTGGGTCCCCGCAGCGTCGGCCGGCGCAGCGATCGGAGGGTTCGGCTGCACCGGGCCGGGCAGGCGTGCGGCACTAGGGCCTGTCTGGTGGATCAGGTTGGGGTGCGGTCGGGCTTGGCGCGCAGCCAGATGATGATGTCGGCGATCTGGACGGTGGCCCGGTAGCGGTGGCCGAGCTTGTCGTATCGGGTGGCCACGGCGCGGAATTGCTTGCGCCGGTTCATCAACCGTTCGATGTGGTTACGTTGCCGGTAGCGGGCCGGGCGGAAGGTGGGCGGTCGGCCGCCGCGGGAGCCTTTGCGGGTTCGGTTGGCCTTCTGGTCGTCCTTTTCCGGGATGTCGTGCGGAATGCGCCGGCGTCGCAACGCGGCCCGGTTGCTCTTGGAGCTGTATGCCTTGTCCGCGCACAGCGAGTCCAGGCGTTTGCGGGGTCGCCCGACGCCGCCGGGGCGGGTTACCGCCACGTCGTCGAGCAGGCGGACCAGTTGCCGGGTGTCGGCGTCCTGGCCGGGGGTCAGGTGGCTGGTCAGGTTCCGGCCGCGGCCGTCACCGATCGTGTGGATCTTCGTGGTCCACCCGCCGCGGGACTTACCGAGTCCTTCTCGTCGCGCTGCGTCACGGCTGTCGAGCCCCCTTTACGCGCGCCGGCGGCGTGCTGATGGGCCCGCACCACGGTGGAGTCGGCGTGCGAGTTCCAGTCCAGCTGCCCAGCACCGTCCGCGTCGGCCCGCAACGCCGCCTCGATCCGGGCCCAGGTGCCGTCCTCCTCCCACGAGGCGAACCGGTCATACAGCGTCTGCCACGGCCCGTACCGCGCCGGCACGTCCCGCCATGGCACCCCGGTCCGCACCCGAAACAGGATCCCGTTGATCACCTGCCGGTGATCCCGCCACCGGCCACCCCGCTGCGGGGTGACGTGCGGCAACAGCGGCGCGATCCGCGCGTACTCCGCCTCGGTCAGCTCAAACCGTCCACTCACGACAGATGTATATAGCCGATCCCCGACTGAAGATCCAGCAGACACGCCCTAGTGTCCTGAGTCGCTAATTGGTCAACTAAGTGTGGTGACGTAGCCGGCGAGGGTTTCCAGGATCTCGTCCGCGGCCTTGGTCCAGACGAACGGCTCGGGATTCTGCTTCCAGGCTTCGATCCAGGCGGTGACGTCGGTTTGGAGTTCGTTGATACTGCAGTGGGTGCTGCGGCGCGGCTTGCGGGTGGTCAGCTCGGCGAACCAGCGTTCGACGAGGTTGAGCCAGGACGCGTAGATCGGGGTGAAGTGCAGGTGGAACCGAGGGTGCTTGGCCAGCCACTGCCGAATCTGCGGGGTCTTGTGGGTGGCGTAGTTGTGGCAGATCAGGTGGAGGTCGATCTCGGCCGGGGTGTTCTTGTCGATGGTCTTGAGGAATCGTAGGAACTCCTGGTACCGGTGCCGGAGCTGGTGTTGGCCGATCACCGTGCCGGTGGCCACGTCGAGGGCGGCGAACAGGCTGGTGGAGCCGTGCCGGACATGGTCATGGGTCTGCCGGCCGGGGCTCGGCATCATCGGCCGGACCGGGGCGCTGCGATCGAGGACCTGCATCTGGCTCTTCTCGTCTACCGCAAGGACCATCGCCCCGGCCGGCGGATCGAGGTAGAGCCCGACGATGTCGCGGACCTTGTCGATGAACTGCGGGTCGCTCGACAGTTTCCACGACTCGACCAGGTGCGGCTTGAGTCCGAACGCCCGCCAGATCCGACTGACCGCCGTCTGCGACATGCCGGTGGCCGCCGCCATCGACCGGGTCGACCAGTGCGTGCCCCCGCCGGTTGGCGCCTCCTCCAGCGTCTTGACGATAACCGCTTCGACCTGCTCGTCACCGATCTTGCGCGGCGCGCCCGGACGCGGCTCGTCGAACAGCCCTTCCAGCCGGCCGGCAACGAACCGCGCCCGCCACTTACCCACCGTCTGCGGCCAGACCCCCACCTGCTGCGCCACGGTCTTGTTGTCCGCGCCGTCCGCGCACGCCAACACGATCCGCGCCCGCAACGCCAACGCTTGCGACGTTTTGGCCCGCCGCGACCATCGCAGCAACGTCTCACGCTCCACATCGGACAGTGTCAGCACCGCCTTGGGGCGACCGCGCTCAGCCATACCGGCAGTCTATCAATTACCAAACGAATTAACGACTCAGGATACTGGTAGTGCTTGTATGTCGTGTCAGAGAATGAGCGGTTGCCGGTCTGGCATAGGGCGTAGAGGGTCAGGCCGGCGCATCCACTTTGGGTCCAGGCGCAGCAGAGTGGCGAAGACTTGGGCGAGCACGACGAGGTGACGTGGCGGCGCCAGCCGGTGAAGGAACGGCCCTCGAAGTGTCGAGCCGAGGCCGGTTTGAGTTCGCGGTAGTCGTATTCGACCGCCAAGCGGATCTTCGCCAGCCGAGCCAGGGTCTTTCAGTGAGTGCAATGTCTATGTTGGACAGTCAATACCTGATGGGTTCGAGCTCGCCGGCTGGCCATTCGCCGATCAGCCATGGCCCCACGTCGAGGACGCGATGAACTGCGGCAACCCTGATGATCCACACCGAATCGTTCGGCCATCGGCTGCACCGACTTTCGCGCCGCATCGGTGAGCACTCATACCGACGCGCTCACGCGATCGCTGTGCCGACTGACCGGGACAAAGCGGTGAACACTGCGGTCTCCTGACGGAGCTGCCTGCCGTCCGGCCTCAGCAGGATCGCGCCCCCGGCCGGGACTCCGACGCTCCGCGCGGTCGATTCGTCCAGGGTGTGGGCGGCCACCGGGGCGCGGAGGTTCAGCGCTGCCGCCGGCGAACTCCCGCCCGGGCCGTCGGGTCCGGCAAGCAGCGTGAGCCCGTCGCCGAGCAGGTCGAGCGTCGATACCCTGGTGCTGCCGCGCCGCAGCCAGCGATGCGGCAATCGGCCGAACAGGTCCCAGAACACGGCCTCGTCCGCCTGACGCTGTGCGCCGTTGCGATCGCCGGACCGGTCGACGTTGTGCTGCCCGACCGGCCGCCGATCGTCCTCATAGGAGGCCAGCAGGCTGGGCTCTGCCCAGCCGCGCAGCACCCACCCGAGCTTCCAAGCGAGGTCGTAGGCGTCGCCGATTGCCGTGTTCATGCCGGTGCCGCCGCGTGGGGTCATCCGGTGTGCGGCGTCGCCGACGAGGAAGATGCGCCGGTCGCGGTACCGCTCGGCAATGTCGGCAGCGAAGGAGAAGGAGTTCAGCCGCTCGATCCGCGGCCGCAGGCCTGGAACGCCTGTCGCCGTGGCGATCAGCTCGGAGAGCTTCTCTTCGGAGCAGTCGACGAGTCGTACCTGTCCGGACCTCCACTCCCGCCCGTAGTGCCACCGGTCGTTCGGACCACGCGAGGCCAGGATCCCGGCCGCCTCGGGACGGGTGATCACGTAGAGACCGTACCGACGACCCTTGACGACAGGGGCGAGTGGGGCCTCGAACTCCACGCTGTGGAACTCCCCCAACGCACCGGGGCCCTCCATACGGATGCCCAACTGCGCTCGCACCGTGCTGTGTGCTCCGTCGGCTCCGACCGCGAACAGGGACTCCACCCTCCGTTGCCGCCCGGACGCGCGTTCGCGCAACGTTGCGCGTACCCCATGGTCGTCCTGCTGCAGCGCGATCAGTTCGTACCCGAGTCGGACCTCGGCCACGTCGATGCCGCACAGGTGGGTAAGCAGTTGCGGCTCCAGATGGTTCTGCGGCACCCAGGCCGGCCGGGTCGGGCTCAGCCTGGACGCATCCGCCGAGGTCGGGTAGCCCATCGAGATCTCTCTGCCCTCGCCGGAGGCGAGCGTGTCGGTTACCCAGCCGAGTGGCTCCACGTCGGCAGCCCCGGCCCGCACCGCATCCTCGAGACCCCACGAGCGCAGAATCTCCATGCTCCGGGTGCTCACCGCCAGCGCCCGAGACAGCGTCGAGATCTCGGTGCGCTTGTCCACCACGAGCACGCCGACGCCGTACCGGGCCAGCGTGATCCCCGCGACCAGCCCCGCCGGGCCAGCCCCCACAACAAGAACGTCCACCTGATCCGAGTCGACACGAGACATAGATCATCCTCACCTGATCATCGATCTCGGACCGGTCACCGTCACGACGGCGGCCGGGTGGTATCTACCGGCACCCGGCCCAGGTCGTCGGGGCGGACACACTCACCGGTCATCACCTTCGATCGTACGTTTCATAAGTCATAACTCATGAAGGCGGCAACGACGTCGCAGACGTCATCATTTTTCACATAGGCGACGGTCAGCGCCGAGGTTGGATCACGAGTATTCTGGCTCGGCCGACGCGCGGGTCCGCAGAGGCTCAGACGCGGTCCCGGGCGATTGAGCCGGCGTGCGTCGTTGGGAGGATTCGGTCATGGAAATAATTCGCCAGAGCTTGCTCTTCCTGCATTTCGTCGGACTCGCCGCGTTGCTCGGCGGGTTCGTTGTTCAGTGGCGTGCGCGATCGACGCAGGTCACCATGGTAATGGTGGTCGGCGCCGGAGCACAGATACTGACCGGCCTTCTCCTGGTCGGCGCGCAGGCGTTGGACGACCACCCCATTGACGGCGCACAGGTCACCGCGAAGCTCATCATCGGCCTGGTTGTGGTGATACTGGCGCAGCTCGGTCGGCGGCGGGGCGAGGTGGCCGGCCTGTTCTACACCGTCGGCCTGCTGACCCTTGTCGACGTGGGCATAGCGGTCTTCTGGAACTGAGCTCGCTACGGGTTCAGGACCCAGGCGGAGCCGTGCGGTGAGAAACCGATGTGTGGGTAGTAATCAGCCGCCGCCGGCGCCGACAGCAACACTATCTTCGCGCACGGCGCGGCGTGCCTGGTCGCGTCGATCAATGCGCGGCCGATCCCCGAGCGCTGGTACTCACGAGTCACCGCCAGGTCGGAGAGGTACGTCGCATACGAGAAGTCGGAGATGCTTCTGGCGATCCCCACAAGTCTGCCCTCGACGCGGCAGATCACCACGAGATTGGCGTTGCGCAGCATCGCGCGGAACCGCTCCGTCTCCCCGATGGGACGCCGCTGGCCCAGCCCCGAGTCCCGGTACACCTCGAGCACTTCGTCGACGCTCAGCTCGGCGCCCTCCACCCGCTCAATCGTCCAGCCCACGCAGCGCCTCCAATCGGTGCAGTACCACATCGTGGTGAACGAGAAAACGCTCCGGCCGAAGCGGGCCGACGTCGATGCCTGCCCGCTTCAGTGCGCTGCCGAAGTCCTCACCCGACTCGGCGGCACGGTTTGCCGCGGCCTGAACCATGCGGTAGACCTTCTCCCGATCCACGCTGTCCTGTAGGAGGTCGGCCAGGACGGCCGAGCTGAACACGAGACCGTTGGTATGGTCGATGGCCGCCCGCATGCGGTCCCCGAACACCTCGAGCGTCTCCACCAGCTCGGCCGCAGTCGTCGCCTGGTAGTGCCCGACCATCAGGCTGTCCGGCAGGACGACCCGCTCAACCGACGAGTGGGCCAGGTCCCGCTCGTGCCAGAGTGCCACGTCCTCCAGCATCGTCGTGGCGTAGCAGCGCAGGATGCGGGCCAGCCCGCACAAGCGCTCGCTGGTCGTCGGGTTCCGCTTGTGCGGCATGGCACTCGACCCTTGATAGGCGACCGTCCGTCGCTCCTCCACCTCTCGCACCTCGGTGCGCTGCAGCAACCGCAGCTCGACGGCGATCTGCTCGACGCAGGCCCCCATGGCCGCCACCGCGTAGACCAACTCGGCGTGCCGATCCCGGGCCACGACCTGGCTGGGTGCCGGTTCCACCTGGAGACCGAGCTCCGCGCAGACATAGCCTTCAACGAACGGGTCGATCAACGCGTATGTGCCGACCGAACCGGAGATCGTCCCTACCGCGACCGCCTCGCGCGCGGCGCCGAGTCGCCGCAACGAGCGGTCGATCGCGAACGCGAAGCCGGCGAGCTTGTGACCAAACGTCGTGGGCTCGGCGTGGACGCCGTGCGTACGTCCCACGCACAGCGTCTCCCAGTGCTCGAACGCTCTGTCCACCAGGACACGGCGCAGCCGCCGCCCGGCCTGCAGGAGAAGGTCGGTCGCCCGGGCCAGGGTATGGCCGAGCGCGGTGTCCACCAGGTCGTAGCTGGTCATTCCCAGGTGTACCCACCGAGCGGACTCATCCGGGATGTTCTCGCAGAACGCCGCGAGGAACGAGAGCACCTCGTGGTCCCGTTCCCGCTCGATCTCGGCCACTCGCGCCGCGGAGGGCACCCCGGCACGTCGCATGTCCGCGACCGCATCCTCCGGCACCCGCCCGAGTCGTGCCTGTGCCTGCGAGGCGAGGACCTCCACCTGGGCCCAGGTCGCGTAACGGGCCTGGTCCGACCAGAGCTGGGCCATCTCGGGCCGCGCATAGCGAGGAATCACTGTGGACCACACTCCCGGCGTCGTCGGCTCAGAACACCTCGAAGTACTCGCGCTGCTCCCACTCCGTAACCTCGCCGTCCGGAGGCTGCGCCTGCGCACACCACGCCTCGAACCGAGACAGCTCGCTCGCCTTGAGCTTGGCCAGACACAACGCGAGCGGACTGCCGAGCAACTGGTGGGTCTGGCCCCCGTGGAACGCCTCCAGCGCCTCACCCAGGGACTGGGGCAGCGCCTCCACCGTCGCCGCCGTGCCAGGCGCCGCCCGTCCGTTCGGCTCGAGCTCACCGTCGAGCCCCTCCAAGCCCGCGAACAGCTGCGAGGCGATGGCGAGGTACGGATTCGCGCACGGTTCTCCGATTCGGTTCTCGACGTGGGTCGAGCTTCCGCCGCCGAGCACCCGGACCATCACGGTTCGGTTCTCGTAGCTCCAGCCGATGCGGGTGGGAGACAGGCAGAAGTCCGGACCCAGACGGCGGTACCCGTTGACGGTCGGAACTGACAAGAGGCAGAAGTCTCGCGCCCGGGCCAGGAGACCGTCGACGTAGGCCTTTCCCTCCGGTGAAATGCCGTCCATCCCGCCGTCGACCGAGAAGAGATTTCGGCCGGCTTTCGTGTCCATGATGGACTGGTGGAGGTGCCAACCACTGGGGTCGAACCCGGCGATACGGGGCAGCGACATGAACGACGCGTGGAATCCGCGCCGCGCGCAGGTCTGCTTGACCAAGGTCCGGAACAACAGCATGGCATCGGCGGCGTCCAGGGCAACCAACGGGTCGAACGTGGTCTCGATCTGTCCCGGGCCGGACTCGTGCTCCATCGACCGCAGCGGTAGGCCGAGCGCGAGGAGCAGCGTGGCCAACGGGTTCGTCACCGTTGCGACCGAGTTGGAGTAGGTGTCGAGGTTGAACTGGTAGCCGGCGTTCATCGCCTGCACCAGCGGAGCGGCTCCCTGTAGTCCGAAGCCGTTTCCCGCGTTCCCCGGCGGCCCGCCGATGTGGCGGGTGAGGTACCACTCGACCTCCAAGCCGATGACCGGGGCCAGGCCACGCGACGTGTACTGGGCGCAGACGCGATGCAGCACGTGCCGGGTGGAGAGCGGGTGTGGCGTGCCGTCGCGCAGGAACTCGTCGCCGAGGACCCACGCGGTGCGTGGCTCGACGTCCGGAAGGACCTGGAACGTCAGGGGATCCGCAACCACGACGAAGTCGCCCGCGCCGACGATCTCGGTGACACCGATTCCGGAGTCGGTGAGGAAGTCCACCGCAACGGCGTGCCCCGTGTCGAAGATGAACGGTCCTGGGCTGAAGTCCATGCCGTTGCGGAGAACCGTCTGGAACGACTCGGCGGTGAGCGTCTTGGACCGGGCCAGCCCGTGCGGATCGCAGAAGACGAGCCGGACGAGATCGATCTCGTGGAGATCGGCTTCGATCTGCTCGGCCACCGCGGCGCGGTGGTCATCCCACAGGCCGAACTCGGTGACGAACGCAGGACGCCCCACGCCGCTTTCCGGCTGCGGGCGGGACCACGATCGGGAGTACATGGATCATCGCGTCCTTTCGGTCACTCGGTCAGGTGGTGCCGGCAAGGGCCCGAGCTTCGCCTCGATGCGACGAGCGGCCTGCAGGACGAGATCGTCCGCCCCGACCGGACCCACCAGCTGAAGTCCCACCGGAAGTCCGGACCGGGTCACGCCCACCGGAAGTGAAATGGCCGGTTGCCCGGTGATATTGAACGGGTACGAGGCGGGCGACCACGCCAGCCAGAGCAGGTCCCGCGGTTGCGCTGCCCAGGCCGGGCCGATCGCGTCGGCTTCGAACGGCTCGATGGGAACGGTCGCCATCGCGAGAAGGTCGTAGCGATCCATCACCGAACGAAGCGTTGTCCGCAGCGCCAGCCGCACCTCCTCTGCGCGCATCACCGCTGCGCCGTCCACCGTACGTCCATGGTGGACGATGGCCACCCGGCCCGGATCGCAGTGCTCCTCGTCTTCGGGGGAAGTGCCGGCCGCCTCGGTCGCCGCCGCGATGTCGACCAGGGCCGGGTACGGGTCACGGAACGGTACGTCGATGCACTCCAGTCGCAGTCGCTGTCCGGTGAGTACCGGCCACACCCGCTCGCTGACCTCGCGGACCTCGGCCGAGGTGCCCGGAAACTCCAGCCAGCCGATCCGCAGCGACGTCGTCTCCCGCCGAGCATCCAGCGAGCCGAGAGCGGAGTCCGGATCGTCCCGGTGCGGGCCGGCGATTACCGATACCAGCTCACCGACGTCCGACACGGTCCGCCCCAACGGGCCCAGGTGCGCGAGCCGGTCGGCGCAGGCCGGAACGTACGGCACACGGCCGAAGGACGGCTTGTATCCCACCACACCGCAGAAAGCCGCCGGTATCCGGATCGAGCCCGCACCGTCGGTGCCGAGCGCCGCCGAGCAGAGCCCCGCCGACACGGCGGCGGCCGATCCTCCGCTGGAGCCCCCGGTAGAGCGCTCAGGCGCCCACGGATTGCGGGTGGGTGCGGCCAGCCGGCCCACCGTGCTCGCGCTCCAGCCGTACTCCGACGTCGTCGTCTTGCCGATCACGATGGCGCCGGCCGCGCGAAGCCGAGCCACCGCGGGCGCATCGATCTGCCGGCGTTGGTTCGGCAGCAGCGACCCCCTCGTGGTGGGGAGATCCCGGGTCTGGATGAGGTCCTTCACCGCGACCGTGACGCCCAGCAGGGGTTGGTCCTGCCAGGCGGCCGGGCCGAGCCTGCGGATGCGGGCGTCGGCGACTTCGGCCGCCCGCACGGCCTCCTCCCCCGCAATGGCGAGGAACGCCCCCAACTCGGCGTTGGCGTGGTGAATGTCGCACAGGGTCGACTGAACATGGTCTACCACGGAGATCTCACCCCGGCCGAGAATCTCCCTCGTCTGGCGAACGCCGAAGGCCAACTGTTCTCCTCGGGAGTTTCGGCAGCCGACAGCCGGATGCCGTGCGAACAAGTCAGCTCGATGCGGCCGTGATCGTTGTCCAGTGCCAATGCGAGTCGAACGCGGTGACCTCGATGTCCGTGCCGCCGGCGGTCAGGTCGGCCGCCACGGTTGTCGCCCTCGCGATGAAGGCCGAGGCGCGATGGGCGGCAAGCAGGTCCTGCTCGTGGAACGGCGGACCTGCACAACGGAGCAGCCGAAGGTCGACGAACCCGTTGAATGTCCGGCCGAGCACCTCGACCGGCTGCGGGCTGCGAATACTGAAGCGCACGCGAGCCGCGACGTGACCGCGGTGGTGTTGGTCGGAGAAGTAGGAGAGGTCGGGAATGGTCGGCGGTATGAAGTAGTCCCGCGCGACGACCGAGGGGACCCTGGGGAGATTGCCGGCGATGAAGTGCCAGGAGTTGTATTGCATGCGTGCCGAGATGGCCCACGCGGTGTCGGCGAGATGAGCGGTCGAATCACCGAGGTGACGGCGCGCCTCGGGGGTCGGAACGACGCAGCAGAAGTACTCGGGGAGCTCCCATCGGGTGATCTCGTCCCAGTCCTGCGCGCGCAGCGCCCGGATCAGCCGCGGCAGCGACCGGGTGCCGCGGCTCATGGCGAAGTCCGCCTCGAACGTCCGCGTCGCGGCGGAGACGGTCTCGTACACCAGCGACTCGAGGCCGGTTCGGAAGTCACCGTGCGGGCGGGACAGCCACATCGGCGATGCCGCGACGGCCGCGCCGAGCTCGTCGAGGGTGGCACCGCTGATCGGTAGACGCTTGCGCAGGCGGGCGCAGAGCGCGTCCTCGCATCGCCGGCCGGCGACCTCGCGGGGCCCGGCGACGCGCTCCACCTTGTGCATCAACACGCCGTAGATCTCCCGGTAGAGCTGGACGCTTCTGCCGAGTTCCCGACGTCGCTTCCGGAGCGCTTCGGCATGGCGGTACAACGCCTCGACCCGCGTGGAGGCAGCCGGCGGCACCCTCGGCTCGCCGGAGGCCCGGTTGTACATGCGCCGCGTCTGCTCGAGCAGATGGGCGACGTGACCAACCGTCAGCTGTGTTCCGTTCGCCTCCTCGATCCGGGCCGGACCCGCCGAACGCACGAGCAGGGTCAGGCATACCACCATCACGACGTCGCTGTCCGACCACAGCTCCAGGGGCAAGCCCTGGAGACCGCTCAGGGCACAGTCCGGGTGCCCCGGCCACAACGTCTTTCCGGTGAAGGTGTTCCGGTCGCGGAAGTTGGTGTACTGGTTGTGCTCCTGGTACAGGATGAAGGGAGCGGTCCGCAGAGCCGCCTCCTTCAGCCGCTCTACCATCTTGTAGCGGGCCCGCGCACCCGCGGCGGCCAACCAGGCGCGACAATCCGCAACCTCCCACGCGAACCGGCTCACCGCGCGGCGGACCTCGTTCCGGTAGCTCAGCAGGGTCTGCTGCGACCACGGCACTCGCAGCACGCCGTCGACGAGATCCTCTTCGCCTGCCAGCGGCGGTTGGGAGGGAACGCGCACCACGACCCGGCCGCTGGTCGTCAGGCCCAGTTCACCGAGGAATGCCGGCCTTTCGTCAAGGTCATGCGCCGCAACGGCGCTCCGGTCGTCCTCCCGCCAGGAGACGCCGCACAAAACCTTGAGCGCGCACTCGTCCGCGATCCGCAGGGCCCGCAGCTGGACGTCGGCCGGCACATGGCCGCCGAGGGTGAGCAGCGAGTCCACCGCCGCAGACGGGTTCGGTGCCGCGGTCGCCTGCCGCCACGCCCGTTTGAGCAGCCCGCGGAATCCCGCGTCGTCATCGAGCAGATAGTCCGGCCTGGGAGCGACTCCTGCCGGTGTGCCGAGACGGCTCGGTCGGCGGCTCTGTCGTGCCTTGGCCCGAGCGGCGCGACGCCCACCTCCGGCCGCTACCGAAGTGTCGTCTCGCCCAAGCATTTCGACACTCCCCACATCCGTAGGTCACTCGTTTCATCGTAGGAATGACGATGGCCGCGGCAAATGCTACGACGACACAATCGCGTTGCTGCCGCAGCCGAACCAGCGTTGTATCGCCGGGCGCGGATCCTCCGCCCGGCAGCTCGCCCAGGCAACGTACCCGTCCGGACGCAGCAATACGGTGTCCAGCTCGTCGATCGGTTCCGCGGATGAGGCGGAGACCGCCGGGACCAGGCTCACGCGCGGCACCCACGCCGCCGTGCGATCTCGCAGCCAGGCCCGCCGAACCGGGTCGCCGGACAGGTCCACCAGGACGCCGCGTCCCGGGCGCAGGAGTGCTGTCGTGCTCGAGGTCCCGGATCGCGTCGCCAGGTCGACGTGCGGCATGCGGGTACCCACCAGTGGGTGCCCGCCGCGTTCGTAGCGCACATCCAGGCCGGTGATGGTGCCCGACAGCAGGTCACGAACGGCCGGACAGGTCAGCAGCTCACCCAACACAGCACGCACCGGTTCCAGCTCGGCGGCCCCGAGCAACAATTGCGCCTGGACCTCGATGCTGCGCAGGACCCGTCGTCCCGTCGCATGACGCTCGTCGTGATAGGTGTCCAGCAGCCCGTCCGGCGCATGGCCGCAGACCTCGGCAGCCAGCTTCCAACCCAGGTTCACCGCGTCCTGGATCCCCAGGTTGATTGCCTGGCCGCCCACCGGCATCTGCTGGTGGGCGGCATCACCGGCGAGCAGCACCCGCCCGTCGCGATAGCGCTCGGCCAGTCGGCTTGCATTGCCAAAGGCATTGACCCACAGCGGGACGCCGTCGCTGATGTCCTCGCCCGTCACCCGCTCCCAGGCCGCACAGAGCTCGTCGAACGACGGCTCCGCGGTGCGTTGCTCGGCCGGTCTGTCGAAGCTCGCGACCATCACCCGGGTGACGCCGTCCGGCCGTCGTGCCGCGATTGCGAGCCCGTTCGGTCGCCGTTCGAAGCGCCGGTTCGGCACGTCGATTCCGGCGACGTCGGCACGCAGGAGCTCCCGGGTAGCACCCACCCCAGGGAACTCGATGCCGGCCAGCCGCCGGACTGTGCTGTCCTCGCCGTCGCAGCCGACCAGGTAGGCACCGTCCAGCTCGACCCGGCCGGCCGGACCGGCGACGCGAACCCGCACGCGGTCATCCTTCACGGTCATGCCAACCAGCTCGTGGCCGCGCCGAATGTCCGCGCCCAGCCCGGCGGCCCAATCCGTCAACAGCTCCTCGACACGCGTCTGTGCGACCTTCCACTGCCCCGGATATCGGGTGGGCAACGCACCCAGGTCGAGAGCGAGTCCGGCGAAGTGTCCCGTGCGGTCGTTGGGCGGGTCGCCCAGGTCTGCGAGCAGATCCCGCTGGTCGAAGACCTCCATGGTGCGTGCGTGCAGCGTCGATGCCCGCGACTCGGTGGTGGGCGTGGCCAACCGTTCCACCACCACCACGTCGGCCCCGCCGAGCCGCAGCTCGCCAGCGAGCATCAGACCAACCGGGCCGGCGCCGACGACAATGACCTGCGTGTCCATCTCGCCTCGTTCGTCGATGCGGTCAGTGGCGGCTCTCGGCGTACTCCTTCGCATATCCGAGCGTGGCCAAGCTGTTCGCGCTTAGTGCATTGTGGACGAACATGCGGGCCTGGGCGACACCCGCGTCGGCACCGAGGATCCGGCCGATGTTGGCCTCGTTGATCACCACGGTGTGCTGCGACGTCACCTCCAGCTCGGTCCCGTCAGCCACCGGCTTCTCGGTCACCAGCCAGTAGCCGGTGTGCAGCGTCATCAGGGCGGGCAGGGTGATCTGTTTGTAGACAATCTTGTGGTACGGGAAGCAGACCCGCACCGACTTGGTGGTGTGCGTCGCACCATCCTTGGTGCGCGTGTCCATCTCGAGAATCTGCAGACCCGGAGACTCTTCGGTCAGCGCGACGCGGGCCACGTGCGGCAGCCGCTCGCCCCACAGCTGCGCTTCGTTGAGGAAGTCGTAGACGTCCTTGGCCGCGCCACCGATGGCCACGGTGTCCGTGAAGGAGAACATCAGCTCCCCGCCGGCGCCGGTCGCCAGCTCGACGTTTGCCTTGAGCGCGTCCAGTTCGGACCGGCTGTTGCGATCGACCGCCTGCTCGATCCAGGCGAGGTGTTTCGGGTCGTCGTCGACCGCCCGGTAGTCGTGTTGCAGCCGTACCAGCGACTCGGTCGCGGAGAGCGGCTCGATGAGCCATGCGCCGCCCATCGCCGCGACCGGCGGAGCCGATACCTCCTGGCGGAACTCGATACGCAGCCGGGCAGGGTCGAGCACACGACGCGAGGTCCAGTTCTTGACCTCGCCGTTGGCGGTCGCCCAGATCCGGATGCGCTCCGCATCCGCCGAGCGCTCGAGGTGATCGACGTACACGGTCGGGGGGAACAGGCAAGGCCAGTTCTGCACCTCGGCGATCAGTCGGTAGACCTCCGCTGCCGGTGCGTTGACCCGAACCTGGTGCTCCACCTCGCGGTGACCCGAGAGCTCCATGACGTTCGCCCTCCTAGAAGTTTCCGAGGCCGCCGCAGACGTTGAGCGCCTGCGCGGTGATGGACGCCGCGGGGTCGGTGACCAGATAGCACACGAGCCCGGCCACCTCCTCCGGCGTGGAGTAACGGCCCAACGGGATCTTCGCCTGGAACTTCTCGAGGATCGCCGCCTCCGTGGTCTGGTACGCCTGGGCATAACCGAGCCGGACCCGCTGGGCCATCGGCGTCTCCACGTACCCGGGACACACCGCGTTCACGGTGATGCCGGTGGGCGCGAGCTCGTTGCCGAGCGCCTTGGTGAAGCCGACCACGCCGTGCTTGGAGGCCGAGTACGGTGCGCCCAGCACGACGCCCTGCTTGCCGGCGGTGGAGGCGATGTTGATGATCCGGCCCCGTTCCTTGGTACGCATTCCGCCGGCGTTCAATACCTCGCGGGTCACCAGGAAGACACTGTTGAGGTTCGTGTTGATGACGTCGAACCACAGCTCGTCGGCGATGTCGGCGGTGACCCCGCCCCCACTGCGGCCGGCGTTGTTCACCAGGACGTCGATCGTGCCGTAGCGGTCGACCGCCGCCCGGACGAAGGCTCGGATGTCCTCGAGCGAAGTGACGTCGCACGCGGTCCCGTCGACGTCGAGGTTCTCGTCCACCAACTGTTTGACGGTCGCCTTGACCGCCTCGGCACTCCGCGCGCAGATGAACACCCGATGGCCCTGGACGGCCAATGATCTGGCTACCGCGAGCCCGATTCCGCTGGTAGCCCCTGTGACGAGGGCGACCCGCTTCTCCTGAAGCGCCATGACGTCTCCTATGTCGTGCTGTCCGCTGTCCGCTGCTGTGCTGTCCGCTGTCGTGCTGTCCGCTGTTGTGCTGTCCGCCGACCTGCGCCGAAACAAACCCTTTGCCGCCGCAGCACCGCCGCCCGCTATGGTGCTTCCCCCAGCACACGCGAGACCAGGCCGGTGTCGTGTGCGCCGGACCGGAACTCCTCATCGGCGAGAACACGGCGCAGGAATTCCGCGGTGGTACAGATACCGGGACCGGTGGCGTGGAACTCGCCGAGCGCGCGCTCCATTCTCGCTATCGCCTGGTCCCGCGTCGGTGCCCAGGTAATAACCTTGGCGAGCAACGAGTCATACGTCGCCGGCATCCGATAACCCGGATATCCATGGGTGTCGACGCGTACGAACGGACCGGTCGGAAGCACGAACGACTCGATCCGGCCCGGCGCCGGCGCGAACGACCGACTCGGATCCTCCACGTTGATCCTGCATTCCATAGCCACTCCGCGACCCACGACGTCGCTCTGTTCGGAGGTCAGGCGGCCGCCCGCAGCAACCCTCAACTGCTCTTGGACGAGGTCGATCCCGAATACCAACTCGGTCACCGGATGCTCCACCTGAATCCTGCAGTTGGCCTCCATGAAGAAGAAGTCACAGGTCTCGTCGACGAGAAACTCGAATGTGCCGACACCCACGTAGCCGGCCGCCTTGGCACCCACCACCGACGCCTCGCCCATCTGGTCGACCACGCCCTGGGGTAGGCGCGGCGCCGGGCACTCTTCGAGCAGCTTCTGATGACGGCGTTGGACCGAACAGTCACGCACACCGAGATGTACGGCCTTCCCGTGCGTGTCGCAGAGTATCTGTACCTCGATGTGCCGTGCGGAGGCGACATAGCGTTCGACGTAGAGCCGGGAGTCACCGAACACCGCGCGCGACTCACCCGACACGACCTTGAAGGCACCGGCCATCTCGCTCTCGTCGTGTACGACTCTCATGCCACGTCCGCCGCCACCCGTCGCCGCCTTGATGATGACGGGGAACCCGATCCGCCTCGCGACGGCGAGCGCCTCGTCCGGGGTGAGCACCGGCCCGTGGCTACCCGGCAGGATCGGAAGTCCGGCGCCAGCCATCAGCCGGCGTGCCGCACACTTGTCGCCCAACTGGGCGATCACGTCCGACGGTGGGCCGACGAAGACCAGGCCGTTCTGCTCACACACCTCGGCGAAGTCCGCATCCTCGGAGAGGAAGCCGTAGCCGGGATGGATCGCGGCCGAGTGAGTCTTCCTCGCGGCCTCTACAATCGCCGGAATATTGAGGTAGCTGCGCTTGGCCGGACCCGGACCGATGTGCACCGCCTCGTCGGCGTAGGAGACAACTGACGAGTTGCGATCCTCGGTGGAATAGACCGCTACCGCCTTGATGCCCAACTCGCGACATGCCCGAGCGATCCGCATCGCGATCTCGCCCCGGTTGGCGATCAGCACCTTGTCGAACATCGGCCCGCCTCAGACTTCCTCGACGTCGAGCACGAAGAGCGGTTCGCCGTACTCCACCGGCTCGCCATCGCCCTTGAGCACCTCGGCGATCCGGCCGCCGCGGTCCGCTTCGATCGGAATCATGAGCTTCATCGCCTCCAGAATGCCGATCTGCTCGCCGGGCCGGACGACGCTTCCGACCGCGACAAACGGCTCGGCGCCCGGTTCGCGGGCGTGGTAGAAGACTCCGACGCCGGGCGAAGTGAGGTACCTCCCGAGCGCCTCGCCGTCGGCCTCCTCGGCCACGGCCGTCGAAATCACCCCCACCTGCGCCGGGCGGGTCTGGTCGGCCCAGGTGATGTCCACCGAGATCTCACCGACCTGAATCCGCAGGATGCACGGTGGCCGTTCGAGCTGCGCCAGCAACTCGAGAGCGTGTTTCTGCAACTCGGCGAGATCCACGAAAGCTCCGTCGGTTCCGGCGGGACCGTCCCGCGGTGGGCGGTGGTCAGTCATCGCTCATGTCCCACTTCATTGCACGACTCGCAGCCGCCGGTTATCCAGCGCGGATCCGAACGACCGGAACCTGTTGCGCCGTGCCTCGACCAGATCCGCGGGCGCCATCAGCTCGAGCCTTTGCAACGTCGCCCCGATCGCTGCGGCGACCCGCCGCGCTGCCTCGTCGAAATTTGCCTGGCTTCCGCCCGCCGGCTCGCGGATCACGCCGTCGACCACCGCTAGCCGCAGCAGGTTCCGCGCATCCACCTTGAGCGCGTGGGCGGCCGTGGGCGCCATGGACGCGTCTTTCCACAGAATCGAGGCGCAACCCTCCGGGCTGATCACCGAGTACACACCCCGCTCGCTGATCAGGACCTCGTCGGCAACGGCCACGGCAAGAGCCCCACCGCTGCCTCCCTCGCCGATGATCACCGTCACCACCGGCACCGGCAGGCTGGTCATCAACCGAATGGACTCGGCGATGGCGAAGGCCTGCCCGTGCTCCTCGGCCGCAACGCCCGGGTAGGCGCCGGGCGTGTCGACAAAGGTGACGATCGGCACGCGAAGCTTGCCGGCCAAGCGCATCAACCTCGCCGCCTTTCGATAGCCGGCGGGCGTGGGCATTCCGTAGTTGCGGGCGGCAAGCTCGGCCGCCGTGTGACCCCGCTGGTGTCCGATGACCACGACAGGGCGATCCTCCAGCGTGGCTAGCCCCCCGACGATGGCCGGGCATTGTCCGCCGAGCCGATCGCCGTGCAGCTCCTCGAAGTCACAGAACGCCCGGTCGATGTAGTCCAATGTGGCCGGACGGTTCAGATCCCTGGCCTGTTGAACCGCCTCCCACGGGTCGACGTCCGCCAGGAACGCCGGGTCACGAACCACCTCGTCCGACGTGGACCGGGGCGGGTCGCGAGGGCTACGCCTCCGCATCGACATCAGCAGCCTTCGCAGCGCCGCAGGTAGCAGTGACCGAGGCTTGATCATGTCGATGAGCCCACGCTCGTGGAGAAACTCAGCCGTCTGGAAATCGGCGGGGAGCTCATGCCCGATCGTCTGCTCGATCACCCGGCGGCCGGCAAAACCCAACCGCGCAGCCGGTTCGGCGACAATCACGTCGCACTGCGTGGCAAAGGAGGCGGCAACGCCACCGAAGGTGGGATCCGTGACGAGCGAGACGGTCAAGATACCGGCCTCGTCCAACCTGGCCAGGGCCTGGCTGGTCTTGACCATCTGCATCAACGAGATGGGCCCTTCCTGCATGCGGGCGCCGCCCGAGGCGGTGACGACCAGTAGCGGTACCCGTTGACGCAGAGCTTCGTCGGCGGCGCCGGTGATCAGCTCGCCAGCGGCGGCGCCGAGGCTCCCACCGAGGAACCCGAAGTCCATGACGGCGGCGATCAGCGGAAGACCGTCAACGGTCGCGCGAACGACCATGACACCCTCCCGCAGACCGGTCCGCCTCCGCGCAGACTGCAGGCGTTCCGGGTACGGCTTCGTGTCGGTGAAACCCAACACGTCCTCGGTGTGCACCGGAAAGTCGAGTACCTCGACGGTCTCGTGGCCGAACAGCTGCTCGACGCGCTCCCGAGCCGAGAGCACGTGGTGATGGCCACACTCCGGGCACACCTTGAGATTGCGTACGAACCGCTTGCCGTACAGCATCGCGCGGCAGCTGGCACACACCACCCAGGTGGCGTCCAGCGCTGTCACACGCTCCAGCGAGCCGGTCAACACGTGCACCCTGTGCTCAGTCCGGGTTGGCGAGATCGAGCAGCCGACGCGGCGTTGTGGCCGTGCCCAGGGCCTCGTCGTCGATCGAGACGCCATACTCGCGGGTGATTCTCGACGCGGTCTCCATGACGGCGAGCGAGTCGTAGCCGAGATCGTCAAAGGTGGTGTCGAGAATCTCCCCATCGAGGTCTACGCCCAGCTCCGTGCCCGCGCTCTCGCGGAGAATCCTTCGCAACTCCGCAAGCCCGATGGTCTTGTCCGACATGGCTGTCTCCTCCGCGTCATCCGAGCTCGGCCGGTTCTTCTCGAGGCGCGCTGCCGGTCGGCGGTGCGCGGACGACCAGCACAGAGTTGAACCCTCCATGTCCGCGGGCAATCACCACCGCCACGCGCACCGGCGCGCGCCGCTGCTCACCCACCACCTGAATGGGATGGTGCGGGGCGGGCCGCACGTTGGTCGTCGGCGGGATAACGCCGTCACGAATTGCCAGCAGGGCGGTAGCCACATCCACTGCCGCGGCACCCGCGTACATCCGTCCGATCATGGTCTTGGGCGCCGTCACCGGCACCGCGCGCTCGCCGAAGACGGCCGCGATCGCGTCGGACTCCACCCGGTCGAGGCTCGGCATCGCGGCCGCGTCGGCGAACACGACGTCGACGTCGGTACCCTCCAGGCCCGCCTCAGACAGCGCGTTCTCGATCGCCCGCCGCAGCCCGGACCCGCGCCCGTTGCCGGGTCTGGGATCGAACGTCGCGGCATAGCCGGCGATCTCCCCGTACACCTTCGGCGCTCCGCGCTCCCGCGCGGTCTCGGCGTCCTCCAGGACGAGGATCGCCCCGCCCTCGGCCGGCACGTGACCCGCCGCGCGCGCGTCGAAGGGCAGGTACGCCGCGGTCGGGTCCTCACTCGTGCTCAACCGTCCACTGGCCATCAGGGCGACCCAGCCCCACGGGCAGATCGCGCCATCCACGCCGCCGCAGACGATCAGCTTGCTTCCCTTGCGGAGCTGCCGGCGCGCCTGGGCGATCGCATCCAACCCACCCGCCTGGTCGGTGACGAGCACACCGCTGGGCCCCTTCAGGCCGTGCCGGATCGAGATCTGGCCCGTGTTCACCGCGTAGAACCACGCGAAGGACTGATAGGCGCTGACGTACCCGCTGCCCAGGCTCCACAGCCTCTCCAACTCGCGCTGGCCGAACTCGAAACCACCCGCCGAGCTCGCCGTGACCACTCCCATGTCGAACGCGGAATGCGTCTCCCGCCCCACGTTCGCATCGGCCAACGCCCGGTCGGCCGCGACCAGCGCGAGGCGGGTCATGTGGTCGGTCTGCGGAAGCAGTCTGCTCGGCAGGTGCGTGCTGGCCTCGAAACCGAACACCTCGCCGGCGAGTCGGCTCGGGTACGGCGTGACATCGAAGCGGGTGACCCTGCGGATCCCGCCGACACCGGCGCACGTCGCCGCCCAGTACTCCTCCGTTCCCAACCCGTTCGGGGCGATGACCCCGATTCCCGTCACCACCGGCGGACGCGTCATGCCGCGGCTCCGTTCACCCGGCGCAGCACGATCGCGCTCTGAAAGCCACCGAAACCGCTCCCCACGCTGAGGACCGCGTCGGTCCGCCATTCCCGCGCGACGCACGGGACGTAGTCCAGGTCGCACTCGGGATCGGGGACGTGCAGGTTGGCGGTCGGGGGTACGACGTTGTGCTGCATCGCGAGCAGCGAGGCGGCGATCTCCAACGAACCGATCCCGCCCAGGGAATGCCCGATCATCGATTTGATCGAACTGATCGGAGTGCGGTATGCGTGCTCGCCGAGGCTGAGCTTGAAGGCGGCGGTCTCGTGCCGGTCGTTCTGCTTGGTTCCCGACCCGTGCGCGTTGATGTAGTCGATCTCGTCCGGGCTCATCCGCGCCTCGTCGAGCGCCACGGTGATGGCCTCGGCCATCTCGGCGCCGTCCGGCCGCAACCCGGTCATGTGGAACGCGTTGCAGCGCGAGCCGAAACCGGCGATCTCCGCGTAGATCGGCGCGTCACGCCGACGTGCCCGGTCCAGTTCCTCGAGTACCAGCACCGCCGACCCCTCGCCCAGCACGAACCCGTTGCGGGTGGCGTCAAAGGGCCGCGAGGCGTGTTCCGGATCGTCATTGTGGGACGTGGTTGCCTTGATGGCGTCAAAACAGGCCATCGTGATCGGTGAGATCGGCGCGTCGGTGGCCCCGGCGATCATGATGTCGGCCGATCCCTCACGGATCAGCTCGTACGCGTGACCCACGGCGTCCAGACCGGAGGTGCAGCCGGTGGAGACTACGGCAACCGGTCCCTCGGCACCGCACGCCCACGCGAGCTCACTGGCGAACGAGCTCGGCACGAAATAGTCGTAGAGATGCGGCGCGGCACCGGTGTGGTCGACGAGATACCGCCGGCCCTCGTCGCTGACCACCCGGTACTCCGCCTCGAGTCCCATGGTGGCGCCGACAGCTGTACCCAGGGCGACTCCCAGGCGCGTCGGATCCGACACCGCACACGGCAGATCGCAGTCGGCGACGGCCTCCCGCATGGCCACGATCGAGAGCTGCACGGCGCGGTCCAGGCGGGAAGACTCGGACCGGGTCAGCCCGCAGGCGAGCGGGTCGAAGTCGATTTCCGCAGCCACTCGGGAGCGAAACTGTGCCGGGTCGAAGAACGTGATGGTTCGCGTCGCGGTGCGCCCCTCGCTGAGCAGGCTCCAGAACTCCTTGGTCCCGATACCGCCGGGCGCAACGACGCCAAGGCCGACGATCGCCACTCGCCGCGACATCTGCACCCCCGCTACCCGGCGTTCCAGTGGTAGAACCGGGTGGCCATCGCATCCTTCGGGGACCGCCAGGTCTTCGGGTCGTACGCCGTGATGAACTGCTTGAGGTCGCTACTGATCTGTACGAACGGAGGATGGGACTTGGCCGCTTCTATCGCCGTTGCTCCGTGCTCGTCATCGAAGTCCTGCAGGTGGAAGTACAGGCCGCGGTAGTGGAACAACTGTCGCCGCCTGGTTCCCATGAGACCGGGCATCTCAGTGCGGTCGAAGTCCTCGAAAAGGCGGGCCACCGCCCCGCTCGCCCGCGGCTGCATCCGGGCGACGATCAGCGTGCTGTGCATACAGTCCTTCCTTCCCGTCGAATGCTCGGCCGCGGCAGGCTAGGAGCCGGAGGCCACCGACTCCAGATCCGAGGTCCTCGCGGCCGCGCCGGCGGAACCGAACCAGCGTTGAAGTGCGTCGCGTAGATCATCGCCGCCGGGTGCGGCCCATACGACGTAGCCGTCCGGACGGATCAGCACCGAGTCCGGAAGGGCTTGCCGATCCTCCGCGCTCGTCGAGGCCCAGCGCCCCTTCACCACGTCGACCCGGTCCAACCATCCGGCGGCGAGCCGCTGCACCGGGTCCGAGTCGTGTGTCGTGATGAGGACGCCGCGAGCCGCGTGCAGCGTGTTCGCCACCCACGCCCGCCGCGTGCAGCGTGTTCGCCACCCAAGCCTGTCCGCCGTCCGCCAGCTCCAGCTCACGATCTGGCATGCGCGTCCCCACCGGCCAATGACCCGAGGAGCCGACGTCGTAGCGAATGTCCAGCCCGCTCACCATCCCGGCCAGGTGCCGCCCCACCGCCGGTATCCCGATGAGCTCCGTCATGACGGTTCTCAACGGCTCGACTTCCGTCCCACTGAGGTAGAGCATTCCTTGCGCCCGGGTGTTACGCAGCACTCGCGCGCCCACGGGATGGCGCTCGGTGTGGTATGTGTCGAGCAGGCCGTCGGGCGCCCAGCCGTTGATCGTCGCGGCCAGCTTCCAGCCGAGATTGACCGCATCCTGGATACCCACACTGAGCCCTTGGCCCCCTGCGGGAAGGTGAATGTGTGCGGCATCCCCCGCGATCAACATCCGCCCGCGGCGATATTCGCTGACCTGGCGAGTGGCGTCCGTGAACGTGCTCACCCAACGGGTCTCGGCGCCGTGGAGGGACTCACCGGTGAGGCGTTGCCACGCGTCTGCGACCTCGTCGAACGTCAGCTGCCTGTCCTCGTCGGGAGCCGTGCCGTTGGGACACACGATGATGCGATCGACCCCGTCTTCCAGCGGGGCCGACATGACCATGCCACCGGAGACCCGCTCGCCGATGAATCGCGGGCGGATGTTGCGCCCGACGACATCCGCGAGGTACATCTCCCGCGTCGCGTCGGTACCGGGGAACTGGAAGCCACCCAGCCGGCGGATGGTGCTGCGTCCGCCGTCGCACCCGACGAGGTAGTCGGCGCTGTGCTCGAACCGTCCTTCCGGACTCTCGACAACCGCGACCACGGCATCCGCGGTCGTGCGCAGGTCGACCACCTCGTGCCCGCGGAGCACCGACGCGCCGAGCTCCAGCGCCCATTCCTCGAGCATCCGCTCGATCCGGTACTGCGGTACTCCGCGGACCCCGAAGTGACAGTCCTCGAGCACGCCGAAGTCCATCGGTATCCCGCCGAAGTGACCCTGTCGGCTCGACTCCACATTGCCGAATCGGGTAAGCAACCCGCGTTGGTGAAACACCTCGGTGGCTCGCGCGGTGAAGCCGAGGCCCCGTGACTCTCCGCTGGGGTCGGCTCGTCGCTCGTAGACGACGACGTTCACTCCGCCGAGCCGCAGCTCGCCGGCGAGCATCAAGCCGACCGGCCCCGCACCGACGATGAGCACCGCAGTATTCATGTCGCACCTCTGGAATCGCAACGGGTTCGATGGCAACGATGGCGTGTGTGGACAGCGGATCAGGTGGGCCGCGCCTCCACAATCGACACCGGCGACGCGGTCTGCACCACCCGGTCGAGCCGGAATCCCGCGCTGGCGAGCAGTTCGGAGTACTGTGCCGGCGTGCGCTCCTTGCCGCCGACCAACAGCATCAGCCACAAGTCGACCAGCTTGCCGGGATGCTGCGCGTTTCCCTCGGTGGGTACGAACTCGATCAGCAGCAACCTGCCGTCGGCGCTGATGGCGTCGCGCACGTTCTTGAGGATCTCCAGCGTCTTGGAGTCCGGCCAGTCGTGCACGATGTGCTTGAGTACGTAGGCGTCCCCGCCCGGAGTGACCGGGTCGAAGAGGCCGCCACTCTCGATCGTGCACCGGTCGGCCACGCCCGCGTCCGCCATAACCGCTTCGGCTCCCGAGTTCACCGCGCGACTATCGAAGAGAATGCCGCGTGAGTTGGTCGACCGCTGCAGGATGCCGGCAAGGAGCGCACCGCGTCCGCCCCCGACGTCAACGATCGTGTGGTACCTCGAGAAGTCGTACGCGGCGAGGATCGGCGCCGTCTCCAGGTCGGACAGGTTGGTCACGCCCTGGTAGAACACGGCCCCGTATTCGGGATTCGACTCGAGGTACTCGAAGGCACCCATGCCGCGCAGCTTCGGCAGGCTGGGCTCGCCGGTCCGAACGGAGTCCACCAGGTGACCCCAGTCCTCCCAGTGGATGGGGTGACCCATCAACACGGCCATGCCACGCATCGAGTTCGGCGTGTCCGACCGCAGCGCCTCGGCCATCGGCGTCAGCTTGAATCGGCGGTCGCTCAGCTCGGCGAATATCGAATAGCTGGCGAGCAGGCGCAGGAGGCGGTAGACGGCTTCGGGGTTGGCATTGACTTTCCGCGCGATCTCCTCCGCTGACAACGGCCCGTCGCGAAGCACGTCGGCCACGCGAAGCTCGGCGGCGACGTAGATCGCCTGCGTCATCATGGAGCCTTGGGCCAGCTCGAGCAGAGCCAGCGGTGCGGGCACCATCAGCTGGCTCAGCCGTTGTAGCCGCGCTCGGGCACCTTCGACGGCGCGGACGACTCGAGCGGGCGGTACCTTCGCGGTGCGCGAGGCGGGCATGCGGTTCCTCCCTGGCGGTTGCGCCGGCCATATTGGACAACTCCGCGTTTCGACCGCCGCCACGCGTAGCGCACTACCCGTATTCCAGGCGGTCCGGGATGCAGCAATTCCCGAACGCTAACGGCTTCCGCTTGCTAACTCTAGGGCGGCACTCGACGCCGGACAATCTCTCCGGGGCGAACCGGCTGATGCGGCAATCGGCAAGCAATTATCAATTGCGACGCGGGCCGATCAGAAGCCGATTGTCAATACACCAATGAACCGGCCGGCGCCGGCGGGATGCATCGAACGTTATCCAGCGCTGTACCGAACGCGATCGGCGTTCAACCGCGGAATCACCGCAGTCGAACGCGGGCGCATGGCCGCACGTTTACGCCGGGCCACGAGCATCGCCGGTCCCTTGGCAGGCCATCGTAGACCCGAGGCACGGGAGGCAGCACGCGCGGCGAGGACGTCAGCCGTGCACGGGTTGATCCACCCGACGGTCTCCGGCCTCGACCAGCTCGGCTTCCAGGCTGACGGCGCGCACCCGGCGCGGAAGGGCGAACATACCGAGAAAGACGAGAATCATGATCCCGACCGCGTACCACAAGGTGATGCCGAACGACCGGGAGAAGTTGTGCGCGTTCGCCTGCAACCCCGCGCGGGTCAGTACCTCTTGCACCTGTCCACCCGCGGGTCCGAACTGCGACGAGTCCGCCCGGCAGCTCGCCGGGATCTCGGTGGGGTCGGTGGCCGCCGACCGCTCCTGCACACACGTTCGGAAGCCCGCGACGATGCCGTCTTGGGCCGGGGCCGGAACACCCGCGGCGGTGAGCTGCGCACGCAGGCTGGGCGTGACCTCGTCGACGCCACGTCCGGAACCGGTGTCCAACTGGGCGAAGAAAACGATACCGACCAAAGCGACACCAAGCGCCATACCCACCTGGTGGGTGGTGTTGAGCACACCGGAGGCGGAGCCCGCGTCGTGGATGGGCACGCCGCTGAGGATCGCGTCGACCATCGGTGCCACCACCAGGCCGAAGCCGATTCCGGTGAGGACCAGCGGCACCACCATCTGCCATGACGTGATCGACGTCTCGTACCGGGAACCCACCCAGATGTAGCTGGCGAAACCGACCGCGGTGATCAACGCCCCCGCCATCAGCACTTTGCGTCCGAACCGCGGCGTGAGCACCTGCACCGACAGGCCCGAGCCGGCTCCGGCGCCGATGGCAAAGGCAACCGCGGTCAACCCGGCCCGCACCGGCGACCAGCCGAGCCCCACCTGCATGTACAGCGTCCAGACAAGGAAGAAGCCGCCCAGGGCAATCCAGAAAACCAACCACACCACCATGCCGACGCTGAACGCACGTGCCCGGAACAGGCTGAGCACCACCAGCGGCGAACCCACTGTCCGGGTACGCCAACGTTCATAGGCGACGAAGACGGCGAGCAGGACCACTGAGCCGGCCATGAGCAGGAAGGTCCACACCGGCCAGCCGAGACTGCGGCCCTCGGCGAGCGGGTAGACCAGCATCAGGACGGCCGTGACGGCGAGGACCACCCCGATCACGTCCAGCCTGGGCGCGGTTGGTGACCGCGACTCGCTGACCACGAAGTACGCGGCGATCATGGCCAGGAGCCCGATCGGTACGTTGATGAGGAAGATCGGACGCCATTGCAGGCCGAACAGGTCCGCGTCGACCAGCAGCCCGCCGATCACCACGCCAGCCACGGACGCGGCACCCATGACGCTGCCCCATATTCCGAGTACCTTTCCCCGCTCCTCGGCCGGAAAGGAGACATGGATGATCGCAAGGATCTGCGGCACCATCAAGCCGGCCATCGCGCCCTGGAAGAACCGCGAGCCGATGAGCATGCCCGGGCTCTGGGAGAGGCCGCACATCGCGGAGGCGACGGTGAATCCCGCGACCCCGATCAGGAAGATCCGCTTGCGCCCGAAGATGTCCCCCAGCCGCCCGCCGGTGATGAGCAGCGCCGCGAACCCCAGCACGTAGCCGGCCACGATCCACTCGATCTCGGCGTACCGGGCCTGCAGGTCCGTCAGGATACTGGGGATCGTGACGTTGACGATGGTGACGTCGAGCAGATCCATGAAGCCGGCGATCAAGAGGACAGTGAGGGCTAGCCAGCGCCGCGGGTCGAGGGCGGGTGGCGCCTGGTCGTCGCCGCCCACACGGCTCGGGCTGCGCAGCTCCGGACGGGCGTTCGAGTCGTGAGTCATGACGTGCCTCCGCCAACTCTGCCCGCGCGGTCTCGACACGCGCGGGCGGGAACCGGTGTCCCGCTGGTCATGGGCGGGACGCCGTGGGCGACACCGCTACCGGATTCTGGCCGGTCGGCAGCGGTGTCGCGGCGCGGACGGTGACGCAGCGCAGGGGCACGAAGGCCACCACGAGGACCACGGTCAAGGCGTGCCACCTGCTGTTCCACGGGAGACATGCCGTCCTTCTCACGTAGGCTGGCTTTCGTCCGTCATTGAAGTGACGGACGCGATCAAGGGAATGTGACCGTGGACGACAGCGAGTGGTTGGCGGAGCGCTTCGAGGCCCACCGAAGCCATTTACGGGCGGTGGCGTACCGGATGCTCGGCTCCCTGAGCGAGGCGGACGACGCTGTCCAGGAGGCCTGGCTTCGGCTCAGCCGCAGCGACCCCAACGACATCGAGAACATGGGCGGATGGCTGACCACGGTCGTCGGCCGCGTGTGCGTGGACATGCTGCGGGCGCGCCGATCGCGGCGTGAGGAGCCGCTCGACGCGCACGTGCCCGAGCCGATCATCAGCCGCGAGGACAGGATCGACCCCGAGCACGAAGCGCTCCTGGCCGACTCGGTGGGCCTGGCGCTGCTCGTGGTGCTCGACACGCTCACCCCCGCCGAACGGCTGGCGTTCGTTCTGCACGACATGTTTGCCCTGCCCTTCGAGGAGATCGCGATGATCGCCGGGCGTTCCCCGGCCGCGGTGCGGCAGCTGGCGAGCCGCGCCCGCCGCCGGGTGCAGGCGGCGGCGGTTCCCGACAGCGATCTCACTCGCCAACGTGAGGTCGTCAACGCCTTCCTCGCCGCCGCGCGTAGCGGCGACTTCGACGCGCTCGTGGCGGTGCTGGACCCCAGCGTCGTGCTCCGGGGCGACGCGGGCGCCGTGTCCGCCGGCGTGTCGAGGGTGGTCCGCGGCGCGCTCATGGCTGCCGAGCAGGCGATGTCCTTCTCGTGGCGTGCCCAGTATGCGCAGCCAGCCCTGGTGAACGGAGCCGCCGGGCTCGTCGTGACAACGCAGGGCAGAACGATTGCGGTCATGGGCTTCACCGTCAAGGACGGGAAGATCGTCGAGATCGACATCCTCGCCGACCCGGCGCGCATGCGCCAGCTCGACCTCACTCCCCTCAACGAGTGACGGCCGCCGTCCCGACGAGTTTGGGCGACGCGGTCGGCGCCCGGCGCGTTGGAGAGTTCCGGGTGATCCGATGTGGCGAAAAGCTTCCGTAACTGCTACCGAGCGCCCGGATACCAGGTCGACAAACACCGAAGTGGACACTCCCAAGCCGGAGAAGGACAACGTTTGACCACGCGTTTGCCGCTGGCGGGCCCTTCCCGTCCCACGAGATGTTGTGCAAGTGTTGGTCGAAGGATCGCGTGGTCGGGGTTTCAACTGCGATATTCCCGCAGTTGAACGAAAGGGATGCTCGAAGGTGGGCACCCGAACTGCCACCGTATTCTCTCGAGAGCCGGAAACTCCTCTGAATGGAGCTTTCACGTGAGTACGCAGCGTCGGATGTTCACGGAGAAGAGCACCAACTACGAGCCCGTGTACGAGGGCGACGTCATGGTCGAGGGCCTGGGCTTGAAGCTCAACTTCGTGCCCTGGGACATCAAGGAGCCGCAGCCGGTGATCGTGGCGCTCGAGCAAGCCGGCGGCTTCGTCGGTGACGTGCTCGACGCTGGATCCGGCATGGGTTACCACTCGATCTACCTGGCCAGCCGCGGTCATCGGGTGACCGGTGTCGACAGTTCTCCCACCGCGGTAGCGAAGGCCGCCGAGCGGGCGGCCGAGCGCGGGGTCGACGTGAAGTTCATGGTGGCGGATGTGACTCGCCTGGACGGCCTCGAGCCCGGCTTCACCACGGCGCTGGACTACGGGCTGTTCCACTGCCTCAAGGACGAGCAACGGCGTCAGTACGCGGCCGCCATGCACCGGGTGTGTGCGCCGGGCGCCAGATGGCATTTGTTCTGCTTCCCCGACAACGTGCCGCCCGGGCTGCCGCCCGCCTGGGTGCGGGTGAGCCAGGAAAATTTGCACGCCAACCTCGATCGCCATTGGCGCATTCTCAGCATCGAGGAGAAGCGGACCGCGACAGTGTTCACCCGCGATTTCCTGGAGCAGCAACGCAACAGCGCACCGGCCGGGGCGGTCGAGGTGAACCCCGATGTACTGGACGAGGACGAGAGCGGCCGTATCCTCCTGCCTATGTCGCATGTACAGGCGGAACGCATCTGAATCGGCGAGCGCAACTCCTGCTCGTCGTCATCGCCGGGCGCGCCGCCGTCCGACTCCGGCGTTCGCAGTCGCCCGCCGGTGTCGGCGCCGTTGTCGACCACGGTCCTGACCTCCAGGTCGAGACTGCCGTGCTCGGGACACGGCGCATACCGCCGAAGCCGTCAGCACATTCCAGGGAAGGTAACCGCTAAGGGCGGGGGACGCGATGGCCGCAAACGGACGCATCCGATCAGTTCCGGGTCAACACCTGCTGCTGGAGCAGCTCACCAACCGTGAGCTGCAGGTCCTGCAGCTCGTGGCCGCCGGAAGGCGGAACAGGCAGATCGCGGAGGTGTTGAAGGTCTCGGTCAAGACGATCGAGTTCCATCTCAGCAACATTCTTGACAAGCTGGGTGCCCAGTCGAGAACCGAGGCGGTCGTGCGCGCATGGCAGGCGGGCATCCTACGGATGCACGCGTCCTGACGAACGCCGCCGGCGCCCCGGGGCCCGTGCTCGCGGGCGAGCGCCAAGCCCACCCAGGGGTCGGTGTCGTCTGGACCGAGGAGCGAAGACGGCGCCTCGAAGGCTCCGGGCCCGCGCGAGCGAAGGCGAGCGCCGGCGCGTGTCAGCCGGCGGCGTCGAGCCGACTCTTCAGCCGGTCGGCGGCCGCCTGCCAGCCACCGGCGTAGCATTGCGCGAACTCGATGAGCAGGTACGACGTGTGCACCGGTGCCGCCTCGATGAGCTCGTTCCAGGCCTCGATGTCGTTCACCCGGGAATCGAGCCACCTCAACAACGCGCGTCCCGACTCGCTGAATCGAAGCGAAGGATCCCGCTGGAGGTTGGCTAGAATCGTTCTCATTCGGCCGAAGCTGGGACGCGTCGGACTGCCCAGATCCCTGACCCGACTCAGCCTTGATGGCACGGGCGTCGGATCGGCCCGCCGCTGTGTCGGTAGGATCGGATCTTCGCCGCGCTGCACGCGCGCACGGACGTCACGCGCCGTCGCCAGCGAGATCCCGGCATCCCTGGCGATCTCACGCAGCGACGCCGTCGGGTTGGCGGCAATGAACTCGCCGGCAGTCCGTCGCCCGTCCGCGTTGTTCAGCGGGCGGACGCGACCATCCCGGCCGACCCTCGCGGTCAGCCGGGGAACACCACTGTCGGTTCGGCGCCGGATCGCGCTGACCGTCCGCGCGGACAGGCCGCTCGCCTCGGCCGCCGCCCGGTCGGACCACTCGGGGAACTGGGTGAGGATCCGGGCCGCCGCCGCCTCTCGATCCCGAAGCGAGAGGGGTAGTCCATGGGCGATGTTGGCCTCAACCGCCAGCACGAACACGGCCTCGGTCGGGCCGTCGAAGAACTGGACCTGGATGGTGTCCTGACCCCTCAGCGCGGCCGCGCGCAGCCGATGCATACCGTCGATGACCCGCATCGTGGCGCGGTGTACCAGGATCGGTGGCAGGTCGGCCTCTGACTCCGCCAGCACGCGGGTGTGTGCCTCGTTCTCCCCGTCCAGGCGTGGCGAGTCGGCGGGCAGCAGCCGCTCGATCGGGACGCTCACCGGCGAGTCCAGCTGTGCCAGCGCCGCCAGATGCCGCGGCGCGCTGTCCTTCTCGCCGACCGGGACCGGTCCGGTTGAACTACTCGATTCTTCAACTTCCACGCGAGCCACCTCCGTAGAGCCGCGTGTCCGTTGTCGGTGTGAGCTCGCAGTATTCAGCGCCAGCCCATTCCCCATACAATGGGTCGCGACAACAGGAGGGCACAGTGTGCGGAAAGGCGTACGGACGTCTACCAGGTCTTGGACACTCTAATGTGGCGTGTGGCGCCGAGCGCACCGAATGATTGCTTCGCCGACTGACCAGATACTCGACAATAGTGTGTGCTCACGACCGTGCCATTTGCAACCCATGACGTCATGACTTGCGGTATGAAAAATTCATGTCGGTGATCGTGAAAAGGTAATGTTCGGCGGCCCGCGACAGTTCACATATCGTCTCGACGGGCCCATAATGATTGACAAACACATATCCACCGAACGGGCACGAACGAGCGCGCGACGACTGACATCCCCATCGAACGGCCGTTTCGAGAAGCGGCCTGGCGTTCAACCGCGGAAGCACCGCAGTCGAACGGTGAGAGGCGTGCTCACGCGGCTGGTCGCCGAGGCGGGCTTCCGCTCGCCCAGACCAGCCGGAACGACAGCCGACGCAACCGCCAGCCGGCAGGCGTACGCAGAGCCTCGCCGGTGACGAAGGTGCCGGTCGCGAACAGCGGCGGCGGCTCAGCGCCTGCCGCGTCGCCTGGCAGGTGCACGTGCGTCGAGATCAGATTTGCCCGCAGCGATGCCCGGGAGCCGTTGAGCTCGACAACGGCGGGCGAGCTGAGATGCTGGGTCGCGGTGAACATCGCCAACGCTTGGCGGTGATAGGCGGCGAGGCCGTCCAGGCCCTCGTGCCGGCTGATCGGGAACTCAACGTGTGCGTTCTCGGTGAACAGGCTCCGCGCCCAATCGTCGTCGAGCTCATCGCCATCAAGGCTGAGCAGGTACCGATCGAGCAAAGCGGCGACTTGAGCAGATTGGCTTGAAGGCATGCGCTGAGCATGGCCCAATTGCATGTCTAGGCACACCATCGAGTTAATTCGACCTGGTCTCAACGGACTCCCGACCTGGTCGCCATGATGTCGATTTCCAAACGGCGACCCGACGTCGGACCCACGGCAGCCGGAAAGAGGGGAAGAGGGCGGATGGACTATCAAGCGGACGTGATTGTGGTCGGGGCCGGTCCTACCGGACTGATGCTCGCGGCCGAACTGCGACTGGCTGGCGTGCGGACCATCGTCGTGGAGCGGCGGACCGAACCAACGCAGCAGTCCCGCGCTCTCGGTTTCTCGGCCCGAACCATCGAAGAGTTCGACCAACGCGGGCTGCTGCCGCGTTTCGGCGAGCTGCACACTATTCCGGTCGGGCATTTCGGTGGGCTGCAACTCGACTATCGCGTGATCGAGGGCGGCTCCTACGGCGCGCGGGGAGTACCCCAGTCGAGAACCGAGGCCATACTGGCCGATTGGGCCGGCGGTCTCGGCGTGGAGGTACATCGCGGCGTCGAGGTGGTCGGGCTCACCAGCCACGACCGCGGTGTCGAGGTGGAGGCAAGTACTCCGGATGGTCCGAAGCGCCTGTCTGCCGCCTACGTGGTGGGCTGCGACGGAGGCCGGAGCACGGTTCGCAAGCTGACCGGCATCGACTTTCCGGGCACCGAGGCCACCCTCGAGATGTGGCTCGCCGACGTGGTCGGCTGCCAGTTGCGGCCGCGATTCTCCGGCGAACGGGTGCCCGGTGGGATGGTCATGGTGTTGCCGATGGGTCCGACCGTCAACCGGGTGGTGGTGTACGAGCGAGCCGCCGGGCTACGGCAGAGCCAGGATGCCCCCACCTTTACCGAGGTTGCCGATGCATGGCAGCGGTTGACCAGCGAGGACATCCACGCCGGGCGGCCGTTGTGGGTCAGCTGGTTCACCGACTCCAGCCGGCAGGCCACCGAGTACCGGCGGGGGCGGGTCTTCCTCGCCGGCGACGCGGCGCACGTCCACCTCCCGATCGGCGGCCAGGGCATGAGCGCGGGCGTGCAGGACGCCGTGAATCTGGGCTGGAAGCTTGGCGCCGCGATCGCCGGTCACGCCCCCGAGGAACTGCTCGATACGTACCACACCGAGCGGCATCCGGTAGGCGCCCGGGTTCTCGCCAACACCCTCGCCCAACGCCTGCTCTACCTGAGCGGCGACGAGATGCAGCCGGTGCGCGACATCTTCGCGGAGCTGATGGAGTTCGAGGAGGTGCAGCGGCACCTCGTCGGAATGGTCACCGGGTTGGACATCCGCTACGACGTCGGACCGGGCGAGCACCCGCTGCTCGGTCGGCGGCTGCCCAAGCAGGAGCTGATCGGCGAGCGCGGGCAGTCCGGCAAGACATCAACCATCGAAGCGCTGCACGCCGCGCGCGGCGTGCTGTTCGACTTCGCCGACAACGCAGCGTGGCGCAACGCGGTGGCCCCGTGGGCGGACCGGGTCGATGTCGTCACCGCAACCCCCCATGCGGTTGGTGCGGGGACCCCGTTCGACGGGGTGGGCGGCCTGCTGGTCCGCCCGGACGGGTACGTCGCCTGGGTCGCTTCGGGCGCAACGGCGACCGACGACCTTGCGACCGCCATCACCCGCTGGTTCGGCCGGCCGGCCGGTGGACGCTGACCTCGCCGCAGTCATCCAAACCCGTCTCATCCGCGATCCGAGTGAAGCGAGGAGATCATGCCCGTTCTTTCCCCTGACAACGGCTACCTGACCGTGCTCAACCTGTTCACCACCGACACGCACGAGAAGCAGGACCGCCTGCTCGACGCCATGTGGGAGATCGTCAACGCCGCGGCCTATCCCGGCTGGATCTCCAGCACCGTCCACAGTGGCCGGGACAAGCTGGGTACCGCCAATCTCATCCAGTGGCGCAGCGGCGAGGATCTGCAGGCGCGGTATGCCGGCGAGGAGTTCAAGCACCGTACGCTTCCGCTCTTCACCGAGCTCACGAACTCGATCATGTTGCTGCAGACCGAGGTTGCGTTCACCCAACGGCATCCCTCGCAGGGTGAGGCCACAACGGTCACACCGGAACGCGGCGACTTCACCGTCATCGAGCTCTTCGGCGTGTCCCCGGTGGACCAGAACGACCTGGTCACGGCGCTGGGACAGGCACAGGAGTGGCTCTTCGAGACTCCGGGCTACCGCTCGCACACGGTGTTGTTCGGCAACCGTGCCCAGGGCTTCGACGGAGCCTTCGTGGTGACGTACTCGCAGTGGGCCGACCGGGATTCGTACCACACCTACCGCACCCTCCCGGAGGACGAGCAGCCCGGCGATCGGCAGAAGCTACAGGCCCGGCTGGACTCGCTGGTCACCTCCCGGGACTGGAACTCCTACCGCGTCGTGCACAGCCGGTCGGCGCCCCGGTAGCGAGAGCGGTCCCGACCGCCCGAGCATCGATCGTGGTGAACCGCGACGGTCACCGCCCTGTGGACAGAGAGGGGTTGCTGTGGATTCCTTCGTGACCGGGCACCCGAGCCCGGCGGCGGCCGGCCGGCCCGTGATCGGAATAAGCGCGCACGCGGGTCCCGTGAAATTCGCGATCTTCGACATACGGGCGACTCTCGCACCGATGACTGTCGTGGAGCGGGTGGTCTCGGTCGACTGCGTGCCGGTGGTCCTGCCGCCGCTACCCGGAATCGAGGATGCCGTCGGACGGCTGGACGGTTTGGTCCTGCCGTCCGGACCCGACGTGGATCCGGCGCTGTACTCGGCGGCGCCGCACCCGAAGATAAGCAAGATCGATCAGCGGCGTGACGCCGCGGAGCTGGTACTTCTCGAGGCAGCCCTGCGTACCGGAGTGCCGGTCCTCGGCCTCTGCCGGGGAATGCAGCTGCTCAACGTCATGCGCGGCGGCACCCTACACCAGCACCTGCCGGAGGTGACCGGGCACGACGGCCACTTCCTCGGCATAGATTCCTATGGATGGCAACGGGTGCGGCTGGAGGCCGGTAGCCGGGTCGCCAAGATCCTGGGTGGCGATCATGCCAGCGTGCCGTGCCGCCACCATCAGGGTATCGATCGGCTCGGCGCCGGGCTGGCCGCGACAGCCTGCTCCGATGACGGAATAGTCGAGGCGTTGGAGGTTTCTGATCATCCGTTCGCGGTCGGCGTACAGTGGCATGCCGAGGAGACCGAGGACACGCGTCTCTTCCTTGCATTGGCGGAGGCGGCTCGAGCGCACCAAGCCGGAATGGCTGCGACAGCATGCTGATCGGTTGCACGGGACCTACGGCAGCCAGCCCGCCTCCAGTGCGATGCGGGCGGCGTCTACCCGATTCCTCGCGTTCAGCTTCACCACAATGTTGGTCAAATAGTTTCGCACGGTACCCACTGAGAGCTTCAGCGTTGCGGCGATCTCGGTCGCGTTGGCACCCTCTGCCGCGAGCCTCAGTACCTGGATCTCCCGTGATGACAGCGGATTCTCCCCCACGTCCCAGGCGGCGAGAGCGAGCTGGGGGTCGACGACCCGGCGACCGGCGGCCACCTCACGGATGGCTTGCGCCAGCCGCTCGGACGGCGCGTCCTTCAGCAGGAAGCCGGAGATCGACACGGACAGGGCCCGGCGCACGGCAGCAGGACGGCCCAAGCTGGTCAGGATCAACGTCCGGCAGGACGGCAGCTCTTGGCGCAGCATCTGCGCCGCCGTCAACCCGTCCACGGCGGGCAGGTTGATGTCGATGATCGCAACGTCCGGACGGCATTCCCGCGCGGTAGGCACGATCATGTCGCCACGCCCGACCTCGGCGACGACGGTGAGATCCGGCTCGAGCTCGATCAATGCGGCAAGCGCTCCGCGTACCATGTTGACGTCCTCGGCGAGAAGGATCCTCAGGACGCCCGTTGAACCGCCGTCGAAAATGCCCGTAGGACGTGGATCGGCCGGGAAGGACGAACCTCCCCCATGATCGAGTGGAGAAGGGGCACGAAGGCGACGCTCGTCGACCATTGAATATCGCAATCCGAGACCATTACTTTGGTGTGATTTTGGTTCTTTGGCAGTTATCGTCGCCTAATCCCATGAGCGAACGCTTATTGCCGGAGAACCCGATGAACTGGTCGCACGAGTTCCGGCCTTCCCGGAGAGGGGGTAGAAGGTTCCACCGCGGCCGGGGTGACGTTGCGCAGTTGGCGACCTGGCGGCGACCGAGGACGACGCGTCCCGCGTCGCGGTGAACAGCCCGCGAACAGTGCGCGGGGTACGGGGCGGGCGTCTGCCGTCCTCAACGAGGTCCACCCCGCCCCAGCTCGGGCATGCCGGGACGGCCCGCGCACCGTCGACGAACCTGCCGGCTCCGCGGTCGCGACCCGGGACGCAACAACGTCCCGGCCGGCTGACCGTCGCCTTCATGGTGCTCGGGTGAGCTGAACGCGAGCGACCCCGGGTGCAGTGACCGCCGTCCGTCCCAACCCGTGACGCGCAGTTCGGCCGGTCCTACGGCACCCGGTTCCCGGGTGCTCTCGGGCGCCTCGGCGGACAGGTGGAACCACCCCATTCCGTCCGGTCCGGCCGAGAGCCGCCCGCCGATGCCCGCCAACCTGGACCGCAGGTTCTGTAGACCCGTGCCGCCCGTGCCCGCGGCACACTCAGTGCCGAACTCGACGCCGTCGTTGGCGATGTGCAGCCGTCTGACCCCCGGCTGCTCTGTCATCTCGATGAGGCAGTGCCGCGCCGTGCTGTGCCGCAGCACGTTCATGACGGCCTCGCGCAACACGATCGCCAGTACCGTCTCCACGTGCCGAGGTGGTGACCCGCAGGAAAGGTCGGTCCGTACCGTGATGCCGGCGGACGACAACGTCGAGGAAGCCGACTCCGCTTCGACGGCCAACGAGATGGCGCAGGAGCCTGTTGCGGCTCCATGCACATCGACGAGCGCTCGGCGGACGGTCGCCAGAACCTCGGCCAGCACCTCACGGGCCCGCTCCGGATAGTTCGGCAGAAGCCGGTAGGTCAGTTCGGTCTTGAGGGTGATGGCGGACAGGCAGTAACCGAGCAGATCGTGCAGATCTTGCGCAATGCGCAGCCGCTCCTGCACGACGGCTATCCGCGCCAGCGACCCTCGCGCGGCCTGCAGCTCGAACACGAGTGCCTGCAGCGAGCCGATGCCGTACACGATCAGGCCAACAACCAGCGCGCCGACCTCGCCCCGGTCGAACGGGGCCGCAGCCACTGCATGCATCCACAGCATCGGGACGACCGTGCCGGCGACCGCTCCGTACAAGATCCACCGTACCGGTCCCCCCATCACCAGCAGAATGGATCCGGCGAGGAAGCCCGCCATGACACTCCACCCTCGGCCCACCCACAGCAGCGGCAGGTAGGTGGCGATCGTCTGTGCGGAAAGCGTGAGCACTCGGGTGCGCAGCGACCACCGTCGCGCCGCCTTCGAGGAGTGCGCGATGTGCAAGGAGAAGATGGCCGCGAAACAGATCGCAAAGCCGGCCAGCTGAATGCCGGTCGTTCCTTTCGATAGTAAATGTCTACTCATGACCAAGGTGTAGGCGTATTGACCCGTCACGGTGATGAGCAGGGCCGTCTGCGGCGCCCACTTCTCGACGCTGCGCAGGCTCGGGATCCGAAGCGTCCACCCCGGCCGAGCACCCCTGGGAGCATGCGGATGGGCCCAGCCAGCACCGTGGCCGGGTCCCTCCTCGCCCGCCTCGATGACCGGATCTTCGGGAGCCGACCCGCCGGGCCGCGCGACCGGGCGCACGTCCACCGCGGGTACCTCCGCAATGACGTGGAACTGGCCGTGCTCGTCGGTGTCGGTGCAAAGGCGCCCGCCGAACGCCGCCAACCGCATGCGCAGGCTTTCCATCCTCGGCCACTCACCGACCGGACCGGCATCGCCGTCCTCAGCACCGTCGTTGGTCACGTGCAGGCGCGCAACGCCGCCCGCCTCGTCGATGTGGATGAGGCAGCGCCTGGCCTTGCTCTGCCGCAGCACGTTGGCCACGGCCTCACGTAGCACGACCGCCAGCACCGCGTCAGCCCCCGGAGGCAGCGCCGCCTGGGCCGCGCGAAGCTGGGTGTCGACGCCGGCGGATGTCAAGGTGGACAGCGCCGCCTCGGCCTCGGCGGCCAGCGACATGGTCCGGTACCCGTTGGCCACCATCCGGACATCGGCCAAGAGTTGTTGGGCGATCTGCCGAACCGAGCCGACCTCCTCCTTCGCCAGGTCGAGGGCCTCGGGAAGCAGCCGGTAGGTCAGCTCGCTCCTGAGCGCGATCACCGACAGGCTGCAGCCGAGCAGGTTGTGCAGGTGTCGCCTGACGCGGAGGCGCTCCCGCGCCACCGCCGCCCGCGTGAGATATCCCCGTGCCGCCTGTACCACGGCTACGACCGTCGGCAATCGGCTCACCCCCGCTAGCTAGCGGACCGTCGCGTTACCGAAAGTGATAGATAGACGACTTTGTGTCTCTAGCCCGCTCCAGGACCCTCGCCGCCGACGTCATCGCCTTTCGTTAACGAACATACAAATGGGCTACACCTTCCACTGGACAGACGACGACCGCCAGGACAAGCCGCCGAACCACATCAGAGAAATCCGCACAGGAATCCACCGGCCGGGACGAGCATCCCGGCCCGATGCGCATTCAGGTTTCGACCGGCCAGTCGATTACCATGATAAACACCCATCGATCATCTAGGGAGACCATTGATCTGAGTCTTTAGTTCGGTAAATATATGCCAGGCTGCCCCGCATGGCCGGGCGCGGGCGACCGAAGGCACCACCGGTTCCCGTCCGATGAAGAGCCGCGGGCGTTGACGCGTTGGTCGCGTGGGGACGGCGTCGCGGGCCCTCGCCCGGCGGGCGGGTATCGCGCCGCCATGCGCGGATGGGGGACAACAGCAGGTGGATGCCGCGCTGGTGGTCTGGCGAGACCGTCGGGAAGATCATCGATTGACGGGGGTGGACGGGGGGACCGTCAAGACGCTGGCCACGACGCTGGCCACGAGGTGGCCACGACGCGGGCCATGGCGCCGCACATGGGGCGACGCACACTGGTCGACGCGGTCGATGGCGAAGGCCACCGGCCTGTCGCAGACGGCCGCCTCCCGGATCCGGCGAGCGTTCGGCCTCGAACCCACCTGGTGGGATCCTGGCGGCTGTCCACCGACCGCGGTTCCTCGACCGGCTGCGTGACCTGGACCTGCGCCCGCGGGCCGCAGCGACGCTGTCGAACCTTGGCTGGCTGTCCTGCCCGGGCTGAGGTAGCCCTCCACCCGCCACGGACAGACCCACGCCGTCACCTGCGGCCTTCGTCGCCAGCTCGCCGCGGGCGGGACCGACGCCTACCGGCAGCCCGCCGCGGGGACCGGGCTACCCCACCGAGGTGACCGGAGGTGCCGCACGTGGCGCGAGCGTGGTCGCCCCCTCGCCGTGTATCGGGCAGTCATAGAGCGGTTCGAATTTCTCGAAGAGCGCCCATGCCTCCTCCTGCCGCAGCCGGTTGACGAAGGGGTTGGTGTCGGTGAAGAAATCCCCGTTGAGCGTCCGAACCCGCCACTTCTCGTCGATGCCGGCATCGTCCAGCATCTTCTGCATGAACTGCCCCATGACCGGGCGTCGGTCGTCATAAACCGCGCGGATGAGGCGGTAATACGTTTCGTAGCCGGTCTTGAAGAAGGACTGGTAACGGCGCGCCACATCCGCTTCCGAGCTCTCCCCCTCCAGGCACTTGATCGACTCCTCCGCCGCCCGCTTGCCGGTGGTCAGGGCCAGGAACACCCCGGCCGAGAACACGGGGTCGGTGAAGCAGCCGGCGTCGCCAACGACGAAGTAGCCGGGTCCGGCGAGGGTGTTCGAGTGGTACTCGAAGTTCTGTTCGCCGGTGAGGTCGCGGTGCACCCACGTCCCTTGAATACGGTCCTGGATTCGGGGAAGCCGCGCAACGTGCGCCGTGAATACCTCGTCAGGTCGGGACCTGCGTAGAAGCTCGGCCGACGCCATCGCGCCGATGCTGATGACATCCTTGCGGATGGGTATGGCCCAGACCCACCCGTCCTCGTGAACGCCGATCTGGGTGTCCCCCTCGACTCCTGGGTTGTGCCGCTCGTCCAGACCGCCGAAATGCTTGAAGACCGCCGCCATCTTGAGGGTGGCGTCGGTGACCCTCAGGTTCAATGCGCGGACCACGACGCCAGCCCGACCACTCGCGTCCACGATGAACCTCGCGGTTGCGCTCTCCTGCCGGTCGTCCCGCGTGTATCGAACGCCGACCACGCGCTCTCCCGAGAAGAGGAGCTTGTTGACCCGAGCCTCCTCGAGGACGGTCGCATTGGGCTCCTCGGAGGCTGCGTCGAGGAGAATCTTGTCGAAATCCGCGCGTTCGACCTGGAAGGTCCAATCCCGATAGCCGTCCCCGATGTCGGCGAGCGCGACCCGCCGGAGAAGTCTCACGCTGCCGGACAGCTCCAGCCCGGTCTTGATGGGAAAGCCCGCCTCCCCGACGCGTTCCAGCAGGCCCAATTGAGCCAAGACGTCCGACGTGTACGGCAGAAGCGACTCGCCGATGTGGAACCGGGGGAACTTCTCCCGCTCGAGGAGAAGCACCGTGTACCCCCGTCGGGCGAGCGTGATCGCGTAGGAACATCCGCTGGGCCCGCCGCCAATCACAATCGCGTCGTAGTCGCTACCGCGAGCGTCAACCATCGACTCTCTCCCTTACCCACTCAATAGTCGGCGAGCAATGCAGTGACACCGTCGCGCAGTGTCGAGACAGGACCCCAGGAACGTTTCGGCGGGGTGCGGTACTCCAGAACTCCACCAATCGGAACGATACGCGGCGTCCATGCGCTTGTCGTCGAGCCGACGACAATCGGTTGATACAGTGAGCCATCCGGTACTCGGCGGGATGGGTCAGTTATTCGGGAGCCGAGCGAATGTGCGACGCGTTGCGGTGATCAATGCTGGCATGGAAACCGGCAACCCGGCCGAACCGGCCTGTCACACCACGCCCGGCATCAGCTGCGGTGTTCGACTGCGGTCTTTTCCGCGGTTGAACGTGCCCGCGCGGTCGAGACGTCCGAGCACTACCGCTGTGACCGGCCCGGCTGGCGTCGGGTGGCATGACGATGCAGACTGTGCGAGCCCCGGAAGAGCGGGATGATCGGCCGGGGTAGGCAGCGCCAGATACGCGCGTCGCACACCTCGCCATTCTACAACGGTCCATGCCAGGTAACCCGCGCCGTGGCAAGCGCCCCCGTAATCTCGTAAGAAACTGGTGCGGGGAGCGACCGAGCCATGTTGGTGTTTCGGGGCGCGGCCCCTGGCGGACGCTCCCACACAGGCGCAACCTATTCGGAATTGCAAGCCTTGCCGAGGGGGTACGGATGTCCTGGGCTCCAGATGTCCCGCCCAAAGCAAACTCAGGACGATCAGACCGAGTCGCCTCACGGTCGCGCAGCGAGGCATGGCGAAAACCGCCGCGCCGAATCGAACCGTCAGAATGCATTGGGTGTGACACTTGTGTGCGCAACTGCCCGCCCGAATTCGGCGCGATATTTGACCGGGGACTGGACGTGGTCATCATTCCCGAGCTCTGCTCGGGCTGCCCGGTGTGCGTCATGGTCTGCCCGGTGGACTGCATCTACGTCGACGAGGAGTGGGCGCAGACCGACAACGACATGTGGAACCATGTCGCGCTTACGGCCGATATGGCGGTGGAGGGCGACGACCGCGGGAGACGGCGCGTTCCGCCGGGTCGTCCCGACCAGGGCAGGCCCGAGCCTCCGCCCGGGCCATGACCAAGCGAACCCGCAGACCTCAGGCGATGGCCAGCGCCTTCTCCCGCTCCAGCTCCTCCTGGCTCGTGGCGTTGCCGCGCATCACCGCGTACCGCAGCATCGGCGGGGCCATCATCGATGTCACGATCGCTACCAGAATGATGATCGTGTACATCTCGGTCGTCAGCACGCCCAGCCGAAGCCCGACCATCGCGATGATCACTTCGATCACGCCTCGAGCGTTCATCCCGGCACCGAGAGCCAGGGCCTCCCAGTGGTCCAGTCGACTGGTCCGCGCGCCGATGTACACCCCGACGAACTTGCCGGCGATGGCGATCAGCAACACCGCGAGCGCCGAGACCAATACCGCCGGGCGCGCCAGCGCCGTGAGGTCCATCCGCAGCCCAGCCGTGGCGAAGAAGATCGGGGCGAGTACCCCCATGACGAACGTCCGCAATGGCGCCAGCCGCGCGCGATCCACCCATCTCGACGAACCGATGAGGATGCCGCAGTAGAACGCGCCGAGGATCGCCTCCATGCCGAGGGCATGGGTGCCGGCGGCGAACAGCACCACGAGCAGCGTGGCGGTGGCGATCATCACGCCCGGCTCGTCCGAGCGGACCGACAGCCGCAGCGCCCTCCCCACGATGAGCCGCCCGAGCGTGTAGGCGAAGATGAGCATCCCGATGAGGTAGACGACAGACTGCACCACCTGGCCGGTCCGAAGGCCGCTGGTCGCCATCGCCGACACGATGGACAGCAGCAGCCAGCCGACCACGTCGTCGACGGAGGCCGCAACGATGATCAACTGGCCGACATTGCGGTGCAACAGGCGCATGTCGAACAGTGTCTTGGCAATGACCGGGATCGCGCTGACACACATCGCCACGCCGATGAAGGAGGCGAACACGATGCGTTCGGTGCCCTCAGCGAGGAGGACCGACGGCAGGGCGAACCCGATCGCCACACCGAAGCCGAGCGGCACCAGCAGCCCGCCCGTGCTGACCCGTACCGCCGTGGTGCCCTTCCGACGCACCAGGTTCAGATCGATGCTCATGCCTGTGATACCGACCAGCAACAGCACACCGAGCTGTCCCACCGCGTCCAGTAGATGGATCTGTGCCGCTTCGTGCGGAAACAGCCAGGACGACACGCCGGGAGCGGCGTGGGCGAGCACCGAGGGTCCGAGGAGAAGGCCGGCGCACAGCTCACCGACCACCGCCGGTATCCGCAGCCGCTGTGCGAGCCGACCCAGCACCAGCGCCATGCTCAGCAATAGGCCGACCTGAAGCAGGAAAACCAAGATCTGATGAGCATTGATCGGAGCTATCGGCTCCGCTGACAGATGCATCTGAAATACCTCTCATCACGCGGCTGCCGAGTCTGTGAAGGCGACGCCGGACGCAGCGGGGGCGACCGACACAATATCCATACCGCGGGACCACCGGCCAGTAAAAGCGGTTCGTGCGCTGCCGGTCGAGGTCTCCCGGCGACGCCGGTGCGTGTCTGCGCCGCGGCACGATCGGGGCCGCCGGTGGGCCGTGTGACGTCGAGGTTGGTTTCCAGGATGCCCGCCGGCATTCTCGGTGAACACGACCGGTAGGCATCCGGCCGAGCAGGACCACACATGCCTGTCGACAGATTCGGGATGGATGGTTGGACAACCAGGACGGCAGCGCGGAAAGTGATGTCGGGCAAACAGCATGCGCGAACGAGCGACGGTTCAAGCGTAAGGAGTAGGTCCATGGTTGAGGCTCGTGGTAGTGACTACGACGCCATTGTCATCGGCGGGGGCCCCAGCGGATCCGCCTACGCGATGACGCTCGCCCGAAGTGGATACTCGGTGCTACTCCTGGAGCGGGAGAAGTTTCCGAGGTTCCACATTGGTGAGTCGTTGCTGACTTACACCGCGGAGGTGCTCGATCAGCTTGGACTCCTCCAGCGAGTCCTTGACGCGGGTTTCGTCATCAAGCGAGGGATCGAGCTGACCGGCACCGAGGCGGAGAACTTCAGGCGACTGGACCTCGGGCAGATTGGCGACGGCTACCGCACGTGGACCATTCACGTCGAGCGATCTCATTTTGACAAGATCCTTCTGGACGCCGCCGCGGAAGAGCCCAATGCGACGATCCTGGAAGAGGCCCGCGTCACACGGTTGACGTACTCGGGCGAGCGGGTCGCGGGCGTTCTCTACAACCGGTACGGCCTGCAATACAGCGCCACCGCGCGTTTCGTCGTGGACGCGAGTGGACGCGCCGGCGTCATCGCCCGGTCGCTCAACCTCCGGAAGACGGACAACACGCTCAAGATGGCCGCGGTATTCAAGCATTTCGGCGGTCTGGACGAGCGCAACAATCCTGCGACCGAGGGTGACATTCAGCTCGGCCTGCACAAGGATGGTTGGCTCTGGGCCATACCGATTCGGCCCGACACCATCAGCGTGGGAGCGATGGTTCCGGCGGAGATCCTGCGCGCCTCCCGGCCGGAGGAGGTGTTTGTCGAGCATCTCCAGCGGATACCGCGGATCTGCGAGCGGATCAAAGGGACAACGGTGGCGCGCGGCCTGACCGGCGAGAACAACTTCGAGTACCACTGCGACACCCTTGCCGGGCCGGGCTACTTCATCGTGGGGGACTCCGGCTGTTTCACGGACCCGGTGTTCTCCGGTGGAGTTCTCCTCGCCCTCGTGACCGGACGCAGAGCGGCGGAGGAGACCGCCCGGTGTCTGGCCGGGGAGCTGCCCGAGGCCGAAGTGGCGCAGCGGTACGAGGAGTTCTTCAAGACTGGCTACGAAACCTACTACCGGCTCATTCGGGCGGTCTACGACAACCGGTACCCGGCAGCCGGGCGGGAGCTGCGAATCGCCCCGCAGGCGGGCGACAGGCGACTCGCCGGACTGGGATGGTGGGGAATACAGGAGCGGCTGAGGGCCACCTCCGGCGGCCCGTTCGACACCGAGGAAGGCATCGAGCACAAGTGGCTCGTGCGGGCACTCAACGGGGACTTCTGGGCAGGCGACAACCGGTTCTTCAACCGGCTTCGTGAGGAGAAGGAGTGGGGCCTGTTCGAAGGCTACAAACCGACGTACGAGTGTCCGGTGATGAGCGGGCGCTGATAGATCCGCCGCACCCCGGCGGTCCATGGCGGGTCGAGCCAGGCTCGACCCGCCATCACTTTGCCTTGGCCGGATGGTCGACGAGTGCGCTACTCCGACCGCGGACCGATCTGGAACACCACGCCGTCCTCGTTGATCTGCGCGTCGAGGGCTCTGTCGCGCAGCATCGTGGCAGCGTCGGTCTGCAGGAATACCCGCACGCCCGCGGTCTCGATGATCTCGTCCCCCGCCTCCGGCGCCGGGGAAATCGACAACGCAAGCGACCCGGCACTGTCTTGGTGAATGATGCGGAGCCCGGCGTCCTGCGGCAGCCCACGCTGTGTGGTAAGGGAACGGATGGCCTCAACGGCTGGGCCCGTCAATGTGAGCACGGCCAACTCCTCAGGTCGAATTGTCAGTCGGCTTGCTGGCGTGGGGCATTGCCGTGCCCCGGACCACCGTGGGCACAGCGTAGCCAACGGGGCGCACATCGAACCATTGGCGGTGAAGCCGAGTTCCGCATTTCGTGGGTAGACGGGCATGATCGGGTGCGGGTAGGTGCTGGTCACGGGCTCGGGGGTGTCGCTGACGGCCTCAGGGAGATGACAATGTAGTAGTACGACGTGAGGCTTGTGCCTTGTGTTGGCCTGGTGGTCGGGGTTGAGTCGTAGTGATGTTCCTGCGGTTCACGTCGCGGACTCCAGGCGGAGACCCGACTGGACGGCGAGTACCTGCTCGCCACCTCCGACCACTTCGGTGCGGGCGGTGAGCATCACCACATAGCAGTCGGTGAATGTTCGTAACGGCCGACACCTCGATCCCATCCAGGCCGGGCAACCCGAGGTCGAGCACGACCACATCTGGTGGTCGATGTCGGGCGGCGGCCACCGAGCCGGGCCGTCGAAAACGCATTCAGCCTGATGGCCGTCGCGCTCCAGATATGTCGCCAACACTTTCGCGAGGCTCAGTTCGTCATCGACGATCATCACACGGGAACATATGCCTCATAGTGGCGTGCAGAGAACTCGGCGGCTTCATCGAAGCTTCATCGAAATCCGAAGATTTGTTCAGGCGAGCCGCCGAACCTGGGCGTGCGGGATGTTCGCCTCGGACGGACATGAGCCCGCAAGGAGCTGCGATGCCCATCCCGACGATCACGGTGGTACGCGCGCCCGCGTGTCACCTCTGCGCCGACGCGCAGGAGGGGTTGGCCGGGCTGGCCGACGAGATACCGGTTCGGGTCGAACTCGTCGAGGCTTGCAGCGCGGCCGGAATTGCCCTGGTCGGCGAGTACCGGCCGAGAATGTGCCCGCTCGTGCTCGTCGACGGCGCGTTCTTCAGTGAAGGTCGACTGCCCCGCCACAAGTTGCGTGCGCTGCTGGGCTCCGCACAGACCGGGAGCTTGAGATGAGCTTTTTGGCGACGGGCAGCGTGCTGGCCGCATTCTTCGCCGGGATGGTGGCGCTGTTCGCGCCGTGCTGCGTCGTCTTCCTCGCGCCCGGCTACCTGGCCGCTGCGGCGAAAAACCGCCGCTGGCGGCTGCTGCCACTGACGTTCGTGTTTGCCGCCGGCCTGGCCATGATCATGGTGCCGGTCACGCTCGGGATCAGCCTGGTCGCCGGCACCATCGCCAAGTACCACGCGCCGCTCTACTACGCCGGCGGGGCGCTGATGCTGCTGCTGGCCGTCTACGCGCTGTCCGGACGCGAGTCTCCGTCGATGTACCTGTCCCCGGCCGACCTGCTCGACCAGGTGCGCAACCACCTGCCCTGATTGATCGAATCGTGAAAGGCCCGAGGGGGTGGCAGATGAATACGACGTCCGTCGAGCTTCGGACGGAGGCGATCGGTCACAAAGTTGGCAAGGCGAGACCGGTTCGGTCAGGTGGCTCGCGGTTGGCCCGGTACGCGCTCCCCGCGTTGGTCGCCGGGACGTTGGGCATCGCGCTCGTCGGCGCATTCGTGGCCGTCGGGATGGTCTCGGGCAACACCGAGGGTCACTTTACGGACGGTCGGGTGCCCACGAGCTTCGGCGCGTTGTGGGTCCACTCGACCAAGGAGGTCGCCATTCCGCAGACCGTCCACCAAGGCCACGTTGGCTTCCCCCAAGACGGCGCACCCGGCAAGGTCTCCCTCGAGGTGATCGTCCGGCTCGCCAACACCACCGCGGTACCGGTCGAACTGACCCCCAACCGCTTCGCGCTGCGACTGGGGTCTGGCGGCAAGCCGATCTCCGTCGAAGGAGCGGCCTTCGAGTCGGTCAGGCTCCTGCCCGGGGCCATCTTCGATGCCCGGATGCAGTTCCCGGTGAAGGGAGGGGAGCACCAGCTGAGTCTTCTGTTCGACGACCCCGATGGCTCGGGGGCGACCGCGATCGACCTCGGTCGGGCCCGGTTCCAGGACATGTCTGGCGCTGGCCGCGAGGACCACTAGGGAGGAAAGGATGTTTCCCAATGGCGAGGAGGATGCGGGCCGCCGGCTAGCGTCGCCACGCATCCTCCTGCGACTCAGTGCTCTCCTAGCCTATCCCATGGGGCTGTGGCTGGTGGTGCTTCATCACGTCGAAGGGCACCACACAGCCCGTCAACTGCCGTTCGTCGTGCAGTGGCTTCGCGACTCAACGGTGCTGTTGCCCGCAGTCGCAGCGGCGGTCTGGGCCGGGCTGGCCATCGCACGCCGCATCGCGCGGGCATTGCCGTCACCTGACTGCGACCCGGTCCACGCCGCACTGGCGGCCATGACGGTCACGCTCACCACGAGCACAGCGCTTGCCGCGCTCGGCCCAGTCGAGGGCTGGCTTCTGGGCTACCGCGGCGGGGGGCTCACATCAGTGAGTGACCTGGCACGCGACGTCGCGGTGCTCACTCCGGTCGCGCTCGTCGTCTCGGTGGCGGCTCTGCTCGTGGCGATGCGCCGCCGCAGGACTGGCGTCGCGTGGATTCTGACGTTCGCCCCCACCCGTGTGATGCTGGCGGGCGTGCTGGGCTTCGCAATGCTGCCCGTCACGGTAGCGCAGGCCGACGCCGCGACGAGCGTGATACCCGCACCCGTCACGTGTGGCTCGCTGCCCGGCACGCGCACGATCGTCGCTCAAGTCGTGGCGCTCGACCAGGACTTCAGCTACAACCGGCTCGGCGCCACCAACCCGGCGGGGCTGATTTACGCGCTGCGTCGCGACGTCGTGGTCAAGAGCGGTGCCAACGCGGGTACGGCGCTGACCCGGCTGCCCGAGTCCTCCGCTGCGGCCGGCAACGTCATGCTGCGCCCTGACAAGCGGCCGCGGCCCCTGGTGCTGCGTGCCAACGTCGGCGACTGTCTGGCGATCCGCTTCCAGAACCTGCTCGCCCGGCAACGCACGGATGGTGAACAACCCGTTGACCGCCACGTCGGTGTCCACGTCGCCGGTCTACAGGTCGTCGACGCGATCACGAGTAACGGCGCGTTCGTCGGCGAGGGCCCGACCGGTCTCGCCGCCCCCGGTGAGTTCAAAAACTACCGGCTGTTCGCCGAGCACGAGAACACTTACCTGCTGTCCAACCCGGGTGTCAGCGCGGGCGCGGAGGGGTTCAACGGGACGATGGGGTTTGGGCTGTTCGGTGCGGTCAACGTGGAGCCGTTCGGCACGACCTGGCACCGCAGCCAGGCGACCCGCGCCGAGATGGACCTGGCGACCGAGAGCGAGACTGCCGACGGCCACCCGGTCATCAACTACGAAGCGCGCTACCCGTCCACCGGTGACGCCAACAAGGCGGGGCTACCGATCCTGAACATGCTCAACGGAGCCGAGCTGGTGCATTCGGACCTCAACGCGATCATCGCTGGCCCGGCCGGCGACAACTTCCGGATCCCGCTGCGCGCCTATCCCCAGACCTACTGGGACAACCAGAACTACAACCTGCAGCAGCAGAAGGGCCGGGAGCCGTTCCGGGAGTTCACCACGATCTTCCACGACGAGATCTTCGCCAGGCAGGCGTTCGACCTGTTCGACGATCCCCAGTTCAAGCACGGGTTGCACGGGGTCAGGGACGGCTTCGCGATCAACTACGGTACCGGGGGGATCGGCGCCGAGATCATCGCCAACCGCCTCGGCGTTGGCCCGATGTGGGACTGCGCGGACTGCAAGTACGAGGAGTTCTTCCTGTCCTCGTGGACGGTCGGTGACCCGGCGATGGTCGTCGATATACCGGCCAACACCAAGGACTCGGCCGGAAACGTCATCCCCGGTGCCAAGGCGACCAAGGCGCTGTACCCGGACGACCCGTCCAACGTGCACCGGAGCTACATCAACGACCGGGTCAAGTTCCGCAACCTGCATGCGGGCAAGGAACATCACATCTTCCATCTGCATGCGCATCAATGGCAGTTCATGTCCAATACCAAGACGTCGAACTACCTGGACAGCCAGATCATCGGCTCGGGCTCGGGCTATACCTACGAGATCGCGTTCGGCGGTTCGGGCAACCGCAACAAGACCCCCGGCGACGCGATCTTCCACTGCCACTTCTACCCCCACTTCGCCCAGGGCATGTGGGAGCTGTGGCGAAACCATGACACCTTCGAGCCGGGTACCCAGCTCGACGCCCAGGGACGCCCGGTGGCCGGGGCCCGCGCCCAACCGGATGGCGAGATCGCCGCGGGCACCCCGATTCCGGGTATCGTGCCGTTGCCCAGCCTGGTGATGGCGCCGATGCCCAACGCGGATACGACTGTGATCCCCTACGACCTCAACGGCAACGGCGTCATCGACTCCAGCCAGGTCGACGCCGACGGCAACGGCATCGCGGACGTGGCGGAGAACTTCGCGGTCGCGCCCGTCACCAACCCCGGCTTCCCGTTGTTCATCCCGGGCCTGGCCGGTCACCGGCCACCGACCGCGCCGCTGGACATCATCGACAGCAACGGTGATGGACAGCGCGAGGACGGAGGGCTGCCGCGCCACATCATCACGGCCGGTACGACCCAGAGCTTCGAAACCCCGAGGGACTTCAACAAGACCCTGCTGACGGCGGCGGTGAAGTACCTTCCCGAGACGGGGACGGCCGCCGAGAACGTGGCGATGGCGTTCCACGAAAGGCTGTGGCAGCCGAGCTTCGCCACCGACGGTACTCAGGTCGACGCGGCCCACCCGCGGATCGGACCGACCGGACGGCCGATCCTCGGCTTCGAGAGCAACGGTCTGCCGCGCACGCCGGGCGCGCCGTACGCCGAGCCCTGCCGGTCGGACCCGACTCCGGCCAACAACTGGCAGGTCACCCAGACCGGCCGGCCGCGCACCATCAAGGGCGCGAACATCCAGATCGACGCGACAATCAACAAGCTCGGGTGGCACTTCCCGCAACAGCGCATCATCGCGCTGTGGGGCGACGTCGCTGCCACGCTGAGCCGGGCGCGCGCACCGGAGCCGCTCGTGATGCGCCTCAACGTCGACGACTGCGGAACGTACCAGCACGCCAACCTGATCCCCAACGTCTACGAGCTGGACGACTACCAGGTGCGGACCCCGACCGACGTCATCGGCCAGCACATCCACCTGGTCAAGTTCGACGTGACGTCCTCTGACGGGTCGGGCAACGGCTTCAACTACGAAGACGGCACGTTCAGTCCCCAGGAGGTGGTCGAGCGGGTCGAGGCGATCCGCGCCAACAACGGCTGCCCCGACACAGACCCGCATCTCGACCCTGGCGACGTGTGGAGTCCCAGCTGCCCGCTGGCCCGCAAGCATCCCTTCTTCGGCACCGTGGCCGGGGTGGGCGATCTCGCGTGGGGCGCGCGCACGACCGCCCAGCGGTGGTACGCGGACCCCATCCTGAACGGCACGTGGGACCAGGGCCACGGCTCGGTGTTCACCCACGACCACTTCGGGCCGTCCACCCATCAGCAGGTCGGGCTGTACTCGACCTTGCTGGTCGAGCCCCTGGGATCGCAGCAGCGCGATCCCGAGACGGGCGTGTCCATGGGGAACCGGTTCGATGGCGGGCCGACGTCATGGAAGGCAGACATCGTCTGGCCCCCCGGTGACTCCCGCAACGCAAACGCGCACCGCGAGTTCTACCTCGAGTACGCCGACTTCCAGCAGGCCTATCAGGCCGGCGGGGGGAGGCTGACGACGATCGACAACGGCGCGGGCGTGCTGATCCCGACGTACGCGGACTTCCGCAACGCGATCAACCCGTCGTTCCGGCAGCTGCCGCCGGCAGGCCGGGAGAGCGACCTCTACTTCTTCCCGAACCAGTGCCCGAACGGCTCGCCGCGACCATGCGCTGAGGCGATCGCGGCAGACGACGTCGGTACCCATGTCGTCAACTACCGCAACGAATCGATCGGGTTGCGGGTGTTCAACCCCGCCACCAAGACGCAGACCGCGGGAGACCCGGGTGACCTGTCGCGCGCGATGGAGTCGAGGACGGACCGCGCCATATCGGCGCTCAATGTGCAGCCGACCTTCTACCCGCCGCTGACCAAGGACGTCAGTCCGGGCGATCCCTACACGCCGCTGCTGCGCGCCTACCAAGCCGACAAGGTGCGGATCCGTACGCAGGTCGGCGCGACCGAGGAACAGCACAACCCGACGGTGCAGGGCGTCAAGTGGCTCAACGAGCCGATGAACCCCAACTCGGGCTGGCGCAACAACATCGCGCAGGGCATCTCCGAGTACGCCATCTTCGAGGTCCCCGTCCCGGACTTCGGCCCGGGCTCACCGGCCGAGGTCGACCACATGTACGCCATGGGCGCGCAGACGGAAGGCTTGTGGAACGGCACGTGGGGAATCCTGCGCGGTTACGCGAAGGCGCGCAGCGACCTGCTGACGCTGCCCAACAACCCCATCCCGTCCACGGGGTGGGTCATCACCAACAACAGCCAGTTCGACGAGACCTGCCCGCTGTCGGCGCCCCGCCGCTCGTTCAGCGTGACGGCGGTGCGCGCGGCTGACGTGCTCGGGCCCAACGGGCTGGTGTACAACGACCGCACCACCGCGGTGAAAAACCCGGACGGATCGGTGCAGGGCGCGGGGCCGCTGATTGACCCCGACGCGCTCATGTACGTCTCGACCGGCGACGTCACGTGGAGCTCCACCGGCAAGCCGGTGGGCCTGGCCCCCGGCACCCCGATCGAACCGCTCGTGATGCGCGCCAACGCCGGCGAATGCATCAAGGTCGAGCTGCGCAACGCGCTGCCGACCGTGGTGCCGGACAATCCCGGGTTCAACGCGCTGCCACCGATCATCCACAAGGACGAGAACGTCAACGGCGGCGGCATCGTGACGTTCAACGAGAACAACATCAGGCCATCGAGCATCGTGGGCCTGCATCCGCAGCTCGTCGAGCTCAACGCCCGCCGCAACGACGGGCTCAGCGTCGGCCGGACCAGCGGCAAGATCGTCCTCCCCGGCGCCAAGGCCAGCTACACCTGGTACGCCGGCGACATCGACCTGGTACGGGTGACCGGTGGCCTCGAGGCCAGGGCCCGGCCGGTGGAACTCGGCTCGATCAACATTTCCTCCTCCGACCAGATCGAACAGGCCGGCAGGGGCCTCATCGGTGCGCTCGTCATCGAGCCGCCGGGCGCGGGCCGGTTGACCGACCCCGGCACCTTGGTCTCCGCCCGGATCAGCGCCCCCGACACGGCGTTCCGCGAACACGTCACCGTGCTGCAGGACAACCTGCAGCTGCGCTACGGCAGCCAGTGCACACCAACCGCGGCGAACCTGCAGTGCGCGGTGCCGGACATCGAGACCGAGGGCGCTGGCATCGGTATCTCCGAGGACGTCGAGGACTCGGGCAAGAAAGCGATCAACTACGGTGCCGAGCCCATGTGGTTCCGCCTCGGGGTCGCGCCCAACACACCGGCCGGGGTGGTGCGGGAGAACCCCAACATCCACCGTCTCTACGCCAACGAGCTCGTCGGCCAGTACCCGCAGACGGCGGTATTCACCGCGAAGCCGGGCGAGCCGGTGCGTATGCGTCTGGTACAGCCCGGCGGGCACGCCCGAGGGCACGTCTTCGCGATCCACGGTCACGCGTGGCAGCGGCAGCCGTACCTCAACAACTCGGATCGGCTCAACTTCGGGCCACCGCCGGTCGATCCGACCGTGCTGAACCTGGAACCCAACGGCATCAGCCCAGGACACAACAACGCGTCCTTCTGGGTCGGCACGCAGGAGGGCATGTCCGCCCAGAACCACTTCGACCTGCTGCTGCCACAGGCAGGCGGACGCTTCGGGATCACCGGAGACTACCTCTTCCATGACTCCGCAGGCTTCGGTAACTACCAAGGCCTCTGGGGCATCCTGAAGGTGTCCGCCGTTCAACCATCCGCCCGCATAGACGGCGGCAACTACCACACCCTGTGGCTGGCGCCCGACGGCCGGGTCGCCGCGACCGGCTGGAACTACTACGGACAGCTCGGAGACGGCACGACCATCAGCCGCACCGTGTCCGGATGGGTGCCGAACTTGACCAACGTGACAGCCGTATCCGCTGGCGGCTACCACAGCCTGGCCTTGGACTCCAGCGGCCAGGTCTGGGCGTGGGGTTACAACAGCTTTGGTCAGGTGGGAAACGGCACCACTACCCATAGCTTCGCCCCGGTGCGGGTCAATGACCCCAACATAACCAAAATGGTGGCTATCGCAGCAGGCGAAGGCTTTAGTCTGGCCTTGGACTCCAACGGCAAGGTATGGGCCTGGGGTCAGAACACGGGAGGCGAGCTAGGGAACGGCACCATCACCGACAGCTCGGTGCCGGTCAGGGTCAATGACACAAACCTCGCCAACGTCGTCGCCATTGCAGCCGGAGGCGGCCATAGTCTGGCCATCGACTCCAGCGGCAACGCGTGGTCTTGGGGCAGCGGCGGCACGGGGGAGCTGGGAGACGGCACCAGCACCAGCAGATCTGTGCCGGTCCGCGTCAGCAACAGCACCGGCCTAGGCACTGTGGTTGCCATCGAGGCAGGCGCAGACCACAGCCTTGCCATCGACAGCAACGGCAATGCGTGGGCGTGGGGCGCCAACTTCTACGGCGGCCTAGGAAACGGGCAGTATCCATTAGTCAGTGTGGTGCCGTCCCGGGTCAGCAGCAACACGGGTATGGGCACCGTGGTCGCGATCGAGGGCGGCGCCATGCACCACAGCGTGGCGATCGACTCCCGCGGCAACGTGTGGGCCTGGGGGTACAACGCCAATGGACAGCTCGGGGATGGCTCCACCACGAACGGCGTGGTGCCGGTCCCGGTCATCATGACCAACATATTGAACGGCGTAGGCGATATAGGGCCGGGTGGCAGCCATAGCCTGGCCATCGAAGACCTTCCCGATGGGTCATGGACGCCATGGGCCTGGGGTTACGGCGGCAACGGTCAACTCGGCACCGGCGGCACCGACGACTCTCTTGTGCCGGTGCCCATGGTTCCACCCGCGGCCAGCGGCTGAACACCAGGGTCGCCAAGCAGGAAAGGTCGGGGAGCGCATAGCGCGCTCCCCGACCTGTAGGTGCCGTACCGGCCGACCCGAAGTGACGCACCCGGCGCCGTCCGCCGGGAGCGGCCGGCGGACCTCCGGCCGTCCGGTGAGTCGCGCACCGGCCCGAAGTTCGGGCAGCGGTTGGAAGCTGAGTGGCCGGCCCGCGTTGACCAGGGGAGTCCAGATGACGACATCGGTGTTGCTGAGGTAGTCGCGGGCACGTGTGTCGTCCCCGGTTCACCGCTCGGGGGCTCGGGCCAAGGGTCGCCGAGGTGGGCCAGGTCGTTGTCGGGGGTCGAGCACGATCGCTGAGACACCAGCCTGGCGCACTCCTCGACCAGGCGACGGATCAGTACGGTCTTGCCGGAGCCTGAACCAGCGAAGATCACGACCGCAGCCGACCCAAAAGC
>Ga0209481_10000020_pt1 | contig 93426 bp, 64 predicted proteins | sample SoiMetdeltSBSDD3_FD_187598 | JGI IMG/M metagenome (GOLD analysis project Ga0209481, IMG submission 187598) | Bulk soil microbial communities from a Populus tree surrounding site in Tennessee, USA - Soil MetaG P. deltoides SBSDD3 (SPAdes) (version 2) | ecosystem: Environmental > Terrestrial >...
CGACCTGACCCGGCAGTTCTACCGGTCGCTCGGGTTCCTGCCGCTGGAGGAGATCCACGAACTCTGGCCCGGCAACCCGTGCCTCGTGATGGTCAAGCCGCTGAGCGATCCGCGGGCGCTGTGAGCGACGCGCCGCCGGTCGCGGCCTCAAACTACCAAGACGGAAATACCCGCGAACCAGGCCAGGCGGCGCATGCTTTCCGCTGGCCAGCACCGGATCCCGACCCAGTCAGGATGCGCAGCCGCAGACCGAGCAACCGTCGCGCTGCGGTGGATCTGGTCAGGGCGCCGCCGGGACCGACGGCCTCTCACCCACACAAGATCGCCGATCTGGTCCGGGAACGCGCAGTGCCACTGCACTTCCGGCGTAGCTACCAGCGATCTTCACACCGGCCGCCCGGATGGCATTCGGATTCAACAATTCTTCAATCTCTGGGACCGATGATGTCGGCGGCGGCTCGGGCATTGGAGGTGGGCGATGCGTTCGCGTCGGTTCACGATCATGTGTGTCATCGCGGTGCTGGTCACGTCGACGCAGGCCGCTGCCGGCCCCGACCGGCACCCGGACGGGCCGACAGACGATCCGGCCCGGGGCCTGGTCTACCGCGGACTGCGGCCGGCTACCGATGGGCCCTGCGTGGGCGGGTTCGGGATCGTCGGGCTGCCCAGCCAGTGCACGCATGGCCCGGACCCGGCACCGGCCGGGATGGACGTGCGCCGCCCGTCGACCGCGCCGCTCCGTACCGCGCCGCCCGGGACCGGGGCGATCGACACCGAGGCGATCCTCTGCGACGGCGACGGGCAGACCGGCAACCGGGTGCAGATGGTGTACGTCCACCCGCCCGGCACAGATCGGTACGCCGCGATGCTCGCGAAGTTCCGCACGGTCGCGGCCGAGGTCGACGACATCTACAACAGGAGCGCCCAGGCGACCGGCGGGACGAGGCACGTCCGCTACGTGACCGACGCCTCGTGCCAGGTGTCGGTGCTCAACGTCCAGGTGAGCGCGGCCAGCCTGGCGACCTTCGGGGAGTTCGTCACCGCGCTGCAGGCGCAGGGCCACAACCGGACCGACCGCAAGTACCTCGCGTTCGTCGAGGCGACCGTCTTCTGTGGACTCGGCTCACTCGCCAACAACAGCAGCCCGGGCGCGACGAACCCGAACAACCGCGGCCCGCACTACGCTCGCATCGACGCCGGTTGCTGGGACAACAGCCTCGCGACCGAGGTGGCCGCGCACGAGATGGGCCACAACCTCGGCGCCGTACAGCTGGACGCACCGCACACGACGACCCGGTTCCACTGCACGGACGAGTACGACCGGATGTGCGGCGCGGACGGACCGGACCACCCGCCGGTCATCGTCTGTGCGGACCCGGCACTCGAGCTTCGCCTGGACTGCAACCACGACGACTACTACTCCACGAACCCGCCGGCCGGGAGCTACCTGGCCACGCACTGGAACGTGGCGACCAGCTCGTTCCTGGTCCAGGGTGGACCGAGCGTCGCGGTGACCGGGGACTGGGACGGCATCGGCGGTACCGGCATCGGTGTCGCCGCGAGCTACGGCGGATTCGTGTGGGAGATGGCACAGCGCGACCAGCTCAGCACCGGATCACCGTCGTACGAGCCGTTCCGGTACGGCAACAGCGCCTGCGTGCCGGTCAGCGGGGACTGGAACGGCGACGGCACCACCACGATGGGCGTGGTCTGCCGCAGCGGGATCGAGTGGCGGTGGAACCTGCGCGACTCGCTCAGCGGGGGCGCCCCGACCGTCCCGGCGTTCAACTACGGCAACAACGCGTGCGCCCCGGTCACCGGCGACTGGAACGGAGACGGCACCACCACGATCGGCGTCGCCTGCAAGTCCGGCCTGGAGTGGCGGTGGAACCTCCGCAACGCCAACTCCGCCGGCAGCCCCTCGGTCGCCGCGTTCAACTACGGCAACAACGCCTGCGCCCCGGTCACCGGCGACTGGAACGGCGACACCACCACCACGATCGGCGTCGCCTGCAAGTCCGGCCCGGAGTGGCGGTGGAACCTCCGCAACGCCAACTCCGCCGGCAGCCCCTCGGTCGCCGCGTTCAATTACGGCAACAACGCCTGCACCCCGGTCACCGGCGACTGGAACGGCGACACCACCACCACGATCGGCGTCGCCTGCAAGACCGCGCTGCTGTGGGAGTGGGCGTTGCGGGACGGCAACTCCGGCGGCGTGCCGTCGTATCCCGTGTTCCGGTTCGGCAACTCCAGCTGAGGCCGCGATGATCCGCCTTGCCGTGCTGGTGCTCCTGCTCGGCCCGGTCGTGGCACCGGTACCGGCGCCGGACGCCGTCGACTGCGCCGCCCTTCAGCCGTCGACCGAGCCGGCCGCCAACCGGCAGGTCATCAACGACTGCCTCGCCACCGGTGAGCGCAGGGCGGTGCTGGCACCGGGAACGTACACTGTGGACGGAAGCATCGTCGTACCGGATGGCGCCCGGCTGACCGGCGGCACGCCGTACCCGTGGATCCGGCTCGTGGCCAACGCGGGCGGTGCGATACGGCTGGTCAGGTTCACCGGCACGGGCGCCGCCGTCACCGGAGTCCGGCTCGACGCCGGCAACCTCCTCGCACCGGGATGCTGCTCCGCGGTTGTGATGTTCGAAGGCTCGGGTACCGGTGGCAACCTCCTCGAGGACGCCACCGTGACCGGAGCGCCGGAGACGACCGGGGTCTACCTGCTCTGCACCGCCTGCCAGGGCAACCGGGTCAGCCGGGTCGACGTCCACGGCAACTTCTCCGGGGTCATCTTCGGGCCGTTCAACGATCCGGCACACGCGAACACCGTGGTCGGTTCGCAGGTGCACGACAACCGGTGCGACGGCGTCACGTTCATGGGTACCGACCCGGCTCTCGGCCGGCCCGGCGGGTACGGCGTCGTCGACGGCAGTTCCCTCTACCGCAACGGGCGCGACTGCGAGAACGGCATCCCCGGTGCCGCGATCTACTCCGCCGGCAACCGGGCCGGCGGCCGCATCGTCAACTCACGGCTCTACGAAAACTGCGGAAACAACCTCGACCTCGTCGACGGCGAGCGGTTCCAGATCGAGGCGAACGAGGTGTTCACACCCGGCTATCCGGTACCCGGGGCGGTCTACTACTGCACGGCGAGCGCGTCGGCGGCGCTGGTGAACATCCGCGAGTCGAAGATCGTCGGCAACACCGTCCGGAATTCCAACACGCGGACGGTGCAACGCACCGGCGGCGACCCGAACCGCTTCTTCTCCGCCGACGGTGCACCGAGATTCTCCGACCTCTCCGGTGGCGGCAACGGCCTCGTGGCCTTCCTGCTCGCGAGCTGGCGGACCGGAACACCGTCCATGCACAACACCATCGACGGCAACCGGTTCATCGGGAACTGCTCGAGCCCGTGCGTCGGCACCGGCTACTTCGCCACCCGCGACACCGGCTTCGACGCGGCCGGCGGATGGAGCGCGGCCACCACGAACTACTACACCAACAACAACCCGTTCGGCTCGAACGTCGGCTCCCGGCGCGGTGGCGGGAACTGGTACGCGGCCAACTCCACGTGTACCGGGCAGTCCTCGCCGCCGCCCTGCAACACCGACGACTACCAGCACCCGGTCTCCGTCAACTGGGCCCGTAACGACGGGTTCTACCACTACTGACCCCCGAGGAGTCCCGATGATCCGCAGGTGGCTGGCGGCCACCCTCCTTGCCGCCACCGTACTCATGGTGCCCGGCCCGGCGACGTCGAGCCCGGTGCCCATAGTGGACTGTGATCCGGTGGACGCATTCGGCCACTGGCTCGTCTCCGCCGCGAACGCCGGTGGCGTGAACGACGCCGGTGACAACTTCGGTGCCGCCACCGCGGTCGGGGACTTCAACGGCGACGGGTTCGGCGACGTCGCCGTCGGCGCGCCGCAGGACGCGGTCGGCACGGCACGGGCCGGCGCCGTCTACGTCTTCCCCGGCTCCGCCACCGGCATCGGGTCGGGCATCCGGCTGACCCAGTCGAACGCGGCCGCCGCCAACGAGGCCGGCGACGCGTTCGGCGCGGCGCTGGCGACCGGCGACTTCAACCGGGACGGCCGGGCCGACCTCGCGGTCGGTGCGCCCGGCGAGGCGATCGGCACCGCGTCCGCGTCGGGGGCGGTCATGGTGTTCATGGGATCGGCGTCCGGGCTCGGCTCGGGCAGCGTCAAGGACCAGGCGCCGGGTCAGAACGAGGCCGGTGACCGGTTCGGGCAGTCGCTCGCGGTCGGCGACTTCAACGCCGACACGTATCCGGACCTGGCCGTCGGTACGCCCGGCGAGGCGCCCGGCACCGAGCCGGCCGGCGGGGTCGTCTTCCTGTTCAACGGGTCGGCCGGCGGGCTGGCCGTCGCGGGCTACAAGAATCAGGAGAACGCCGGCGGCAATACCGAGGCCGGGGACCGATTCGGGCAGGCGGTGGCGGCCGGCGACGTCAGCGGCGACGGGATCGCCGACCTGGTGGTCGGCGCGCCCGGCGAGGCGCCGAACGCCGATCCGGCCGGCGGTGCGTTCTACGTGCTACCCGGCGCGGCCGGCGGGCTGGGAACCGGGTACTACCGCACCCAGTCCAACGGCGGAGGCGGCAGCGAGGCCGGCGACAACTTCGGCGCCGCGCTCGCGGTCGCGGACTTCACCGGCGACGGGATCGCCGACATCGCGGTCGGTACCCCGAACGAGGCGCCGAACAGCCAGCCGGCCGGCGGCATCATCTACGTGTTCCGGGGTGTCCGCGGCGCCGCACCGACCGGGTACTACCTGACCCAGGAGGCCGGCGGCGGCATCACCGAAAGCGGCGACGGCTTCGGCGCGGCGCTGGTGGCCGCGGACACCGACCGCGACGGGTACGCCGACCTGGCCGTCGGCGCCCCGTCGGACCGGCTCGGCGCGGGTGCCAGGTCGGGCGCGGTCCTGCTGTTCGGTGGCGGACCGCGCGGCCCGGAGCGGGCCCGGCGGATCAGCGAGACCGACGTCGGCTCCGGCAACGAGGGCGGCGACCGGTTCGGCGCGGCGCTGGCCGCCGGCGACGTGACCGGTGACGCCCGCCCCGACCTCGTCGTCGGTACGCCCGGCGAGGCGATCCCGGGCCAGCCGGCGGGCGGCGTCATCACGACCGTGTCCGGGCTCTCCGGCACGATCTCGGTGGGCCCGCTCGTCGGCGGGGTCACCGACACCACCGCCCGGCTGTGGGCGCGCGGAACCCGGCCGGGCCAACTGCGGGTGCAGTACCGGATCGCCGGATCTCCACAGTGGACCACCGCGACGGCCACCTCGGCGTTCAACGCGGCCCTGGACGACACCGCCGTGGTGACCGTCACCGGGCTCACCCCGGCCACCCCCTACCAGTACCGGCTCGGGGTCGACTGCGTCGCGGACGCGCTCTCCGGCGGGGCGTTCCGCACCGCGCCCGTACCGTCGAGCACCGGCCGGCTGCGCTTCGGCTACGGCGCCGACATCGCCGGCCCGCCGTACGCGGGGTTCACCAACGTGGCCGGTCGCGGCCTGGACTTCATGATCTTCGGCGGCGACAACCTGTACGCCGACGCGGCACCGGCCGCCATCACCACCCCGCAGTACACGGCGAAGTACCGCAACCAGTGGGGCGAGGCGTTCTTCCGTTCGTTCATGGCCGGCACGCCGAGCCTGATGATGTGGGACGACCACGAGATCTGCAACGACTGGAGCGGCAACCGCTGTCCGGACGGCAGCGGCGGGATCGAGCGCTACCAGGCGGCGCGGCCGGCGTTCGACGCGTACCAGGGCAGCCACAACCCGGCACCGCGGGTCGCCGGCGCCACTTACTTCTCGTACCGGAACGGGCCGGCGGACATCTACGTGATGGACAACCGCAGCCACCGCAGCGCGAACTCGGCCGCGGACAACGCGAGCAAGACGATGCTCGGCGCCACCCAGAAGTCCGACCTCAAGGCGTGGCTGCTCGGCTCGACGGCGCCGTTCAAGTTCCTCGTCTCCAGCGTGCCGTGGAGCAACTTCGGCACGACCGGCAACGACTCGTGGCGCGGGTTCACCACCGAACGGACCGAGCTGTTCACGTTCATCCGCGACAACGGGATCCGCGGGGTGGTGCTCGTCTCCGGCGACCAGCACTGGGCCGGCGTCTTCCGGATGACGAACGTGACGCCGTACCGGTTCTACGAGTTCATGCCGACGCCCATCTTCATCGGCAACCGCACCATGCCGACGACGACCAGCCCGGAGATCCTGTTCAAGAACGACGACCACAAGGTGTACGCGGTGTTCGATGTAGACGCCACCGTGAGCCCGGCCCGGCTGACCGTCGAGTACTTCGACACCAACTCCAACGCCAGCATCTACCGGCTGACGATCACCGAGAACGACATCCTTCCCGGGTGAGGAGCGCTGCATGCGACGGCTCGCCGTACCGCTGATCCTGGTCCTGGTCCTGCTGGGGGTGCCGCTGCCTGCCGTGTCGGCAGCGCCGGCGTTCACCGCCCTGGTCTTCTCGAAGGTGAACGGTTTCCGGCACGACTCCATCCCGGCCGGCGTGGCGGCGATCCAGTCGCTCGGAACGAGTGAGGGGTTCACCGTCGAGTCCACTGAGGACGCCGCGGCGTTCACCGACGCCAACCTGGCGCGTTTCGACGTCGTCATCTTCAACAACACCAACAGCAGGGACGGCGCGATCCTCAGCGCCGCGCAGCGGGCGGCGTTCGAACGTTACGTCCGGGCGGGCGGCGGGTACGTCGGCGTCCACTCGGCGTCCGGCACCGAGTACGACTGGCCCTGGTACGGCCAGCTGATGGGGGCGTTCTTCAAGTCCCACCCGGCGATCCAGCCGGTCACGATCGAGGTGCACGACCGGGTCCACCCGTCCACAAAGGATCTCCCGCAGCGGTGGACCCGGACCGAGGAGCCGTACGACTTCCAGACCAACCCGCTCGGCAGCGTGCACGTGCTGGCGAGCTTCGACGCCGACTCGTACACGGGCCACACGATGGGTGTGGAGCACCCGATCTCCTGGTGCCAGGAGTTCGACGGCGGCCGGTCCTGGTACACCGGCCTCGGGCACCACGCCACCGCGTTCAGCGAACCGCTGTTCCGCGCCCACCTGCTCGGCGGCATCCGGTGGGCGGCCGGCGTGGTGCCCGGCGACTGCGGCGCCACGGAGGAGGACCGGTACGAGAAGGTCCTTCTGGACGGTACCACCGACGATCCGCTCGACATGGACATCGACGCCCGCGGCCGGGTGTTCTTCGTCGAGCGCGGCGGCGCGGTCAAGGTCTACGACCCGGTGAGCCAGGCGGTCGCGGTGGCCGCCCGGCTCGACGTCTTCGTCGAGCACACCCACGGCAACCACGGCCTCATCCTGGATCCCGGCTTCGAGACCAACCACTGGCTCTACATCTACTGGTCGCCGACGAACGACACGGTGATCCGGCTGTCCCGGTTCACCTACCGGGAGGAGACCCAGAGCCTCGACCTCAGCTCCGAAAAGGTGCTGCTGCGGGTACCGTCGCAGCGGGTCGTCAACGCGCACGAGGGCGGCGGCATGGCCTTCGACGCCGCCGGCAACCTCTACCTCGGTACCGGCGACAACACGTTCCCGAGCCAGTACGCGGCCATCGACGAGCGGGCGGGGCAGGCCAACTACGACGCCCAGCGCACCGCGGGCAACACCAACGACCTGCGCGGGAAGATCCTGCGGATCCGGCCGCAGCCGGACGGCACGTACACGGTACCGGCGGGAAACCTGTTCCCGCCCGGTACCGCGAAGACCCGGCCGGAGATCTACGTGATGGGCCTGCGGCAGCCGTACCGGATCCACGTCGACCCGGAGACCGGGTGGCTGTACTGGGGCGACGTCGGCCCGGACGCCCCGGTCCCGGACCCCGGAGATCCGCCCAACCCGCGGGGACCGCACGGGTACGACGAGTGGAACCAGGCCCGCACCGCGGGCAACTACGGCTGGCCCTACTGCATCGCGAACAACCAGGCGTACAAGGACTACAACTACGCCACCGGGGCGGTCGGCGCCGCGTTCAACTGTGCCGCCGGCCCGACGAACAACTCGCCGAACAACACCGGTGCGGGTACCCTGCCGCCCGGCCGGTCCGCATGGATCTGGTACCCCTACGGCACCTCGACGGCCTTCCCGGACATCGCCCCAGGCAGCAACCGGCTGGCGATCGGCGGGCCGACGTACCACTACAACTCCACACTGGACTCCGAGGTGAAGTTCCCGCCGTACTACGACGACACCGTCTTCGTGGCCGAATGGACCCGGCACAAGCTCTACGAGGTGAAGCTCGACGCGGCCGGGCAGCCGATCGGGATCCAGCCGTTCCTGCCGCACATGCAGTTCCTCAAGCCGATCGACCTGGAGTTCGGTCCCGACGGGGCGATGTACGTGCTCGAGTGGGGCAGCAACTACGGCGGCTCGGGGCGCGACGACCCGAACGTCGACTCGGGACTGTACAAGATAGACCATGTCCGGCCGGGCCTGCGCCGGCCGATCGTCAAGGCCTCCGCCACGCCCACCTCGGGCCAGCCTCCGCTGACCGTCACGTTCTCCAGCGCGGGCACCGTCGACCCCGACGGACAGGCGCTCAGCTATGCCTGGGACTTCACCTCCGACGGTACCGTCGACTCGACCGCGCCGAACCCGGTGTTCACGTACACCACGCGCGGCGACCACCTGGCCCGGCTCACCGTGACCGACCCCACCGGGCGCACCGGGCAGTTCGTCATACCGGTCACGGTCGGCAACACCGCGCCGGTCGTCACCATGCTCTACCCCGGCGACGGCCAGGTCTTCGAGTTCGGCGACGTCGTCGACGCCCGGATCAGCGTCACGGACGCCGAGGACGGGACCATCGACTGCCAGCAGGTGATCACGCAGCCGGCACTCGGACACGACCAGCACGCGCACCCGTTGCAGCAGTACCGCGGCTGCCAGGTCCCCGTGCAGACCCTCGCCGACAACGGCCACACCGTCAACGACCAGATGTTCTACGTGCTCGACTCGACGTACACGGACCGCGGTGGCACCGGTGCGTCGGCCTTGCGCGGCGGCGACTCGGTGATCCTGCAACCTCGCCGCAAGCAGGCCGAGCACTGGACCCGGGCGGGCAACGTCGTGCTCTACAGCACGAAGGAGCCGGACGGCGGCCGGATGGTCGGCCAGATCGGGCACGGCGACTGGATCTCGTTCGAGCCGGTGAACCTGCGCGGCATCACCACGCTGGTGTTCCGGGTCGCGTCCGCCGGTACCGGTGGCACCATCGAGGTCCGGACCGGCTCGACGACCGGTCCGCTGGTGGGCAGCGCGGCGGTCAGCCCGACCGGCGGCTCGTACACGTTCACCACGGTGAGCGCGGCGGTCACCGACCCGGGCGGCAGCCACGAGCTGTTCCTGGTCTTCAAACACAACCCCGGTGACGGGTACCTGTTCAACCTCGACTGGGTCGAGTTCAGGGACACGCTGGGTACGCCGGTCCCGCTCACCGGCGACTTCGACGGGGACGGCGACAGCACCGCGGGGCTCGCCGGCAAGGCCGGCAACGAGTTGCAGTGGATGCTCACCGACCGGCATGCGCCCGGCCCGGCGACGCAGAACCCGTTCCGCTACGGCAACTCCGCGTGCACGCCGGTGACCGGCGACTGGGACGGTTCCGGCACGACCACCATCGGCGCGGTGTGCAAGAAGACCGGCAGCGCCGAATGGTGGTGGAACCTGCGCAACGTCAACGGCTCCGGCGTACCGAGCATCACCTCGTTCGGGTACGGCAGCAACGCCTGCACGCCGGTGACCGGGGACTGGAACGGCGACGGCACCACGACGATCGGCGTGGCGTGCAAGGACGGCGCGGAGTGGCGCTGGAACCTGCGCAACAGCAACGGATCCGGTCCGGCCGACGCCGGGTCGTTCACCTACGGCAGCAACGCGTGTACCCCGCTGACCGGGGACTGGAACGGCGACGGCACCACGACGATCGCGGTCGCCTGCGTGCAGTCGGGCGCGACCGAGTGGACGTGGAGCATCCGCAACGCCAACGCCTCCGGTACGCCCAGCGTGACCCCGTTCCGCTTCGGCGGTACCGGTTGCCGTCCGGTCACCGGCGACTGGGACGGCGTGGGCGGCACGACGGTCGGGGTGGCGTGCCCGAGCGGCGGCCGCTGGAACTGGTCGCTGATCAACGCCCTCACGTCGGGGAGCCCGTCGTACCCGACGTTCCGGTTCGGCACGGGGTAGCCGGTCGCCCGGCCCACGGGCCGGTCGCCCCGCACGGGCCGGTCGCCCCGCACGGGGCGACCGGCCCGGCTGGTCCTTCCCGGCCTGCGGTCGGTCAGTCCTTGCCGACCTGCGCCACCAACTCCGCGCAGAACGCTGGAAGGTCGTCCGGTTTACGGCTGCTGACCAGGGTGAACTGCCCGCCCGGGTCGACCACGAGCTGATCGTCCAGCCACTCGGCGCCGGCGTTGCGGAAGTCGACCGTCATGCTCGGCCACGACGTGATCCGGCGGCCCCGTACGACGTCGACGTCGATGAGGATCCAGCCACCGTGGCAGATCACCGCCACCGGCCGGCCGGTCGCGACGAACCGCCGGACGAAGTCCCGGGCCGGTTCCTGCCACCGCAGCAGGTCGCCGTTGGCCACCCCGCCGGGTAACACCAGGGCCGCGTACGAGCCGGGGTCCGCCTCGGCCGCGGTCTCGTCCACGGCGAACGTGTCGGCGGGTGTCAGGTGGTTGAACGCCTGCACCTTGCCCGGCTCCGTCGAGATCAGCCGGGGCGTCGCGCCGGCCTCCCGGACCGCCTTCCACGGTTCGGTCAGCTCGACCTGCTCGACTCCTTCCTTGGACACCAGGAAGGCCACCTGCTTGCCTTCGAGAGTCATGATCGTCCTTCCGGTATCGAGGTCCTTTTCTCCTGGCGTACCCACCGCTCCCGGGTCGAACCGTCCCGGCGCCCGCGATGCCCGTGCGGCCGGAGTGACCGGTGAGGCGCAGGTTACTGTCCACAACAGACAGGCGAGTGATCTGGCCACGGTGCGGACAGACCCTTGCTCAGGTTCTCCCCGTCGAGGTGTGTCAACCGGCAGGTCAGGCCGCGCGTCAGGTCGGCACGGAAACACACTCACGTGAGGGGATCCCCGTGGAACTGTCGCGCCTCGCGGCCGTCGCCCTCGCCGCTGGCCTGGCCTGCGGCCCGGCGGCCTGCGCTACCGGTACCGCCGGCGGGAACATGCCCGCGCAGGCGCCGGCCACATCCTCGCCGGCTCCGGTGGCACCACCGGTCAACCAGACGCGCGCCGCCTGTCCGCCCGCCGGCGACACCCAGCCGCGGTCGCTGCCCGGACACAGCACCGCCGAGCTCTACCTGGTGGTCGTCGAGCAGGACGGCTGCGCCGACCGGGCGGTGTTCCGGGTCAACGGCGCGGGACGGTTCGGCGGCCACGCCCGGTACGTCGACGTGGTCCGCGCCGGGCGCTCGGGCGACCTCGTCCCGGTCAGCGGCGCGGCCGCGATCGAGATCGTGGTCAACGCACCCGCTTTCGGTCACGCCGGCTCCGCCTCCGGCCACCAGCCGGGCCGGACGCCGTGGCGGGTCGGCCAGGAGGTCGTCCAGGTGCCGGCCGGCTGGCCCAGCCTGCGCCAGGTCCGGTACGCCGGCGCGAACGACTTCAGCGAGAGCGTCATCGCCGTCGGTGTCCAGGAGCGGCGTGCCTTCAGCATGTTCTGGCGCGCGGGCGACGGGTACAGCGAGCTGGTCATCGAGATCGCCCACGGGTGACCGCCGGCGACCTTGACAATCCACCACCGGCGCGGCAAGGCTCTGTTTCGAGACGGCGAACGTTGTTCGATATTTCGAACCCTCGATCCGGGAGCACACGATGTCACCCCGCGCCAAGCTCGCCCTTCCACTGGTCCTCGTCCTCAGCCTGGCGATCGGGTCCGGACCCGCGTTCGCGCGGTACGAGCCGGGCCTGCCACCGGAAGTCGACCCGGGAGTTCCCGTGTTCACCGGGTCGGACACGCCGGTGCCGGCCGAACCCGTGCCGTTCGACCCGGCCACGAGCACGCTGCGCGGGATCTACGACGCCGACCTCGCGGCCGGCGGGACGTCGTTCTGGTTCGACCGGATCCTCGAACGGCCGTTCCTGAGCAACCAGGACTCCTACCTCTACACCCGGGGCCGGGCGCTCTACATGTACACGCACAACGCCGGGCCGCTCGGCTTCGCCGGCGGCTGGGCCTACCGTGAACGGCCGAGCGACGCCAACCAGAGCCTCTACACGGTCGCGGTCTCCGACGCGACGCCGCTGACCGAGTCTACAGTGGACCGCAAGCAGTACCCGAGCCACTGGTCCAGTGTGCACACCGCGACCGGGCTGCGCGTCGGACAGCGCAAGTTCATCACGTACGACAACGTCGCCGTCACCGTGTTGACCCTGACGAACACCGACACGGCGCCCACGACCCGCACGGTCACGGTCACCTCCCCGATCGCGACCACGCCATCGTTGGACGGTGCCGAGCTGACCGGCTCGGTCACCACCCGGTACAGCGTTACGGTCGTGACGCCCCGGCTCAGCGGCGACGGGATGGCGGCGAGCGGCACCAGCCTCACCCGCGCGGTCACGCTCGATCCGGGCCAGTCGGCAACCCTCAAGGTCCAGCTCGGCGCGACCACCCGGGAGCTGCCCGGCTCCACGGCCGGGTACCAGCGGTTCCGGGCGTACGACCCGGAGACCGCGGTCCGCACCCAGGTACGCGAGTACAACGCGTGGTGGGTGGAGAACGTCCCCTACATCGACGTGCCGGACCCGAACGTCAAGAAGATGTCGTACTACCGGACGTTCCTCAACCGGTTCAACTACATCGACGCGAACATCCCCGGCAACGACTACCAGTTCCCGGTCTCGATCGAGGGCGTGCTCGGCTACAACAACGCGATCCAGCTGACCCAGCCGATGCACCTGCAGGATCTCAAGTACTTCCGCAACCCCATCTACCCGTACGGGAACTGGCTGTCGTCCGGCGAAACCTCCAAGTGCACCGCGTTCACCAGCAACCCCGGCTCGTTCAGCTGGGGCAACACCTACGAGCAGTACATCGCGCGGGAGGCGTGGAACGCGTACAAGGTGCACGGTGGCGACCGCGGGATCCTGAACAACTACGCCCACTACGCCGAGTGCGACATCCGGGGCCAGCTCGCCAAGTACGACCGCGGCAACGGCAACTCGCTCATCGAGTACAACAACGGGGCGCTGACGGGCAACGACGCCGACGCGGTCGCGCTGCAGTACTACACCAGTGCGATCTCGCAGGACCGGACCGAGACCGCGTTCTGGTACTCCGGCGCGAAGGCGGCCGCCGAGGCGTACACGCTCCTCGGCCAGCCGGCGAAGGCCGCCGAGATGACCGCGATCGCGGAGAACATCCGCACCGCGATCCTGACCCGGTTGTGGGACGACACACCCGCGGACTCGGTGCCGACCCCGATCCCGGCCACCCGCTCCGCGGGCCAGGCCGGGTTCGGCAACGCGATCGGCCTGAACGGCCCGCACCCCAACCAGAACCTGACGATGCCCGCGGGACTCGTCAGCGGACTGACCGACTTCACCGTGGCGACCTGGGTCAACCTCGCCGCGACCACCCAGTGGTCGAGGGTCTTCGACTTCGGCTCCGGCCCGACCACCAACATGTTCCTGACCGTGAACGCGGGCACCGGGCCGCGGTTCGCCATCACCGTCGCCGGCGGCGGCAACGAGCAGCGGATCAACCCGGCGACGCCGGGCCAGCTGCCCACCAACCAGTGGCTGCACCTCGCGGTGACGCTCGCCGGGAACACCGGAACGCTGTACGTCAACGGCGTACCGGTCGGCACCAACCCCAACATCACGCTTCGCCCGTCCAGCATGGGCGCCACGACGCAGAACTGGATCGGCAAGTCGCAGTACGCCGACCCGGGCCTGAACGGCATGGTCGACGAGTTCGCGATCTACTCCCGCGCGCTGAGCCAGGCCGAGGTGCAGGCGTTGACCACGGCACCGGGCAGCGGGGCGGACATCGCGCACTACCGGTTCGACGAGGACGGTGGCGCCACCGCCGTTGACTCCTCCGGCCGCGGCGCCGACGCCACCGTCGCCACCCCGCTCGTGGGCCACCCGGGCAAGGTGTTCAAGCAGCGCAACGTCTCCCGCGACGCGCTGGTGCCGTGGAAGGACCAGCAGAACTTCTCGCCGTTCACCGAAGGCGTCGTCCCGGACACCGCCGAATACAAGCAGGCTCTGCGGTACTACGCGGACCGGCGGGAGTTCCCCATCATGCCGTTCTACACGGCCAACCAGCGGGACAAGGCCGAGGCGGCCACCGGCAGCAACAACTTCTCGAACATCAACTCGACGCTGCAGGCCCAGCTCTACGCCAAGGCGCTGCGGGAGTACCCGTCGCCGTACGTCACCGCGGACATGTACCGGCTGCTGCTGGAGTGGCTCACCTGGGTGCAGTTCGTCGGCGGCGACAACCGGTACCCGGACAACAACGAGTTCTTCTTCAACTGGAACCCGACCACCCGGACGCTCGGCCGGTCCGGCATCCACCACAACATCCTCGGCGCGTACAACTTCATGCTCATCGACGACATCGCCGGGGTCCGGCCGCGCCTGGACGACGTGGTCGAGGTGTGGCCGATCGACGTGGGTTACGACCACTTCGCGGTCAACAACCTGAGCTACCACGGCCGGGACCTGACCGTGGTCTGGGACAAGCCGGGCGACGGCCGGCGGTACTACCCGCGGGCGCCCGAAGGGTACACGGTCTATGTGGACGGACGGCGGGCGTTCACAGTGGACGATCTGGCGCACGTCTCGTGGAGCTCGCGCAACGGTGCAGTGTCCATTCTGGACGGTAGCGACACCGCGGTACTGTTCCGCGCGCCGGTCCGGCTGCCGACCGCGACCGACATCGGCTTGGTGGGCAACGGCCGCGCGGTGGACATGTTCGCCAAGGCCGGCGTGGACCTGAGCCTGGAAACCGGCTGGCTGCCGAACCTCGCCCGGGGCAAGCCGGTGTCCGCGTCGTTCACCACGACCACCCCGACGGTACGGGGTACCGCGCCGGAGTTCGCGGTCGACGGGTACACGATCAGCGGGCTACCCTTCCAGCAGGGCACGTACCTGGCGCGTAACACGATCTGGGGTACCCAGGGCTCGCCCAACGCGCAGGACTGGTTCGAGGTGGACCTGGGCGCGCCCACCCGCATCAACACCGTCAAGCTGTACTTCTTCAGCGACAAGACGTACAACACCCAGTCGAACGGATCCGGTAACACGTACCGGCAGCCGGCCGCGTACACCGTCCAGATCCACGACGGCACCGGGTGGGTCGACGCCGTGGACCAGGTCGCGACGCCGGCCGTGCCGCAGCCGAACCACAACACGGTGGCGTTCGCGCCGGTGACCGCGCAACGGGTACGCGTGCTGATGACCCCGACCACCGGCTACGGCATCGGGCTCAAGGAGATCCAGGTCTTCGATGAGGTCCGGTGCGACCGGACGGTCTCCGGCGGGTACCTCGGCCCGCTGACCGTCACGACCGGCGTGACCTGCCTGGCCGAGGGCGCGATCGTGACCGGTCCGGTCACGGTACTGGCGGGCGCCGGCCTGATCGCGACCGGCGCGACGGTCGTCGGGCCGGTCCGGTCGACCGGGGCGCGGATCGTCCACCTGCTCGGCAGCACGGTCGAGGGCCCGGTGTCGATCACCGGTACCACCGTCCGGGTCGCCGTGGCCGACACCCGGATCACCGGACCGCTCGGCCTGACCGGCAACGTGACCGGGAGCACCGCGATCGTGTTGACGGCCACCGGAGTCACCGGTCCGGTGACCTGCTCGGCCAACGAACCGGCGCCGGTGAACTATGGCCGGTCCAACACCCTGACGGGGCCGGCCACCGGCCAGTGCGCGGCGCTGTGACCATGGGCGGACGGAGGACCGGGAACGGCTGACCTGGCGTCGCACGGCGCCGCGGTACGACCGGGACGATCGCGTTGAGGCCTCGACCGGGCCGCAGTTGGTGCGCAGACGAGTCAGAGGCGGCGCTCGATCGGGAGGCGGGAACGGGTCAGCAGGCCGGCGCCGAGCATGGCGACGAGCGGCACGACCACGAGCGCGACGCCGACGTTCAACCACGGCACGGTGAGCGGGTACGCCGCCGGCGCGGGCCACATCTGTGCCTGCCGCTGGTTGAGCGCGACCAGCACCGCCTCGGCCGCGCCGAGCCCGGCGACCGCGCCGATCAGCGAACCCAGCCCGGCGATCACACCCGCCTGGCTGAGCGAGAGCATCCGGCGTACCCGCGGGGACGCCCCGACGGCGGCGAGCGTGGCCAGGTCCGCCCGCCCGTCGGCGGCCGCCAGCCCGGTGGCGATCGCCGCCGCCCCGAGTGTGATCACTCCGGCGACGACGGCCATCAGGAACAGGGCGAGCCGCTCGGACTCCCCCGGTCCGTCGCGCTCGATCTGTACCCCGTAGCCTTCGCCGATCGCGGCCTGGACCCGGTCCTGCTCCTCGATCGTCGGCATCCGGGTCGTGGTCACCAGCGAGATGGCCGGGTTCGTGGTCAGGCCCAGCGACCGGGCGGTCTCCGCGGTCATCAGGCTGATCGGCACCGGCGTGCGGTTCGGGAGCACGAACCCGGGTGCGGTGACGCTGCGACGTTCCTGCGGTCCGCTCCGCAGCAGCAACGTCACCCGACCGTCGACCAGGTAACGAGGATCGTTGACGACCACGTCTCCGGCGCGCAGGGCCGCCGCGACGGGCGCGGCGTCCGCGGCGGAGAGGTGCAGGGCCGCCGCCGCGGCGGCCTCGTCCACGACGAAGGTCATGCCACCGCCGTCGCTGCTGAAACCGCCGAAGTAGGTGTACCGGTTGGCCGCCTCGTCGCAGCGCCGGTCCTGCCGGGCCGCCCGCTGTTCGGCCGGCGTCGGCTCCCGGATCGCGGCGTACGGGCAAGCGAGCGCCTCCGGCAGCTGCGCCTGGACGAAGCACCTGATCTCGCAGCCGGGCAGGCCGATGTGGTGGATCTCGTCGACCGGCAGGTTCTCCCGCAGCGCCGCGACGACCTCGGACGGCAGGGTCTCCCAGGTCGCCGCCTTACCCTTCGGCCCGGCGCCGAAGCTGAACACGGCGACGTCGCCCGGCTGGCTGAGGGTGCGGTACGCGTCCTGCTCGCGTTCGGCGGTGGCGGCCACGATGACGCCCACCACGAGGCTGCCCACGACCGCGGCCATGACCGCGGAGATCGCCGGTGCCGCGGCGGTACGGTTGCGCGACGTGTCCCGCAATGCGATCCGCGGGGCCAGCGGCAGGATGCGGCCGAGGCGGGCGACGAGGCCGACGATGGCCGGCGTACACAGGACGATCCCCAACTCGACGACGACCAGTCCGATGAGGATGAACCCCCAGTCGATGCGCCAGGCGCCGACACCGGCGATGGCCACGCCGGCCGCGCTCATCGCACCGCCGACGACGACCCAGCGCTTCCGGGAACGGGTGATGCCACGCCGGCCGGCGAGCGAGGCCACGACGTCCTGCCGCGCCGCGATCCACGCCGGCACCAGCGCGGCGAGCACCCCGGTGACGACGGCCAGCACGGCCAGACCGGCGAGCGCTTCGGGGAACACCCGGAAGGCACCGGCCCGGACGTGGGAGGACCGTTCGATCTGCGGGAGCGTCGCCAGCGCGGTGAGGATCCCGAGTGCCACGCCCGCGGCCGCGGCGAGGCTGCCCAGCACCACGCCGTCGGCGAGGACGATCCGGCGCAGGTGCGCCGGCGTACCACCGGCTGCGGCGACCAGGGCGAGGTCGCGCCGCCGGCGGCGGGCACCGACGGCGAGCGCCGGACCGGCGAGCAGGATGATCTCGAGTACCGCTATGCCCGCGGTGAGGCCGATGGCGAGCGCGGCCTCGGTACCGCCGTCGATCACCACCTGGCGGAGGAACGGGGCATCCTCCGGGCCTGGCGGGTGCGCGAGCACGTACCGGGAGACGGCCAGGATGCCGCGCTCGTTGAGCCGCTTGACGTCGTCCCAGGTGAGCGGGCCCGGGGTGGCGACGAGGTAGCGCTGGTCCCGCCGGTCTTCCGACAGTGCCTCGGGCGCCAGCGTGCCCGGGCGCAGGACGATCGTCTCGGCCTGCAGATCGCCGGGGTTCTCGACGAGGCCCACCACCCGCAACGTCCGGCTCCCGTCGGCGAGGCGCACGGTGCCCCCGATACCCACGCCCAGCCGTCGCGCGGCGACCGGCGTCAGCGTCACCTCGTTCCCGGCCGCCGGCGGCCGGCCGGACAGGGAGCGGTAGATCCCGCGGGCCAGCGGGTCGGCGTAGTCCAGCATCCGGGCGTCCAGCGTGCCCACCCCGGTCGCCGTCGCCATCCGCAGCTGGCCGTGCTGGTCGGGGAGCGTGCGGGTTCCCGGTGGGAGGAGGTCGCGCAGCCGGTCGAGGCTCGGCGGGGGCGGTGGCGCCGCGCCGGGCCCGGGCAGGAACACGTCGGAGTCGAACGCCGGCTCGGTCGGGTGCTGGTTCACCGGGCCGTCGTACGGCCACATCACCGCCGCCTGCGCGGTGCCCATCAGCCGGTCGGCCTGCTCGGTGGCGGTGAGCCGGGTGGTGTCGTAGATGACGATGCCGTACGCGACGGCGGCCACCGGTACCGCGATCATCCCGATCACGAGGATCGAGCGGCCCTTGGCCCGGCGTGCTTCGCGCCGGGCGACCCGCAGCGCGGTACGCCAGCCGCTCACCGGCCACCGCCCGGTGTGGTCAGCAGCTCCTCGGGCTGGTCCACCGGGCCGGCCGTGTCGACGATGAGGCCGTCGCGGAGGAAGACCACGCGGTCCGCCCACGCGGCGTGCCGCGCCTCGTGCGTGACGAGCACACCGGCCGCGCCGCTGTCCACTTTGGACCGCAGTAGTCGCAGCACGGCCTCGCCGGTGTGCGAGTCCAGCGCGCCGGTCGGTTCGTCGGCGAGCACCAGCCGGCGATCGCCGACCAGCGCCCGGGCGATCGCGACGCGCTGCTGCTGGCCGCCGGAGAGCTCGTCGGGGAACCGCGGGCCGATCCCGTCGAGGTCCACTTCGGAGAGTGCGGACTCGGCGATGCGGCGGGCGCGGCGGACACCGACCCCGTCGAGCTCCAGCGGCAGCGCGACGTTCTCCGCCGCGGTGAGGCTGGCCAGCAGGTTCAGGTCCTGGAAGACGTACCCGATCCGGCGGCGGCGCAACGCGGCCAGGGCGCGGCGGCTGCACCGGGCCAGGACCGTACCGTCGACCACGACCTCACCCTGGGTCGGCCGGTCCAGCCCGCCGGCCAGGTTCAGCAGCGTCGACTTGCCGGACCCGGACGGTCCCATCACCGCGACCAGCTCACCGGATGACACGGTGAGCGTCACGCCGCGCAGCGCGTGCACCGCCGTCTCCCCCCGACCGTGTACCCGATGGACGTCCCGCACGTCGAGTACGCTCATGCCCTTACCTCCTCCGACTCGTCGGCGGTCGCGACGATCGTCACCGGCGGTGGCGCGTACCGGACGAGGCTGGCCTCGCAGTGATCCAGCCACCGGATCTCCGCTTCCGCCTGGAACAGCATCGAGTCCACGACCAGCAGCCAGGCCAGGTCGGCGGCCCGGTCGATGCCCGCCTTCAACCGCGTGTACTCCTGCAGCGTGCGCATGGTGGCGGCGCGCTGGTTCTGCACGACCGTTCGGACGTCGATGCCGGGGGTGGTCAATGCCAGTGCCAGCTTGATGGCCAGCTCGTCCCGGGGCCGGTCGCTCCGGCTCACCGGGGTGGCGAACCACGCCGCCAGGTCCGCGCGCCCGGCCTTGGTTATCTGGTACGGCCGTTGCCCCGCCTCGTTCTCCGGCAGTGCCCGGACGAGTTCGTCGCGTTCCAGCCGGGACAGGGTCGTGTAGACCTGCCCGATGTTGAGCGGCCAGGTGCCGCCGGTGGACTCCTCGAACGCCGCCCGCAACTGGTAGCCGTACATGGGGCCGCGCTGGAGCAGCGCCAGCAGGCCGTGCTTGACTGACATAGCTACTGAGTATGCATACCCGGTATGGCGACCACAACCCTGAGATGTCCCTGAGCCGTGCGCCTAATTCGGTTGGCCGGCCGGGCGGCGGGGCCTACCGTACGGCGTGGCGCTCCTCCAGATCGGCTTGCAGCACCCGCGCATCAGGCAGGTGCGCGCGCTGCTGCGCAACAACGGGCCGAACCCCGGCCGGTTGCTCGTGGCCGAGGGACTGTGGGCGCACAACGTCCTGCTCGACCTGAACGCCGAGATCGAGCTGTTCCTCTGGTGCCCGGAGGCCGCGTACGCGACCGAGGCGCACACCCGCGTCGCGCAGGTCACCGCGCGCGCCCACCACTCGTACCGGATCTCGCCGCGCGTGCTCGAACACCTCACCGAGCGGGACAGGCCCGACGGCATGCTCTCACTGGTCCGCCTGCCGTCCTGGGACAGTGCGACGATCCCGCTGCGCCGCCAGGCGCTGGTCCTGGTCGCCGACGCGATCGAGATCCCGGGCAACCTGGGTACCCTGCTGCGCAGCCTCGACGCGTGCGCCGGGGACTGCCTGATCCTCACCAACCGGCGGACCCGGCTGAGCCACCCGAAGGTCTTCCGCGGCAGCCGCGGGATGAGCCTGCGCGTACCCACGGTCGACTTCGCCGAGCCGAGCGAGGCGATCGAGTGGCTGAACCGGCGGCGGTTCACCGTGTACCTCGCGACAACGGGTGATGCCGCGGTCCCGTACCGTAGCCTCGATTTCTCCGGTCGGACCGCGCTGGTCGTCGGCAACGAGCGGTACGGCATCTCCCGGCCCTGGCGGGAGCGGGGCTTCACCCAGGTCAGGGTCCCGATGCTGGGCGCGGCCGACTCGTTGAACGTCTCGGTGTGCGCTTCGATCCTGTTGTACGAGGCCCGCGCGCGATCGGCCGGCTGGTAGCGACCACCCGCCCGTCCTATCATGCGCGGAGCGCCCGAACCCGACCGGACTGCCTGGACGAGGTCTCATGAGCATTCGAAGCTGGTCCATCCGCGCCAAGATCTTCCTGCTCGTCGTACCGCCCGTTCTCGCCCTGATCGGGTTCTGGCTGATCGGTACGACCCTCTCCGCGGCCAGCTCCATCAACCTGCTGAACGCGAAGACCGCGGAGGCCGCGATCGTGGCGCCGGGCCGCGCGCTCATCAGCGAGCTGCAGGAGGAGCGCCGGATCTCGGCCGTGGTCCTGGCCGGACAGCGGGAACGTGCGGCAGACCTGCGCGAGCAGCGGAACCGTACGGACGCCGCGGTCGCGACGTTCCGGCGGCTCGCGGCCGGACCGGAGGCCGGCGGGGCGATCACCGACTACGCCGCCCAGCGGGTCGACGACACGCTGCTCACGCTCGACTCGCTGGCCGGGGTCCGTACCGCGGTGGACGGCGGCGCGAGTGACCGGGCCCCGATGATGGCCGGCTACAGCACCGCGATCGCCGCGGTGTTCCAGGCGTTCTACCCGCTGTCCGAGCTGGACGATCCGGAGTCGGGGCGGATGAGCCGGACCGTCTCGGCCCTCGGCTACCTGCGCGAGGTGCTGGCGCAGGAGGACGCGCTGGTCGCCGCCGCGGCCACCGCGGGCCGGTTCACGGCCGGCGACCACAGCCAGTTCGCGCAGACCGTGGGCGCCCAGCGCGGCTTCCTCACCCTCGCGCCGATCGAGCTCTCCGAGGCCGACCGTACGGCGTACCGCACGCTCACCGAAGGCCAGGAGTTCAGCCGGCTGCGCGCGCTCGAGGACCGGCTCATCACCGAGGCCCGCCCGGGTGCGGCGCTGCCGTTCGTGCTGGACGAGTGGCTGGCTGGATACCGTCCGGCGAGCGACGCGCTGCGTGGCTTCGAGGACACCGTGGCCCGGTCGCTGGCGGCCCGCGAGGACACCGTCGCGGTCACGTACTACTGGCGGCTCGGGGTCACCGGGGTGGCCGGCCTGCTCGCGATCTTCTTCTCGCTCCTGGTCGCGGTCCGGGTCGGCCGCTCGCTCGTGCGCCGGCTCGGCGGGCTGCGCGGGTCCGCGCTCGAGATCGCGTACCACCGGCTGCCCGACGTGGTCCGCCGGCTGCGGCGTGGCGAGGAGGTGCCGACCACCGACACGACGACCGCGCTGGAGTTCGGCGGCGACGAGATCGGCCAGGTCGCGCACGCGTTCAACGACGTGCAGCGCACGGCCGTGGAGTCCGCGGTGCAGGAGGCGACCCTGCGCAAGGGCCTCAACGAGGTGTTCCTCAACATCGCCCGGCGCAGCCAGACCCTGCTCCACCGGCAGCTCACGCTGCTCGACCGGATGGAGCGCCGCACCACCGACCCGGACGAGCTGGAGGACCTCTTCCGCGTCGACCACCTGGCGACCCGCATGCGGCGGCACGCGGAGGACCTGGTGATCCTGGCGGGTGCGGTACCCGGCCGGGGCTGGCGCCAGCCGGTACCGCTGGTCGACGTGATCCGCGGCGCGGTGTCCGAAGTGGAGGATTACGCGCGGGTGAAGATCCTGGGCGTACCGGACGCCGCGCTCTCCGGCCGCGCGGTCACCGACGTCATCCACCTGCTCGCCGAGCTGCTGGAGAACGCGACGTCCTACTCCCCGCCGCACACCCGGGTGCAGGTCACCGGCGAGCTGGTGCCGAACGGGTTCGCGGTCGAGATCGAGGACCGCGGGCTCGGTATGACGCTCGACGAGATCGAGCGGGCCAACGCCCGGCTCCGGCATCCGCCGGACTTCGACCCGGCGAACAGCGCCCGGCTCGGCCTGTTCGTGGTCGCGCTGCTGGCCGCGCGGCTCGGCGTCAGGGTGACGCTCCGGCAGTCGCCGTACGGTGGGGTGGCCGCGGTCGTGCTGATCCCGCCGGACCTGGTCGAGGAGGCGCCGCCGCTCGCGGTCGGCCACCGGCCCGAGGTGGAGCGGCTGCCCCAACCGGTCACCCGCGTCGCCGTGCCCGGCCAGCGGGCCATCGGCGCGCCGCCGGTGGTCGATCTGGCCTTCACCGGGGTGGCGCGGCACCGGCCGGGCCATCCCCCGGCGCCACCCGGGCCGCCCACCGCGCCGCCACCCGCGCCGCCACCCGCGCCGCCCGCTCCCCCCGCGGTGCCGCCGGTGGTGGCGCCGCCCGCCCCACCGCCCGTGACCGCCTTCCCCGATACGGTGATGGCGACGGTACCGCTGACCGCGGCGCCACCCGCGCCAGCGACCGGCGAGCTCACCGACGACGGCCTGCCCCGGCGGATCCGGCGGCACGGCCGCACCGGGAACGACCCATCCACAGTGGAGGGTGAGACCCTGGAAGGCCAGGTCACGCAGCCGCTGCCGGCACGCCCGCCGGAGGAGACGCGGGCGATGATGTCGGCATTCCAGGCCGGGCTCGCGCGCGGCCGGCAGGACGCTGAGACGCAGTCCCGGCAGGACGGAGAGGCGTGATGGCGCAGACGACCAGCCGTACCGGCAAACTCGACTGGCTGCTGGACGACCTGCTGGACCGGGTACCGACCGCCCGGCACGCCGCGGTGCTCTCCGCGGACGGCCTGCTGACCGGCGCCTCGGCCGGGTTGAGCCGGGAGGACGCCGAGCACCTCGCCGCGGTCGCGGCCGGGTTCCAGAGCCTCGCCCGCGGTGCCGGACGGCGGTTCGGCGGCGGTGCGGTCCGCCAGACGATCGTCGAGATGGAGTCCGGCTTCCTCTTCGTCACCGCCGCCGGCCACGGTGCGTGCCTGGCCGTGATCGCCGCGCCGGACTCCGACATCGGGGTGATCGCGTACGAGATGGCCATGCTGGTGATCCGGGTCGGGCAGGCCCTCTCGACGCCGTCGCGGCCGGTCGCCGCGTCGCCCGATGTGGGGTGAGAACCCGCACGACTGGCTGGATGCCGACGCCGGTCCGGTCGTGCGGCCGTACGCGCTGACCGGTGGCCGGGGTCGATCGGTACCCGGGCTCGACCTGGTCGCGTACGTCGTCAGCACCGCCTTCGGCCTCGACCCGATGCTCTACCTCCTGCCCGAACACCGGCAGATCCTCAGCCTGGCCCGGCAACCGGTCTCGGTGGCCGAGCTCGCCGGCCGGCTGAACCTTGCCCTGGGCGTTGTCCGTGTCCTGCTGGGTGACCTGCTGGCCGAGGGACTCATTACGATGCACGAGCCGCAACACGCGACAACGGAACCGGACGACCCGACCCTGGAGGCGGTGATCAATGGACTCCGCGCACTCTAACAACGGCACGGTCCCCCGCGCCTTGAAAGTGCTGGTCGCGGGCGGGTTCGGCGCCGGCAAGACCACGCTCGTCGGCGCGGTCAGCGAGATCCTGCCGCTGCAGACCGAGGAGCGGTTGACCGACGCCGGCACGGACATCGACGACCTCCTCGGCGTCGAGGAGAAGATGACCACCACGGTCGCGCTCGACTTCGGCCGTATCACCATCAACGAGCAGTTGGTCCTCTACCTCTTCGGTACCCCGGGTCAGGAGCGCTTCTGGTACCTCTGGGAGGAACTGGCGCTCGGCGCACTCGGTGCGGTCGTCCTGGCGGACACCCGCCGGCTGGCCGACTGCTTCCCGTCCGTGGACTACTTCGAGCGCCTCGACATGCCCTTCCTCGTCGCGGTGAACTGCTTCGACGGCGAGCGGCAGCACCAGCCGGACGCGGTCCGCCGGGCGCTCGATCTGGATAGCCGGGTGCCGGTCGTGCTGTGCGACGCGCGGAAGCGAACCTCGGCCCGGGACGTCCTGATCCTGCTCATCGAGCACGTGCGCGCGGTGCGTTCCGCCACCCGCAGCACCGGCACCACCCGCACGATTTGAAATATTGCTATTTTTCGATGTCTCTGTCTAGGCTGCCGGGAACGAGGCGCCCACAAGGTGTCGCCGAAGTGCCGCCACTCCACATTGGAGGTTCCCATGGTTGTCTGGCGCAGGATTCTCACCGCCGCGGTGACCGCGCTCGCCGTCACGCTGGGCGGGATCGCGGTCACGTCCCAGGCCGCGTACGCCGGTGACGTGAGCCCGCAGGTCGTCGGCGGGACGCGGGCCGCGCAGGGCGAGTTCCCCTGGATGGTCCGGCTCTCGATGGGCTGCGGTGGCGCGCTGTACACCCGGCAGATCGTGCTGACCGCGGCGCACTGTGTCGGCCGGACCGGGCCCACCACGACCATCACCGCGACCCTCGGCGTGGTCGACCTGCAGTCGCCGTCCCGGATCCTGATCCGGTCGACGTACGTCTACCGGGCACCCGGCTACGACGGCGACGGCCGGGACTGGGCGCTGATCAAGCTGGCCAGCGCGGCCAACCTGCCGACGCTGGCGATCGCGACGACGACGGCGTACAACAGCGGCACGTTCACCGTGGCCGGCTGGGGCGCGACCCGCGAGGGCGGCGCGCAGCAGCGCTACCTGATGAAGGCGCAGGTGCCGTTCGTCAGCGACGCGAGCTGCCGGCAGTCGTACCCGAGCCTGATCCCGGCCGAGGAGATCTGCGCCGGCTTCCCGCAAGGCGGCGTGGACACCTGCCAGGGTGACTCGGGTGGGCCGATGTTCCGCCGGGACGCGAACAACGCGTGGATCCAGGTGGGCATCACGAGCTGGGGTCGCGGTTGTGCACGGCCGGGCTTCCCCGGCGTCTACACCGAGGTGAGCACGTTCGCCTCGGCGATCGCGGCCGGGGCGGCGAGCCTGCCGTAGCCCCTGTTCGGTCGTGCCGGCCGGATCTATCGTGATCCGGGTGAGGGTCGTCGACCTGGATCAACCCGACGAGGTGCTGGACGCGGTCTACGGCGAGGTGCTGACCCCGAGCTTCCCGCCGGCCGAGCTGTGCACGGTGGAGGGCATGCGCGCCGGGATGCCGGCCGGGATCACCACGGTCTCGGCCGTGCTCGACCCGGATGGGCGGCCGGTGGCGGCCGCGGTCGGCGACTGGTCGGAGGCGAGCCGGGTACAGCTGCTGTCGTACCTGGCTGTGCTTCCCGCCTACCGGGGCGCCGGCCACGGCGGCCGGCTGCTCGCGCACGTGCTCTCGCGCTGGCGCACGCTCTACCAGCCGTGCGCGATCGTCGCCGAGATCGAGCACCCGGCCGCGCACGAGGCGAGCGAGGCGTACGGTGACCCGACCGCCCGGGTGCGCTTCTACGCGCGGCACGGGGCGGTGGCGCTTGACCTGCCGTACTTCCAGCCGGCGCTGCGGCCCGAGCTCGGTCGGTGGTACGGGATGCTGCTGATCTCCCTGCACTGCGACCCGGAGCTCGCCGGACCGGTTGCGGGCAGCTACGCCGGGGAGCCGCTCCGGCGGTTCATGGTCGAGTACCTGGAACTCGCCGAGGGTGGCGTCCCGGGCGATGCCGCCGCGATCGCTCTGCTGGCCGCGATGGACCGCGCGGACGGCATCCCGACACTCCCGCTGGACGACCCGGCGCGGCTACCGCTCTCCCGGGCCTGAGCGCACCCAGACCCGGCGTGGGACGCGGATCAGCCGCCGCCGCGGCGGTTGGTCCACTGGCGCGGCCCGCCGCCGAGCTTCTGGTGGCCGGTGATGTGCGCCTTCGTCTTCGACTCGACCGGCTTGCGGCCCTTGGCGTGCGCCCGCCGCTCGGCCCGGTTGAGGGGCACCTCGGCGGCGTCCGGCTCACCGGTCTCGGCGGCCGCGGTGTCAGGGGTACGGCGGTCGGGCATATCAATCTCCTCCGGGTTTGCGATGGGACTCGTGTCCGGCAGGGCCACACAGGGCCGGCGCGGCGGAAACGCACGCGCGGGAATGTCCTCAGAGGATCATGTTTACGAGGTTAGCAGCCCGTCCGGGCGCTCCGCACGTGCTATTCACCCAGGTCTGCCGGTACGCCATCCCCATGACGCCACCCTGACGCGGCCGTTACCGCCCGGTGCCACCCTCGTCGCGGCCGCATGAGGGCGGCCCCGAGCGATGGGGAGACAAGAGGTGACCACCTCGTACCGGCGCAGCCGGCTGCTGGTTCCCGTGCTGGCGCTCGTCGTTGTCGTGCCGCTGACCCCATGGTCACGCCACGGTAGGCACTCGGGCGCGACCGCGGCGCCGGACCAGCGTGAGACCGCCGGCGATGAGGACGGCGAGTGCCGCGCCGCCGGCGACCCACGGCAGCGCGGCGGCCGTGCGTGCGCGACGGACCAGCAGGCCGTCCATGTCCGTCGCGCACAGCGCCGGCGCCTGGGTACCCTCGGGCAGCCCACAGGCGGTGACCGCCACGGTGTCCGTGGCGCCGAACGACGGGCCTACCGTGGCGCGAAGCTCCACTGTGGACTCCCCGTTCGCGGGTACCACCATCGGCCAGGCGACCACGCCGGCCGAGTGCCGGGCGGCCGCGTTCACCAGTACGCCGGTCGCCTGGACGTCGGTGACCCGTACGTCGTCGAGCATCGCGGGTGCGGCCACCCGTACGGTGATCTTTTGTGCGGCGGTGCCGTCGTTGCGTACCGTGATCAGGTAGCGCACCGGCTCGCCGAACGCGACCGAGTCGAGGTCGTTGGTGACTCCCATCGACAGGCCGGCCGACGGGCGGTCGACCGGCGCCTTGTCCGCCGGCGCCGCGGGCGGGGCGGGGGACGGTGCCGCGGGCGAGGCGGGGACCGGGTGCGCGGCGGCGGCCGGCGCGACCCCCAGCGCCAGCGCGGCGCACGCTACCACGACTGCTCGCACGCGGACCTCCCCGACGCGACCCCAGCATAATGGTGCAAACCTCGCAATCATACCGAGCCCCGGGGGTGCAATTCCGGGAAAGTGCTGGAGTGATCGATCGCGTCCAGCACTCTCCCGGAACCTGCGCTCAGAAGGGGGACCAGAGAGCCGGTACGTTCGGCGGTTCCCAGCCGGGCAGCGAGGTGTGGCCCTGCCGGCACTCGTAGTTCCGGCCGGCGTAGCTGACGCGCGCGCCCGGCGGGTACGCCGTGTACGGAGCCCAGGCCGGGAACTGTCCCGGCGGCGAGGGCGATGTGGTCGGGGGCGGGGGTGACGCCGTCGGCGGCGGGGGTGACGCCGTCGGCGGCGGGGGTGACGCCGTCGGCGGCGCGGTACCGAAGATCACATCCGAGCAGGTGTAGAACGCCTCGGGACTGTCCGAGCGCTGCCAGATCGTGTAGATCAGGTGCCGTCCGGTCCGTCCGCCCGGCACCTGGGCGGTCATCACGTACGAGCCGTCGACCAGGGGTGGATCGGTCACCCGGAGGAACGGCGTCGCCTCCAGCGCGGCCCAATGCAGCGGCGCCGCCGGGTTGTAGCCGGGCCGGGTCAGGTAGAACTCGAACGACCCTCGGTGCGGTGCGGTCGCCCGGTAGCGGAAGGTGAACGAGCCGCCGGTCGGCATCGTGGTCGCCGGCCAGTCGGCGCGGGCCAGGTCGAAGCCCGCGTACTTGTCCCGCCCGGCACTGCACAGCCGGCCGTCCGGGATCAACTGGCGGTGCCGGCCCGCCGCGTTGGCGATGTTGACCTCGTTCCAGTCGTACACCGGCTGCGTGCCGCCGAGCGCGATGGCGGCCCGGCAGGCCGCCGAGTCCGGCGACTCCGCGCCCTCCTGCCAGCACGTGTACGTCCGGCTCGCCGGAAGCTGCAGGGAACCGTGCGCGCCGGCCGAGCCGACCAGCCCGACCACCCCGACCGCCACGGCCACCGGCAGGCCGAGCAGCATCGCGACGACAATCGCGGTACGCCGTCTGTCCATAGGCACTCCCCTCGGACATCTTCATTTAGGAAGGTTTCCTAAATGAAGAGTGTCCGACAGCGGATGCACGCCTGTCAATGTGCCACTTCGGCGGGGACGCGCGGCGAGCTCGACTCTCGTAGACTCCCTCGCTGTGTCGACCAGCAGCGGGGGGACGCGGCGAGGTGCCAGCCGGATGGTGTCCTGGATCGCCGCGACACCGCTGCGGTGGCACATCCTCGGCGTGTTGGTGGTGGCACTCGCCGTCTCCGGTCTCTTCGGCGGGCTCGACCGCGTGTCGCGACCGGACCTGCCGGCCGTCGCCGAGGACCAGAGGTACGACGGCAAGCCGTGGAACGTCACGGTCAACGGCGTCGGGACCCTGACCGACGCGACCGACTTCCGGCTCGAACCGGAGACCGACGGGGACCGGTGGCTCGTCGCGAGCATCACGGTCGAGGTCACCTCGGAGCGGAGCCGGGCTGACTTCGAGGAGTCGATCCGGCTCCGGCCGCTGGCCGGCCTGCGCGACCCGAAACCGAAGAAGGCCGTCCTCAGGCGGGATGCCCCGGGCCCGGCGTACGACCTGCACCCGGGGATGCCCGAGGAGCTGTACCTGTTCTGGGAGCTGGCCGGCGACGCCACCCCGCCCCGGCAGGTGGAGATCGAGATCGTCGGCATGACCTACCGCAAGGACTCGCTCACGGGTCACCTGGACTGGAAGGACCCCGAGTCGAAGGCCGTTGTCCGGGCCGCCGTCAAGGATCTGGACGCGGCGGCATGAGCCCGGAGGTCCGCAGCCACCGCGCCCCCCGTACGCCGGCCGGGCAGTGCCTGGTCGACGCCGGTACCCGGCTCGGCGTCGGCGCGCTCGTCATCGCCGCTCTCGCCGTCGGCAGCGTGGTCAAGTCGTACACGCCGGACACGGACACCCGGGAGCGACCGTTCACCCGCTCCGGCGCGGTCGGCGACCAGGTCGACGCCCGGGTCTTCGACGCGGTTGTCGTCGGCGTCCGGGGCGCGCCCAAGGTCACCCGGCAGGGCAAGACGTACGACACCGGGGGCGTGTGGGTGCTGGTCACGGTCAGGTTGGTCGCCCACGTCGCGCCGACGACGGTGAACCACGCGATGGTCGTCGACACCGACGGCCGGCTCTACAAGGCGACCCAGCGGTTCAGCCAGCCGCTGGGCGGCGGCCACATGTTGCAGCCGGACATCCCGGCCCAGGGCGAGATGGTCTTCGAGGTACCGGTGGGCGCGGCACCCGGGCTGGCCATCCAGCTCTCGTCGGGCCGGCTCGGGGTACGCATGGACGCCCTCGCCGAGATATCCCTCGGCATCGACCGGGCGACGGTCGAGGGCTGGCGCGCCGCCACCGCGCCGGCGGTGGTGGAGAACGCCGGAGTCGGGTCATGACCGGCGGCTGGTTCCGGCGCAACCGCTGGGGGCTGATCGCGCTGGTCCCGGTCCTCGTCCTCGCGCTCGGGCTGCAACTCGAGGACGTGTACGAGGTCTACTGGAAGCGCCAGCCCCGCGAGGCGGTCAGCCCGGGACCGGACGGCTGGGTCACCTACGGCGACGCGCGGATCAAGCTGATCGCCCTCGGGCCCGCGAGCGACCTCGAGAAGTACTCCGGCGAGCCGTTCACCCCGCCGCCCGGCGTGGCGGCCTGGAAGGCGATCATCGCGATCGAGGCGACGGCCAAGGGCATCGGTGCCTGCCGGCTGTCGCTGGAGGACGACGCGGGCCGGACCTACGAGGCGAGCCCGAGCGAGCTGTCCGGCTCGCGGACCAGCCTCGCGTCCTGCCTGCCGGACGGCGATCCGCCGCCCACGTCGTACCGGAAGGATCTGTACTTCGCGACCCCGGCCTCGGCCCGGCCGGTCGCGGTGCGCATCACGCTGACCCTGCAGTTGCCGCGCTACGCGCGGCTCACCGCCGCGAGCTGAGGCAGCGGCTCGGTGTCCTCCCGCGTGGTGGGTACCGGCGGCGGCTCGCCGGCCTGGTCGCGCAGCACGCGGTCGACCGCCGCGGCGAGCAGGCAGGCCAGCAGGACCCACGCGACGGTGCGGTTGAGCAGTGCCAGCGGCGACGAGAAGGGTGCCCAGAAGAAGTTCAGGTCACGCGGCCCGATCAGCAGCCGCTCCAGCTCCCACAGCCACGCCGACGCGCCGTCCGCCACGACGAACGCCAGGCAGAACAACAGGATCGGGACGGCGCCGGCCCGGAACAGCAGGCGCAACCCGAAGGCGAGCGTGCCCATCCGGTCGGCGAGGAAGTACCGCACCTCGGCGCTGACCTTGGCGGCGACTCGGTGCACCGGCGTCGGCACGCGGGCCCAGCGCTCGGCGGCCCGCTGGTACGTCTCGCTGGCCGGGGTCGGCACCGGGGCCACCCGCTGGCCGTAGACCACCGCGCCGACGAGCAGCCACGCGACCGGGATGACGATGACCGCGTTCGCCGAGTCGGCGATCAGGTTCCACAGCCAGGAGACGCTCCCGCGCAGCGGGTCGGCCACCGGGCCGAGCATGCCGGCCGCCTCGTACCAGCCCTCGTAGAGCCACCGCACGACGCGCCGGTCCTCGATCCAGCCGCGCCCGACCTCGGAGACCCCGACCACGAAGAAACCGGTGACGATCGCGGCGCAGGCTTCCACGTACCCGACCGGAAGGCTCAGCCAGGGGTGTCGCCGCACCGCGTCGAAGTGGTTGGCCGCCCACCGCAGCGCGATCGCGACCGTGAAGACGATGACGAGCGTGATGCCGAAGGAGAACGGCAGGCGCTCCTCGACGTTCACGTTGGCCGGGTTGTCGAACAGGTCCGGGTTGTTCAGCGTCTCGTCCTCCCACACCCGGTAGGAGTAGTCGCTGCCGTCCTCCTTGAGCAGGCCGTACGAGATGTACACGGTCAGGAACGGGACGAGCACGCTGACCAGGTTGTTCAGCAGGCCGCCGGCGCGGGCGCCACCGACCGCGGAGAGGAAGGGCAGCGACGGGCGGACGCTGCGCAGCATGAGGATGAACGTGAGCAGGCTCGCCATCGGTACGAGCACGAAGACGAGCAGCCCGACGAAACCGTCGAGCGCGCTCGCCTTCACCGCACCCCGCATGGCGAGTTCCTTGAGCGCCTCGCCGGCCAGGTAGAGCGCGACGAGCACCGGCCAGTGCCGCCAGAGCAGCCGGGCCGCGGTGACCAGGACCGCTCCGGCGTCGGAGAGTGCCGAGCGGAGCACACCCGATGGTCGCCACTGTGCCTGCTCGAACGTCCCCGTCACGGACGACAGGCTATCCCGAACTACTGGGACTCCGCGGGGACCGCCCGGACGCCGGGTGCGGCCGGGGCGGCAACCGTGGCGCGGTGCCGCGACAGCCAGCCCGGAATCTCTTCGGCCGGCATCGGCCGGGCGGAGTACCAGCCCTGCGCGACCGAGCAGCCGGTCTCCTTGAGCAGCCGGTAGGTGTACTCGTTCTCGACCCCCTCGGCGACCACGCGCAGCCCGAGTGCCCGAGCAAGCTCCACAGTGGAGCGTACGATCGCCGCGTCGTCGCTGTTGTGCGCCATCCCGGCGACGAACGACCGGTCGACCTTCACCTCGGTCAGCGGCAGGCGGCGCAGGTGCAGCAGCGACGAGTACCCGGTGCCGAAGTCGTCCAGCGAGACGGCCACGCCCAACGCGGAGATCCGCCCGATCGTGGCGAGCACCCGTCCCGGGTCGGCCATCAGCGCACCCTCCGTGATCTCCAGCTGGATCTGCTCCGGCTGTACCCCGTGCTGCGCGATCCGCCGGCCCAACCGCTGGACGATCTCCTCGGTGTGCAGGTCGCGGATGCTGACGTTGAGCGACGCGCGCAGCCGTACGCCCTGCCGGTCCCACTCGGCCACCTGCGCCACCACGTCGTCGATGACCCGCGTGGTGAGCAACTGCATGACCGGGGTCTGCTCGGCCACGCGCAGCAGGTACTCCGGGTTGACCGGACCACGGGTCGGGTGCCGCCAGCGCAGCAGCGCCTCGACGCCGACCACCTCGCCGGTGCAGAGCGAGACCTGCGGCTGGTAGTGCAGCACGACCTGGTCGCGGTCCTGTGCCTCCAGCGCCCGCCGGAAGTCGGTCAGCAGGGCGAGCCGCTCGGGCGAGTTGTGGTCCGACTCGGGCGAGTAGAAGGCGATCGCGTCGCCGCGCTGCTTCGCGTCGTACATCGCCACGTCCGCGTGGCGCATCAGCGTCGCGAAGTCGTCGCCGTCGTCGGGGTACACCGCGATGCCGATCGAGCCGGCCACGTCGACCTGCAGGCCGTCGAGCTCGACCGGGCCGTCCAGCGCGGCGATCACCCGCTCGGCGACCTTCAGCGCCACGGCCGTGTCGGTACCCCTGCCAAGGCCGTCCCCGGCGATGATGGCGAACTCGTCCCCGCCGAGCCGGGCCACGACCGCGCCCGGCGGCACCGTGGCCCGCAGCCGCTCGGCGACGGCGATCAGCAACCGGTCGCCGACGTGGTGGCCCAGCGCGTCGTTGACGTGCTTGAACCGGTCCAGGTCGAGCAGCATCAGGGCGACATGGCGGGGTGGCTGGGTGCGTACCGCCATCGAGCCACGCATCTCGTCGAACGAGGCCTGCAGCCCGCCCCGGTTGGCCAGCCCGGTCAGTGGATCCAGCCGGGCGACCCGATCCCGCTCGACGGAGAGCCGGGCCATCCGCTCGACCGCGTAGAGCGGGACGAAGACCAGCGGCACGAACGCCGCGCTCACGTGCGCCGCGACCGCAAAGACCGGGCTGATCAGCAGCATCGCCGAGGTGAACAGCGCCCGGTGGCCCAGCGAGTCGCGCACCCCCGACCACCAGGACCGGCCCACCCGCAGCCGCGCGGAGACCACGAACAGCGCGCCGAACACCATCAGGAAGGCCGCCACCGCGCCGACCACGGCGCTCACGTCGCGCACCGCGTCCGTCGGGGTGACCACCCCGAACGGGTCGGGCTCGCCGATGACCAGCACCACGTACGCGGCCGCGAACGCGAGGGTGTAGTGCGCGGCGGCCAGCGCGGCCCGCCACAACGGGTACCGCATCCGCCAGGCCACCACGCTCGACGCCGCGACCTGGGCCGCGATCGCCGGGCCGAGATCCCAGCAGAGCAGGATGGCGAACGTGAAACACAGCGACGGGGAGACGACGACGGAGATGCCGCGCCGGCCCGGGGTGACGAAGGTGCGCGCGTCCGCGAGCACCGCCAGGCCCGCCATCAACCAGAATCTCGGCTCCGCGACCGCGTCACGTAGCTGCCAGGCGCTGCCGGCGGCGATCACCGCCGCGGTCGCGATCACCAGCGCGACGTAGAGGGGGAACGGGCTACGCAGGCGCAACATCCGGCAAATGCTAGCTTATAACTGAAAATACACTTTAACTTGTACGCCGCAATGGTAGGCTCTGGGACTGATGTCCGGTTCGGTCTTGAGCGTTACCGGCGGCTCAACGCCCCGACCAGGGACTCCTGGAGGTAGCCCAGGTACGCGTAGACGGAGAGCTGGAAGACGCGCTGGGACGTGGGGTCCTGCAGCACCGCGTCGTCCAGCTCGTCCTCGAGGTCTGTGTCGTCGCGCACACCCAGCCGGATGCCGAGCGCCAGACGCGCGTCGGTCAGCGCCCGCAGCCACGCCTCGGCCGACTCGGGATCGAGCCGTACCTCTCCCCCACCGCTCGACGGCAGGGCGGCCAGCACCGCGCCAGCCTGGTCGATCTTCCCGGTCTTCAGGTCACCCTCGGTGAACCGGCGGTACTCGGCCGCGTCCTCGGGCGAGTCCGGGTAGACGTCCGGGAATAGCCGGCTCACCACCGGGTCGGTGTGGTCGAAGCCGTCCGAGAGCAGCGCGATCACCTCGCTGACCACCTTGCGCAGCACCTTGACCTCGTCCGGGCCGAAGCGCGCCACGCATGCCTCACCACGCCGGCGGAACATCGTCACGGCTTGTCGACCGTGGCCCAGAGGCCGTACGCGTGCAGCCGTGAGGCGTCGTGCTCCATCCGCTCCCGGGCGCCCGAGGTCACGATGGCCTTCCCCTTGTGGTGGACATCGAGCATGAGCTTCTCGGCCTTCTCCTTGCTGTAGCCGAACAGCTTCTGGAAGACCCAGGTCACGTAGGACATGAGGTTGACCGGGTCGTTCCAGACGATGGTGACCCACGGCGCGTCGGCCGCGGGGAGTTCCTCGACGTCCGGCGTCTCGACGGGTACGACCTGGGGCGCCGCCATACCCCCATCGTGCCACGCGTTCGATATCGTGCGAGCCAGCCATCCCGTCCCCAGGGAACCGTGATGCTCGTACCCCTGTCGTCACCACCGCCGGTCCGGCCCCCGCGGCGCCGCGCGCCGCTGGTCGCGCCGCTGGGCGCGCTGCTGGTCATGGCCGTCGCCGGCCTGGTCACGGCCGGCACGCTGGGCGCGGTCGCGCTCGCCGACCGGGACCCGGTACCCGAGGCGTGCTGTGCCGAGCCGGTCCCGTCCGGCGCCGCCGTCGCGCCGTCGCCATCCCCACCGGCCCGCTCGACACCGCTGTCCACCTGCCTGATCGGCTCGTGGGTGGTCCGTGAGGAGAGCACGGTCCAGCCGTTCTACCGCGGCGAGCCGCCGAGGCGGTTCACCTCGTCCGGTCGCGCGTACGAGTTCCGTGCCGACGGCACGGTCTTCGAGAGCGCGACCAACGTGACGTACACGTCCGCCGACGGCAGGTTCCGCCGCGTGCTCAACGGCACGCGCGAGTACACCTGGACGGCGACCGACACCACCATCACGTACCTGGCGGTGCGCCGGACCTCCATGGTCTGGCAGTACTTCGCAGACGGGCGGCGGATCGACACCGTCGCCGAGAAGGCCGGCGCGCTCAACGAGGTGGGCACCTACACCTGCTCGGCCCGGCAGGTGGTCGAGTCGAACGCGCAGTACCGGGCCACCTGGGAGCGCACCGACACGTACGGGGTCTACACATGACCCCGGTCCTGCTCACCGCGGCCCTGCTCGTGCCGGTGGGGCCCGGCGCAGCGGTGCCGCTGCCCGGGACGGAGAACGGTGCGCATGCCAGAGCGGCCGCCGTCGTCGCGCCGGCCACCGTCGCGGTCACCGTCAACTGGCACGCGTGGGTACGCGACAAGCGCACCGGCGAGGTCTTCGGCGGCCCGACCGGTTTCCAGCTCACCATGCGCTGCACCGGGTTCGTGGTGCACGCGTCGGGGCCGGTGGTGACCGCGAGCGGGTGTGTCGACCCGGGTGGCGACGGTACCGCCCCGATGTTCCGCCGGATGGCCGCCGAGGAGCTGGCCAGGGTCGGCCGTACGCCGGAGGCCCGGCGCGCGGCGGTGGTGCTCGCCGAGCACGCCGTGGTCGAGGGCCTCGGCGACGGTATGCCGCCCAACCGGGCCATCTCCGTCCACTGGGGACGGCCGGCGGACGCGGTACCGGCCGAGGCGGTCGCCGTCGGACCGCGCAGTGAGGGCGGCGTCGCGCTGCTGCGGGTCGCGGTGCCGCGCCGGTTGCCCGCGGCCGAGCTGGCGCCGCGGTCGGCAATCCGCAACGGCACCGCGTTCCAGCTCATCGCTCCACATAAGACGGTGACCGGTCAGGTCACCCGCGCCACCGAGCCGCTGCACGAGGTGTCCACCTTCGACAGCACGCTGCGCGGCGCGCCCGCGGTCGACGCGTCCGGCCGGGTGATCGGCATGGCCGCGCCGAAGGGCATGGTCACCGACGTGACGGCGATCGTAGCCGCGCTCCGCGGCACCGGTTCGCCGCACGGGCTCGGCGCGCTGGACCGCAACTGGCGTACCGGGCTCGACCTGTACTACGCGGGCCGCTACAGCAGCGCGATGGCCCACTTCGACGCGGTGCTGGCCGCGACCGGCGAGCACGCGCAGGCGACCGAGTTCCGCCGGCTGGCGACCGAGCGGCGGGTCACCGCCGGGGACCGGCCGCACGCCGCCGCGACCTGGGCGCTGGTGGCCGGGGCGATCGGGCTGCTCGCCGGTGTCGCTGCGCTCATCCTCGGCCTGGTCCGTCCGCGGCCACGGGTACGGGCCTAGGCTGGTGGGCGTGGGAACCGCCCTCTATACGGACCACTACGAGCTGACCATGGTGTCGGCCGCGCTACGGGACGGTACCGCGGACCGGCGCTGCGTCTTCGAGGTGTTCGCGCGCCGGCTGCCGCCGGGCCGGCGCTACGGTGTCGTCGCCGGCACCAGGCGGCTGCTCGACGCGCTGGCCGAGTTCCGGTTCGGCGACGCCGAGATCGCCTACCTGCGGGACGCGCAGGTGGTGGACTCCGAGACGGCTGCCTGGCTGGCCGGCTACCGGTTCACCGGGGACATCGACGGGTACGCCGAGGGCGAACTGTTCTTCCCCGCCTCGCCGATCCTCGCGGTCACCGGCACGTTCGCCGAGTGCGTCGTCCTCGAGACGCTCGTCCTGTCGATCCTCAACCACGACGCGGCGGTCGCTGCCGCGGCGGCCCGGATGGTCACCGCCGCCCGGGGACGGCCGGTCATCGAGATGGGCTCCCGGCGGGCCCACGAAGAGGCCGCGGTGGCGGCGGCCCGGGCGGCCTACCTCGCCGGCTTCGCGTTCACGTCCAACCTGGAGGCGGGCCGGCGGTACGGCATCCCGACCGCGGGCACCGCCGCGCACGCGTTCACGCTGCTGCACGACGACGAGACGGCCGCGTTCGCCTCGCAGGTCGCGGCGCTGGGCAAGGGGACGACGCTGCTTGTCGACACGTACGACATCACCGAGGGCATCCGGCGGGCGATCGCGGTCGCCGGGCCGGACCTGCGGGCGATCCGGATCGACTCCGGTGACCTGTCGGTACTGGCCCAGCAGTCGCGGGAGTTGCTCGACTCGCTGGGCGCCGTGGACACGAAGATCATCGTCTCGGGTGACCTCGACGAGTACGCGATCGCCTCGCTCGCCGCCGAGCCGGTCGACGTCTACGGCGCCGGGACCGCGGTCGTGACCGGCTCGGGCGCGCCGACCGCCGGCCTGGTCTACAAGCTGGTCGAGGTCGACGGGCGACCGGTCGTGAAGCGGTCCGAGCACAAGGCCACCGTGGGCGGGCGCAAGACCGCGGTCCGGCGGCACAAGCCTACCGGTACGGCCATCGAGGAGATCGTCGTGCCGCAGGGTGAGCCGTCGCGGGAGCCGAACGACCGGCTGCTGCAACGGCCGTACATGCGCGACGGCGTACCCGTGCCCGACGTACCGTCCCTTGTGGACAGCCGGGAGCACCTTCGGCAGTGCCTCATCTCCATCCCGTGGGAGGGCCTGAAGCTCTCCGCCGGCGACCCGGCCATTCCCGTCCTCATCCCCTCGTAGGAGGCTTCATGGCTCGCGCGCTCATCATCGTGGACGTGCAGAACGACTTCTGTGAGGGAGGGTCGCTGCCGGTGGCCGGCGGTGCCGAGGTCGCCGCGCAGGTCTCGGCGCTGCTGCGCCGCGATCCCGGACGCTGGGAGCACGTGGTGGCCACCAAGGACTACCACGTCGACCCGGGCCCGCACTTCGGCGATCCCCCGGACTATGTGGACTCGTGGCCGGCGCACTGCGTGGTGGGTACGCCCGGTGCGGAGTTCCACCCGGCGCTCGACACGGACCGGGTCGAGGCGGTGTTCCACAAAGGCGAGCGCGCCGCGGCGTACTCGGGCTTCGAGGGGCGCGCGGGCAGCATCGGGCTGGCGGCCTGGCTGCGGATGCACGACGTGTCCGATGTGGACGTCGTCGGCATCGCGACCGACCACTGTGTCCGGGCGACCGCGCTCGACGCCGCCCGGGAGGGGTTCGCGACGACCGTGCTCCTCGACCACACCGCCGGCGTCGCGCAGGACACGACCGACCGGGCGCTCGCCCAGCTCGACGAGGCCGGGGTCACACTCGTCGGCACCCCGGTGGTCCGCGCCGGCTGACCCGCTTCCGCGCGGACGGCGGGGATGGCCGGCTACTGCTCGATCTGCTGTTCGCGGGACGGGAGGGCGCCGCGCTGAGCGGCCGTGAGCTGGGCCGCCTTGGACGTGTCGACGGCCAGCTCCGGATAGTGTGCGTCGAACGCGGGCCGCTCCGAGCGGATGCGCGGCATCCGGTCGAAGTTGCGCAGCGGCGGCGGGCAGGAGGTGGCCCACTCCAGTGAGTTGCCATGGCCCCACGGGTCGTCGACGTCGACCACCCGGCCGGTCTTGTACGACTTCCACACGTTCCAGACGAACGGCAGCGTGGACGCGCCGACGATGAACGCGCCGACCGTCGAGATCATGTTCAGCGTCGTGAAGCCGTCCCCGGGCAGGTAGTCGTAGTACCGCCGCGGCATGCCCTTCGTGCCCAGCCAGTGCTGGACCAGGAAGGTGGTGTGGAACCCGATGAAGGTGAGCCAGAAGTGCAGCCTGCCCAGCCGCTCGTCGAGCATCCGGCCGGTCATCTTCGGGAACCAGAAGTAGATGCCGGCGTACACCGCGAACACGATCGTGCCGAACAGCACGTAGTGGAAGTGGGCCACCACGAAGTACGAGTCGGAGACGTGGAAGTCCAGCGGGGGCGAGGCGAGCAGGACACCGGAGAGGCCGCCGAAGAGGAACGTGACGAGGAAGCCGATCGCGAAGATCATCGGTGTCTCGAGGGTGATCTGGCCGCGCCACATCGAGCCGATCCAGTTGAAGAACTTCATCCCGGTCGGCACCGCGATCAGGAAAGACAGGAACGAGAAGAACGGCAGCAGCACCTGGCCGGTGACGAACATGTGGTGCGCCCAGACGGACATCGACAGCGCCGCGATCGCGATCGTCGCGCCGACCATGCCCTTGTACCCGAACAGCGGCTTGCGGCTGAAGACCGGGATGACCTCGGTGATGATGCCGAAGAACGGCAGCGCGACGATGTAGACCTCGGGGTGCCCGAAGAACCAGAACAGGTGCTGCCAGAGCATCGGCCCACCGGTCGCCGGGTCGTAGACGTGCGCGCCGAGCCGGCGGTCGGCCAGCAGCGCCAGCAGGGCGGCGGCCAGGATCGGGAACACCATCAGCACCAGCAGCGAGGTGACCATGATGTTCCAGGTGAAGATGGGCATCCGGAACATCGTCATGCCGGGCGCGCGCAGGGTCAGGATCGTGGTGATCATGTTGACGCCGCCGAGGATCGTCCCGAGGCCGGAGATGACCAGCCCGACGATCCACATGTCCGGGCCGACCCCGGGCGAGTTGGTCGCGTCGTTCAGCGGGGCGTAGGCGAACCAGCCGAAGTCGGCCGCGCCGCCCGGGGTCAGGAAGCCGGCGACCACCAGGCTGCCGCCGAGCGCGTACAGCCAGTAGGCGAGCGCGTTGAGCCGCGGGAACGACACGTCCGGCGCGCCGATCTGCAGCGGCACGATGTAGTTCGCGAAGGCGAACAGGATCGGCGTCGCGAACAGCAGCAGCATGATCGTGCCGTGCATGGTGAACAGCTGGTTGTACTGCTCCGGCGAGAGGAACTGCGCCCCCGGTCGGGCCAGCTCGGCCCGCATCAGCAGGGCCATGAAGCCGCCGATGATGAAGAACACGAAGGACGTGACCATGTACATGATCCCGATCTGCTTCGCGTCGGTGGTCCGCAGGATGCGGGCCATCGCGGAGCCCTTCACCGGCTCCCGGACGGGCCAGGGTCGCGTCACGATCGGCTTCGGTGCGACGGTGGTCACGGACAGCCTCCGGGATGACTCGCTGGGCCTATCTCCGACGCAGGATAGTCCCCTCGCTGGTAAGGGCGGGCACCGGTCCTCCGGATGGAGATCCGGGCAGGCGACCGATATATCATTTCCGCAACACGACAACCTTTCGCCCTGGCCGGTGGCTCTCTGATGGCGTGCTGCTGCGACTGACCCCCTGGCGCCGGGGGCCACTGCTCCTGCTGCGCCGGCCAGGCGTGGCGCTGGCGCTCGCAGCGGCGGCGTTCGTGGCGGTCCTGCCGGCCGCGGCGGCTCCGCTGTTCCTCTCCTCGGCCGAGAACGCCACCCTGCACCGGCAGATCCAGGAGGCCTGCCCGTGGTCGGTCGGGGTGCGGGTCAACAGCACGGCCGGCCTGCAGCCCCGGCCGCCCGAGTATCCGCCGGAGTTTCCGTTCCTCGACACCACCGAGGCCTTCCGCAAACGCAACGAGCTGGTCCTGGGCGCCGCGACCCCGGGGCTCACCGGGCCGGTGATCACGCTGCTGGTCCAGGCCAACGTCGACCCGATCGGCCGGGAACTGCCCAACCCGGACTTCCGCGGGGTGAACCTGGTCGGGCAGGACACCTTCGCCGACCACGTCCAGGTCCTCGAGGGGCCGGTCGGCCAGGGGCTCTGGTTGCCGGACACGCTGGCCAGGAGCCAGCAGTTCACGATCGGCGACAGGGTACGGCTCTCCGCCCGCAATACGATCGCCGGCGAGACCGGCGGGGTGTCCCAACCGTACGACGTCCCGGTCGTCGCGATCTTCCGGGACCTGCGCTCGCTGCCCGACCAGCCGTACTGGTGCAGCCTGCGCAACGAGATCCGGGGCGCGCCCGGCCAGGAGTTCACCAACGTACCGATCCTGCCCCTGGCGCTCGTCGACACCGACACGTTCCTCGCCGCCGGCACCGGGATGCAGGTCCGGATCCGGCACACGATCGAGTACGCCGTGGCGCAGCCCGACCTGACCGCACCACGCGCCAGGGACGTGGCGGCCGGCATCGGCCGGATGCGCGCCACGGTCGCGGGCGGGGACCCGATGGTCCTCGGGACGTTCCTGCCCTACCGGACCACCTTCTCCACCCAGCTGGAGCGCCAGGTCCGCCGGGCCGAGCTGGTCCGTACCGGCCTGCTGCCCCCGGTCGTGCCGATCACCGCGGCCGGCGTGCTGGTCGGCCTGGCGGTCGTCGCGGCCGCCGCGATCTTCTGGGTCCAGCGCCGGCGGCAGGAGCTGGCCGTGCTCGCCGCGCACGGGGTGGGCGCCGGCGGGCTGGGTCTCAAGGCGGTCACCGAGGCACTGCCGGCCGTGCTGCTCGGCGCCGCGGGCGGCTGGGCCGGCGCCTGGCTGCTGGTCCGCGGTACCGGCCCGAGCGCCGTGCTCTCGTCGTCCGCGTTGCCGGTCTCGACCCTGGCCGCGGGAGTTACCGGCCTGGCCGCGATCGCCCTCGTCGGTGCCGTGGCCGCCGCCCGGGCCCGGGCGCTGGCCGACCAGGCTCCGGTCACGGCGGCGCCGCGGTGGTGGCGCCGGCTGCCGTGGGAGCTCGTTCTGCTGGCCGCCGCCCCGGTCGCGTGGCTGTCGATGGCGGACTCCCGCACGGCGGACCCGACCGAAGGCGGCGTGGGCGACGTGGCCCACGTACCGGCTCGCCTCCTGGTCGTCCCGATCCTGGTCATCGCCGGTACCGCGGTGCTCGCCGGCCGGATCGCGGCACGTGGCCTGCGGACACGTGGCCTGGTGCGGACTCCGCGCCGGCCGGCCGCTCTGCTGGCCTGGCGGCGCGTGGTCCGGGACGCCGTCACGACCGCGGTGCTGGCCGGCGCGACGGCGGTACCGATCGCGATGGCCACCTACGGCGCCTCGGTGACCGACTCCATCCGCACGACCACCGACGCCGAGGCGCGGCTGGTGCTGGGCAGCGATGTGGTCGTCGGGCTCAGCCCCGAGCAGGCCGTTCCCGAGCTACCGGCCGCACTGCGGCGGAACACGGCCGAGGTGTACCGGGCGAACCGCCAGGATCTCGACGGGATCCAGGTGGACCTGCTGTTCGTGGACCCGGCGACGTTCGGCCGCGGCGCGTTCTGGGACGACCGGATGGACGGTCCGACGCTGGCGGACGCGCTGTCCCGGCTGACCAGCGGGTCGGTACCGGCGGTGGTCGGCTCCGGGGACGTCGAGCTGGGGCCGGGGACGCTCACCATCTTCGGCACCGCCCACGAGGTGGAGTTCGTCGACAACCGGCTGCTGCCCGGGGTGCAGGGCGGCTACCCGCTCGTGCTGGTCCACCGGGATCTGTTGGGTGACGATGCCGCCTCGGCCGACCGGCAGCTCTGGATCCGGGGTAGCCCGGCCCAGCTCCGGGACGCGGTGGTCACCGCCGGGCTGCCGATCGTCCGGATCGCCACGATCGACGACCTGCGGACCGGCTCGGTACACGAGCCGGTGACGTTCACGTTCCAGTACCTGATCGCACTGTCGGTGTTCACCGGGCTCATCGCGGTCGTCGGGCTGCTGCTCTACCTCGAGTCGCGGACCGCCGCGCACCGCCGGGCGTACGTGCTGCTGCGCCGTCTGGGCCTGCGGGCCGCCGCGCACCGGCGCGCGCTGGTGCTCGAGTTGGGCGCTCCCGTGCTGGTCGGCCTGCTCGCCGGGCTGATCCTGGCGGGCGCGCTCGCGTACGGTCTCAACGACGTGTTCGAGCTCGACCCGCAGACCCCGCCGGGGACCGTACTCGTGCTGCCGGTCGGCATGGCCGGGGTGATCGGGGCGGCCGCGGTCGTCATCGCGCTCGGCGCGGCGCTCCTGGCCCACCGCCGGATCCGGATCGCCAACCCCGCGGAGGTGCTGCGTGACACGCCGTGAGCCGCCTGGTGACGTCCCGGCGGTGTCCTGCCAGGACGTGACCCGGACGTACCGCCTCAACGGGTCCAGCGTGGCCGCCCTGCGCGGGGTCACCCTGGACCTGCTCCCGGGTACGGTCACCGCGCTGGTCGGGCCCTCCGGCTCGGGCAAGTCGACGCTGCTGCGCCTGCTCGCCTGCGTGGACCGTCCCGACGGGGGCTGGATCGACATCGCCGGTACCGACGTCGTCGCGCTCTCCCGCGCCGGCCGGACCCGGCTGCGGCGGACCCGGCTCGGGTTCATGTTCCAGAGCCCGGCCGACAACCTGCTCGGCTACCTGACCGTCCAGGAGCACCTGGAGCTGGCCGCGCGGCTGCGGGGACTGGCTCCCCGCCGGGCCGGCCTGCCGGACCTGCTCGACCGGCTGGGCCTGGCCGGCCGGGCCGGGCACCGGCCGAACCAGCTCTCCGGCGGCGAACAGCAGCGGGTGGCGATCGCGTTCGCCGCGGTCGGGCCGCCGACGCTGCTGGTCGCGGACGAGCCGACCGGCCAGCTCGACCACACGACCGTGGACTCGGTGCTGGACGCGTTCGCCGCGCTCGCGGAGACCGGAGTCGCCGTGGTCGCGGCGACCCACGACCCCGCGGTCGCCCGCCGCGCCGACCGGGTCGTCACCATGCGGGACGGGGTGATCGAATGAGCGGCCCCGTTGTGGTGGTACGGAATGTGAGCCGGCACTACCGGCGCGGAGCCGAGCGGGTGACCGCGCTGGAGGACATCGACCTGGAGATCTTCGGCGGCGAGCTGACCGTGGCGGCGGGGCCGTCCGGCTCGGGCAAGACCACGCTGCTGTCGATCATCGCCGGCCTCGACGTGCCGGACACCGGTACCGTCACGGTGGCCGGATCGAAGCCCCGACCGGGTCCGCTCGGCTGGCGGGAGCTGGCGTTCGTACCGCAGGCGCTCGCGCTCCTCGACGAGCTGACCGTACGGGAGAACGTGGACCTGCCGGCCATCCTCGACCCGCCCGGGCCGGACTCCGGGGACCGTGGCGTCGAGGAGCTGCTGGAGCTGCTGGAGATCGCGCACCTGGCCGACCGGTACCCGTCCCACACGTCCGGCGGCGAGCAGCAGCGGGCGGCCCTGGGGCGGGCGCTGCGCCTGCGGCCCGCGCTGCTGCTCGGCGACGAGCCGACCGGGCACCAGGACCGCGGGCGCGTCGAGCTGGTCCTCACCGTGCTGCGGCGGCACGCGTACACCGGGGCGGCCGCGCTGATCTCCAGCCACGACGAGGCGGTGATCGCGGCGGCCGACCGCGTGATCACGCTGGCGGACGGCCGCATCGTCGCCGATACCCGGGCAGCGCTCAGCGGGTCCCCGCCTCCGCGCCGAGGTTGAACGAGATCGCGCCGGCGGCGACCGCGCCGAGGACCAGCAGCACGACGCCCCAGCCGATCAGCTGGTACGCGTCGGGGATCCGCAGGACCGCCTGGACGAACCGGGTGGTGGACGTGGGCGCCGTCTCCGTGGTCGTCGTCGTCGCGGCCGCCTCCGGCTCGGGTCGCATGGCGCGCAGCACCCGGACGGCGCCGCCGCTGAGCACGAGCAGCGAGCCGAGCACGGCCATCAAACCAGCTATCCAGTCCCGCATGCTGATCCCTCCCCTGGGTAGGACGGCGATCAGTCTGCCACTAAACCGGATGTGCGGCCGCCCTCGATCCGGAGAGCGATCCGCCGACCGCGTTTCTACACCTGGGCGGGTGCTCACGTCCTGCGTGACCGTCCCGCGTTCGATCTCGTACGCCCGGCCGCCATCGGCCCAGGCGAGGACCGTGGTCGAGGGGGCGCTGCCCGCCGCCCACAGTGGACGCCGAGGTTGCTCACTGGGCGCGCGATCGCCCTGTGCGGCGACGTACCCACCCGCCCAGGTGTAAGAACGCGGCCGACCGGGTAACGGGGCGGCGGCGCAAGGAGGACACCATGGCTGACACTGTGGACACTGTGGCCGACGACGACCCGGAGCGCACCGCGTTCGTCCGACCCGTGACCGCGCCGGCTCCCCCGGCCGCACCCGCCGAGTCCGGCCGGATCGGCGGCCCGGCGTCCCGGTCCGGCGGTGTGGCACTGCGCAACGAGCTCGAGGCGGCGCTGGCCCGGACCATGCCGCTGGCGTCGTTCCGCAGCTACGACGCCGCGGCGGACGCGGTGGCGCGGCTCGCCGGCACCGGCCTGCCGATCGAGCACGTCACGATCGTCGGCAACGACCTGCGCATCCTCGAGGAAGTCACCGGCCGGATGACCCCGGCCCGGGCGGCCGGCATGGGCGCGGTCAGCGGCGCCTGGTTCGGCGCGCTGGTCTCGGCGCTGGTCGGCATCTTCGCGAGCTCGTTCGGCGCGTTCGTCGGCCTGCTGCTGTGGAGCGTGATCCTGGGCGCGATCTTCGGCGCCGGCCTGGGCCTGCTGGCGTTCCTCGTCATCGACCGGGGCCGCGGCTTCAGCTCGGACCGGGTGATCGTCGCCGGCCGGTACGACCTCCACGCCCCGACCGACGTCGCCGACCGGTTGCGTGCCGGCCTGCTCGCCCACCGCCCCGGCGACGCCAGCATCATCGACGGCCACCCGCGCGGTCTGCGCGACCCGTGAGCCGACGGCTCGCGACAGCCGGCCACCTGATCATGGCCGACCCGGCGGTTGGTGCGCCGCGCGCCAGCCGCCGACCGCCGCCGCGACCACGGAGACGAGGTAGAGCTGCCCGACGATGGCCTCGGTGATCGCGACGGACCGCCCGTAGTTGGTTGCCGGCGTGACGTCGCCGAACCCGACCGTGGTCAGGGTTATCACGCTCAGGTACAGGCAGTCGCTGGAGTTGGCGCGACCGTCGACGCCGTTGAGGTACTGCGGGTCGAACGCGGCGCCGATCTGGTGCAGGTCACCGAAGAGCAGGCCGAGCAGCAGGTAGATGCAGAGGACGCCGAGCACGGTGCCGCTCTCCAGGATCTGCCGGCGCTCCCAGATCATGCGGCCGAGCACCACCATCGTGACCGCCACCAGGACGGCCTCCTCGACCGAGACGATGAGGTTGAAGACCTGCGTGGCGCCGAGTGCGGCGGTGAGCAGGACGCCGGTGATCGCGATGCCGGTCAGGACGGCCGCGGCGAGCGTGCTGCGGCCGGCCCGCCGGCGTACCCGCAGCGCCCCGATCAGGACCAGCGAGAGCAGCAGCACCCGCAGCCCTTCGAACAACGTCTTGTCGCCGAAGCCGACGATCAGGATGTAGACGCCGAGGATCCCGACCAGGAGCACGAACATGCGCCGGACGTGGTCGGGTACGGCACTCATACGCCTCTTTTTACCTGAATTGACCTCAAGAATCTCTTTTGAGGGCTAATTTCGGCGGCAAGGGGGTGGCGCATGAGGTTCCTCGTCCGGGTACTCGTCACAGCCGTCGCGCTGTGGGTCGCCACGCTGATCGTCGACGGGCTGGACGTGACCGGCGGCGGCTGGGTCGAGAACACTCTCACGCTGCTGGCCGTGGCGCTGATATTCGGGCTGGTCAACGCGATCATCAAGCCGATCGTCAAGCTGGTCGGCTGCGTGTTCTACATCCTCACCCTCGGGCTCATCTCGTTCGTAGTGAACGCGCTGCTGTTCATGCTGGTCGGCTGGCTCGCCGATCAGCTCGACCTGCCGTTCGAGGTGGACGGCTTCTGGCCGGCGTTCTGGGGCGCGATCATCGTCGGCGTCGTGGGCTGGCTGATCGGCCTGGCGATCCCGGACCCCAAGAGGGAGGTATGACATGGCCACGACAGCGACCCGCGGCATGATGTCGCGCTCGGCCGCCGGCGGGATGCCATGGTGGCTGTTCCTGGTCACCGGCGCCTGCTGGCTGATCATCAGCTGGTTCGTGCTCGGGTTCAACGGCACCTCGGTCACGTCGATCGCCGCACTGGCCGGCGTCGTCGTGCTCGTGGCGGCCGTACACGAGCTGTTCCTGGCGTTCTCCTCGCCGGGCTGGAAGTGGCTGCACTTCCTGCTGGGCGCGCTGTTCGTCGTCACCGGCATCGTGATGCTGGCGAACCCGGGCAGGTCCTTCCTCTGGCTGTCCGCATTCATCGGCTGGTACCTGCTGTTCAAGGGCGTCGCCGACATCGTGCTCGGCATCGCCACCAAGGCCGAGAACGACGCCTGGTGGCTCCTGCTGATCATCGGGATCGCCGAGCTGGCGCTCGGCTTCTGGGCCGCGGGCCGGTTCGGCCGCTCCGCCTACGTGCTGATCGTCTACGTCGCGGCGATCTGCCTGGCCCGGGCGGTCGGGGACATCGTGATGGCGTTCCGGGTCCGCCGCCTGACCGAGGAACTCCGGTGAACCCGGAAGAGGCCGCCTTCCTGGCCTGGTGGCGGCGCCTCGCGCTGGTCGGCGGGGTCGTCTCGCTGGTCCTCGGCCTGATCCTGCTGATCTGGCCGAAGGAGACCCTGCTGGTGGTCGCCGTGCTGCTGGGCCTGTGGCTGATCATCAGTGGCGCGATCAAGCTGGTGCAGTCGATCGTGACGCCGGATCCGGGGTCCCGGTCCGAGACGGCCGGCGCGCAGGAGCGGGACTTCGGACAACGGCGCGACGGCGGGGCGCGGGTGCTGCAGGCGCTGGGTGGCCTGCTCCTGCTCGGCATCGGCATCCTCTGCCTGCGCAACCTCAACAACTCGCTGACGCTGCTCGCCGCGCTGATCGGCGTGGCCTGGATCCTGATCGGGGTCATCGAGCTGTGGGCCGCCTTCTCCGGTACGGCGCACGGCTGGTCCCGCGCCGGCCAGGTCCTCATCGGCCTGGTGACCGTGCTCGGCGGCCTGGTGGTGCTGATCTGGCCGGACATCACGCTGGTGGTCCTGGTCTGGCTCACCGGCCTGTGGCTGCTCGTCCTCGGCCTCATCCAACTGATCCTGACCTGGCGCGTCGGCAAAGCCGTTGCCGGCTCGCCACGTCCGACATAAAGTGGCCGTACACGTGAAGGGAGGTGGTCCAAAGTTGTGTAGTAGCTGGACTCGTGAGGTGGTTGTCCGTTAGCCGCCGTCCTCCTGGATTCGACATCGTCGTGCCGCTGTGATGGCGGCTGGCGAATACCAGGCAGCTACCCGACCCCTGGGGTGCCGGCCCCTTGTCCAGGCCGGCGCACGCGCCGGGTGAACCCGCCGCGTGAACCCCAGGGGTCGTTCTATGCCCAGTCGAGGGTACGGGCGACCGCCCGTCTCCACATCGCGTACTCGCGCTCCCGTCGCGCCGGATCCATCGCCGGCCGCCAGCGGGCATCCTCCTGCCAGTTCGCCCGGAGCCGGTCCACGTCCGGCCAGAAGCCGACCGCCAGTCCCGCCGCGTACGCCGCACCGAGGCAGGTCGTCTCCGCCACCCAGGGCCGGACCACGGGTACGTCCAGCACGTCCGCCAGGATCTGCATGAGCAACGCGTTCGCGGTCATGCCGCCGTCGACCCGCAGGTCGTGCACTGCGAGTGGCGCATCGGCCCGCATCGCGTCGACCACCTCGCGGGTCTGCCACGCGGTGGCCTCCAGTACCGCCCGGGCCAGGTGCGCCTTGGTGACGTACGCGGTCAGCCCGGCCAGCACGCCGCGCGCGTCGGGACGCCAGTGCGGCGCGAACAACCCGGAGAACGCCGGCACCAGGTAGCACCCGCCGTTGTCGTCCACAGTGGAGGCGAGCGCCTCGATCTCGGCCGCGGTCCGGATCAGCCCGAGGTTGTCACGGAACCACTGCACCAGCGCGCCACTGACCGCGATCGAACCCTCCAGCGCGTATTGCACCGGGGCGTCGCCGAGCTGGTACGCGACCGTGGTGAGCAGCCCGTGGGTCGACGCGACCGGCGTACCACCGGTGTGCAGGAGCAGGAAGGCACCCGTGCCGTAGGTGCTCTTCATGTCCCCCGGCGCGTAGCAGGCCTGCCCGACAAGTGCCGCCTGCTGGTCGCCGAGTGCCGACGCGACGGGTACCCCGGCGAGCGGCCCCCCGGGCCCGCCGGTGCCGTAGACCTCGGCCGACGGGCGGATCTCCGGTAGCACCGCCCGGGGCACGCCGATCCGGTCCAGCAGCGCGGTGTCCCAGTCGCAGGTGCGCAGGTCCATCAGCATCGTGCGGCTGGCGTTGGTGACGTCGGTGACGTGCCGTCCGGTCAGCCGCCAGATCAGCCAGCTGTCCATCGTGCCGGCGAGCACCTCGCCGCGCTCCGCCCGCGCCGGCAGGCCGTCGACATGGTCGAGCAGCCAGCGCAGCTTGGGGCCGGAGAAGTACGTCGAGGGTGGCAGGCCGGTGCGCTCCCGGAAGAGGTCCGGGTCCAGCGCGGCGGCCAGGTCGCCGGTACGGGTGTCCTGCCAGACGATCGCCGGATGTACCGGTCGACCGGTCACGGCGTCCCAGACGACCACGGTCTCGCGCTGGTTGGTGATGCCGACCGCGACCGGTCGCGTGGTACCCAGCGCCTCGGTGACCACCGCGACCGTGTTTGCCCAGATCTCCTCGGCGTCGTGCTCGACCCAGCCGGGTCGCGGATAGGACTGCCGGTGCTCGCGCTGGGCGACCGAGACGATCGATCCGGTGGCGTCGAAGACCATGCAGCGGGTGGAGGTGGTGCCCTGGTCGATCGCGGCGACGTAGTCCACCCCGGCATTATCGCCGCCGGCCCGGTCAGGCACCGACCATCGACGTCACAGTCAGCGGCGAGCCGGCCCGGCTCCCGCAGCCCGGATCCAGGGTGGTTACCGCCGTCCAGCGACCGTAACCACCCTGGATCCGCTCAGCGCGATCCTCAGACGACCTGGCACGCGACGTTGTTGACGGTGAACGCCGTGGGCTCGGTCGTGTTACCGGTATGGGTTCCGTTGAACCCGATGGAGGTGTTGGCGCCGGGCGCCAGGGTGGCGTTCCAGCTCAACCCGGTGGCCGTCACGTTCTGTCCACTCTGGCTCCAGTTGGCCGACCAGCCCGGCAGCGAGATGGCCTGCCCCGCCGGCAACGCGAACCGCAGCGTCCAGGTCAGTGGCGCGGTGCCCGTGTTGGTGAGCGTCAACCCGGAGGTGAAACCGTTCGAGCCGGTACCCCACGGGCTGATCGTGTACGCCACCCGACAGGTCCCCGAACCACCGGTCGGGCTCCCCGTCGGGCTGCCGGTCGGGCTCCCCGTGGGACTGCCGGTCGGGCTCCCGGTGGGACTGCCGGTGGGACTGCCGGTCGGGCTCGCCGTCGGGCTGCCGGTGGGCGGCGGGCCGGTCCGGTCGCCGTACAGGACGCCCCGGCCGTTGGTGCCGACGTAGACGCGGCCGTAGACGCGCGGGTCGCCGGCGAGCGAGGCGCCCATGTTGCCCCACTGGTGCTGGTCGTCGTTGGCGCGTAGCCAGACGCCGCCGGTGTTGTCCGAGCGGTAGACGCCGATGACGCCGTCGACGGTACCGACGATGAACACGGCGGGGTACGTCTGGTTCGGCGCCGCGCGCCCGAACGCCACGTTGATCGCACTGGTCACATTGGACAGTCGGGTGAACGAGGCGCCCGAGTTCGTCGAGCGGAACAGCCCGGTGCTGCCGGCCACCCAGAGGTCACCCTCACGGCCGGGTACGGCCTTGAAGTGGAGGTCCCCTGTGGACGGTAGTCCGGTCGCGGCGGCGGCGAACGACTGGCCGCCGTTGGTGCTGACATAGAGAGTGCCGTTCGACAGGGCGTAGAACTTGTTCGGGTTCACCCGGTCGGACTCGATGATCGAGTTGGCCGGCACGCCCTGCGACTGCGTCCACGAGTTGCCGAAGCCGACCGAGAACACCACCTGCTGGCCGGAGTCGCCCGGCGCCCAGACGAACCGGCTGCCGTTGGCGGCCGCGGCGATCGTGCCGCCACTGTTGATGCCGCCGGGCTCCGTACCCTGGAACCAGTTCGCGCCGCCGTCGGTGGAGAAGGCGGCGTGGCTGTCGTTGGGCCGGTCCGAGTCGGTGAAGTTGCCCGCCCGCACCATCACGCTCGGGTTGAGCTCGGCGAAGTCGACGCTCGTCGTGGACGTGAACGCCGGCGAGGTGAACATCATCGACGGTACCGCGTCGAGGTTCGTGTGCCGGAAGCCGCCGACGTCACCGAGCCCGGAGACGAGCGGCGCACCGCTCGGCGGGCTCATCAGGTCGAGGGCCGACGTCTCCTCCAGCCCGGCGACCATGGGCCGGATGGTGATCTGCGTACCGGCATCCCAGTTACCCAGGTTGGTGGTGCCGTAGATGGTCGCGCCGGTGCCGTACATCATCCGGTTGGCGTTGAACGGGTCGATCTCCAGGGCGCCGTTCATCCAGCCGAGCTTCGGCGTCACCTCGGGCAGTTGCGGGTTGGAGCCGAACGTCAGCCACGGCGCGGACGAGATGTCCATCGTGTAGCGGAACGTGCGGTTGGGGTAGGCTCCCCAGTCCCAGATCCGGGTCCACGTGGCACCGCCGTCCCGGCTGCGGAAGAAGATGGCATCCGGCCACCAGGAGATCTGCGTGGCGACCATGATGGTGTTCGGGTTGGTCCGGTCGATCGTCAGTCCACTGTAGCCGAAGTAGTCGTCGGCGCTGCTCGACGGGATCGGGCTGATCTGGGTCCACGCGCTGGTCGCCGTGTTGAACTTCCAGACATCGCCCTTCGCGCCGTCGTACGGGCCTCCGGTGTCGCTGTAGGCGAGGTAGAGGAACCCGCCGGTGGTGTCCAGCACCGACTTGTGCGGCAGGAACCCGGTCGGCTGGCCGGCGAGCCGCTCCCAGCTCGTACCGCCGTTCGTGGTGCGGTAGACCGAGTTCTGCTTGTCCGCCACGCCGACGTAGATGGTCTGCGTGCCGGAAGTGGCGTTGCCGGACCGCCGGTCGAACGTCACCCAGATGACGCCCGGCCGGTGGCTCAGGTAGCCGTTCGGATCGTTCGGGTCCTGGGCGTAGTTGCCGGCGTTGGGGAAGCTGGTGACCCGCGCCCACGTCGCCCCGAAGTCGGTGCTCCGCCACAGCCCGTTGCCCTCGGGTGCACCGAAGTAGACGACGCTGTTGCGCAGCGGGTCGACCGCCAGCCGCTCGCCCATGCCGCGGCCCGGCATGTTGCCGCCGAGCTTGAACGGCAGCTGGGCGGTCTGCCAGGTGGTGCCCCGGTCGGTCGAGCGCAGGATCGCGCCGTTGTTGGGGTCCCACGAGTTGGTGTACATGCCGACCGCGGCGTAGACCCGGTTGGTCTGCACCGGGTCGGTAGCCATGCTGTGCACGCCGTTCCAGCCCCAGTTGCTCCAACCGACGAAGTCGAGCAGGGGTATCCAGCGCTGGGTGCTCTCGTTCCACCGGTAGGCGCCACCGATGTCGGTCCGCGCGTAGATGAGGTTGCGCTCGGTGGGGTTGAAGATGACCCCCGGTACGTAGCCACCGCCGTCGATCCGCACGTTCTTCCAGGTGTACGGGTCGGAGGCGGCCGCTGCCGCCGGGACGGTGCCGGCACCGACCTGGACCACCACGGCCGCCGCACCGGCGACCACGGCGGCGACGATCGCGCCCGCCAAGCTTCTTCGCGTGTACGGCCTTGTTCGCATGAACGGCTTCCCCTCCTGGGCTGCGCCTGTGGTAGTCAGTCGGTAGGCAGCCGCCATGCACGAGCCGAACGCGCGCATGGTTGATCGCCTGCCCATGCCTCGCGCTACCCGGCCCCCGTTACCGTTGAATTGCACACCCGCGAAGAGGGCACTGTCAATAGTTTGGCGTCCCAACGAACATTGTCCCGGGGGGCCTGCCCGCGGGACAAGACACGTCGCGCCGGGTACCTCGGCACCCGGCGCGACGGACTTCAGTGGTCGGTCATGTGCCGACGCGCCGGCGGCGCTCCCTCCTGTTCCCCGGCTTGCGGCCGACCGCGACGGTGGCCGCCTGAGCGGGCACCCACGCGAACGGACGTTCCACCGGAGCCTGGAAGTTGGCGGCCGCGGTCGCACCCTTGCGCTGGTACTGGCTGTTCACCACGGCAGTCTCCGCGGGAGCAGCGGCCTGTACGCCCGCGCCCGCCGTCGCCGCAGCCGCCGCTTCGGTCGGGGCGAAGAAGACGTTCGCCTCGAGGTCGCCGAGCGGGATGTCGGTGTTCGCCGAGATGATCTGGGCCAGCGACTTGCGGTAGTCGATGCCGAAGTTGTTCCGGATGAACGGCAGCAGCGGGTCGTTCAGGTAATGGAACCGGTCGCCGTTGCGCAGGTCGGCGAACTGCTTCGTCCAGATCGCCCGCTGCAACGCACCGAACTCGCTGCCGGTCACGTGCGGCTCGGACACCATGCCGATGAACGGGTCGACGGCGCTGATGCTGCCGCCGTAGACGCCCTTCAGCCGCGCGGCCAGGCTGCACCGGCGCACGCCGCGGACGGCGTCGTCGTTGTCGACATTCGTCGGGTTGCCGTTGCGGTCGAACAGCGCGAGGAAGTCGAGGCACTGCGGGCTGTTGACGCCGAGGCCGGTCGGGAACGACTCGGTCGACTCACCGGTGATGCCGGTGAACGTCGACCGGGACGAGAGGCCGTAGGCGTTGCGGAGCGCGTTGTAGGTCGGGATCCCGTGGTCACGCGCCCGCTGGATGTCGATCGCACCGAGGTCCACCACGCCGCGGAAGCACTCCGGCAGGGTGGGTCCGTCCAGGCACTCGGGGTTGCCGGAGACCGGTACCTGGAACAGCACGCTGCGCAGCTGGTTGTCGATCTGCTCGTCGTTCTTGTACTGCGGCTCGAGGCCGATGCCCCGCAGCACGGGCCCGAGCTGGAGCTGCTGGAGCAGGTTCGGGTTCATGAAGGCGACGTTCAGCGGTACGGCGATCTCCACGTCCGCGCCGTCGACCGTGACCTCGAGACCCTGCGCCTCGAACGAGTCCAACGTGGCCTGCGAGTACCGGCTCACGTTGGTCTCGAGTTCCAGCTCCCCGTGGATCATGCTGTGCGCCCGGTACCCGACCGTCGCGAACTCGTTGCCGAGCGTCGGGTTCACGTTGGGGTTGTAGCCCTGGTACGCGGGCAGCGAGATACCCAGCGCCGGCAGGAACTGGGTGTAGGTGATGTACTGGATCTCCGCCGCCACGATGGCCCGGGCGAGCTGGTACTTGTCGTAGGAGGAGATCGTGCTCGGCAGCGACGCCACGATCCGGTTGTGCTCGCGGGCGAACAGCGTGTGCGTGGCGGTCAGCGCGAAGTTCTCGTTGGCCCGCACGTCACCGGCGACCCGGGCGCTGTTCGGGTTGCTGAGCAGCCGGCCGTCGATCGCCATCGGTGGGGCGGTCGCTGCGTTGCCCCGGGCGTCCCGCCGCGGTAGGTAGTTGCTCGGCAGCAGCAGCCGTCCGTTGTTCCCGTTGTTGTCCGGGTTGCCGTCCACGCCACCCTCGCGCAGCCAGTCCAGCCGCACGTCGGTGTCGCCGTAGACGTTGGACCCCTCGATGAACGAGCTCACCGTGTTGATCTGCTGGCGCCGGGTGGACGTTCCGGGGCCGGTGCCGGGGGCAGCCCGGGATCGGACGAACGGGATGACACCCAACGTGTTGGTGAAGTCCTCCATCGGGTCGGCGCTGTTGAACGCGATGTTCGCGGTCTCACCGGCCTCGTCGCGCAGGCCGAACACGTGGTCGATGAACTGGCCCCACACGAAGCCCCACTGCGACACCCCACGCTCGGAGAAGATGTTCACGTTGGAGTCGTTGTGGATCCGGTTGGAGATGAAGCGGGCGTTCGGCCCGCTCCGCATCGCACTGATCCCGTCTGCGTAGACGGAGTTCACCACGCGGATGTAGTTCTGCCCGGCCCGGCCGAAGTTCCGGTTGTTCGGGTTGTTGTTGACGCCGCTGAGACTCTGGACCTCCCAGATGCCCAGGATCGGCGCGTCGGACGCGCCGCCGTCCTCGGCGTGGGCGGTCCCCGTCATGCTCAAGCCGCCGACCAGAACGACGGCGGCGAGCGCAGCGACGAGGGCTCTCCTGCGCCGTGCATGACGGCGGCCAGGGCGCGCGATTGCACGCATGAAAATCTCCTCCCCCTCATGTCGGGCTCCCGACAATGAAGTAGGCCTATATTTGCCCCGTTCCAGACACGGAGCAATAGATCCGCTTCGAGGTTTAAACCCGTGGGAGGGCGTCTTCCCCCTAGGGAGATCTGCGCAGACGCGAGCGAGGCCAGCCCAGGCTGTCCTTACCAGCTCTGCACGGGGCCCGGCCGGCTCAGGTTCAGCTCACTTCGCCAGGCGTCCGAGCAGGCCCGCGGCGACGGCGATGGCCACGGCGGCGGAGCCCACCAGCACCGCGAAGTCCACTGTGTACCGAGCCGGCGTGCCGATCAGCAGCCCGCGCAGGGCCTCGACCTGGTAGCTGAGCGGGTTCAGGTGGTTGATCGCCTGGAGCCATCCGGGCATGAGAGCGACCGGATAGAGCGCGTTCGAGGCGAAGAACAGCGGCATCATGACGGCCTGCCCGATGCCCATCATCCGGTCGCGGTGCAGCACGAGGCCGGCGATGACGATGGACAGGCAACAGAAGAACGCGGCACCGAGTACCACCACGACCGCGACGCCGAGCAGGTGCAGCGGGTTGGCGGTGAGGGCGACTCCGAGCAGCGCGGCCAGCACGATGACCACGACCGCCTGGACCAGCGCCCGCATCCCGGCGGCGAACGCCTTTCCGGTGACCAGTGCAGCACGCGGCGTCGGGGTCACCATGAGCTTGGCCAGGATGCCGGCGTCGCGGTCCCAGATGATCTGGATGCCGTAGAAGATGGAGATGAACAGGGCCGACTGCGCGATCACGCCGGGCGCGAGGAAGTCCAGGTACGGTACGTCGCCGGTCGGGATCGCGCGAAGCTGCGTGAACGTGGAGCCGAAGACGACCAGCCACAGCGTCGGCTGCACCGCCCGGGCCACCAGCTCGGTCCGGTCACGGCGCATCTTCTGCAGCTCCACCAGGCACATCGTGCCCACCCGGGAGAGCAGCATCCGCGGCGCATCAACGCAGACGCGAAGCGGTACGGCGAGTCTGCTGGACATGCCGGAATCCCTTGTTCTCGTGTTCACCGGTATAGGTACGGAAGACGTCGTCGAGCGTGCCGGCCCCGGTGCCGATGCTGGCGATCAGCTCGGCCGGCGTGCCGACCGCGGTGATCCGGCCGCGGTTCATCAGCGCGAGGCGGTCGCACGACTGCTGGGCCTCGTCCATGTAGTGCGTGGTGACCAGGACGGTCATGCCGGTCCGGATGCGGATCTCCGCGATCCGGTCCCAGACGCTGGCCCGCGCGACGGGATCCAGGCCGATCGTCGGCTCGTCGAGGATCAGCAGCCGGGGTGCGCTCACCAACGCCTGCGCGAGCTCCAGCCGGCGGACCATGCCGCCCGAGTACGTGTTGGCCCGCCGGTCGGCCGCCTCGGTCAGGCCCATCGCCTCGATGACCTCGGCCACCCGTTCGCGCCGCTCCCGCCGCGGCACGTCGAACAGCCGGGCGAACAGCGCCACGTTCTCGCGGCCGGTCAGGGCTCCGTCGGCGGAGAGCAGTTGCGGGACGTAGCCGACGAGACGGCGTACCGCCAACTTCTTCTTCGCCACGTCGAGGCCGAAGATCTCGACCACCCCCGGCGGTACCGGCAGGAGCGTGGTCAGCGCGCGGATGGTGGTGGTCTTGCCGGCACCGTTCGGGCCGAGCAGCCCGAAGATCTCACCAGGCAGCACGTCGAGGTCGATCCCGTCGACCGCCACCGTGTCGCCGAACCGGTACCGCAGGTTCCGCACGGTGATCATCCGGACCTCCTCAGCGTCTCCAGGAGCAGGTGCAGCGCGGGTAGCGCGTCGGCCAGCGCCTCACGGTCGGCCGTGGGCAGGCCGTCGAGGGCACCGGCGACCAGCTCGGCCCGGGCGCTGCGCCAGCGCGCGATCCGGTCCCGGGCCTGGCCGGTCAGGTGGAGGCGGGCGGCCCGGCGGTCGGCCGGGTCGACCTCGCGCCGCAGCAGGCCGGCCGCCACGAGCGGGTTCACCAGCGTGCTGACCGAGTTGTCGGCGAGGCCGAGCGCGCGGGCGGCCGCGGCCACGCCGATCCCGGGCTCGGCTTCGACGGCGAGCATCAGCTCGATCTGCGCGACCGGCAGCCGCGGCTCGGACTGCTCCTGGCGCAGCCGGCGCCGGACCACGCGGCGCAGGCCCGCGATCGTGGTCATCAGATCACCCGCCAGGCCCACCGTCATCACAGCTGTCACCAGCACAAGATACCTCGTAATCAGAGGTATGCGCCTGACGCCGAACTGACGGTTAAGAGACTGTTGACTGACGTCGTCAATGGCGTCATACTGATGTCATGCCTGACATCCTGATTAGCGGAGCGGTCATGTCCGATCTCGTCTACTCCCGCCGCCGGCCCAGTGCCGACCGCGGTCTGCCCGCCCGGCGCATCGCGATGCGGTCGCGCTCGGAGCAGGAGCGCCGCCTCCGGGTGTAGCTGTCGATCTTCCCGGGTAACCGGAGGGCACTCGATGGCACCAGAGGGAGGCGTGATGGGCCTGCTGTTTCGCAAGGTCATCAAGATCGGGCCGTTGCGGCTCAACATCGGCCGCAACGGCCTCTCCTCATGGAGCATCAGGCTCGGCCGCTGGTCCTGGAATTCTCGGGCCCGCGCGCACCGGGTGGACCTGCCCGGCCCGTGGTCGTGGCGCGGTCGCCGGTCGAGCCCACGGTGACCTGCCGAGTTGCCCGGTGTTCGCGCTGCCACTCGGTGAGTCCGCCGGCACCGTCGCGCGGTACGTGCCCGGGGCGACCTGCGCCGGCACGAGCAGCACGCAGTCGTCCACAATGGCCTATCACCTTAGGGTGTGGCGACGTGCCGCAAGCCCGACCGGGGTCGCTCAGACCGCGTTGCGCGGCGTCGTCAGACCAGCCGGTAGAAGCGCCAGAATCCGAAGTCGTCGATGGGTAGCACCTCGATGTCGGCGAAGCCGGCCTCGCGGGCGTACCCCCGCAGCGTCTCCGGGCGCATGACCGTACCGGTGCCCCGCGACGGCGGGTCGGACAGGCCGTCGGGCAGGCAGATGAGCACGCTGAAGCCGTACATGAGCTTCTCGATGTCGTCGCCCGGCGTCGCGAAGCTGTCCCGTACCGCCTCGTCCATGACGACCACCGGCCCACCCGGGACGACCGCCCGCCGCATCGCCGCGAGCACCTCGACCGGGCGGGGCATGTCGTGGACGCACTCGAAGGCGAACGCCGCGTGGTACAGGCCCTGCTGTTCCGGTCCAGTGGTGGCGTCCACGTGGTGGAACCGGACCCGGTCGGCCACACCCGCGTCGGCCGCGTTGCGCCGGGCCATCTCGACCGACGGCTCGTCCACATCGTACCCGTCCACTGTGGCCTCCGGGTACGCGCGCGCCAGCGCGATCGCCGACCAGCCCGCGCCGCAGCCGATGTCGGCGATGCGTGCGCCCGGTCTACTGAGGACATCGTCGAGCGCGGGCGTGCCGGCAAGCGCGGGCGGCAGGGCCGAGGAGAACCACGGCCGGTTCATGTCGGCCTGCGACTCGCGCATGTCGGTGCCGAACGCGGCCCACCTGACCCCGCCACCGGTACGGTACGCGTCGATCAGCGCGGGCAACTGCATCCCGGCCGCGCAGAGCATCCGCGCCAGCGGCGCCAGGTACGACAGGCTCGCCTGGTCGGTCAGCACCTCGGCCGGGCCGGGCGGCAGCGCGAAACGGCCGTCCCCGGCGACCGTCAGGATGCCGAAGGACGCCTGCTGCTCCAACCACTCGCGGGCGTAGCGCTCGTTCCCGCCCGCCCGCGCGGTCAGCTCGTCCGGCGTCGCCGGGCCGCCGTCGGCGAGGGCGCGGTACCAGCCCAGCCGGTCGCCGAGGTACACGGACATCACTTCGACCGTACCCAGCGCGGCGTTGAACAGCCGCTCTGCGAATCGGTCGGTGGCGGTCGTCTCGGTCATGCGGATCCCCCTCGTCCCGAGCTTGCCATGCCACCGGCGCGTTTGTCCGCCGGCCGGGCGGGCATGGGGAACAGACCGACGCTGCCGTAGGGAGGCGCACGATGCTGACGGTGACTGCTGACGACATCCGGGGCCTGGCTAAGGCGCCGGGCACCGATCCGGTGCTGGCCGTCGTCGACGGGGAGGTCGACGTGGTACCCGCGGCGGAGGCGGACCCCGGCACGGTGGTCTACACCAAGGCCGAACTGCTGGAGGAGCTCGGCGAGGAAGTGACCGACATCGAGGCCGAGACGCTCGCCGCCGGGCTGACCGCCACGCTCACGGGCTGACCGCCGCCCGCGGTCAGGAGCCCGAGCGTGGCCAGGATGCGGGCTTCGACGCGTTCCTCGCCACGTACGGGTAAGCGGGCGTGGCGGCGTGCTGCGCCGCCACGCCCGGTGGTGCATCAACCGCACTAGCCCGCTGTGCAGGACCGGATCGTGGGCCGGGCGGTGGTGTTGCCGTTGAACATCGTGGTGAAGCCGAAGGTGTTACCGCTGCCGTTGGAGCGCACGGTCATGACGAAACCGGTGGAGTCCCAGCTGGGGCTGCCGGACCAGACCGCCGACACGCGCTGCGGCGAGGTGAGTGCCACCACGACCGTCCAGCTACTGGCCCCGCTGACCGTGACCGACGTGTTGTACCGGTCCCCCCACACGGTGCCCGGCGTCATCGTCGCGGTGCAGCCTCCACCGCCACCACCGGGCGGCGGCGTCTGGCCGTTGTTGAGCGCGGAGAGCACCGCGTCGTACGCCGGCTTCTTGGCACCGCCGCCGGTGAACAGCAGCGGGCTCTCGCCGGAACGCCACGAGTCGGAGTCGCGGATGCCCCAGACCGTCACGCCGGTACACCGGGACACGGCCAGGCAGTCGTTGGTGACGCTGCTGTAGGCGCCGGTCGGGGCGTTGGTGATGTCCAGCTCGGTGACCTGAACGTCGACCCCGAGGGCGGCGAAGCTCGACAGCGTGGTGCGGAAGTTGCCCGGGTAGCTCGACCCGCCGGTGAAGTGTGCCTGGAAGCCGACGCAGTCGATCGGCACGCCGCGGTTCCGGAAGTCCTGGACCATGCGGTAGACGGCCTGGGTCTTGGCGGCGGTCCAGTTGTCGGTGTTGTAGTCGTTGTAGCAGAGCTTGGCGCCGGGATCGGCGCTGCGGGCCTCGCGGAACGCCGCCTCGATCCAGTCGTTGCCGGTCCGCTGCAGGTTCGAGTCTCGCCGCGCGCCGCTGGTGCCGTCCTGGAACGCCTCGTTGACCACGTCCCAGGCGAAGACCTGGCCACGGAAGTGGGTGGCGACCTGCCGGACGTGGTTGAGCATCGCCGAGCGCAGCGCGCTGCCGGAGAGTTGCTGCATCCAGCCCGGCTGCTGCGAGTGCCACGCCAGCGTGTGGCCCTTGACCCGCATGCCGCGCTGCCGCGCGTAGCTGACGATCTGGTCGGCGGCGCCGTAGCTGAACTGGTTCTGGTTCGGCTCGGTGGCGTCGATCTTCATCTCGTTCTCGGGCGTCACCTGGTTGAACTCGCGGTTCAGGATGGTGGTGTACGCGCCGTCGCCGAGCTTGTTCGCCGCTACCGCGGTGCCGAAGTACCGGCCGCCGCGTTCGGCGGCGGACGCGCCGAGCGTGCTGGCGGCGCTCGCGACATCGGCGACGGCGACGAGGCCGGCGATGCCGAGCGCGGCTGCCGCGGCGGTGAGGAGCCTGGCCCAGGTCTGGCCGCGGAGCCATGCATGCCTGCCCGGTGGGCCGGGATGGTTCGTCATGTCGTACCCCTTCTGCCGAGCGGTGGCGCCGGGCGAAGCGCCAACGCTTGTCGTGGCTGGGCTGGACACGATCGCGTGGCGGCAAGGACCGCCATCGATCCTGGTGGATCGGAAGTATCGCAGTGTCCGGAAAGGTCAGTCAATATCTTCCGGAAATTTTCGGCGGCATCTGACGAGGCAGGCTGCCGGAGATGCGCAGCATCCGAGGATGGTGTGGGCCTCGGGTCTGGGTCTGCTTCCGCAAGTCTTCCGGTAGATGCCTGGACGAGAGGTCGTGCCTGGGGACGGCGCGCGGACCTGGCCCCGGATCGGGGCACGACCAGGTTGGACTCGTACCCGGCGCCGACCGCCTACGCCCGGTCACCCAGACCGAGCCTGCTCAGTACCCGGCTGACCCGGGTCTTGACCGTCTCCATGGTGGACAGTCCCGTGGCGATCAGATGCGGGATCCCGGTCTCCCGCGGTGTCACCGTGTCCAGGCGGGTCCACTGTGCCGGAGGCGGGGCCGCAGCCGGGCGAAACGCCGAGCTGGCTGCGGCGGCGGGTGAGGTAGGCGGCCTCGGCGGTGTTACCGGCGAGCTCGATGGCGCGGTCGTAGGCCTCGCGAGCCTCCTTGCTGCGGCCCAGGCGACGCAGCAGCTCGGCGCGGGTCGCGTGGAAGGCGTGGTAGCCCTCCAGCGGCAGGCGGTCGACCACGGCGAGCGCGACGTCGGGTCCGTCGACCTCGGCGACGGCGACAGCGCGGTTGAGCGCGACCACCGGCGAGGGATTGATGCGCATCAGCCGGTCGTAGAGGGCGACGATCTGCGACCAGTCGGTGTCGCGCGCGTCGCGGGCGTCGGTGTGCACGGCGTTGATCGCGGCGAGCAGCTGGTAACGGCCCGGGGCGGGACCGCCCGCGGCCACCGCGGCGAGGCGCTCGCGCACCAGGCGGTGGCCGTCCTCGATCAGGTCGCGGTCCCAGGCGCCGCGGTCCTGCTCGTCGAGAGTGACGAGCTCGCCCGTCGCAGAAATGCGGGCCGGGCGGCGGGCCTCGGTCAGCAACATGAGCGCCAGCAGCCCGGTCACCTCGCCGCTCCCACCCCGGCGGTCCGGCAGCAGTTCGTGCACCAGGCGGGTGAGCCGGATCGCCTCGGCGGTGAGGTCGTTGCGGACGGGCTCCGTCTCGGCTCCAGTGGCGAGATACCCCTCGTTGAAGACGAGGAACAGCACCGTGAGGACGCCGTCGAGCCGTGCAGGCAAGTCCTCCGCCGTCGGGAGCCGGTAGGGGATGCGGGCGACCTTGATCTTGGCCTTCGCTCGGGTGATGCGCTGACCCATCGTCGCCTCCTGGACCAGGAAGGCGCGGGCGATCTCGGGGACGGTCAGCCCGCCGACCATCCGGAGCGTCAGCGCGATCCGGGCCTCCGGCGAGAGCGCCGGGTGGCAGCAGGTGAAGATCAGCCGGAGCCGATCGTCGTCGATAACGCCCAGCGGCTCGTGCGGATCGTCGTCGAACAACAACTGAGCCTCCTGGTGCTTCTCGTCGCGGCGCGACTCCCGGCGGAGGCGATCGATGACCTTGCGGGTGGCGGTAGTAGTGAGCCACCCGCCCGGGTTCGGGGGTACGCCGTCGTGCGGCCAGCGTTCGACGGCAGTCTCGAACGCCTCCGCAGCGGCGTCCTCCGCGACGTCGAGGTCGCCGAAGCGCCGCGTCAGGGCGGCGACCACCCGGGCCCACTCCTCACGGTGGGCCCGGGTGATCGCCGCCCTGACGCCGGAAGCGGTCACGACTCGAGCAGCGCCGCGAAGGACTCCTCGGTCTGGAAGGGCCGCACCTCGACCTTGCCACGGCAGGCCTTCGAGCCCTCCGCGGCGAGCCGCAGCGCGACGTCCAGGTCGGGGGCCTCGATGATCCAGAAGCCGCCGAGGTACTCCTTGGCCTCCAGGTAGGGCCCGTCGGTGATCACCGGCTGATCGCCCCGACCGTCGACGACGGTGGCGGTGGTGGCCTGCTCCAGCCCGTCGGCGAAGACGAAGTAGCCCTCGGCCTGGAGCTTGTCGTTGAAGGCGCCGGTGTCCTCGAGCGACTGGAGCATGTCCTCCTTGGTGGGATAGTTGCCGAACTCGTTGCGCTCGGCGGGTCCGAACACGGACAGCATGTACTTGGGCATCTCGCGGTCTCCTCCCTTGCTCACTGCTGGATCCAGGCGTCGACGTTCGGGTCGGGCAGGAACTCGCGCACCTCCTGCGCGCAACGGCAGGCGACCGCGATCTTCGCGGCCCATGCGATGGCGTCCTCCCGCGTCGGGACGTCGACGACGGCGAAGCCGCCGATCATCTCCTTGGTCTCCGGGTAGGGCCCGTCGGTGACCGCCCCGTCGACGGCCACCAGGGTGGTCTTCTCGTCGTCGCCGATCCCGCCGCTGAAGACGAAGACCCCGGCGTCCACGGCCTCCTTGATCACCGCGCGAGCCGCCTTGGCCACGTCGGGCAGGTCCTCCTCAGGGAAGGTCATCCACCCGCGGTCGAACGAGATCAGGTATCGCGCCATCTCCGACTCCTTGATCCGGCGGCCCCAGTGGCCGCTCCTCACCCTTGCTACGAGCGGCTCTGCCTCGATCCGACACCGTCACCGAACCTCTTCTCAAAAAGTTCGCGGGTGAAATCTGTCGAGCGTCGCGGTCACCGGCACTGTCTTCGACTCCCGCAGCCTGACCAGCGTCGTGCAACGTTTCCTGGCCATGCCGCCGCAACGATGGTCGGCGCCAGACGATATCGACGGCAGTTCTGCATTCGGGGTGCACCCGGGAGCACGCAAGACGGTTCGCATGCTCCAATCACGGGTGGAGCCGAGGGGACTCGAACCCCTGACCCCCACACTGCCAGTGTTACAACAGATCTGTCGCTCTGTGTCGGGCGCTGCCCCAACGTTCATTTATCGGGGCAGATTAGCACAGTCGCATGCTGGCTCGTGCGACCTGCTGCCGCGTCGTTTCCCCCAATTGGATCTCCAACGTGACCGCTGTCGTTACCTGGTCCAATCAAGTGACAATGATGCCGCTCCATCCCGGTGTCGGGCCGAGACCCGCACGCCGAGCGTGCGGCACTCGCCGACGATGGTGAACGGTCGCAAGTCAGGGTTCCGCGCGGTACAGCAGGTCCGGCAGGCCGAAGTTGCGCAGCATCGGCCCGAACAGCCAGTCGAGGGCATCGTGGAGTTCTCCGCCAACCTCGACGCCGCTGAGGCTGCAGGTGGCCCGGTACCGTTTGCCCGGGTGTTGGTTGGGTGTCCACCCATCGCGTTGCCGCTGACGGCGCTGCTCAAGGTCGCCGAAGTTGGTGTCCGGCGTCATCCGCTTGATGCCGTTGAACTGGAAGGCGACGTTCGCGCCGACCGCCGCGCCGGCCTCCTGCTGCACGCTGTGGAACAAGCTCACCGTCCACGCCGCCGCGCCGAGCAGCTCCTGCCAGCGGACCACCGTGGTGCCCTCGTCGTTGAGATGGTTCTCGGCCACCCGGATCGCGCCGGTCTCCATGACCTCAATGACGCCGACCTTCGGCGGGTTCCCCGGCGGCGAGTACGTCGAGGCGAACCTGGCGCCACCGTCGACCCGTTCCGGACCCGGCTGGCGGTAGAACGGGGCCCACCGTATGCCAACCTGACCCATCGCGGGGTCGCCGACGATGAGGTCCTGCACCCGGTTGCCGGCCGCGGCGATGTGGCCGTCCAGCCAGCTGCGTGCGTTGTCGTTCAGTCGGGAGCGCAGCAAGAACGGCTGATGTGACGGTGCCGGATCGATCGCGAAGGCAAACCACGCGGTCGGGTACGCCGCCGAAGGGGCGATCATTTGTCCGATTGAGCTCAGGAACGTGTCGAGGGCCGCCTCGACCTGGATCGTGCGATCGCCGCGCAGCCGTATCAGTTGCTCCAGCTGCGTGTCCGGCATCGGGAAGGCCCTCTTGGCGTCACGGGCGAAGTATCCGTTGCGCGGAGTGCGGTGTGGCGCCATGGGGCTGGCTGGGACGACCACGACGATAATGCCCTGGGTCGGGTCGTACGGGTCGGCCAGTTCGAACGGGGTCGGCAGGGCCAGCGGCGGATCGAGGCTTGCCGCGACCTGCATGACACGTTCCACCTCGCCGGCGAGCTTGACCGGGTGCGGTGACATGGCCCTGCCCTGCGGCTTGTCCTCTTCCACACCGATGACGAGGGTGCCGCCGTGGTTGGCCAACGACGCGAGCGCCTTATACAGGTGGGCGATGCCGCTCTGGCCGCGGTCGAAGCACCGTTTGAGCTCCAGGAAGTGGGTCTCGCGGATGTCCTGATTGCCGATGTCGGCGACTGCCTGCGCATAAGTGGTAGGCCGCCAGTTGGCGGGCTCGATAGTAGTCATGTCAGCGTTGTTCTTCCGTAGGGACGAGGTGGCCGGACCGTCGATAGCGATTGGCGGGAAGGGCCTCTCGTTGGCGCCACCTGTCGAGATGCGCGGCCTTGGACGACCGAGCTCGATCCCGTCGGAGTCTAGGGCATCTTGTCGCCGACCCGCTCGTGACTTTGCGCCAGGGCCGCGTCGTGGCGGAAGACGTGCGATGACCGTGCTTAACCACGCCGAGCAGGTCGCCATCCGCTGCCTCGCCAACTGGTGAACGTGATCGGCCACAATGGCCAAGCCGGCGGGCCGGCGTGACGGGACGCCGTACTCTACCGGTTCGCCGAGACCCTCGGGGGCCCCCAGGGCAACAGCCCTCACAGCGGCGGTGCCACGCCATTGTGGATAACGCTCGTCACGGCGAATGCCCTTCGGAAGCGCCGCTCCCCCATCAGCCGCCGTGTGCACTTGCTCCCCAAGGACCCGTGGCCGATCCAATCTCACGCTGGACGTGACGGCAGCCGGCACGACTCGGGCCTTCCGATGGGTAGCGTTCCGCCGATCGGTTGGCCTGGTCCGGGCCGGTCCCGGTTGAGCCTGTGACGTGCGGCTACGTTGATCGTCATTCGGCTGCGACCGGGTCGGCCCGGACGGTTACGGCGCGGTTCCCTAGCAAATCCCTAGACTAGGCGCACGGCCACGGCGGCCTTCCATCGACCGTGATCGGCCGCTGTATTCCGACGTCCAGGTCTGCGGCAACGTCCATCGTCGCGCTCATCCGGTCAGTCTGGCGTCGCGATGTTCCGGCTGCGTGGCCGAGGGCACGCAGGTATCGGTATCCCCTTGTGCTAGGGATTGTCCGCGCCGCCGCCGCGGCGACCCTGGTCGACCTGGTGCCGGCAACCTGGCGCCACCACCTCGGCTGGACCACCCCGCCACTGGCGTGGACGGGCTCGGTGTGACCCGGGTGTTCGACACCGACTCCCTCGCCCCCGCCTTTCCCTTGGCGTCGGCGGATCTGCCCAGGGCCGCTGCCCGGCCGGCAGGCGCCCACCGGCGGGGTGCTCTACGGGGTTTACACCCGCTCGCCGGGCATCGTCTGGTGGGCCGGTTGACCTGGCGCGCGGGCACGGCCTGTCCACGCAGGCGATCAGGAACTACGAGGCGGCCGGCATCCTTCCCGGCGCCGAACGCACCCGCATGGCTACCGCACCTACACGCCGCTGCACGCGCAAGCCCTGCGCGCGTTCCTCGCCCTCGTGCCCGGACACGGCCACCAGACGGCCACGTTGATCATACAGGCGATCAACCGGGGCACGACGAGCACGCGCTCCGGCTCATCGACGAGAGTCACACCCAGCTTCTCGACGACCGCCGCACCCTCCAGGCCGTCGAAGCCGCGCTTCGCGACCTCAATCCCGTGCCGCAGGAACGTGGCGACACGTTCGTGGGCCCCCTGGCGAGAAGGCTCGGTATCCGCCCAGCCATCCTGCGTAAATGGGAACGCGCCGGCTTGGTCCAACCGCGCCGCGACCCGCAAACGGGCTACCGCGTCCACAGCGTGGTCGACGTCCGCGACGCCCTCCTCGTCCACCAGCTCAGACGGGCCGGCTACCGGCTGGAGCAGATCGCCCCGCTGATCGCCCAGTCCGCTCCGCCGGAGGCGTCGCACCGCTTGAGTCGATGCTCCGCGACTGGCATGCCCGCCTCTCGGCCCGCAGCCGCGCCATGCTCACCTGAGCCGCCGCACTGGACGCCTACCTCGGCTGCCGACCGGCCCCGCCCGGAGCCGGGCCGAGTGACTAGGGCGGCGCAGCATTGCCAATGGGTGCCGCAACACGGCGATCTCCACCGCATCCGCATCCGGTGCTGGCCCACAGCCGAGTACCCCGAGTACGCGGCGGACGATCATCTACGCCACCGTACGGACCACCACACCACCGAGCGTGCCAGACCGACATCACCGCAGGTCAGCTCCATCACCCTGAAGTGGCACCCCTTCAGGAAGCCCTCCACGAGGGCGGCGTGGCCACCGTGACCGTGGAGCTCATCGACAACTGACCGTTTCAGGAGCTGTTGTGGCCCTCCGCCAGATGGGCGAGGGCGAGCGCGACCTCGTCGTCGGAAAGCTCGTCCAGTCTGGCCAGCATCCGCGCGGCTCCGTCCGGATCCAGGCCGGCCGTCTCGGGCGACCTGTCCACCTCGGGCGCCGCCGGGCCGGCGGTGTGGAGCTGCTCCATCACCTCCGCCGCCAGCCGGCGGATGCTCGGCCCCTGCAGGAACGTCACCATGGACACGTGCACTCCCAGCTCGCCTTCGAGCCTGTTTTTCAACTCGATGGCCATCAGCGAGTCGAGGCCGACGTCGCTCAGCGGTTGGTCGACGTCTAGCCGTTCAGGGGGTGTGTGCAGGACCTCCGCCACCTTGCCGCGGGCGTAGGCGCTGAGCCAGTTCCGCTGCTCCGCCGCGGGGAGAGCGAGCAACGTGTCGCGGGTGGTGGAACGCCCGGCGTCGGCGGTGGGATCGGGTAAGCGCTCGACCAGCTCCCGCAACAGCGGCGACCGTACGAGCGCCGGCGCGACTCGCAACGTTCGGAGCCAGTCGATGGCCGCCACGACCACGTGCGCCCTGTCGTCGCCAACGAGCCGGTCCAGCGCGGCTCTGCCCTGCTCCGACGACAGCGTGCCGACGCCGTGGCTGGCGAGGCGCTCCAGGCCTCCCTCGGCACGCTGCGCCAACCCGACTCCCACCCAGGGACCCCAGCCGATGCTCAGCGCCGTCCGGCCCGCGGCCCGACGGTGCGCCGCCAACGCGTCGAGGAAGGCATTGGCCGCGGCGTAGTTCCCCGCACCCTGGGCGAGCCAGCCGAAGGTGGCCGGCAGCGCCGAGAAGAGCAGGAAGAAGTCCAGGTCCCAACCGGCAGTCACCTGGTGCAGGAGCCAGCCACCGGACACCTTGGGCCACAGGACCTCCAGCAGCGCCGCCGGGTCCAGGTTGAGCAGGATGGCACCGTGGACGGTCGCGGCGGCGTGGACCACGCCCCTGATGGGCGGCCGGCCAGCGGCACCGGTCACCTCCGCCAGGCACGCCCGCAGCGCTGCCGCGTCGGCGACGTCCACACCGGCCGTCACCACCTCGACGCCATGCTCCTCGAGCGCGCGTACCGCGGCGATCCGCGCGGCGACGGGGCTATCTGCAGGCGTGGCGTCCCAGCTGTCGCGGCCGGGCAGCCCAGTGCGGCTCAGCAACACCAGGTGCCGGGCGCCGTGGTCGACCAGCCACCGGGCGACGACCAGGCCGAGGTCGCCGAGTCCGCCGGTGATCAGATAGGCGGCGTCGGGTCGGCAGCGGATCCCCCCTCCCGCGGAAGGCACCTCGATCCGTGCCAGCCGGGCCGCATAGTAGCGGCCGTCCCGCACCGCGATCTCGTCCTCGTCGCCGTGGTCGACAGCGTGGCGCAGCGCCGCGGCAAGGTCCGCAACTGGTGCGGCCGGGTCCAGGTCGACCAGCCCGCCCCACAGGGCAGGGTGTTCGAACGCCAGCGCGCGGCCCAACCCCCACAGCGGTGCCTGCGCCGGGGCGTCGACGGGATCGCCGGGCAGCACCGGCTGCGCGCCCCGGGTGGCCAGCCAGATCCGCGGCGGCTCGGCGAGGCCCGCCGAGGCCAGGCTCTGCACGAGGTGGAGGGCGCTGCCGCAGCTCAGCTCCGCGGCCGCCATGACGTCCCCTTTCCCGGGCGGGTCAGCCCGTAGGCTCCACAGGTGGATCACGCCGCGCCAGGGACCGGCCGAGGTGATCAGCCGGCGCATGTCGTCCAGCGAGCCGGGGCGTATCCGCCATGGCGCGCCCTCCCTGCCGATGTCATACGCCGGGCCAGGCACGGCGAGCACGGGCTCGGTCCCGCCGTCGGTCAACAACGGTCGCAGCGCACCGGCCACGCCGTCGAGGTCGTCATCGGCGAAGACGAGCCAGCGTCCGGCCCGCGGCGAAACCATCGGCGCTGGGTCGAGCCCAACGGCATCCCACCGTACCGCGTAGAAGATGTCGGCAGTGCGGGCGGGACCCGGCGCGGTGAGGCCCTGCACCGGGCGCAGCTGGATCCCGGTGGCCCGCGCGAGCAGCGCACCGTCGGCGTCCAACAGCCGCACGTCGCCGACCAGGTCTTGCGCGGCATGCCACACCGCGGTCGCGTGGCTGAACACCCGTCCGGCGGGCCGCCGGTAGACCTCGAAGCCGCGTATACCCACCGGCAGGTGCAACCCCGCGAGGCCGTCGCCGGAGTCCGGCATCGGCACCGCCGCGATGAGCACGTGCAGGCACGCGTCGAGGAGGGCAGGATGCATGCGGTACGCGGCCGCGTCCCCGGCCAGGTGGTCGGCCAGCTCGACCTCGCCCAGCGCCTCCCCGTCGCGGCGCCAGAGCCGGCGTACGCCCTGGAATCCTGGGCCGAGCTGGACACCCCGCTGGGTCAGGCGATCGTAGAACTCGGCGCCGCTGTGCTCGTCGGCACATCGGGCGCGGATCGCGGCAACCGTGTCGTCAGTGGGCTGCGGCTCGACGGGCGCCGCGGCGGGCGCGTCCGCCGGCGCGACGGGCGGGTCCGGCGACCCGGTGGGTACCGGTCCGAGATCTGCGGCCCACTGGCGGAGCCGGTCGAGCGCAGGCAGGCTGTCGAGCACTAGGCCGGCCGCCGGGCCGAAGTCGAGCTGGCAGGCGATCTCGTCGACGCCGGCGGCTCTTAGCTCGCGCAGCACCGCGTGGCAGGACTCCGGGGTGCCGAACAGCAGCCGTCGTGACGAGAGCATCCGGTCGTAGACGAACCTGACGTACTCGTCGACGTCCTGCGGGGACAGTCGGCGCACGTCGACCTGCTGCCCACGGCTGGCTGCCACCCCGGCCAGCAGGTACGACGCGGATTTCAGGTATTCGCGGAAGGCCGAGCCCACATGGTCGTCGAGGACGTCGACGTCGTCGGTGACGAAGGTGTGCACCATGACGGTCACCTGCCCCGGCCCATCGTGCCCGTGCCGGCGCCTGGCCTGCCGGTACAAGGCGATCCGCCCGGCCAGTTCCTCCGTCGACTGGTTGAACAGGTGGGTCAGGAGGTTCCCGCCGAGCACGCCGGCCTGTTCGAAGGTGGCCGGGTTGCCGGCCGCGGTGATCCAGAACGGCAGTTCCGGCTGGACCGGTGGCGGGTAGGTCCGCACGGTGACCGGACCGTCGCCACCGGGTAGCGTCGTCGGCACGCCCCGCCACAGCGCACGAACCAGGTCGATGCCCTGGCGCATGTGCTCGTGGCGCTTGGCGTACCGGTCCGGGAAGAAAACGAAGTCGCCCGGGTGCCAGCCGGAGGCGAAGGAGATGCCCACCCGGCCGCCGGACAGCTGGTCCACGACCGCCCACTCCTCGACGATCCGGGCCGGGTGGTGCAGCGGAACGACAACACTGCCGGCGCGCAACCCGATCCGCGAGGTTTCCCGTGCCAGCGCCGCCGCCACCACCGACGGATTCGGGTAGAGCCAACCGTCGGGTGTGAAGTGCCGCTCGGGCACCCACACCGAGGAGAATCCGTGCCGGTCGGCGAACCGTGCAGACTCGAGGAGCAGCTGGTACGGGTGATCTGCCGTCGACGGATCGGTACGGCTGGAGAAGAAGATGAGCCCGAACCGCATGCCGGACCCGCTCGACGGCGAGGTCATCGTCTACTCCTTCCGCAGCCGGGCACGCGCGTGGACCGTCCATCCGGCGGCGCCGTCCCGGCTGCAGACCTGGAAGTCCAGGTCGCCGTCGGACCGCCGGGTGACGACGGTCTGGATGGTGCGGACCGCGGGAGCGGCGATGACGAGCGGGCGTTCGAGTACGACATCGATCAGCGCGCAGGACTGGCCGGGGAACGCCTGACCCGCGGCGGCGAGCGCCATCTCCACGTACGCGGCTACCGGCAGCACCGCGGTCCCGTCGATGCGGTGGTCGCCGAGGTACGCCAGCCGTGCGCCGTCGAGCTCCAGGTGCCAGACCCGCACGCCGGCCGCGGGAGCGATCGCGGTCTCCTGGCCGAGCAGGGGGTGCGTCGAGAGCGTACCGGATGTCGGGTTGCGCACGTCGATCGGCGCGTCGGGTGCCGGTGCGGCCCAGAGCCGTTCGCGCTGCCACGGGTAGCGCGGCAGGCGGATCCGGTGGGCGCCGCCGGGGTGGACGCCGGTCCAGTCCACCCGGTGGCCCGCCACGTAGAGCGCACCGAGCGTGTCGAGCAGGGCGACGCGGTCGTCGGCAACTCCGCGGCGCAGGGACGCCAGTACGACCGCGGGCCGCCCGCTGGCTCGGACGCACTGGGCGGTAGCGCCGGTCAGTACCGGATCCGGCCCGATCTCCACGAAGATCCCGTGGCCGTCGGCGAGCATCGCCCCGACCGCCGGTGCGAACAGCACCGGTTCGGCCAGCTGGCGGCCCCAGTAGTCCGCGGTGAGGTCGGCGCCCGCGATCCGCTGTCCGGTCACTGTGGAGTACAGGGTAACCGCGGGCGGCCGCGGGTCCAGGCCGCCGGTCAGGGCCGGCAGCTCAGCCCGGTACGGGCGCATCTGCGGGCCGTGGAACGCATAGTCGACCGGCAGCCAACGGTGCGCCTCGCCGCACCCGGCGAGCACCCGCTCCAGGGCAACCCGCTCGCCCGACAGCACGCTTGCGGTGGGGCCGTTGCTCGCCGCCGCGGACAGCTGGCCGTCAGCGCCGGCGACGAGCCGTTGCGCGTCGTCCCACCCCAACGCCACCGCCACCATCGCACCTCGACCGGCGGCGCGCTGCATGAGCCGGCCGCGCAGCACCGCCACCCGAATCGCCTCGGGCAGAGCGAGGGCGCCTGACACGACGGCGGCGGAGATCTCGCCGACGCTGTGGCCCACCACCGCGTCGGGCTCGATCCCCCACGAGTTGAACAGGGTCGCCAGCGCCACCTGTACGGCCACGAGCGCCGGCTGGGCGACGGCGGTCTCGTGCATCCGCGAGGCGTCCTCGTCCGCGCGCAGCTCGGCGAGCAGCGACCAGCCCGCGGCGCCGCCCACGAGCGTGTCGCACTCCGTCACGGCCGTGCGAAAGACCGGCTCCCGGTCCAGCAGCGAGCGGGCCATCCCCCACCACTGCGGCCCCTGCCCGGAGAACACGAAGGCGAGCCGAGGCGGGCGCGGGTACGACCGGCGCCCGCTCCTGACCCCCGGCCCGGACCGGCCGTCCAGGAAGGCCCGCAGCGCGGCGGCCGCGGCGTCCTGCCCGCCGGCCACCACGGCCAGCCGGTGGTCGTGGTGGCCGCGCAGATACCCAGCTGTACGGCACAGGTCGGCCAGCGCCACGGGTTCACGGCCGCCGGTCGGGGCCAGCATGTCGAGGTAGTCCCGGGCCATCTGCCGCACCGCCTCCGGGCTGTGCGCCGACACCGCCAGCAGGTGGGTCGCCGGCTCGCCCGGCGGGTCGGGCCCGACCGGAGGGTCGGACCGAGGCGCCTCGGCGAGTACCACGTGGGCGTTGGTGCCGCCGAACCCGAAGGCGCTGACGCCCGCCAGGAGGGGACCGTCCCCGTCCGGCCACACGCTCGGCGACTGCGCGACCCGCACGGGCAGCTCGGCAAACGGGATCTCCGGATTGGGTTCGCGAAAATGCAAGCTGGGCGGGATCTGCCGGTGGTGCAGGGCGAGGACCGTCTTGATCAGCCCGGCTATGCCGGCGGCCGCCTCCAGGTGCCCGATGTTGGTCTTGATCGAGCCGATCAGGCACGGCTGGCCGTCCCGGCGGCCGTCACCCAGCACGTTGGCCAGTGCCCGGACCTCGATCGGGTCGCCCAGTGGGGTGCCGGTGCCGTGCGCCTCGACGTACCGTACCTTCGCCGGTGCCACGGCGGCGGCGCGGTAGGCGCGGCGCAGCACCTCCTCCTGCGCGCGGCGGCTCGGCGCGGTGAGCCCGTTGGTACGGCCGTCGCTATTGACGGCCCCGCCGAGGATCACCGCGTAGACCTTGTCACTGTGGGCCAACGCGACGGACAGCGGTTTCAGGACGACCATGGCGGCGCCCTCGCCGCGGACGTACCCGTCGGCCCGCGCGTCGAACGTCTTGCAACGACCGTCGGGGGCCATGAAGCCGGCCTTCGCGAAGCTGACGGCGACCGCGGACGACAGGATGAGGTTGACGCCGCCGGCCAGCGCGACCCGGCACTGCCCTTGACGCAGGCTCTGCACGGCCAGGTGCACCGCCACCAGCGACGAGGAGCATGCGGTGTCGACCGCCAGGCTCGGGCCGCGGAGGTCGAACTGGTACGACAGCCGATTGGCGGCGATGCTCGGGGAGTTGCCGGTGCCGGCGTACCCGTCGACGAGGTCGCGTACGGCGAACTGGCTCAGGCCGTAGTCGTTGCTGGAGATGCCGATGTAGACGCCGGTCGAGGTGCCGGCGAGGCTGGGCAGCGGTTGTCCGGCGTCCTCCACCGCCTCCCAGGCGACCTCGAGTAGCAACCGTTGCTGCGGGTCCATGTGCACGGCCTCGCGCGGGGAGATGCCGAAGACGTGCGGGTCGAAGCGGTCCACCCCGTCCAGGAAGCCACCCCAGCGCGTGTTCATGCGGCCCGGCGCACGGGGGTCGGGGTCGTAGAGCGCGGTTGCGTCCCACCGGTCGGGCGGCACGTCGCGGATCGCGTCCACGCCTTCGGACAGCAGGTCCCACAGCGCGTCGACGCCGTCGGCGCCGGGGAAGCGGCAGCCGATGCCGACGATGGCGACCGGCTCGGCGCTCCCTTCGGGTACGTCTTCACCCTCTGCCGAGTCGGGTTCCCCGGCGAGATGCCGGGCGAGCAGGTGGACCGTCGGGTACTCGTAGGCGAGGCTGGCCGGCAGCGGGACGTCGAGCCACTCCGCCAGCTCGCCCGACATGACGACGGCCTCCTTGGAGTCCAGCCCGTACCGGGCCAGCGGTTCGTGCACGTCGATCCGCGCCGGTTCGACGCCGAGGCGCCGGCCGAGCTGAGCCACCAGCCACCGCTCGACCTCCCCGGCCGAGTGCCGCGCCGGCCGGAACGAAGACGGGCGCGGAGCTGCCTCGACGGGGATCCCGGCCTCCCAGGCACCCACGACCGGCAGTGCTCCGGCGAGGTAGCTGTCCCGGCAGGCGCGCCGCCGAAGCTTGCCGCTGGAGGTCTTCGGCAGGCTGCCGGGTCGGGTCAGGGCGATCACGACGGCCTGAAGATCGTGTGTCTCCGCGACGGCTCGGCGCACCGCGGCCACGACCTCGTCGACGGCGACGCCGGAGGGCCGCTCCACCTCGGCCACGATCGCCAGCTGCGGCTCCCCGGACGGCTCGACGGCACAGGCGACGCAGGCACCTGGGCGCAGCGCGGAATGGCTGGCCTCGACCGTCGCCTCGATGTCGTGGGGGTAGTGGTTGCGTCCCCGGATAATGATCACGTCATCGAGCCGGCCGGTGACGAACAGCTCGCCGGCGTCGAGGAACCCCAGGTCGCCGGTACGCAGGTGCGGGCCGTCGCCGGTCCCGGCCAGCTGGGCTCCGAAGGTACGCGTGGAGGCCGCCGCCTGGTTCCAGTAGCCACGGGCCACACTGGGACCGGATACCCAGATCTCGCCGACCTCGCCGGGCGGGCACGGCCCGCCGGTTTCGGGATCCACAATGGTGAGCCGGTGGTCCGGCACGACCGGCCCGCAACCCACCAGGATCCGCGTGCCTGGCCCGTCCGGCGCCTCGCGAACCCGGTTGGCCCGCAGCGCCGCGTCGTCGAACGTCTTCGTCACCAGTGGACGGCCGGCCCGGCGGCCGGAGACCATCAGCGTCGCCTCGGCCAGCCCGTAGCACGGAGTGAAGGCGGCCGCGCGGAACCCGGCCGGGGCGAACGTCGCCGCGAAGCGGCGGAGGCTGTCCGCCCGGATCGGCTCCGCGCCGCACATCGCGACGTCCCACCGTTCCAAGGAAAGGCCCTGAAGCTGCTGCGGGGTGACCCGGCGGGCGCACAGGTCGTAGGCGAAGGTCGGCGCGATGCCGTGGACCGCCCGGTAGCGGGAGATCGCGGCCAGCCAACGCACCGGACGTTGCAGGAATGCCGCGGGCGACATCAAGGCCGCCGGCCGCCCGCCGTAGAGGGGCACCAGGATGGCCCCGATGAGCCCCATATCGTGGTACGGCGGCAGCCAATTGACCGTCTGGCAGTGCCGCGCCGGATCGAGTTGGAACGGCGGAGGCATCGCGCCTCGTCGCGTACCCTCCAGCACCGCCGCCATCGCGGCGAGGTTCTCGATGAGATTGTCGTGGCCCACCACGACACCGCGGGGCGTACCGGTCGAGCCCGACGTGTACTGCAGCATGGCCACCGTGTCGCCGTCGATGCCGGGTGGACGCCAGTCGTCGTGCCCGGCATCGCCCTGCGGAGGGGTTGCCAGCCGCACCCCGGCGAGCGACGGCTCCGAGTCGAACAACGGCGCCAGCATCGCCCGGGTGGCGTCCGGTGCCAGTGCCAGCGTCGCGCCACAATCGGCCGCCATCCCCTGGATGCGGTGCATCCGCCGGTTGGGCTGGGGCGGGTACGCCGGCACCGCGATCACCCCGGCGTAGAGGCAGCCGAAGAACGCGGCCACATAGGGAATGCCCGGCGGGTAGAACAGCAGCGTCCGGTCGCCGGGCACGGCGATGGTCCGAAGCCAGGCGGCGATCGCCCTGGCCTGGCGGTCCAGCTGGGCGTAGGTCACCGAGTCGTCCTCGGACTCACCGTCGGCGAGGAACACGTACGCCCGCTGGTGCGGGTCGTTGGCGGCTCGCCACGCCAGCAGGTCCACGAGCGTACGCAGGTCCCCGAAGCCGTTCACCGGTCGGGACCCCCGTCGCCCAGGCCCGTGAGCACGACCTCCACGAGATCCGTCACCCGCGGGTCCTGCAGCAGCATCTCCATGGCCAGCCGGACACCGACGGCCGACTCGAGGGCATCCTTGAGTTCCAGCGCCATCAACGAGTCGAGGCCGACGTTGTTCAGCGACTCGTCGGGGTCCACCGCGTCGGGGGCAAGTCCCAGCACGTCACCGAGGTGCTGGCGCAGGTGTGACAGCAACGCCGCGCGGCGCTCGCGCACGTCGGGCAGCCGCAGCAGCTCGGCACGCAGCGGGTACGTGGCTGGGTTCGGTTGGTCGTCCGGCAGCAGCTCGGTCAGTAGGGCCGGAGGACGCGCGCCGGTCCCCCGGTCGAACAGCCGCTGCCAGTCGACCCGGGCGACCACGACCTCGGGCGGCGGGTGGTCGAGGAGCGCGCCGAAAGCCCGCAGACCTGCGTCGTGACCGTGCGGCTCGATGCCGCGGCCGTGGAGGAGCCCGTGCGTCGGGTTCCCGGCGGCCATGCCGGCCCCGGCCCAGGGGCCCCAGTTGATCGCCACGCCGGGCAGTCCGGCCGCCCGCCGGGCGTGCGACAGCGCGTCCAGGAACGCGTTGGCCGCGGCGTAGTTGGCCTGCCCGGGCGATCCGAGGACCGACGCCAGCGAGGAGAACAAGACGAAGAAGTCCAGCGGGATGTCCTGGCTCGCCGCGTGCAGGTGCCATGCTCCGTACACCTTGGGCGCCAGTACTCTCGCCAGCACGCCCGGCTCGAGCCGGCGCAGTGTGGCGTCGTCGATGATCCCGGCGGCGTGCACGACACCGCGCAGCGGTGGGAGATCGCGGCGGATCGACTCCACCACCCGCCGTGTCTCGTCCGCCCGCGCGACATCGGCCGACATCACCGTGACCAGCGCGCCAGCCCGACGCAGCTCGTCCACCCGGCGCAGGGCGGCGCCGGTGGGCTCCTGGCGGCCGACCAGGACCAGGTGCCGCGCGCCGTGGTCCACCAGCCAGCCCGCCACGCTTAGCCCGAGCGTGCCGAGCCCGCCGGTGACCAGATAGCTGGCGTCGGCCCGCAGTGGTGGTCCGTGACCGTTCCCGGGCGGATCGGCGCCACGGTCGAAGCTCAGCACCACCTTGCCGATGTTGCGCCGCTGGGCAAGGTGACGGAAGCCGGCCGCCGCATCGCGGGCGGCGACCACCAGGCTCGGCAACGGGCGCAGCGCGCCCTGGGCGAAGAGGTCCAGGATCTCGTACAGCAACGTACGGGCCAGGCCGGTGCGCTCACGGCAGAGCCGGTCGAGGTCGACCGCCGTGTACGACAGGTTGCTGCGGAAGGGATAGAGCGGCAGCGGCCGGTTGAGGTAGATGTCGGTGCGGCCGATCTCCACGAACCGGCCATACGGCGCCAGCACGGCGAGGCTCTTCGCCGCGTACTCACCGGGAAGCGCGTTGAGCACGACGTCCACCCCGCGGCCCCCGGTACAGCGCATCACCTCGTCCGCGAACTCGAGGGTGCGCGAGTCCATCACCTGCTCGACGCCGAGGTCGCGCAGGTAGGCCCGCTTGTCGGGCGACCCGGCGGTGGCGAGGACCTCGGCGCCGGCGAGGGGAGCCAGCTGGACCGCGGCGAGCCCGACTCCGCCGGCCGCCGAGTGGATGAGGACCTGTTCCCCGCGCTGCAACCGGGCCACCTGGGCCAGGGCGTAGTGGGCGGTGAGGAACGCGATCGGGATCGTCGCGGCCTCCTCGACGCTCAGCCCCGTCGGCGCGCGGACGACCAGGTCGGCCGCGGCGGTGACGTGCGTACCGAAGGTCCCCGCCGCGATGGCCACCACGGCATCGCCTTCCGCGAGGTGCGTGACGCCCGCGCCGACCGCGGTGACCCGCCCAGCGCACTCGGCACCGAGCGGGATCGGCGCGCCCGGATAGATGCCCAACGTGTTCATCACGTCGCGGAAGTTCACCCCGGCGGCCCCGACCTCGATCTCTACCTCGCCGGCCACCGGTGGGCGCCGAGCCACCGGACGCAGCCGCAGGTTGGCCAGCTGCCCGGGCCGGCTGACCTCCAACCGGTACCGGCCCGCGGGAAGGGCCGGTCCGGCCGCCGTCCCGGCCAGCGGCCGCAGCCGGCGCACGTACCGCCGGCCACCGCGCACGGCCACCTCCTGCTCGCCGCCACGCTCGGCGGCGTCGTGCGAGGCGTCGTGCCTGGCCTGGTCCGCGGCGTCGGCCGCCAGGAGCAGACCGGTGAGCGTGGCGGCCGCCCGACCGGCCGTATCCGTCACGTCGAGGTCGACGAGGCGGCAGTCCAGCTCCGGAAACTCCCATCGCAGCGTGCGTCCGAGTCCCCACACGGGCGCCTGGCTCACCGAGGAGCCCGTGTCGATGCCCGGGATCGCGTGCACACCGCGGGTCACCAGCCACAGCCGGACGGGCGGAACGCCGCTGAGCGCCTGCGCCAGCAGCACCAGGTGCTGAACGCCGGTACGCTGCGCGGCGACCACCTCGGCGGCGTCGGTCCGGTCGAGCGGGGCGGTGACGTCGGCGGCCCACAGGTGGACGATGCCGCGCAGCGGCGGCTGGCCGGCCTCGACCACGGTGCGTACCAGCTGGGCCAGGCGGTCGGCGTCACCGGCGTCGAGACGCGTCATCGAGCCGCCGGTCGAATCGCCCGGCGCGCACCGCACCGTCGTACAGGCATCGCCGCGGGCGGTGAGGTGTTCGGCCACCCGCGCGGCGACGCCACCCGCGTCCGCGAAGATCAGCCAGCGCCCGGGTTCGCCTGACCCGGCCGGGCGTCCCGGCAGGACCTGCTCACCGGCATCCGGTGCCGGCACCCACACCGGTTCGTACATCGCCGGCTCGCCGGAGCCGTCGGGCCCCTGCGGCGCCGCCGGCCTGGTGCTGACCAGACGCAAGCCGAGGATGTCCGCCAGGACCCGGCCCGACCCGTCGAGGACGCGCACGTCGCCGGTCACCGCCCCGGCGTCGGGTTCGGCCGTACGCAGCGTCGCGTGGCTGAAAACCCGCCGCGGCAGCCGATCGTACATCCGCAGCTCCGCCACCGCGTCGGGTAGATAGGTCCCCCGGTCCGGATCGTCCGGCATCGCGGCCGCCAGCACCTGCAGGCACCCGTCGAGCACCAGCGGGTCGGCCGGGTCCTCCGGATCCGACCCGACCATCTGCACCTGGCCGAGCGCCTGACCTGATCCCCGCCAGATCCGGGTCACGGTACGGAATGCCGGCCCGTACGCCAGACCGCGCTCCCGCAGCCCGTCGTAGAAGTGGTCGACCGGCACCTCCAGCGGGCAGCCGCCCCGCAGCACGTCGACGTTCCAGGGCGGCAGGTCCGGACGGGAGCCGGCCAGGCGGACCTTCCCATTCGCGTGCAGGGTCCACTCGACGCCGGCCGCCGGGGCCTGGCTGAAGATCTGGAACTCCGCTACGCCACCCGTGGCCGGGAACAGCACCAACTGGACCACCCTCGGCTCCGAGTCGGGTACGAACAGAGCCTGGCGGATCACCACCTCGGCCAGCGCGGCGTCGTGTCCCGAGCCGAAGGCGTCGCGCGCCGCCGCCAGAGCCATGCTCAGGAAACCGGTCGCCGGCAGCACAGCGGAGCCGACCACCACATGATCGCCCAGGGCGGGGACCACCTGGACACTCAGGTGCGACTCCCACTGTTGCGTCGGCACCGCGGAGCGCACCCGACCCCCCAGCAGCCCGTGGTCCGGCGCGGCAAGCGCGTTGTCCGGCGCGGCAAGCGCGTTGTCCGGCGCGGCAGGCGCGTGGTCCGGCGCCGGACCGGAGACCGCCGGGCGCGCGGCCGCCAGCCAGTGCCGCGAGCGCTGATACGGCGTGGTGGGCAGCGGCACCGTGCGACCCGCCGGTACGGCCGGCTGGACCGTCCCACCGCCGACGAAGAGCCGCGCGGCGCTATCCAGTATGGACCGCCGCCCGTCCCCATCCCGCCGCAGCGACGGCAGCCACAGCCCGCTGTCCTCGCCCAGGCAGCGCCGCGCCAGGCCGAGCAAGGTGGGCCGGGGACCCACCTCGATGAAGGCGTCGCAACCGCGCGCCGCCAGCGTTCGTACGCCGTCGGCGAACCGCACCGTCGAGGTGAGCTGACGGAGCCAGTAGTCGGGACCGGCCAGGTCGCCCCCGGCGGCCGCCTGTCCGGTCACGTTCAGGACGATCGGGATCCGTGCCGGCGTGTACCGCACCGCGCCCGCGGCCTCCGCGAAGTCGGCCAGGATCGGGCGCATGAGCGGTGAGTGGAACGCGTGCGAGACGGTCAGGCGCCGGCTGCCGATCCCCTGTGCCGCCAGCGCCCGCACCGCGTCGTCCAGCGCGGTTTCCAGGCCGGAGATCACGGTGGTGGCTGGTCCGTTCACCGCGGCGACAGACAGCTCGCCGGGGTGGCGCAGGACCTCCTCAGCCACCTCCTCCGCCGCGGCGAACACCACGGCCATCGCCCCGCCGGCGGCCAGGTGTCCCATCAGGCGGGCGCGCCGGCAGACCAGAGCCAGCCCGTCCTCCACAGTGAACACACCGGCGACGCAGGCCGCCACGTACTCGCCGAGGCTGTGTCCCAGTAGCAGATCGGGCTCGACGCCCCACGACTGCCACAGTTGCGCCAGGGCATACTCGATCGCGAACAGGGCGGGCTGCGCGTAAGCGGTGTGGTCGATGGGCGCCGCGGAGTCACCAGCACGAGCCGCCGCTGGAAACAGGACCGCCGTCAGCGGCTCGCTCTGGTACGCCCGGACGACCTCGGCGCAGCGGTCTACCGCGGCGCGGAAGACCGGCTCGGAACGGTAGAGGTCGGCGCCCATGCCGGGGTACTGCGAGCCCTGCCCGGTGAACAGGAAGGCGGTAGTGGGCCGCCGGCGCGGCGCGGCCCGGCCCTGCCGTACCAGGGCGGTCGCCGTGCCGTCGGCGAGCGCGGTCAGATTCTCGGCCAACTCGGCGCGGGTCGCGGCCACCGTCGCCGCGCGGTGGGCGAAGCGGACCCGCCCGCGGTTGGCGGAATGGCACACGTCGGCGACCGTGATGTCCGCTCGGGCGGCCACCGCGGCGGCCAGCCGGCCGGCCAGCTCGCGGAGCGCCAGCTCACTCCGGGCCGACAGGGTCAGGAGGTGCACTTCGCCTGAGTCCCCGCCGGTCGGCGACGGGCGGGCCGGCGCCTCCTCGACCACGACATGCGCGTTCGTGCCGCCGAAGCCGAAGCTGCTCACCCCGGCAACGCGCGGCCGGCCGGTACGCGGCCACGGCTGCGCGGCGGTCGGGACGGCCAGCCGGGTCCCCGCCAGCTCGATCAGCGGGTTGATCCGGCGCAGGTGCAGGTGTGCCGGGATCGTCTCGTGGACGAGGCTGAGCAGCACCTTGATGAACCCGGCGATGCCCGCGGCGGCCTCGAGATGGCCGACGTTGGTCTTCACCGAGGAAACCCAGCACGGTTCGGGGCCGGACCGCGGCGTCCCGAGCACCGCCGCCAGTGCAGCGACCTCGATCGGGTCGCCCAGAACGGTACCGGTGCCGTGCGCCTCGACCAGGCTGATCTGGTCTGCCGGCACCCCGGCCCGGGCAAGCGCCGCCCGGACGACGGCCTGCTGGGCGGCACCGTTGGGCGCGGTCAGCCCGGCCGTCCTGCCGTCCTGGTTGACGGCTGTGCCGCGGACCACGCCGTAGATGAAATCCCCGTCGCGCTGCGCGGCGGACAGCCGTTTGAGTACGACCACGCCGGCGCCTTCGCCCCGGACATAGCCGTCCCCGCTCTCGTCGAACGTCTTGCACCGCCCGTCGGCGGCCATCATGTTGGCGTGCGAGAAGGCAACGGTCACGGCCGGATCGAGGATCACGTTGACGCCTCCGGCGAGTGCCACCTGCGACTCGCCGTCGCGCAGGCTGCGACAGGCGAGGTCGAGCGCGACCAGCGAGGAGGAGCATGCCGTGTCCAGGGCCACGCTGGGCCCGCGTAGGTCGAGTGCGTACGACAGCCGGTTGGCGGCGATACTGTGCGCGTTTCCGGTACTGGTGTAGACGTCGACCGCGTGGCTGGACAGCCGCCCGGCGAGCTGCGCGTAGTCCATGCTGGAGATGCCGACGAACACGCCGGTCTGTGTACCGGCCAGCCGGTCGGGCGCCTGGCCGGCGTCCTCCAACGCCTCCCAGCTCACCTCGAGCAGCAGGCGTTGCTGCGGATCGAGGCTGGCCGCTTCGCGGGGCGAGATGCCGAAGAACTGGGCGTCGAAGAGGTCCACCTGGTCAAGGAAGCCGCCCCACCGCGTGCTCATCCGGCCCGGCGCGGTCGGGTCGGGCCCGTCGTGGTCGGCGACGTTCCAGCGGTCGGGCGGCACCTCCCGGATGGCGTCCACCCCGTCGCGCAGCAGACGCCAGAACGCGTCGGGACTGTCCGCGCCGGGAAACCGGCAGCCGATGCCGATGACGGCGATCGGCTCGCGGACCGGCCGGTCGGCGGGGCCGGGTACGGGATCCGGCACCGCCACGCCGGCGAGGTGGCGGGCCAGGTCCTCGATGGTCGGGTAGTCGAAGGCCAGCGTGGGTGGCACCGGGCGGCCAAGCCACTCGGCCAGGTCGCCGGTGAGGGTGACCGCGTCCCGCGAGCCGAGCCCGAAGCCGGTGAACGGTTCGTGTATGTCGATCTCGTCGACGTGCGCACCGGCCAGATCGGCGATCTGGCCGGCGAGCCAGGTGGTGATGGCGGCCGCGTCCGGCGCTGCCGGCCCGGTCGACCCGTCATCGCCCGGGCGCACGCTCGGAGCTCCACAGCGTCTTCAGCGTTCCGGCCAGGTAGTCCCGGCGGCACGCGGCCCGCCGGATCTTGCCGCTGGTCGTCCGGGGCAGGCTGCCACCGCGTACCAGGACGACCGCGTGCACCGGGATACCGGGGCCACCGGCGACCACGCCCCGGATGGTCCTGATGACCCCGTCGAGGTCCGGAGACGCGGCGCCCAACTGCATCTGTACCTCGGCCACCACGATCAGGCGTTCCGTATCAGCCTGCTCGACCGAGAACGCGCAACACCCGTGCGGGCGCAGCCGCTCGTGACTGGCCTCCACCACCTGCTCGATGTCCTCCGGATAGTGGTTGCGCCCGTCGATGATGATCAGATCCTTGAGCCGGCCCACGAAGTACAGCTCGCCGTCGCTCAGATAGCCGAGGTCTCCGGTACGCAGCCAGGGATCCTCGCCGCCGGCCAGCCGCGCCCGGAACACCCGGCCGGACTCCTCCGGACGGCCCCAGTAGCCCTGCGCGACGCTGTCGCCGGTGATCCAGATCTCCCCCACCCGTCGCTCCGGGCACACCAAGCCGGTATCCGCATCCACGATAGCCACGCGCGTGCCCAGCCACGGGTGCCCACAGCTGACCAACGTGCGCGTGTCACGCGACGCGGGCTCGGCCGCGAGCGCCCAGCCGTCCTCCAGTGTGGAGCTGCGCACGCTCTCCGATCTCGGACGCTCGGCCTTGTGCCCGCCGGTCACCAGCAGGGTCCCCTCGGCGAGCCCGTAGCAGGGGTAGAAGGCCTCCGGCCGGAATCCGCAGGGGGCGAACGTGGCCGCGAACGCGGCCAGGGTCGTGCTGCGGACCGGCTCGGCACCGGTGAAGGCCAGATCCCAACTGCTCAGGTCGAGCGTGGCCAGATGCTGCGGCGTCACCTTTCGGATGCACAGCTCGTACGCGAAGTTCGGCGCACCGCCGGTCGTGGCCCGCCACTGGGACATCGCGTCCAACCAGCGCAGCGGACGCTGCAGGAACGTGAGCGGCGACATGAGAAGGATGCGGACGCCGGCGAACACCGGCTGCATGACCCCGCCGACCAGACCCATGTCGTGCTGCGCCGGCAGCCAGCACATGCCCACGCTGTCCTCGGTGTGACCGAAGCACCGCTCGATGACGGCCGAGTTGTGGACGATGTTGCCGTGACTCACGGCCACGCCCCGGGGCGCTGTCGTCGAACCGGACGTGTATTGCAGGAAGGCCAGCGAGTCAGGGCCGAGACGTGGATCCGACCACTCACCGGCCAGCTCGTCATCGATGTCCTCTGTGGACATCCAGTCGAGGTCCGGTAACCCTGCCACGGCGTCCGCGGACGGGTCGTGCGCCGCGGCGATCGACGACGTGCACAGCACGATGGCCGGCCGGGCGTCCAGGGCGAGCGCGGTGAGCCGGTCCATCGTCTGCCGGCGTGGGGGATGCGCCGGTACGGCGACCGTGCCGGCGTACAGGCAACCGTAAAACGCCGCCACGAAGTCCAGACCCGGCGGGTAGACCAGCAGCGCACGCTCACCGGCCAGGCCGCGCTGCTGCAGCAGCGCGGCGATGGCACGGGCCCGGCGGTCCAGCTCGGCGTACGTGTGCTCCACCGGGGGGGCGCCGTCGTCGCGGTCGAAGGCGAACGCCAGCCGGTGTGGCTGCCGGGCGGCGCGTTCCCGGAGGACGTCAACAAGAGTCGTACAACGTTCTTTCTGAAGGACCGTCGCCATGCGCATCGCCGCCCTTCGTGCAGGGTCAGCTGAGCGGCCGATCCAACAATTGGCGCCACCAAAGGAATCGCATGATTCGGTCGGCGGCCCGGGGTGCCGCACAGGTTATGAATCTACCGGCAAGTCGACCGCATGGTCAAGCATGGTCAACGGAAACGGGGGATCACACGCGCCGACGGATCAGCAGAGTCGCCGCGGCGGCCAATGCCGATCCGCCGACGATATCAAGCACGAAATGGTTGCCGGTCGCCACCACGGCGGCCGCCACGAGACCGGGATAGATCACTGCGGCCGGTCTGCCGACCGGCCCGCCGCCGAGATCCCACATCGCCCGGCTGGTCAACAACGCGGTAGCCATGTGCAGACTCGGCATCGCCGCGTTGGGATTGTAGATGGAGCGGGTGAGGCGAGAGTCAAGGTTCAATGGTGTGAACCGGCTGACCGTGTCGACTATCCCGATCCCCAGCGACCGCGGTGGAACAACCGGTTGGACCGCATGCCACAGCGTCGCACCGAACAGCGCGACCAGGATGCGGTCGCGTGCGGCGGCGTAGACCCCTGGCTCGCGGCGGTGCACCGCCCACAGCGCGGCCGGAGTGATCACGAACTGGTTCGCCACGTAGATGACGTTGCAGAGGGCCAAGGCGGCCGGTCGGGCGAGAAACGCACGCTGCACCCGCTGTTCGACGTCGATCACCAGCCACCGCTCGGCCCGGAGGACCGCGAACGCGTTACGCCGGCCCGGCCCGGTCGCCCGACCGCGGAGCAGGCTCACCAACTGGGAGAGGCCGTAGACGCCCACGGCCAGCGCGACCGCCCGCCGCTTTCGCCGGTCGATCCCGCGTGCCGGACGTCGATCCCGTCGCACAGCCATTAATACGAGCATTGACGCCCCTTCTCCCCGTGTCAATCATGCCTTGTGGATCAGAACGGAAGATCGATTAACGCCACTTGACATCAATAACGCCGCCACGCATGCTGTGAGGAACGCGATCCGAGGGGGCCCGGGTGACGGCCGGCACGTTCGTGGACATTCTTCGCGCCCGTGCCGACAGCCAGCGGGACCACATCGCCTTTTCGTTTCTCCCGGACGGCGGAACCGATCGGCTGACGGTGACCTACGGTGACCTCGACCGGCAGGCGAGAACCATTGCCGGTAGGTTGCAGGTCACGGCGTCGCCCGGGGATCGCGCCCTGCTTGTATTGCCACCCGGAATCGAGTACATCGCCGCGTTCATGGGTTGCATGTATGCGGGAGTCGTGGCCGTTCCGGTTTTTCCGCCAGCCTCGTCGGGTTCACTCAATCAATTGACAGCGGTCATTCACGATTGCGAACCACGGCTGGCGCTGACCAGCGGAGTCCTCGCCACACGGATCCCGGCGGACCGCGGCGGGACCCGAACTGCGGTGGTGGTGGCCGACGCCGGCGAGCCCGGCGGTGGGGAGGGTTGGACCCCTCGACCGGTGCGACCGGAACAGCTCGCGTACCTGCAGTACACCTCGGGGTCCACCGGCACACCGCGCGGCGTTGCGGTGACCCATGCGAATCTCGTACACAATTCGGCCGCTATCACGGCGCGCTGCCGCCTCGGCACCGATACGCCGGGGGTGTCGTGGCTCCCGCCCTATCACGACATGGGCCTGGTCGGCAGCGTGCTCCAGCCGATCTACTCCGGCTTCCACATGGCACTGATGCCGCCGATGGCCTTTCTCCGGCGACCGGTGCGCTGGCTACAGGCGATCTCGCGCCATCGGGCCGTCCTGACCGTCGCCCCGAACTTCGCCTACGAGCTCTGTGTCCGCGACGCCCCGACAGCGGACGACCCGCAGCTTGACCTGTCGTCATGGCAGATCGCCTACGTCGGCGCCGAGCCGGTCCGCGCGGACACGCTCGACCGCTTCACCACGGCGTTCGCCAGGTACGGTTTCCGCCGCCGGACGTTCGTGCCGTGCTACGGCCTGGCCGAGGCGACGCTGATGGTGTCCGCGGTGCCCCGCGACAGCGACCCGACCGTCCTATCGGTCGATCGTTGGCAACTCGGGGGTGGCGCGGCGGCCGAGAAGCCAGGCGGCGATCCGTCCGCGGTGCGCCTCGTCGGCTGCGGACCCGCCGTCCACGGCCAACCGGTGGTGATCGTCGACCCCTACACCGGCCGCCGGTGCCCGCCGGCCGAGGTCGGTGAGATATGGGTAGGCGGCCCGAGCGTCGCGCAGGGTTACTGGAACAAGCCGGCCGACACCGCCGAGGTATTCCAGGCGCACCTGCGAGACACCGGGGAGGGCCCGTTCCTGCGTACCGGCGACCTCGGTGTCGTGCTCGACGGCGAGCTCTACGTCACGGGCCGAATAAAAGATCTCATCATCATCAACGGTCGCAACCATCACCCGAGCGACATCGAACTGACCGTGGCGAACGCGGACCCGCGGCAACGGCACGGCTTCTGCGTCGCGTTCCCGGTGGACGTCGACGGCGAGGAGCGGCTCGTCGTGGTCCTGGAAGTCAGGCCGACCGTACCGGCGAATGGGTACGCCACGCTCGTCGACGACATCCGGCGGGCGGTCAGCGCCGAACACGGCCTGGCGGTTCACGAGGTCGTCCTCGTGGACCGGGGCAGCGTACCGAAGACCCTGACCGGCAAGGTACGGCGCACCGAATGCCGGGCCGCCTACCTCAACCACACCCTGCGGGTACGCCACCGCGACGAGCTGACCGGAGCCGGATCAACCGTCCGGGCGCGGCTACTGGCCGCCGCACCGGAGAAACGCCGGACCCTGCTCACCGGGCATTGCGCCGCCACCATAGCCCGCGTGGTGGGGATGGATGCATCCAGCCTCGATGCCGGCCGCCCGCTGCACAGCCTGGGTATCGACTCGATGATGGCCGTAGCGCTGCGGAACCAGCTCGCCGCCGACCTCGGGGTCACCCTCCCGATCATGGCATTCCTCGCGGAGTCCACATTGGACGAGCTGGTGAGGACCGCCCTAGGTCTGATGGCCGACCCGGCCGCCCCGCAAACGCCCAAGTCCGAGAGTGCGCCCGAGTCCCAGGGCGGGCCTGCGCGTCTCGACGAGCTGGACGACGGTGACATCGATGCCTTGCTGCACCGGGTACTCGACGGGCGGGTGGCGGACGACTAGTGTCAACGTTCGATCTCTCGCGGCTCACTCCGGACCGCAAGCGCGCCCTGCTGGCCCGTCTGCTCGAGGAGCAGGCAGGCGGGGAGGTGACGGTGTCGCCGCTGTCCTACGGTCAACGGGCGCTCTGGCTCGTCCACCAACTCGAACCGCAGAGTGCTGCGTACAACGTCGCCATCGCCGCGCGCATCCCGGTGGGTCTGGACACGGCCGCGCTGCGGCGCAGCCTGCAGACCCTTGTGGACAGACATGCCGCCCTACGGACCACGGTCATGGCATGGGACGGCCGGCCACTACAGCGAATCCGGCGGCACGCCCCGGTGAGCCTGCGCGAGGTGGACGCGACGACCTGGGACGACGAGCGCCTGCACGCGACCCTGCGGTCCGAGGCACACCGCCCCTTCGACCTCGCGCAGGGCCCCCTGCTGCGCACTCTGCTGCTCCGGCGGCCGGGTGACGAACACGTCTTCCTGCTGGCCGTGCACCACATCGTGTTCGACGTGGTATCCCTCGTTGTGATCCTGGACGAGCTGGACGCCGCCTACTCCGCGGTCAGCGCCGGCCGGGAGCCGACCCTGCGTCCCCGCGGTGCGGAGTACGCCGACTACGTCCGATGGCAGGCGCGACATCTGGCCGGGCCCGAGGGCGAACGCCAGTGGCAATACTGGCGCGGCAAGCTGGCACCGCCACTGTCCCTTCTGGACCTGCCGCTCGACCGGCCCCGGCCGCCCGTGGCGACCGTGTCCGGTGCGGACCTCGCCTTCGGCGTGGCGGAGGATCTCACCGCGGCCATCAAGTCCCTCGCCCGCGAGCAGGGTACGACGCTCTACACCGTCCTGCTGGCGGCCTTCGGCGTCCTGCTGCACCGCTACTGTGGACAGTCCGACATCGTCGTGGGCTCCCCGTTCGTCGGCCGCAGCATGGCCGAGTTCACCGGTACGATCGGGTATTTCATCAACCCTGTGGTGCTCCGTAACGACTGCTCGGCCGATCCGCCCTTCACCGAGTTCCTGGCTCAGGTCCGACGGACCGTGCTGGAGGCGCTGGAGCATCAGGACTACCCGTTCTCGCTGCTCGTCGAACGGCTGCATCCCGAACGGGATCCGAGCCGGTCACCGCTGTTCCAGGTCATGTTCAACATGCCGAAGGCCAACCGGCTCGAGGAGCAGAGCCTGGCGCAGTTCATGCTCGGCACCGCGGACGCACAGATGGACCTCGGCGGATTGCAGATCGAGCTGTTTCCGGTCGAGCAGCGGGTGGCGATGTTCGACCTTCTGCTCGGCATGGTCGATGCCGGCCGGTCGATCTCCGCCTCGATGCAGTACAACACCGACCTGTTCGACAGGTCCACCATCGAGCGGATGGTGGACCACTTCCACGCTCTGCTGGCGGCCCTCTCCGCGGACCCGAAGCGGCGCCTGTCCGAGCTGGAGCTGCACACCGGGCAGGAACGGACCCGGCTCGTCGCGTCAGGTGTCCCGGCCGACCGCAACCCGGAATCGGGCTGGGTGGGCGTCGTCGAGTTGTTCGAGGCGCAGGTCCGGCGCCAGCCAGCGGCGACGGCGGTCTCCGCCGACGCCGCCCGGCTTACGTACGCCGAACTGGACGTGCGGGCAACCGCGGTCGCCACCGTGGTCGCCGACCACGGTCTCGGGCCGGACGACATCGTCGCCGTTTTGGCCGATCGGGGCATCGACCTGCTGGCCGCGTTGATCGGGATACTGAAGGCGGGCCCGGCATACCTTCCGGTCGACCCGCGTGACCCGCCGGCGCGGATCGCGCGGATCCTGCGGGAGAGCCGGCCATCGCTGGTCCTGGCCGGTGACGAGCTGGCTGCGCGGTCCGCGGAGCCCGGAACGGCGGGCGTATTCGCGCCGGCCCGGCCCGGCGATCTCGCCTACGTGATCTACACGTCCGGGTCGACCGGGGTACCCAAGGGCGCCATGATCGAACATCGGGGTCTGGTCAACCACCTGCACGCCAAGATCGAAGACCTGGCCCTGACGACGCGCGACGTTGTCGCGCAGACTGCGTCGCAGTGCTTCGACATCTCGGTCTGGCAGTTCCTTGCGCCGCTGGCCGCCGGTGGCCGGGTGCACATCGTGCCCGACGAGATAGCCCACGACCCGGCCCGCCTTCTCGCCGAGGCTACCGAGTCGGGCACGACGGTCCTGGAGACCGTCCCGTCGATGCTCGCCGCGATGCTCGCCGAGCTGTCACGCCGTTCGTCCGCCGCGCCGGTCCTGCCGAGCCTGCGGTGGATGGTGTCGACCGGAGAGGAGCTGTGGCCGAACCTCTGCCGTGACTGGCTCGATCGCTTCCCGACTGTCCCGATCGTCAACGCGTACGGGCCGACCGAGTGCTCAGACGACGTGACGCATCACGTCGTCCGCGAGCGCCCCGGGCCGGGGGCCGCGCGGGTTCCGGTCGGACGTCCGATTCTTGGCACCCGTATCCACGTCCTGGATCCGGCTATGCGTCCCGTTCCCGAGCCGGCGGTCGGGGAGCTTTACGTAAGTGGTCCTGGAGTGGGCCGCGGCTACCTGCGCGATCCGCGGCGCACCGCAGAGGCCTTCCTGCCCGACCCGTTCGGTGCCCCTGGCGACCGGCTCTACCGCACCGGTGACCTGGCCCGCTACCGCGTCGACGGCGAGATCGAGCTGCTCGGACGCATCGACCGGCAGGTGAAGGTACGCGGTAACCGCATCGAGCTCGGCGAGATCGAGGCGACGTTGGCCGGGCATCCGGCTGTCCAGGAGGCGGTCGTGGTGGTGCACGGCACGACGCCCGATGCGCACCAGCTGATCGGCTACGTGGTACCCGCCACGACCGCCGACCCCGACCCACCGCAGCTCGACGTCACCGAGTTGCTGCGCTGGACGCGCACCCGGCTGCCGGCCGTCATGGTGCCCCCCACGGTCGTCACCGTCCCGCGGATCCCGCGTACGCCGAACGGCAAGGTCGATCGGCGGGCACTGCCCGCGCCCCAGCCACGGACCACGCCGGACGGCGACACCTCGGGCGAGGCGCTGTCTGCCACCGAGGTACTGGTGGCCGCGCTGTGGTGCGAGGTCCTCGATCGCGACCGGGTCGGCCGACGGGACAACTTCTTCGACCTGGGCGGGCACTCCCTGCAAGCGACGCAGATCCTGTCGAGGCTGCGCGAGGCGCGGCAGACCGACCTGCCGTTGCGTGCCTTCATACAGGACCCCACCGTGGCCGGCATCGCCGGCGCCCTTGACGAGTACTCCCGGCGCCCGGCCACGGACACCCACCTGGACGGCGTACCCGTCGCCCGGCTGGCTCCGGACGGGCGGCTCGACGACGACATCGTGCCGGTCGGCGACCGTGCACCGCGCACACCCGGCGTGGTGCTGGTCACCGGCGCGACCGGTTTCCTCGGCGCACACCTGGTCGACGCGCTGCGCACCGCTACGCCGGCCGACGTGGTCTGCGTCGTCCGCGCCACCGATGACGACGCCGCCCACGACCGGCTACGCGACGCGCTGCGGGCCCACCGGCTGACGCTGGAGGGACTCGGCGACCGGATCAGGGCGGTCGCCGGTGACCTGGCCCAGCCACGACTCGGTCTGGGTACCGGGGCATACGACACTCTCGCCGCCGGAGTCGACGCCATCGTCCACGCGGGGGCGGAGGTCAACTTCATCCGGCCGTACGCAACGCTGAAGGCCGCCAACGTATCGGGCACCCGGGAGATCCTCCGACTCGCGTGCCTCGTACGGACCGTGCCGGTGCACCTCGTCTCGACCGTCGCCGTACTCGGTAGCGGCAACGGTCGCGGCCGCGTGTACGAGGACGATCCGCTCGACGGTGTCGGTCAGCTCCACGATGGATACACACAGTCCAAGTGGGTCGCCGAGGCACTCGCCGCCGCGGCCAGCGCCCGCGGCGTACCGGTCAGCGTCTACCGACCAGGTCACATCACCGGTCAAAGCCTGACCGGCGTCGGACCGCAGGTCGACCTGACCCTGACGCTGTTGGACCTGTCCATCAACCTAGGTCTCGCACCGGACCTCGACATTCCTGTGGACATGACGCCCGTGGACTACGTGAGCCAGGCGATCGTGCGGCTCGCGCAAAAGGAGTGGTCGGGTCCGCCGGCCCACCTGGCCAACCCCGTACCGGCCCGGCTGCCCGAGGTGATCGGCTGGATCCGGTCATTCGGTTACCAGGTCGAGACGGTGTCCACCGCGCGCTGGCTGCGCGAGGTCGCCTCGGCGCTCGGCCACGGCGACGCAACCGCCGCGCTGCTGGCCCAGCACTTGCACCCAGACATGGTGCCCGAGATCGACAGCGAGCAGACGCAGGCGCGGCTGCGGGCAAGCGGAATCGCCTGCCCGCCCGTTGACGAACGGCTCGTGCACACCTACCTGGACCACTGGCGAGCCGGGAACCTGCTACCACCGCTCGGCAACCGCTGACCGTATCCACAGGCTGGGCGGCCCGCGGGAAAGGCTGCTCACCAGCCGAGCAGATCTCCGCTCCGCCGAGACCGCGGCCGCCGTCGTCGAGCGTGCGGAGTGCAACCTGAGCGCCAGGGCGTTGACCTGGCAGAACGTGACGGCGTTATGGTCTCGCTACGGTGCCCGAAGGCGGCTCCCTGACGCTGCGGTCGGCGGCGTGCGGGTGCGACGAGATCCGGCGCGCGATGCCTCGGCGTGTCGTTGATCGGACCCGGTGCACAGGAGTGAACCTCGGGCTTCGCCGATGCCGGCGGTGACCGGGCCGGCGAGGATTAGCAGGTGGTGGTTGGACGCTGGGCTTGCTGTCCTGCAACGGTTGCTCGGCCAGCTCAGCCGCGGCCAGACACCGGACGCGAAGGATGTGGAGATCGCCGTGCTGCGCCACCAGCTCGCGGTACTGCGCCGTCAGGTCGCCAGGCCGCGTTTCACCTCGGCCGAGCGGATGATGCTAGCGGCATTGGCGAAGCTGCTCCCCCGCGACCGGCGGCCGATCTTCCTGGTCACCCCGTCCACCCTGCTGCACTGGCACCGCGAACTGATCCGCCGCCACTGGACCTACCCAGGCCGACAGCCCATGCGCCGCCACCGGCTCGGCCCGGCACCCCGACGCGGCCGACCGACCTGGACCCAGTTCCTGCGCGCCCAGGCCGCCGGCACGCTTGCGTGCGACTTCTTCACCTCGAGACGATCGGACTGACCCGACTGCACGTGCCGTTCATCGTGGAGCTCGACCGGCGTCGGGTACAGCTGGCCGGCGTCACCGCCCACCTCACCGGGCAGACGTCGGCTTCGCCAGCGCGCTGCGGTACGACGCATCGTACGGCGTACCCCAGCTCGGGTGCGGGCTGCGCGAGCAGTCCGACCCGGACCACGCCGCCGGCCTGTTCCACCGCGCCGGCCCAGAGTTCGGGACCGCCTAAGCCTCGATCCGTGGACTGGTCGTTGAGTCGGCCAGCGAGTTCAGCTAAAAGATCTTGGCCTGGCGGTGTGTGGCTGGTCGGCTGGCCCGGTGTCCAGCCTGCTCGGTTCGGTTCGTC
>Ga0209481_10000022_pt1 | contig 87882 bp, 80 predicted proteins | sample SoiMetdeltSBSDD3_FD_187598 | JGI IMG/M metagenome (GOLD analysis project Ga0209481, IMG submission 187598) | Bulk soil microbial communities from a Populus tree surrounding site in Tennessee, USA - Soil MetaG P. deltoides SBSDD3 (SPAdes) (version 2) | ecosystem: Environmental > Terrestrial >...
ATCGATCGCGCGCGGATCTCGCGGTGGCGGGCGGACCGTGTTGAAGACCAACGTAGCTTTCCCCACACCCGGCTCACCGCGCACCGTTGCCGGGAAGACGTTGCCTCGACACCTACGGTTTTGTCGGCGGTTTCTGGGCGGTAGCCTATGGATCATGTCCCTGGCGATGACGCCCGCCGAACGCGAGGCCTTCCTCGCCGAAGTGCACGTCGCGGTCGTGACCGTGGCCGGCGACGACGGCCGAGGTCCGCTGGCCATCCCGCTCTGGTACGACTACCAGCCCGGCGGCGAGATCATCCTGGTGACCGACGGCAACAGCCGCAAAACCCGGCTGATCCGCAAGGCCGGCCGGGTCACCGTCTGCGCGCAGACCCAGGAGATGCCCTATCGGTACGCCTCCGTCGAGGGCCCGGTCACCGCGATCGAGGACACCGTCACCGTCGAGCAGCGCTGGGAGCTCGCCCGCCGCTACCTGGGCCACGAGGGCGCCGACGGCTACATCGGGGCGACCCGGGACGTCACCGACCGCATGTGCGCGATCCACATCCGCCCCGAGCACTGGCTGACCCGCGACTACACGAAGGCCGGTGGATAGGGTCGGCGACCCGGCCCGCCGAGGATCACCGGAAATCCTCCGCATGGCCGGCCGCCGAACTTGTGGCATCCGACCAGGGCCGGACTCTGCCGGGCGGGGCTGATGTGCCGCGCCAGATCCGCGGGCAAGCGGGCTTGACGATTCGGCAACTCTCGATGAAGCTCTTCTGAGAGAGCGCTCTCACACGTCTCGCGTAACACCGCGGTCCGCGGCCCTGCCGGCGCTGGTGGGGCCCGGTGACCGCGGTGCCCGTCGCTGTGAGGAGCTGCCATGCCACCCCCTATCCGTCCCCGCAGATCGGCCGCCGTGGCGGGGATCTCGACCGCCGTCGCGGTCCTACTCCTCGCCGGATTCACCGCCGTCACCGCCGGTCGGGCCCAGGCCGCCGGTCCGCTGTTGTCCCAGGGAAGGCCGGTCACCGCCTCGTCGGTGGAGAATGCTGGCACGCCCGCCGCCAACGCGGTCGACGGCAACACGGGTACCCGCTGGTCGAGCGCGTTCAGTGATCCACAGTGGATCCAGGTCGACCTCGGCGCGACGGCCGCCGTCGACCAGGTCGTGCTGGTCTGGGAGGCGGCGTACGCGCGGTCGTTCCAGATCCAGGTGTCCGCCAACGCGTCCACCTGGACCACGGTCTTCAGTACCACCACCGGGACCGGCGGCACGCAGACCCTCGGCATCACCGGCACCGGGCGGTACGTGCGGATGAACGGGACCGCCCGGGCCACCCCGTACGGCTACTCGCTCTGGGAGTTCCAGGTCTTCGGCACGATCGGTACCACGCCCGGGTGCGGGACCGCCAACGTGGCCCTGGGCCGGCCGGCCACGGCCTCGTCGGTGGAGAACGCCGGTACGGCGGCCGCCAACGCGGTCGACGGCAACACGGGTACCCGCTGGTCGAGCGCGTTCAGTGATCCACAGTGGATCCAGGTCGACCTCGGCGCGAGCGTCACGATCTGCCAGGTGGTGCTGACCTGGGAGGCGGCGTACGCGCGGTCGTTCCAGATCCAGGTGTCCGCCAACGCGTCCACCTGGACCACGGTCTTCAGCACTACCACCGGGACCGGCGGCACGCAGACCCTCAGCGTCACCGGCACCGGGCGGTACGTGCGGATGAACGGGACCGCCCGCGCCACCCCGTACGGGTACTCGCTGTGGGAGTTCGCCGTGCGGATCAGCGGCGGCACGACGCCACCGCCGACCACGCCACCGCCGACCACGCCACCGCCGAGCTCGTTCTGGGGCGACACCACGACGATCCCGCCGGCGCAGAACGTCCTCATGGTCAAGATCCTCAACCGGACCAACGGACGGTACCCCGACAGCCAGGTCTTCTGGAGCTTCAACGGGCAGACCCGCTCGATCGCCGAGCAGCAGTACCTCGACATGCCGGTGAACTCGGCCGGCCGGATGTACTTCTACCTCGGCGCGCCCAACAGCCAGTACGTCGACTTCATCGAGTTCACCGTCGGCCCAGCCGTGTTCAACGGCAACACGACCCGGGTCGACGCGTTCGGGCTCAAGCTGGCGATGCGGCTGCACGCGCGGGACGGGTACGACGTCTCCGTCGGCGAGGATCTGACGACCTTCACCGAGGACCGGTCGGTCACCTTCCAGAAGTTCATCAACGAGATGCCGACCGAGTTCAAGCACCTCGGGCAGATCCAGGCGCCGTTCCGGATCCCGGCGCCGGGCAGCTCGCCGTCGTTCCGGGCCGGCGGGCAGTATGCGAACTACTTCACCAGCTACGCCTCGTCGGTCGGGGTGTCGGCCGCGACCTCGGACATCTTCGGCTGCGCCGCCTCGCTCGCCGGCAACCCGAACATGTGCGCCGCGCTCAACCGGCACACCGCCCATCTGCCGCAGGCGCAGTGGGGCGACCCGACCCGGTACTACCAGGCGCCGCCGGCGAACTACTACGCCCGGTTCTGGCACGACCACGCGATCGACCGGTTGGCGTACGGATTCCCGTACGACGACGTCGCCAACCAGTCCTCGTTCATCTCGCACGGCAACCCGCAATGGCTGCTGGTGGCCGTCGGTTGGTGACGCGGCCCTGCCCGCACCGACCACAATAGACAGTGACGGGGGTGACAGGCGCGCGGAATCCGTCGGAACTTGCTGTTGGAGCTGACCGTGAGCGGCGCCGCCCGGCCCCGGGCGGCGCCATCACCTAAGCTGAGCCGCATGCAGCCGCACGCGGTCAACGTGGGCATCCTGCTCCCTCAGCGACCGGATGACCTCGGAGCGTGGTTGTCTCGCGCTGCGGCCTTCGACGCGGCCGGCGCCTACCTGCTCGTCGCCGACCTCGCCACCGCCACCGACGCCGCCACCGACACCGCCGACGCCGACGCGAAGAGCGCCGGATCCACCGCCCAGCCGGATCTGGACCCGGTTGCCGTGCTCGCGGCACTCGCCGTCACCACGTCCCGCGCCCTGCTGGTCACCAGCACGCCGCTCGGCCCCGCCCGGTCCACGATCGAGCGGCTGAGCCGTGGGCGGCTACGGACCGTGACCGACCTGCCCGGCAACGGGGTACGCCTGGAGGGCGAGCTCTGGGCCACCACCCCGGTCCCGGAGAACCGCGCCGCCTGGCGGGCCGCCGTCGACGACGCCGCCGAGCGGGGTCTCCGCGGGCTGCTCGTACCGGCCCATCCGCGCCTCATCGACCTGCTGCGCAACCCGGGCGAGCCGGGCGAGCGCCGCGATCTCGAACTAGCCCAGGGCTGACGAACTCTGTCGACTCCTCTCAATAGGAACTATGATCCATGCATCGAGGAAGGGAGACCGACCGTGACCGACGTGGAAGTCACCCGCCGGCAGTTCCTCCAACTCGGTGCCGGCGCTGGCGCCGGTGCACTGGCCATCTCGCCGCTCGGCTTTGACCTCGTCCCGGCCCGCACGGTCAAGCAGGACCTGCGCATCGATGGTGCGACGGTCTCCAAGACGGTCTGCCCTTACTGCGCCGTCGGGTGCGCGCTGCTCGCGTACACGAGGAAGGCGAACGGCGGGACCGAGCTGCTGCAGATCGAGGGTGACCCGGACAGCCCGGTGAACGAGGGCCGGCTGTGCCCGAAGGGTGCCTCCGCGCTCCAGCTCGCGGTGTCCCGTCGGCGCGTGCCGCACCCGATGTACCGGGAACCCGGTGCCGCCGAGTGGAAGCAGGTTTCCTGGGACTTCGCGCTGGACAAGCTCGCGCAGAACATCAAGGCCTCCCGGGACCGCACGTTCGTCACCTCCGACGCGAACGGCAACGTGGTGAACCGGTGCGAAGGCATCGCGTTCGCCGGCGGCGCGGCGTTCAGCTCCGAGGAGGGCTACCTCGCCACGAAGCTCATGCGCGGCCTGGGGATTGTCCATATCGAACAACAGGCCCGTGTTTGACACGGTCCCACGGTGGTCAGTCTGGCCGCCACGTTTGGCCGGGGGGCAATGACCAACCACTGGCGTGACATCCGGCACGCCGACGTGATCCTGATCAACGGAGCCAACCCCGCCGAGGCGCACCCGGTCGGGTTCCAGTGGATGATGCGCGCCAAGGTGGAGCGGGGCGCGAAGATGATCCACGCCGACCCGCGGTTCACCCGTACCTCCGCGGTGGCCGACCAGCACCTGCGGATCCGCACCGGCACGGACGTCGCGTACTTCGGCGGGCTCATCAACTACGTCCTGCAGAACAACCTGTACCACGCCGACTACGTGCAGATGGCCACCAACGCGGCGTTCGTCGTCAAGGAGGGCTACGCCTTCGACGCCGGCCTGTTCAACGGGTACGACGAGGCGAAGCGCAGCTACAACACGGCGGCCTGGACGTACGAGACCGGGCCGGACGGCTTCGCGCTGCTGGACATCAACCACCCGCGCTCGGTGCTGAACCTGATGCGGCAGCACTACACCCGCTACACGCCCGAGATGGTCGAGCGGATCACCGGCATTCCGAGGGACCAGTTCCTCGAGGTGGCCCGGATCGTGGGCGAGACCGGGCGGCCGGACAAGGTGATGACGATCGTCTACGCGGTCGGCCTCACCCACCACACCACCGGCGTCCAGCTGATCCGCTCGGGCGCGCTGCTGCAGCTCCTGCTGGGCAACATGGGCCGCCCCGGTGGCGGCATGAACGCCGAGCGCGGGCACGCGAACATCCAGGGCAACACCGACCACGCGATCTCGTGGGACATCCTGCCCGGGTACCTGCGGATCCCCGCACCGGGCATGCGCACGATCGACGAGTACGTGGCCCGCAGCGCGGCGAAGAAGTGGCACGCCAACTCGCTGAACTTCTTCGGTGCGAACTACCGCAGGTTCCTGGTGAGCCTGCTCAAGTCCTGGTTTGGCGATGCCGCCACGAAGGAGAACGACTTCGCCTTCAGCCACCTGCCGAAGCCGGCCCAGGACGCGTCCTGGCTGTCCATCTTCGACCAGGCGTTGCAGGGCAAGATGGAGGGTCTGCTGCTGTCCGGGATGACCGCGACCAGCATCGGACCCGACTCCAACCAGGTGCTGCAGGCGCTCTCGAAGCTCAAGTGGTTGTGCGTGATGGACGCGTACGCCACGACAAGTTCCGAGTTCTGGCACGCGCCCGGCATCGACCCGAGCACGGTGCAGACCGAGGTGCTCATGCTCCCGGCCACGCACTGGATCGAGAAGGACGGGTCGTTCACGAACAGCGGCCGCTGGGTGCAGTGGAAGGAGCAGGTGCTGCCGCCGGACGGTGAGGCCCGGCACGACCACTGGATCATGGCCGAGGTGTTCGGCCGGGTCCGGGATCTCTACCGCCAGCAGAACGGCGCGTACCCGGCGCCGGTGCTGGAACTGGTCATGCCGTACCGGGACCCGCGCAAGCCGGAGCTGGACGAGATCGCCCAGGAGATCAACGGGCGGGACCTCACGACCGGTCAGCGGCTGGCGTCGTTCGCCGCGCTCAAGGACGACGGCACCACCACCGCGGGCGACTGGATCTATACCGGCCACTACCCCGAGGGCGGCAACCTGGCCAAGCGGCGCGACGGGATCCAGGACCCGGCGAAGAACGACCCGACCGGCATGGGCTTCTACCCGAGCTGGGGGTGGAGCTGGCCGGCGAACCGGCGGGTGCTCTACAACCGCGCCTCGGCCGACCCGCTCGGTCAGCCATGGGATCCGCAGCGGCCGGGCATCCGGTGGGATCCCGCGACCGCCAAGTGGGTGGGCGACGTGCCGGACTACCCGGTCGCCGCCGACCCGCGCCGGCCCGACTCGCCGCTGCCGTTCATCATGACCGGCGAGGGAGTGGGACGGTTGTTCAGCAACGGCGTCGCGGACGGGCCGTTCCCCGAGCACTACGAACCGGTCGAGTCGCCGGTCGCCAACCCGCTGCACCCGGACCGGTCGACCACACCGGTCGCGTACCTCTACGACGAGCGGGCCGGGCGGGGCAACCGGTTCGGCACCGCGGCCGACTACCCGTACGTGGCCACGTCGTACCGGCTCACCGAGCACGAGCACTACGTCACGCAGCACGTCGACCAGCTCGTCCAGCTCCAGCCCGAGGCGTTCGTCGAGGTGCCGTTCGAGCTGGCCCGGGAGAAGGGGATCGCGAACGGCGACCGGGTCCGGGTCTCCTCGAAGCGCGGCAAGCTGGAGGTCCGCGCGGTCGTCACGAAGCGGCTCGGGCCGCTGACCATCGACGGCAAGAAGGTCTACCAGATCGGCATCCCGATCCACTGGGGATTCGTCGGCATCAACACCGGGCAGCACTGGCTCGCCAACGCGCTGACCCCGTTCGTCGGCGACGCCAGCTCGCGGACGCCCGAGTTCAAGGCGTTCCTGGTCAACATCGAGAAGATGTGACGGCGATGGAGACCGGCGCGCACCGTCGGCGGGCGGAGGACCTGCGCCAGCGGTACCCGTTCGCGGCCGAGGTGCTGACCCTGTACCTCGCCCTGCTCGACGTCTGGGACGAGGCTCCCATTGGCGTGCCCTCGGCCTGGTCGGTCGAGCGGGTGGTGCCGCTCGTGGTGAAGGCCACCGACGCGGCCGGCCCGGAGCCGCTGGCGGTGGCCGTCCGCGAGCTGGTCGAGGCCGGGCGGGCCGAGGAGATCCTGTCGACCTGGCTCGCCGGGGAGGACCAGCCGCTGGCCGAGCGGTACCTGGCCCGGGCCGCGCTGTGGCCCGTGCGAGCAGAGCAGGCCCGGGCAGCAGAGCAGGCCCGGGCAGCAGGGCGGGCGTCGGCCCGCTCCGGAACGGCCGCGCAGTGCCCTGCCTGCGGCGGGCCACCGCAGGTCAGCGTGCGCAGCGCCGGCGGTGACCCGCTGGTCAGCGGGGGCCGCGAGCTGGTCTGCGCCCGGTGTGGCTCGAGCTGGATGTACTCGGCCAGCTCCTGCCCGTCCTGCGGCGAGACCGCCGGATCCAAGCGCACCGTGTACGCCGAGTCGCACGAGGGGCCGGTCGTCGAGGCGGCGGCCGGCGCGAGCACCTTCCCGCACCTGCGGGTCGACGCCTGTACCAGCTGCCACCGGTACCTCATCGACGTCGACCTCGGACGCGACGCCCGGGCCGTGCCCGACGTGGACGAGCTGGCCGCGCTGCCGCTCGACCTCTACGCCGCCGAGCACGGCTTTACCAAGATCACACCGAACCTGATGGGGTTGTGACATGGTGGAGATCACGCCTGGGAAGGCCTACGGGTTCTTCACCGACACGAGTGTCTGCATCGGCTGCAAGGCCTGCGAGGTGGCCTGCAAGAGCTGGAACGAGCTGCCCGGCAACGAGCCGGTCTTCGGCGACGGGTACGACAACACCGGCGCCCTGGACGCGCAGAACTGGCGGCACGTGCAGTTCATCGACAACGTCCCGGACGACGCGGCCGGCCCCGGCAACGGCAAGGCCTGGCTGATGATGTCGGACGTCTGCAAGCACTGCAAGGAGGCCAGCTGCCTGGAGGTCTGCCCCACCGGGGCGATCATCCGGACCGAGTTCGACACCGTATTCATCCAGCCGGATGTCTGCAACGGGTGCCGTGACTGCATCGCGGCCTGCCCGTACGGCGTGATCGAGATGGACCACGAGTCCAAGGTCGCGCAGAAGTGCACGCTCTGCTACGACCGGCTGCAGGGTGGCATGGAGCCGGCCTGCTCCAAGGCCTGCCCGACCCAGTCCATCCAGTTCGGACCGGTGATCGAGCTGCGGGAGCGGGCCCAGAAACGGGTCGAGACCCTGCACGCGCAGGGCGTCTCCGAGGCCCGGCTGTACGGTGCCGACGACGACGTGTACGGCGGGCTGAACGCGTTCTTCCTGCTGATGGACGAGCCGGAGAAGTACCAGCTGCCGAACGCGGCGAACGCCGTGCTGCCCAGCCGCAACAACGTCAAGGGGTACCTGACCACGCTGGTCACCGCCGCGGTGGGGGTGATCGCGGGCCTGATCGCGCTGCGCCGCCGCCGCTTCGAGCCGGCCCCCGCCACGGCCACCCCGGACCCGGGGCCGGTGGCGCCCGGACCGCGGAGCGAAGCTGGACCGAGGAGCGAGGCGAGCGCCAGCGGGAAGAGCGGTGACGAGTGATGTGGCTCGCGGAGGCGCAGCATTTCGTCCGGGGTCCGGAGTGGACCTGGTACATCCTGTTCTACTTCTTCTGCGCCGGCCTGTCCGGCGGGTCGTACGCGATCGCCTCACTGTTCCGGCTCAACGGCAACCCGCTCGACGAGCCGGCGGCCCGGGTCGGCTACTATGTCGCGTTCGTGATGCTGCTGCCCTGCCCGGTCCTGCTCACGCTCGACCTCGGTAAGCCGCTGCGGTTCTGGCACATGCTGGTGAACGTCTCGCCCGGCAACGAGGGGCTGGCGTTCAAGTACTGGTCGCCGATGTCCGTCGGGGCGTGGGCGCTGGTCGTGTTCGGCGGGTTCGCGACCGTGTCGTTCCTGGAGGTCCTGCTGCGTGACCGGCGCAACCGGACGTTGAAGGTGTTCGACGGCCCGCTCGGCAAGATCTGGACCTTCGTCGGGATGCTCTTCGGCCTGTTCATCGCGGGCTACACCGGCGTACTGCTGGCGGTCTCGAACCAGCCGGTATGGAGCGACGCCTGGACGCTCGGCGGGCTGTTCCTCGCCTCCGGGCTGTCCGGCTCGGCGGCGCTGCTCGGCTGGCTCACCCGGTACCGCAAGGACGCCCGGCCCAGCGCCGGCGTCTTCGCCATCTCCGAACGGCTGTTCCCGGTGCTGGAGCTGGCGTTGATCGTGGCGCTGATCGTGATGCTCATCCCGGCCGGCACGCTCGACACGGCGTTCGGGTTCCCGTGGATCCTGCTCTGGCTGGTCGCGTTCGTCGGTCTCCTGCCGGGCCTCGCCGGCCTGGTCACGACGAGGCTCAACGTCAGCCCGCGGGGTGCGGCGGTGGAGTCGGCCGGTGCGGCGGTGCTGGTACCCATGCTGGTTCTGATCGGTGTGCTCGCGTTGCGCGCGGCGGTGATCTTCAGCGCCCAGTGACCCGGTGCCGGCCGTCCGCGTCACGGCGCGTCCGGCCGGCCATGGCGAGGTGTTCGAGCAGCGGGACGATCACCTTGCGCGTGGTGTGCAGGGCCTCCCGGGCCTCACCCGCCGTGAACGGTTGCGGCAGATCGGCGAGTACCGCCACCGCGCGCCCCATGGTCGCCGGCAGCAGCACCACGTCCGGGGCGAGCCGGACCAGCCGGCCGGCGCGCACCGCGGCCGCGATCTCCGGTGCCCGTAGGCCCATCGCGGCCAGCTCGTCCTCGGCCGGCAGGTAGAACCCGGCATCGCGCTTCTCCAGCAGGGCCAGCGCGTCGCGGACCGTGGCGGCCAGCGTGTCCGGCGCCCCGGCGCCGACGACCATCCCGTCGCGGATGGCCAGCCCGGTGGAGAGCAGTGCCGGTACGAGCCGGACGTCGGGCAGGTCGAGCAGCCTGCGCGCGTCCTCGACGCGGAGCGGTGGCGCGGACGGGTCGGCCGCCCGGTCCGCGACGAGCGCGGCCAGCCGGGTGCGCAGCGTACCGGCGAGGTCAGGGTCGACGAGCCAGTCCCCGGTCAGCGCCGGTACCGGCGGCTCCACGCCCACCGCGCGCAGCGTGCCCTCCCGGACGATGCCGCGCCGGCGCAGCTCGGCCAGGCCGTCCGGCGCGTCGCCGTAGCCGTCCAGCTCTCCGGCCCGGCGCCGGGCGGCACCGCGCCGGTTGAACCCGGGCGGGTCCACGTCGAGCACGACCCCGCCGCCGGCGACGCCGCGGTCGTGCCGCAGGACCACCCGGTCGCCGACCCGCAGCGGAAGCGGCGTGCCGAGGGTGAGCCGGGCGGTGTCGGCGCCGACCGGACGGACCGCGCAGTCGACGGTTGCGGCGCCGATGTGCACCAGCAGGCCGGGGGGCAGGTCGTCCGGCGTGCACCGCCGGGTGCGGATGTCCACCACGGTCGTGCCGCGGTAGCTGCCGAGGGTCATCAGCGCGTCACCGCGCTCGATCTCGCTGCGGTGCGCGCCGCGCAGGTTGAGCGCCACCCTGGCCACCCCGACCGCGGCGTCCACGTGCTGGTTCATCGACTGCAGCTCGCGGACCGCGTACTTCTTTCCGGTGCGGGCCAGCTCGAGCGTGTCCCCGACCCGGATCGTGCCGGCGGCGAGCGTACCGGTGACGACCAGCCCGGCGCCGCGGATCGTGAAGGCACGGTCGACCCAGAGCCGGACCGGCGCGTCCGGATCGCCCGGCGGCAGCCGCGCGACCAGCTGGTCCAGCGCGCCGCGCAGCTCGGCCAGGCCGGCGCCGGTCCGCGCGCTGACCCCGACCCACGGGATGCCGTCAAGGCTGGTCCCGCGCAACCGGTCCAGCGCCTCCTCGGCGGCGAGGTCCGGCTCCATCACGTCGGCCTTCGTCACGGCGAGGATGCCGTGCCGGACGCCCAGCGCGTCCAGCGCGGTCAGGTGCTCGGCCGACTGCGGCATCCAGCCCTCGTCGGCGGCGACCACGAACAGCACCGCGGGTACCGGGCCGATCCCGGCGAGCATGTTGCCGACGAACCGCTCGTGCCCCGGTACGTCCACGAACGCGATCGGCCCGGTCCACACGAAGCCGAGGTCGATCGTCAGGCCACGGCGCCGCTCCTCCTCCCACCGGTCCGGCTCCATGCCGGTCAGCGCCCGCAGCAGGGCCGACTTGCCATGGTCGACGTGGCCCGCCGTCGCTATCACGTACATGCCGCTGTCTCCAGGGGGTGGTGTGGCGGAGGCGGACGGGAATCGAACCCGCCGGCACGTTCCTCACGCGCCCTACGGCTTTGAAGGCCGCGGCCAGCACCAGCCAACAAACGCCTCCCCGACGAGGAACAGTACAACGGATTCAGCGCACCACAACGAGGTGGTCACCACGCGGGACGAGCTCGCCGATGACGGTCGCGCCCGGGAGCTCCCCGGCGACGAGCAGGCCGCCGGAGGTCTGCGCGTCGGCGAGCAGCAGCGCCTCGGTCTCCTCGATGCCGTCGAGCGCGGTCGATGGACGTACCCAGTCGAGGTTGCGCCGGGTGCCGCCGCTGATGTACCCGGCCGCGGCCGCCTCGCGGGCACCGTCGAGGTACCCGACCGCGGCCGAGTCGATGACGGCCGTGACCCCGCTGGCCCGGGCCAGCTTGAGCACGTGGCCGAGCAGGCCGAACCCGGTGACGTCGGTGGCGCACCGGCACCCGGCCGCGACCGCCGCGGCCGCGGCGTCCCGGTTCAACGTGGTCATCTCGGTGACGGCTTGCGGGAACACCTCGCCGGTGGCCTTGTGCCGCGAGTTGAGCACGCCGATGCCCAGCTTCTTGGTCAGCGACAGCGGCTGCCCGGGCCGGCCGGTGTCGTTGCGCAGCATCCGGTCCGGGTCGACGACGCCGGTGACCGCGAGGCCGTACTTGGGCTCCGGGTCGTCCACGCTGTGGCCGCCGACGAGGTGGCAGCTGGCCGCGGTGGCGACCGCCAGGCCGCCGCGCAGCACCTCGGTGGCGAGGGTCATCGGCAGCACGTCACGCGGCCAGCAGAGCAGGTTCACCGCGACCACCGGCCGGCCGCCCATCGCGTACACGTCCGACAGCGCGTTCGCCGCGGCGATCCGGCCCCAGTCGTAGGGGTCGTCGACCACGGGGGTGAAGAAGTCGGTGGTCAGCACGAACGCCGGGCCGCCGTCGGGCGCGGCCACCACGGCCGCGTCGTCGCCCGTGTCCAGGCCGACGAGCAGGCGACCGTACGTGTCCGGCGGCGCGTCGGAGGGCGAGCTGGCGGGCAGCCCGGCCAGCACCGCCTCCAGCTCCCCGGGCGGGATCTTGCACGCACAGCCGCCTCCGTGGGCATACTGCGTGAGGCGTACCCGAGTCGACTGATCGGAAGGGCCGGCTGCGATGACCACCCATGGATTGTGGCCCACCGACGGTGCGGATGCACGCCGGCTGATCCCGGCGACGGACGTGCTGCTGGCCGTACCGGAACTCGCCGAGGCGGTCGAGCGGCTCGGCCGGCGTACCGTCAAGGAGGTCATCGCGGCCGCGCAGGAGCGGGCCCGGCGCGGCGAGATCGCCCCGGCCGAGGTGGCCGGCGCGGCGGTGGCCGCGCTGCCGCGGACCGCGACGAGCCTGCAGCACGTCGTCAACGCCACCGGGGTCGTCATCCACACCAACCTGGGCCGGGCGCCGCTGTCGGCGGCCGCGCGGGATGCGGTCGCGGTCGCCACCGGCGCGACCGACGTGGAGTTCGACCTCGTCTCCGGCCAGCGGGCCCGGCGCGGCCGGGGTGCGCTCGCCGCGCTGGCGGCGGCGGTACCGGACGCGGAGGCGGTGCACGTGGTCAACAACAACGCGGCCGCGCTGCTGCTGTGCGGCCTCGCGCTGGCGCGCGGCCGGGAGATCGTGGTGAGCCGCGGCGAGCTGGTCGAGATCGGCGACGGCTTCCGCATTCCCGACCTGCTCACCTCCACCGGCGCGCGGCTGCGCGAGATCGGTACCACCAACCGGTGCTCGCTGCGGGACTACCGCGACGCGATCGGCGACGAGACCGCGTTCATCCTCAAGGTGCACCCGTCCAACTTCGTCATCTCCGGCTTCACCTCCACTGTGGACGTCCCCGGGCTGGCCACGCTCGGGCCGCCGGTCGTCGTCGACATCGGGTCCGGTCTGCTCGCCCCGCACCCGCTGCTGCCCGACGAGCCGGACGCTGCGACCGTGCTGCGGGGCGGGGCCGCGCTCGTCACGGCGAGCGGCGACAAGCTGCTCGGCGGGCCGCAGGCCGGACTGCTGCTCGGCCGCGCGGACCTGGTCGACCGGTTGCGCCGGTACCCGGCGGCGAGGGCGGTCCGGGTGGACAAGCTGACCCTGGCCGCGCTGGAGGCCACGCTGACCGGGCCGCCGCCGCCGGTCCGGGCCGCGCTGGAGACGCCGGCGGCCGCGATCGGCGAGCGGGCCGGACGGCTCGCCGCCCAGCTCGCCGGGCACGGCGTCGATGTGCGCGCCGTACCCTCGGCCGCGGCCGTGGGCGGCGGTGCCGCGCCCGGGGTGTCGGTGCCGAGCGCGGCGCTCAGCCTGCCCGCCGGCTACGCCGCGCCGCTGCGGTCGGGCCGGCCCCCGGTGGTCGGGCGCGTCGAGAACGACCGCTGCCTGCTGGATCTGCGCACGGTCGCGCCCGACGACGACCCGACCGTGCTGGCGGCGGTGCTCGCCGCGCGCCCGGCAGCCCGGTAGCGCGGGTCAGGACTTGCGCTGGTTGAAGCGGAGCAGGTTGCCGGCCGGGTCGCGGAACGCGCAGTCGCGCACGCCGTACGGCTGGTCGATCGGCTCCTGCACCACGTCGACGCCGGCGGCGCGGATCCGCTCGAACGTGGCGTCGCAGTCGTCGGTCGCGAAGAGGACGGCGCGCAGCATCCCCTTGGTCAGCAGCTCACCGAGGGCCCGCTTGTCCGCGGGCGAGGTGTTCGGGTCCGCGGCCGGGGGTTCGAGCACGATATCGATGTCCGGCTGCGCCGGCGAGCCGACGGTCACCCAGCGCATGCCCTCGAACGAGACGTCGTTGCGTACCTCGAGACCCAGGACGTCACGGTAGAACCAGAGCGCCTTGTCGTGGTCGTCGACGGCGATGAAGCAGTGGGACAGCTTGAGATCCATACCGGTCACGGTACGCGCGGCGCGGACGCCCGAGCTTCTCGGTTCCTGACCGGTCTGGTCATCATCTTGGCGAAGCAGGCCGGGATGGCGGCGCCCGCGTCGTGGCGGCGGGCCCGGTACGCGCTCGGGCTCTCGCCGACCAGCTCGGTGAACCGGGAGCTGAAAGAGCCCAGCGAGGTACATCCGACCGCGAAACAGACGTCGGTCACGCTCATGTCGCCGCGCCGCAGCAGCGCCTTGGCCCGCTCGATCCGCCGGGTCATCAGGTAGCTGTACGGCGTCTCGCCGAACGCGGCGCGGAAACTGCGGGAGAAGTGCCCGGGAGACATCAGCGCGGCCCGCGCCAGCGCCGGGACGTCCAGTGGCTGGGCGTAGTCACGGTCCATCGTGTCGCGGGCCCGGCGCAGCCGGACGAGGTCGGACGTCACCCGTCCAGCATGGCAGGTTCGAGGGCTCCCGTCGCGGGTGACCCGGTGAGGGCCGACTCCTCTGCGGCCGCCGAGAGCCGGACGTCGATCCGCCCGGCCAGCTCGTACGCCGCCTGCATGGCGTCGTCGAAGGACGATCCGGTGGTACAGAGGAACCCGAGGATGTTGTTGCCGAACGGCGGGCGGCGGACGACGTCGCCCGGTTTCGCCGTGATCTTGAGGAAGAACACCCGGTCGTCGGCGGCCACGTCGTCCGGCACGGCGACCTCCTCGATGCGGCCCGGACCGCCGATCAGGCAGGTGCCGGCGGTGTGCACGCCGGTCGGCCGGTAGTGCGTCACCTCGGGCCGTACGCCGCGGGCGATGTCCATCGTCGCCCGGATCGGGCAGTGACCGGCGCTGATCCGGGAGAAGTAGTCCAGACCGCCACCGCCCGGGCGTACCGCGATCTCCAGTAGGTGCGGCCGGCCGTGGTGGAACCGGACCTCGGCGTGCAGCACGGCGCGGCGGATGCCCTGCGCCCGCGCGGCCGACCGGATCGCGTGGTGCACCTCGACGATCTGTTCCGGGGACAGCGACGTCGGCGCGTGGTGCACGTCGTCGTCGAACGTGTCTCCCCCGACGGTCACACGGTCCACAATGGACCCGAGATAGACCTCGTCGTCCCAGGCGACCGACTCGGTGAGGTACTCCGGCCCGTCCAGGAACGACTCCATGAGCAGGCCGTGCGGGCCGAGATCCAGCCCGTCGGGCTCCATCAGGAACCAGGACATCCGCTGGATGCCCTCGAGCGCCTGCGGGAACCGCAGCCGGACCTCGCCGGGCGTGTTCAGCCGGAAGACGAAGTTGCTCGCGGCGCCGAGCGTGGGCTTGAGGATCACCGGGTACCCGAACTCCTCGGCCGTGGCGAGCGCGGCCTCGACGTCGGGCACGAGCCGGAACCGCGGCCGGGGTACGTCCCCGCGCTGGTGCGCCCGCCGCATCAGCAGCTTGTTGCGGCTCGTCCGGGCCGCCTCGACACCGATGCCGGGCAGGCCGAGCGCCGCGGCGACCGCGGCGACCGCCACGACCCCGGACTCGGAGAACGTGAGGACGCCGTCGAAGGACTCCTCGGCGTGCCACGCCTTCGCGGCGGCGCTGATGTCGTCGATGTGCTTCGAGCCGGCGACGCGGTACCGGTCGGCCCGCCAGAACTCCGGGTTCCCGAAGCCGTTGAGGACGTACAGGTCGGCGCCGAGGTCCTCGATCTGGCGGTAGCGGGACAGGTAGTAGGTGGCGTTCTGCACGGCTTCAAGTCCGAGCAGCTTCATGCGAACTCCTCGCGGCGCACGGTGGCGACGTGCCGCGGTTGGTCGACCGACAGGCCCGTCGGACGCGGTGGCCGGCCCAGCGCGCGGTCCGCGATCGCGCGGGCGACGAGCGGGGCGAACTTGAACGACATGCCGCCGCAGGCCGCGTACGCCCAGACCGGGTCGGGGCCGAGGGCGGCGAGCAGCGGCCCCTCGCCGGTGTCGTCGGCGAGGTAGTAGGCGTCCTTCGCCTCGACGACGGCGGCCGGGTCGAAGCCGGTGAGCAGCTCGCCGAAGACCTCGACGAGGTGGTCCCGCCAGCGGTCGTCGGTACCGTGGTCGGTCATCTCCGGCACGGGGCGGCAGGCGCTCGCGGCGCTCAGCCGTACCGGCGTGTCGCCCACCGGCGGGATCAGCCAGGCGCCGCCGAGGCCGAGGATCGCGGGGGTACCGGCCCAGGCCCGGCGGGACGGCGCCGGTGCGTACGAGAGCACGCTCTGCCGGTAGAGCGTGAGGCTGTCGGCGAGTGCGGCCGGGAGCAGGTCCCGCGACCACGGACCGGCCGCGAGGATCACCCGGTCACCGGCGAGCGCGGCGCCGCTGTCCAGCCGGACCGTGGGCCGGGACCGCCGGTCCCGGCCGACGCCGACGATCCGCCGCCGGGGGTGCAGCCGTACCGCCGGATGCCCGCCGAGCCAGGCCGCCAGCGCGGCCAGCAGCCGGTCGGCGAGGACCACCCCGGCGCCGGGTTCGACCACGGCCGCGAGCCCGGCCGGGAACCGGATCCGTGGGTACCGGGCCGGCAGCGCCTCGGGCGGCACCGGGTACGCCGCCTCCGCACCGGCCGCGGCGAGCAGGGCCAGGCTGCCCGGGACCGCCCCGGGCGGCATCGCGGTCAGCGCGCCGACCGGGTGGTAGTAGCTCGTCCCCAGCCGGCGCTCGACGTCCCGCCAGCCGCGCTGCGCGCGGACGGCCGCGCTGGTCAGCGACGGGTCGCCCGGGTGCAGGGCGCGCACGACGCGGTGCCGGTCGTACGACGTCGCCGCCGGCGACGGGATGCCGGCCTGGTCCACGAGCGTGACCCGCGCTCCGGCGCGGACGCACTCGATGGCGGTGAGCAGGCCGATCACCCCGGCGCCGACGACAACGACCCTCATCGCACCGAGGCCTCCGCCGGCAGCAGCGGTGGCGCGAACGGCCGGACATCCGGCACCTCGAACGCGCCGGGGGCGAGCACGCCGTCGAATCCGCCGGCCCGCCGGGCCGCCGCGGCCAGGTCGACGAGGATCGGCGCAGCGACCGCGAGCAGGGCCTTGACCTCCAGGAAGAGGTCACCCCAGGACTCCGGATCGGTCTCGATGGCGGGCCCGTCGAGAACCGCGGCCCGGCCGGCCAACCGTTCGATGTGGACGAGGATGATCTCCGCGGACCGGCTCAGGCTGAGCGTCGGCATCTCGTAGTGGGCGTCGAGGCGCTCCAGCATCGCCGCGGCCCGCCGCCGGCCCGCGTCGGAGACCGGCAGCGGCTCGGTGCGGCCGGCGTTCGCCACCGCCTTGCCCATCGTGGACGCCAGCCGGTTCCACGGCCCGACCAGCCTTCCGGCGGCGATCTTGTCGAGGCCGGCCCGGCTGAACGTGGTCCGCGCGTGCTCCGGCGCGGTCAGCGCGAGGTAGAGGCGCAGCACGTCGCGCGGTATCTCGTCCAGCGCCTCCTGCACCGAGACCACGTGCCGCTTGCTGGTCGAGAACTTCTCGCTCTCCAGCTCGTAGAACTCGTTGTTGATGATCCACTCTGGACGGATGTACCGCGCACCGTGCGCCATCACCAGCGCGAGGTGCGGGAAGCAGAAGAAGAACGCGTTGTCGAAGCCGAGCACGTGCACCATGCGCAGGTTGTTCTCGACCCGCCACAACTCGCCCGGCTCGGTGTGGATGCCGAGCGACGCGGCTGCGTACGACGTGGTGAACATGCCCGCGGGCATGAGCTCCAGCCACGCGTTGAGCACCTGCCCGGGAGTCTCCGGGAACGGTGCCGGCATGCCCCGGTCGAGCGGGTACGTGATCGGGATGTCCGGCAGCGGGCGGGACAGCACCTCGCGGATCATCTGGCCGAGATGCGGCCGCCAGTACGGCATCCAGGCCTCGTGGTACGCGGTGAGCTGCTCGCGGAAGTTCTCCAGCGGCAGCACGAGGATGGTGGCCTCGCGGTAGGTCAGCTCGTCGGAGGCGTCCACTGTGGAGTGCGGCTCGATCAGCTCGTCGTAGTTGTTCGGGTGGCAGCAGGTCTCGCAGAGGCCGCCGCGACTGCTCGCCAGGCAGACCGGGCACTCGCCCTCGATCATGCCCTCGACCATGAACTCGCCGGTGCGCTCCAGGTATGGCAGCCGGACCGTCTCGAGCCGGAACGTGCCGGCCGCGTGCAGCTCGCGGAAGAAGTCCTGCACGGTCCGGCGGTACGTGTCGTCGAACGGACCGAAGCCGTCGAACGAGATCCCGACCGCCTCCAGCGCTTCCCGGATCTGCTCGGTGGACGTGCGGGCCAGCTCCTCCGGCGTGCTGCCGAGCCGGCGGGCCGAGGCGACCATGTACGTCTGGCTGTCGTCGGTACCCGTGGTGAAGATGACCGTCCGGCCGCGCGCCCGCTGGTAGCGCGCGTAGACGTCGCCGGCCAGGTAGGGCCCGGCGATGTGGCCGAGGTGCATGCCACCGTTCGGGGTCGGGTTCGGGCCGAGGACCAGGACGGCACGGTCGTCGTCGGCCGGTCGCGGGCGGCCGTTCATGCCTGCGCTCCGACCCGGTCGCGGTCGAGGAACCGCTCGGACATCTCGTCGTCCCACCACACGCTGTAGAACTCGAAGTCATCGGCACCGTCGTTGTGCACGCAGTGCCGGCTTCCGGGCCGGAAGAACGCGACGTCGCCGGCGCGGAACGCGGCCCGGTCGCCGTCGCACGCGATCACCGCCTCGCCCTTCAGGGCGATGAAGATCTCGTGCTCGTGGTGGGAGTGCAGGGTCGAGACGGTGCCGGCCCGCACGGTGGCGAACGACCCCTCGAACGGCGCGTTGAGTACCGCCCAGGGCTGCAGCCGCTGGGTGTCGACGCCGTACTCGTGCCGGAGCGAGTCGCGCTTCAGCCGGGAGACTTCTACTGCCATGGCTTACCTTCCCGAGACCTGTTCGAGGATGTGCGGAGCGTGCTGGGAGTGCCGGGTGCGGATGACCGCCTGGTGCGGGTCGCAGTGGCATGATCCACAGTCGCGGCTCTCTCCGGGTGCGGCTTCCACCCGTGTTAGAGGCGGTGTGGACCGGCGGCTGATACACCTGTGCCCGGTGGGAGTTCCGGCTGACCTCCGCGGACCTGGACCACGACAATCCTGCTGGATCCACTGTGGACCGGCCAGGCGTGTATCACCACCCGGCGACCTGGCCCTCTCCATGGCATGGACCGTGCAGGCAACATCTACTCCGGGGTCACCGCGCTGCGGCAGCGTTCCGCCGCCGGCGGCCTGTCCGTCGTGGTGACCACCGTCTCGTCGGACTCGCACACCTGGAACCTGGTCTACCTGCAGCTCGCCCTCGAGGAGCTGGGGCACCGGGTGCTCAACCTCGGTGCCTGCGTACCGGACGAGCTGGTGGTCGCCGAGTGCCAGCGGGCCCGGCCCGACCTGATCGTGGTCAGCAGCGTCAACGGGCACGGGTCCCGCGACGGCATGAGGCTGATCGGGCGGATCCGGGCCTGCCCGGAGCTCACCGACAAGCCCGTCGTGATCGGCGGGAAGCTGGGCATCGTCGGACCGGGCGGGCACCGCAGCCGGGACCAGCTGCGCGCGGCCGGCTACGACGAGGTCTTCGAGGAGGGCACCGGCATGGCCGCCTTCGAGGCCCTGCTGGACCGGCTGGCCGCGGGCGTGAGTCGGTGAGCGCGACGGGGGATTTCGGCGGGTTCGTCGCCCGGGCGCACCGGGCCGGTACCCTCGTCGTGCAGCCCCGCATGGGGATGAGCAACCCGCGCACGATGCGGGCCGGGTTGCTGGCCACCCGGCGCGCGATCGCCACGACGGTCGGGGCGATCACGCTGGACAGCTACACCCGGGTCGGTGACCACGCGAACGCGCGGGCCGCCGTCGAGGCCGGGGCGGAGCTGAACGGGTACCCGATCGTCGCCCACGACGTGGCCACCACCCGGGCCGTGCTGGACGGCGTGGCCGGCACCGGCTTCCCGGTCCAGGTCCGGCACGGCTCGGCGAGCCCGGAGGCGATCTTCACCGCGCTGATCGCCGCCGGCCTGCACGCGACCGAGGGCGGGCCGGTCTCGTACTGCCTGCCGTACAGCCGGTCGCCGTTGCAGGCCTCGGTCGAGAGCTGGGCCCGCTGCTGCGAGCTGCTCGCCGAGGTACGCGGCACCGGGGTGGAGCCGCACCTGGAGAGCTTCGGCGGCTGCATGATGGGCCAGCTGTGCCCGCCCGGCCTGCTGGTCGCGATCAGCGTGCTGGAGGGCCTGTTCTTCCGCCAGCACGGACTGCGCAGCGTATCGCTGAGCTACGCGCAGCAGACCAACCCGGAACAGGACCGGGAGGCGGTGCTCGCGCTGCGGCGGCTGGCCGCCGAGCGGATGCCGGACATCGACACCCACGTCGTCATCTACGCGTACATGGGGATGTACCCGCGAACCCCGCGGGGCGCGATCGGACTGCTCGCCGAGGCGGCCCGGCTCGCGGTCCGCACCGGCGCGGCCCGGCTGATCGTGAAGACGGTCGCCGAGGCGCACCGCATCCCGTCCATCGCCGACAACGTGGGCGCGCTGGAGAAGGCGGCCCAGGCCGCGGCGTCCTACCGGCGCGCGCCGGCGCCCGCGGAGGTGCCGGACACCGGCATCTACGCGGAGGCCAGCGCGCTGATCGACGCGGTCCTCGAGCTGCGGACGGATCTCGGCCGGGCGCTCGCCGACGCGTTCCGGCTCGGGTACCTCGACGTCCCGTTCTGCCTGCACCCGGACAACAGCGGCCGCACCCGCAGCCACCTCGACCGCAACGGCCGGCTGTACTGGTCGCGCATCGGGTCGATGCCGATCCACCGGGTGGTCCGGCCGACCGGGTCCGCCGACCTGACCGCGGCCGGGCTGCTCGCCTCCCTGTCCTATGTAGAGCGCAAGTTCGACCAGGGAGCCGCGTAGCAGCGGATGCGTACCCGGCCGGCGAGCCGGTACGGGCAGCTCACCGCCGCGGCACCGAGCGCGTGGTACGGGGTTTGCGGCGCACCGGGTGGCCGTGGTCGACTGGACGGATGGTGACCGCCGACGACATCCGCCAGGTGGCGCTGTCCCTGCCCCGGACGACCGAGCACCTGATCCGGGACCGGGTCAAGTTCCGCGTCGGCCAGCTCGTCTACTGCTCCCTCTCGCCGGACGAGACCGCGATGGGGTTCGGCTTCCCCAAGGAGGAGCGGGAGGCGCTGATCGCCTCCGCCCCGGAGAAGTTCTTCATGCCGATCAAGTCGGACGAGCGCTACCACTGGGTCCGGGTGTGGCTGGCCGCCCTGGACAAGGAGGAGATGCGGGAGCTGGTCACCGACGCGTGGCGGATGTGCGTCCCCAAGCGCGTCGCCGCCGAGTACTTCGCCACCCTCGGGGCGGCCGACCTCACGCGGCGTCGGGCGGCCGCGGCGCGCGGGAGTACTCCGGCGGCGCGAAGACGACCAGCACGACCAGATCCTCGGTGATGTCGACGAACCGGTGGTTCTCGCCGGCCGGTACGTAGACGACCGAGCCCGGGCCGACCTCCGCCGAGCCGGAGTCCGCGATGATCCGGGCCCGTCCCGCGGTGACCACGTACACCTCGTCCTCGGTGTGCGGGAGCTGGGTGTCGGATCCGTTCACCGGCACCGAGTACGTCCCGATGCTCAGCGACTCGACGCGGAGCTCCTCGGTCCAGTGCCGGGACTCGCCCGTGGCCGGCGCGGTGAACCTGCCCGCGTTCAACAGAACCTGCATGGAGTGAGGCTATCCACCGGATCCCCGCCAGCCGCGACCCACCGGTGTCCGTGAACTCGTATCAGCGACCGTGCCCCCGGTCCTCTACCACAGTGAGTACCGGACAGCGAAAGGGAAGCCATGGGTGACTCGGTCGTACGCGGTGGTGCGGTGACGTGGGCATGCCGGCCGGGGTTCCCGCCGTCGGCGATCTTCCCGTTCACCCCGCCGGAGCGGTTCGGGCTGCGCAACCCGTACGAGTTCCAGATGCTGATGTACCGGCCGCTGTACTGGCTGGGCCGCGACGGGCAACCGGGGATCGACTACGACCTGAGCCTGGCCGAGCCGCCGCGCTGGGACGACGACGGGCGCACGGTCTACGTCAAGCTCAAGCCGTGGCGCTGGTCCAACGGCGAGCCGCTGTGCGCGGACAACGTGCTGTTCTGGGTGAACATGCTCGCGGTGAAGGGGATCCGGTACGGCGGCTACACGCCCGGCTTCTTCCCGGACAACCTCACCTCGTACGGCAAGGTCTCCGACGACGAGGTGCGGTTCACGTTCGACCGGGTCTACTCCCGGACCTGGGCGGTGATGAACCAGCTCACGCTGATCACCCCGATGCCGAAGGCGTGGGACCGGACCGCGACCGGCGCGGCCAACGCCTCGGCCGAGCTCGACGACGTCCCGGCGGTCTACGACCACCTGCTGCAGCAGAACGGCGTGTGGACCGAGGAGCACAACGAGACCCGAAGCCGGTGGGCGACGAGTCCGGTGTGGAGCGTCGTGAACGGGCCGTGGCGGCTGGGCAGCTACACCCGCGAGGGGCTGGTGACCCTGGTGCCGAACGAGCACTACAGCGGTGCGAACAAACCGCATCTGGACGAGTTCCGGCAGGTGCCGATCGCCTCCGACGAGCAGCAGCTGGCGATGCTGGAGGCCGGCGAGATCCAGGTCGGGTACCTGCCGTTCGGGCTGGGCACCGAGCGCATCGTCGGCGGCGCCAACCCGCTGGGTGAGCGGTACCGGCTGATCCCGCAGGACGCGTACTGCATCCGGATCATGCCGATCAACTTCGACAACCCGACCGTGAAAGGCCGGATGTTCGCCCAGACCTACCTGCGGCAGGCGCTGCAGCGCTGCCTCGACCAGGACACCGCGATCCGGGACATATTCCACGGGTACGCGTACCGGACCACCGGGCCGGTGCCGACCGTGCCCGACGGTGACTGCGTGTCGCCGGCGCAGCGCGGCGACCCGATGCCCTTCGACCTCGACCGGGCCAGGGAGCTGCTGGCCGAGCACGGCTGGGATGCCAGCACCACCCCTGCGGTCTGCGTCCGGCCCGGCGCCGGCCCCGGCTGCGCCGGCGAGGGTATCGCGGCCGGCGACGCGCTCTCGTTCACGATCCGGTACGCCGAGGGTGACGTCGCCCTCGACCGGCTCGTGCACCAGTTCGCGGTCGACGCCGCCAAGGCCGGCATCGAACTGCACCTGCAGGAGATCAACGGCTCGGTGATGGTCGGCCAGGACCACGGCCAGACGGACCCGGCCAACCCGCGCCGCTGGGAGCTGCACACCTGGCACGGCGGGTGGGCCTACTACGGCCATCCCACCGGCGAGATGGTGTTCAAGACGGGTGCCGCGAGCAACTTCGGGCACTACAGCGATCCGGTCGCCGACCGCCTGGTCGACCGGACCGTGGAAACCGACGACATCGCGGCGCTCTACGAGTATCAGGACTACCTGGCCGACCAGGTCCCGGCGATCTGGACTCCCGGGTTCCCGATCCGGCTCTTCGAAGTCGCGAGCAATCTTCATGGTGTCGAGCCGATCAATCCGTACGGTCTGATCAATCCGGAGAACTGGTATTACACGAAGGCCTGACGGAGCCGGCCGGGGTGCGCCGCAGCACGCACCAGCCGCGTCAGCCGTTCGGCTGGTCGTTCAAGTGCGCCGACCGATCAGTTGACCGGGTCCTGAAGTTATACCGGGCGGTGAATCACGATCAGATGGGAACGGCGCCTCGGGGGCAACCGTAGATCACCTGGGGGAACGGTGATGGCAGATTCCCCGGTCGAACCCGGGGACCCGGTAGACCGGACCACCTGGCCGGCCGACGATCCGGTCGCGCGGGTACCGATCAGCCTGCTTCTCCCGGCGGACTCGCCACGCCTCAGCGGTGAGGACGCCGCACACGTCCGGCTGCTGGCCGAATCCGACGCGGAGCTGCCGCCGATTCTCGTCCACCGGGCGAGCATGCGGGTCATCGACGGCGCGCACCGGCTCAGCGCGGCCCGGCTGCGCGGTCGCAAGACGATCGAGGCCCGCTTCTTCGACGGCAGCGAAGCCGAAGTGTTCGTCGTCGCGGTCCGGACCAACATCGCGCACGGGCTCCCGCTCTCCCGCGTCGACCGGAAGGCGGCCGCGAAGCGGATCATCCTCTCGCACCCGCTGTGGTCCAACCGGGCGATCGCGGCGGCCACCGGCCTCGCGGCGAGCACGGTGGCGGGAATCCGCACCAGGATGAGTACGGCCGCCGCGGAGGCGACGGTGCGGATCGGGCGCGACGGCCGGGTCCGTCCCATCAGCGCCGCGGAGGGCCGCCGGGTCGCCAGCAAGATGATCGCCGATCGGCCGACCGCGTCGCTCCGCGAGATCGCGAGGGTGGCGGGGATCTCCCCGGCGACCGCACGCGACGTACGGGAACGGGTGCGCCGCGGCGACGACCCGGTGCCGCACCGGCAGCGCAACGAGCACCACAGGCCCGGCGAGCGCGCGCCCGGGCGGGACGCCATGGCGGTGCTGAACGACCTGCGCGGCGACCCGTCCCTGCGGTACGCCGAGTCCGGTCGCCAGTTGCTGCGCTGGCTCTACGCGCACGCGCTGGAGCCGGGGGAGTGGCGCGGGTTCCTCGACGCCACGCCGGCCCACTGCGTCTCCGTCGTGGCCGGGCTGGCCCGCGGCTACGCCCAGGAGTGGCTGGAGTTCGCCCGCGAGCTGGAGCGGGTCACGACCGAGGAGCACGAGCGGGAGAAGGCGTTCGCCGACGTGAGATCTTGAGAGGCGGCGGCCATACTGGCCGGCATGACGGGTACGGTGGTCGCCGCCCTCCAGGTCGGTACGGCACCCGAGGGCACCGCGGCGACGCTGGAGCGGATCCTCGACTACCGCGCAGAGATCGCCGAGTGCGGCGCCCGGCTCGTGGTGCTGCCCGAGGCGGTGCTGGGCGGCTACCCGAAGGGGGACATCTTCGGGACCCGTCTCGGCTTCCGCACCCCGGCCGGGCGCGCGGCGTTCGCCCGCTACTACGCGGCCGCGGTCGACGTGCCCGGCCCCGAGGTCGAGGCGCTGGCCGGGCTCTCCGCCGAGACCGGCGCCAGCCTCGTGGTCGGGGTGGTCGAGCGGGCCGGGTCCACGCTCTACTGCACGGCCCTGTTCCTCGATCCGGGCGAGGGGTTGGTGGCGAGGCACCGCAAGCTCATGCCGACGGGTACCGAGCGGCTGATCTGGGGCCAGGGCGACGGCTCGACCTTGCCGGTCGTGCCGACCGCGGCCGGCCGCGCCGGTGCCGCGATCTGCTGGGAGAACAACATGCCGCTGCTGCGGACCGCGATGTACGCCAAGGGCGTCGAGGTCTGGTGCGCGCCCACTGTGGACGATCGCGACATGTGGCAGGTGACGATGCGACAGATCGGGTACGAGGGGCGGTGCTTCGTGGTGAGCGCCTGCCAGGTCCTGCCGTCGCCGGTGGAGCTGGGCATCGACGTCGAGGCGTGGGCTGAGCCGGCCACGATCCATCCGGACCGGCCGCTGATCCGCGGCGGCAGCGTGGTCGTCGGCCCGCTCGGCGACGTGCTCGCCGGACCGCTGTACGGCAAGGAAGGGCTCGTCACCGCCGGGATCGACCTCGCCGAACTGCCCGGCGCCCGGTACGACTTCGACGTCACCGGGCACTACGCCCGACCGGACGTCTTCCGCCTCTCCGTCGACGAGACGCCCCGGCCCGCCGTCACCTTCCACTCGACCGTCCGATGAGGATACTGACCGTCGAGCCGACCCGCTCCGGCGGGCTGGACCGGCTCCGGCGCCTCGAAGAGCTCGGCGTGGAGCTGTATGTCCTGCACGGGCTGGGTGAGCCGGGATTCTGGCCGGCGCCGCGCTACCGGGTGGCCGGGTCCCGGCACATCGACGGCCTCGACGCGGCGGCCCGGGACTGGCACCGCGAGCGCGGCTTCGCCGGCGTGCTGGCCCTCACCGAGGCGGGCGTGGTCACCGTCGCCGCCCTGGCCGAGCGGCTCGGCCTGCCGGGCATCGGGGTCGCCGCCGCGCGGGCCAGCCGCAACAAGAAGCTGATGCGCCAGGCACACCAGCGGGCCGGCGCGCCGCACCCGCGGTTCCGGCACGTGACGACGCTGGCCGGCGCGCTCGCGGCCGGCGACGACCTCGGCTACCCGGCGGTGCTCAAGCCGACGCTCGGCGCGGCCAGCAACTTCGTCGTCCGGGTCGACTCACCGGAGCAGCTGCGCGACGCGTTCGCGGTCGCGGACGAGGGCAGCCGCACGATGCCGGCGGTGACGTCCGAGGCGGACGGGCTCGACCTGGGCCCGCCCGGGCTGCTGCTGGAGTCCTACCTGGACGGATCCGAGCACCTGATCGAGGCGTACGCCTGGGACGGCGAGGTGTTACTCGGCTCCATCGTGGACCGGCTGGAGCCGGCCGGTGACGCGATCGACGAGAACGTCCACTGTGCACCGACCGAGCTGGACGCGGCGCAGGTCGACCAGGTGCGGGCCGCGGTGGCGGCCGGGGCCCGAGGGCAGGGCCTGCGCCGCAGCGTCCTGCAGGTGGAGGTGCGCTTCCACGGCGGCCGGCCGTACCTGGTGGAGATCGGAGCGCGCATCGGCGGCGGCGGGCTGGACCGGATGGCTCGGCTGAGCGCGGAGTACGACCCTGTGCGCTGCCTCCTCGACGTGGCCCGCGGGGTGCGGCCGGAACCGCGCCGGCACCGGCCGACCGGGCTGCACACCGCCGCGATGGTGTTGCTCAGCTCGGCCGGCCGGGTCGAGCGGGTGGACGTACCGCCGGATCTGGCGCGGGTCTTCCTGCTCCGGCTCTCCGTCCGGCCCGGCGACGTGGTCCGCCGCCCGCCGGACGGCAACGACATCCTCGGCTTCCTGGGGACGACCGGAGCCAGCCGGGCCGACGCCCTGAACGCATTGGAGGCGGCCGCCCGACAAATCCGTGTGCAACTCACCTCGATTGCCTCCCCCCTTGGATATTGATAAACTTTGACGATTCATCATCCATTGCCGAGTGCCAGGGGAGGATTTGACAATGGCCATTGCGTCTGTCAAGCCCGAGACCACCACAACCACCACCACCGTCTTTCTCACCCCGCGCCGAATCTCGATGATGCTGCGTGAGCGGCGCGCATTCCAGGTCGTCAAGTTCCGCACGAACTGCACCGACTGCGTCCCGAACTTGTGACCCCGAGCCCGGTGCCGGCCAGCGCCCGCGCGAGTACCGCGAGCCCAGCGAGCGGGACGAGCGCAGCGAGCGCCAGCATCACAGCTCTGCTCGCGACCTGCGCCACGGCCGTGCCCGGGCTCTACCGGACCCACCCCCGCCACAACCTCTCCGCCATCGCGGCGCACGTCGTCGACGCGTACCGTGACAGCGGATCTGACCGCGGAGCGCTCCGCCTCGGGCGCCGGCGGCGGCTGGCGGTCCTGGCGGTGGACGGGCTCGGTTACCGTACCGCCGCGCTGACCCTGACCCCGCCGGTCCTCGAACCGTTGACCAGCGGATTCCCCACCACCACGGCGGCCTGCCTGCTCACCTCGGTGACCGGGCGGCCCGCCGACGAGCACGGGGTCGTCGGCGTGCAGTACCTGCACGCCGACGGCCGGCACGCGGTCGACTGCCACACCGGGCGGCTCACCGCCCCGACGAGCGCCGCACCGGCCCGGCCCACCCGGCCGCCGGTGTTCCCGACGATGTTCGAGACGCTGGCGGCGCTCGGTGTGGCCACCATCGCGCTGCCCGGGGCACTCGGCGGGCTGAGCCCGCCGGTGCGGCGCCGGTTGCTGCGCGGGTGCCGTACCGTAGCGCCTCCGCCGGGTGGTCCCGCGGCCGGGACAGGCGGCCTGGCCGGCGCGGTGACCGCGGTGCTCGACGCGGTCCGGCATCTCGCCTCGACCGGCGACGAAGGGCTGACCTGGGCGTACCTCGACCTGGACAGCCACATCCACCGGCACGGTACGGACGCCGCGGTCCGCGCCGCATGCCGCGCGGTCGACCGGTTCGCGCACCGGTTGAGCCGGGACGGCGTGGCCGTGCTGCTCTACAGCGACCACGGGCTGGCCCGCAGCGCGCCCGGGCCGGCCACGCGCGCGGTCTGGCGGGAGGCCGACTCACCGCGGTGGTGCCGGCTGCCGGCCGGGGGCGCCGGCCGGGTCCGCTGGCTCTACCCGCACGCCGGCGAGCGCGACCGGCTCATGCGCTGGCTGGCCGGCCGGATGCCGGCGGCCGTCGTGACGACACCCGACCAGCTCGCGGCGTGGGGGCTCATCCGCGCGGGTTCGGTCGGCCAGCGGCGGCTCGGCGAGGTGGTCCTGCTGGCGCGCGAACCCGACTTCCCGGCCGCGGACGCCACCGCGGCGTTCGAGCACGGCTCGATGACCGCGGACGAGCTGCTCGTACCGCTGGCGATCTGGCACCCGGACTAGAGGAGGCGTCGTGCCGTCTGCAGTCTTCTTCACCAAGACCGGCGTCGCGGAGACGCTGCCGATGACCGTGGGTACCACGGTGCGGGACCTCCTGCGCGCCCACGGCATCCCGACCAACGCCGTGCTGACCACCATCAACGGGCAGGTGGTGGCCGAGCGGGTGGCGGTCATCGGGCCGGACGACCACGTGGAGATCCACCAGGTCCGGCACTACGACCTCGACGTGGTACGCCGCCCGCCGGAGCGGGTGCTGGCCAGCGCACAGACCCCGATCTACGCGAAGTCGGCCCTGTTCGACCGCGACGGCCGGGTCGAGGTGCAGACCGAGCACATGGATGCGGCGCACTTCGTGGCGTACGTCGAGGAGACGTTCACCAGCTCGGTGCAGGCCGACAAGCTGCTCGGCGAGGGTACGCCGGCCGTGGTCGGGCTCTCCGGCGGCCGGGACAGCGTGGCCTTCCTCGCGCTGCTCGACCGCTGCCGGGACCGGCTCGGGCTCTGCCCGCTCACCGCGGTCACCGTGACCGGGCTGCCGGACTGGGACGAACCGGCGACGTTCAAGGCCGCGCAGGACGTCGCCGCGTCGCTCGGCATCGAACAGGTCATCATCGACGCCGACGAGATCCGGCAGACGTTCCATCTCAACCGATCCTTCCACCACGTGATGAACGAGGTGGCCGCGAGCCGGTCGGCCGAGCTCATCATGGTCATCACCCACCACGTGATGCGGCGGATGGTCGAGGTCGAGGCGGCCCGCCGCGGCGCGGGTACGGTCATGCTCGGGCTGAACTCCGACGACCTGCTCGCCAGCGTGGTGACGTGGCTGACCTCCGGGTTCACCATGGGCGGCATCCCGCGGCGCCGGGTGGGCGAGCTGGACTACGTGTTCCCGCTCTACCGGATCACCAAGAAGGAGCTCACCCTCTACCTCGAGCTCGTCGCGCCGGACCTGAACCGGCAGGGCACCCCGGGCCGGTTCACCACCGGGCCGGCCGAGCGGTCGCTGGCGTACGCGGTCGCCGACCACCTCTACGACCTGTGGCCCGCGATCGACTACTACGTCTTCGACGCGTACCGGTCGCTGTCCGAGCGGATCGTGCTGGAACCGCACGACCGGTGCCGCGTCTGCGGTGCGGCGTACCTGCCCCAGCACGGCGCCGGCAACCCGCGCGGGCTGTGCGACGTCTGCCACGTGTTCGCCATGGGTGAGTTCGTCGACCCGTGATGTCGTTCTGGCACCGGCGGTTCATGCGCCCGGCGTACTGGCCGGTGGCGGACTGGGAGTACACGCCGGAGCGCACCGCGCTGGAGGTGGCGTACCTGACCGCGCGACTGCCGTCCCCGGGGCCCGTGCTCGACGCCGGGTGCGGGCTCGGCCGGCACGCGGCCGCGCTGGCCGACAAGGGCTGGCGCGTGCTGGCGGTCGACTGCCGGACCGACGTGCTGGCCGAGGCGCGGCGCCGGCACGGTCAGCTGGCCAACGGGCCGCGGTACGTGTGCGCGGATCTGTTCCAGGGCGTGCCGGCCCGGCCGGCGTCGCTGGACGCGGCGATCTGCGTGCAGGCCTTCGGCTGGGGGACCGACGCCGACCAGCGGACCCTCCTGTGTGGACTGCGCGACGCGCTGCGGCCGGGTGGCACGCTGATCCTCGACGTCACGAACCCGGCCTGGATCCTGCGCAACTACGTACCGCGGGTGGCGACGGAGATCGCCGGCGAGGTCCGGGTGTTCGAGCGCGGGTACGACGTCGCCAGCGGGCGCAGCCGCGGCACGGCCAGCGCGCCGGACGGGCCGATCCGGCACGACATCCGGCTCTACACCCCGCCGGAGGTGCAGCGACTGCTACGCGAGTGCGGGTTCCAGGTGGTCGCCGTCGACACCGACTTCCACGTCGGCGCGGAGGTCTCGCTCGACAGCCGGTACCTGCAGTACGTGGCCCGGCGAACCAGCCTGGCCCCCGCGCCGCTGGCCCCCGCGCCGCTGGCCCCCGCGCCGCTGGCCCGCACGGCCGGGAACCCCGCGGCGGCGCCGCTGGACCTGCGGTGGATCGTGGAGGAGCCGGCGCTGCAGGACCCGCCACCGGACGAGCTGTTCGCCGCGGTCGCCGGGCGGCTCGGGGTCGACGGGACCCGCGACTACCGCCTCGACGACCCGTACGGCGGCGTCCGGCTGGGGTCGGCGCTCGGGCTGCCGCCGGAGACCGTCACCGCCGGCGCCGGGGTCTCGGCCCTGCTCGCCGCGCTCGGTGCCGCCGCCGGCGGGGCGCCCGTGACGACCGCCGCCCACGGGCATCCGGACCTGCCGTTCTGGGCGGCCGAGCGGGGCAGCGAGGTGCGCATCCTCGGGGAGGGTCGGTCCGGCGGCGCCGCCGTCGCCTGTGTCGACCGGCCGGCCGCGGACGGTACCGTCGCGTCCCGGCACGCGCTGGAGCGCCTGGCCGCCTCGTGCGGCCTGCTGGTCGTGGACGAGTCGTACGCGGCCTACCTGGATCCCGCGGACCGCTCAGCGGCCTGGGCCGCCGCCACCCCGAACGTGGTCGTCCTGAGTGGACTGTCCAAGGGGTACGGTCTGGGCGGCCTGCGGGTCGGCTGGGCGGTCGCCGCGCCGGACACGACCGCGCGGCTGCGCCGGTACGTGCCGCCGCTGCAGGCCTCCACCCTGTCGATCGCGCTCGCCGCCGCGGTGCTCGCCGATCCGGCCCGGCTCGACCCGTTGCGGAGCCGGGTCCGGGAGCGCAAGCCCGAGTTCGTCTCGCTGCTGGCGCGGGCCGGGCTGCGGCCGCGGGTCGGGCATCCGGCCGTACCGTGGGTGTGCCTGACGCCTGCGGACGCCGCGCGGCTCGTGGACCGGGGGATCGTGGGCAAGCCCTGCGCGGCGGTCGACGACGCGCACTGGCGGTTCGTCGTCCCGCTGGCCGACGAGCGGTGGACCCGGGCCGCCGCCCTGCTGGGACGGCCGTGACCGGGGCCGGGCCAATCGAGTCCGACCTGGCCGCAGTGGCCGCGCTGGACCGGTTGCAGGGCAGCGCCGGCCTGGCCCGGGCGGCCGACCTGGTGGCCGAGCGGGCCGAGGCGGCCGGTCTGGTGGTGGACCTGCGGTGGTACCGGCCGGCCCCGGACCGTCGATGGTGGACGTTCGCCATGCCGCTGGCCGCCTCTCCGGTCCGGGCGAGCCTGGCGATCCATCCGGACGGCGGCGAGCCGGTACCGCTGGTCGGCTACCCGGAGACGCCGATGTGCCTGGCCCGCGGCTCGGCATCGCACCCGGCCGCGACGGTCGAGCTGACCGTCGACGGCGATCCGCGTGGCCGGCTGGTGCTCGTGCCCGCGACGGCGCCGCCGCCGTCGCCGGCCGGGCTGGAAGCGGCCGGCGCGATCGGGTTCGCCCGGGAGTCGGGCGCCGGGGATCCGGACACCGTCGACCGGATGGAGGTACCCGACGGGTGCCGGCTGCTCGCGTTCAGCCTCTCGAAGAACCACTGTGGACGGTTGCGCGACGCGCTGGCCCGGGGCGACCGGGTGCGTGTCGAGGCGGTGCACGACCCGCCGGCGCCGATGCCGCTGGTCTGCGCGGTGAACCGGGCGCCGGCGCCGACCGCCCCGTACGCGCTCCTGGCCGCACACCTGTGCCACCCCGCACCGGGCGCCAACGACAACGCCTCCGGAGTCGCCGCGCTGCTCGCGTTCGCCCGGGCGGTCGGCGCGGACGCTCCACTGTGGGGGGTGCAGCTGCTCTGGGCGCCGGAGATCGTGGGCGCCGCCGCCTTCGTGCACGATGTCCTGCCGAACCGCCCGCGCCGGCCGGAGTTCGCGTTGAGCGTGGACATGGTGGGCCGGCCGGACGCCGCGCTCGTCATCGAGGCCCCACCCGACCACCTCGCCTCCCCGCTGCCGGCCGCGCTGGACATCGCGGCCGACGCGGTCAGCCCGCCGGGGCGGTCGTACTCCGGCGCGGTGGCCGTACCGACCTGGCCGCGCCTGCATACGCCGTTCGTCGGGGCGGGTGACCATCTGGTCTTCGCCGACCGGCCGGCCGCGGTCGTGGCGGCAGCGCTGGGCGGCTGGCCGGATCCGTACCGGCACACGTCGCGGGACGGGCTCGCGGAAGTCTCCGCCGGCCACGTCGCCCGGGTCGCCGAGGTGTTGCGGCTCGCGGTCCGGTGGCTGCTCGCCGGCGAGCGGCTCGACGCGATCGCGGACCGGGCCTTCGAGCTGGCCGCCGCCAGGCTGGCCGAGGCGGCGCGGCGGGCGCACCTCGCCGCGCCACCCCGGGCGGACCTGCTGTCCCCGTACGACAAGGCGAGGGCCGGCGGTACGGTGCGCGCGGTCGGTGCCGCGGGCGACACCGCGCTGGCCCGGCTGGCCGGCCGGTACCCTTCGGTCGCCGCGCGCTGCGACCGGCACCGCCGCGCGCTCGGCACGATGGTCACCGCGCACGCCGGGGCGCTGCTGCCCGGACTGCCGGCCGCACCGGTGGGCCGGGCGCTCGTGCGTACCTGGTCCGGGCCGTGGAACCTGCGCGCGTTCCGGGACGGACTGCCGGCCCGGGCTCGGGAGCGCCTCGACGCGTACCGCGACGCATACCCGTGGATGACCGCGGTGGCGCTGGCCGTGGACGGCCGGCGGGACTACGTCGGGGTCCTCGCGGCGGCCGCCGCGAGCGCGCAGATCGATCTGCCGATGCCGGCCGCGGCCGAGTTCCTGGAGACGCTGATCGCCAGCGGCTGGGTCAGCCGGGCGCCGGCGGCCGGGCCACGCCGGGCGCCGCCGCCGCGGAGTGGGCCGCCGCAGGCCGGGGCGGCGCCACGCCGGCCCGGCGGGCCGACCAGCGCGCGATGACCTGCTCCCGGACGTCCTGGTGCACCGCGTCCACGCTGCGGGTGCCGTCGACGACCACGAACCCGGCGAACTCGGGCAGCGCCCGGTACCCGAGGTCGTTCGCGGCCAGGTACGACAGCCGCTCGGCGCCGACGCCGCGGGCGGCCAGCCGGGCGTACGCGTACTCGGGCGGCACCTGCAGGTAGATCGCCAGGTCCGGGGCGGGCAGCAGGCCGAGCACCCCGCGCAGCAGGTCCTCGTTGCCCGCGCCGACCGCCCGGGCGGCCGCGTAGTGGCAGGCCGGCGCGCGGTCGGTGACGACGACCCCGGGACGGTCCAGCGCCGGCACGACCCGCTCGGTCCAGTCGCGGTACCGCATGAACGCGGTCACCAGGTGGGTGAGGTCGGGGCCGAGCAGGTCCATGTGGTCGTCCAGGCCGGCCCGGCCGGCGAGCGTGGTGAGCACGCGCCGGACCGGCGACGGTCCGTCGGGGGCCTCGACCCCGCTCAGCGCACCGAGCCCGGCCAGCCAACCGGCCAGCAGCCGCGCCTGCGTCGTCTTGCCGGCCCCGTCGAGGCCGGTGAAACTGACCAGAAAACCGTGCGCCATTAGGCAATCATCGTCGCTCAACAATATCGTGTTCAAGTTCCGATTGACGATTGATACAGACATTGACATGAGCATTCACGCGCGGCTAGCCTGCGAATAGATTCCTGCCAGCACCCAGGAGGTGTCCATGATTAAGCTCAAGAGGGTTCGCGTGGTCAAGCCGACAAAACCACGCCGGTAATTACCTCGTCAATTCGTGCGGGGTCGGGCCCCGGGTCCGGTCCCGCACCCGAGTAGGCGGCCGAATGGATGTCACCTCCGCGGTCCTCCGGCAGGTGCTGACCAGCCGCGGTGTGCCATCCACTGTGGATGATGCGGGTCTGCTCGACGCCGCCCGCGCGCCGGACCACAAGCTCGCGGTCACGCTGCTCAGCTGCTGGGCGGAGGAGGGTGGCGACGTCGACCCGGAGCACCGCGCCGAGCTGGCGGTGCACCGGCACCGCACGGACCGGTACGCCCGCGTGTGGTCGAAGCTGCGTGCGGTCGCGCCGGCCGCCCACCTCGTCAAGGGGCCCCGGATCGCCGCCCGGTACCCGGACGGGGTGCTGCGCGCCGCGGGCGACCTCGACGTGGTCGACCCGGACCAGGCCGAGCTGTGGCGCGCCGCCGCGAGCCTGGTCGACGACGGCTGGCAGGTCGAGGCGTTCACCGTGCTGCCGCACCGGGACGGGCACGACCTCCTGATGTCCGTGCAGCATGAATCCGACACGACCCTCGCCGACCCGTACGAGGTCGAGCTGCGTACCCCCGACGTCGCACCCGGACTGGGCCGCCCGTCGCTGTCGTTCCGCGGGCCGCTCGACCCGGTCGCGCCGAGCATCGTCGCGCTCGTGGCCGAACGGCTGGAGCGGCCGTTCACCTCCCGGGACGTCCTCGACCTCGGCGTACTCTCCGCCGCGCTGACCGGCACCGGCTGCGACGTCCTGCGCGCGGCGCTCACCACCGCCCGGCTCTGGCCGGCGTACCGGGAGCTGTGCGGGCACCTCGAGCGCACCGGTCTGGCCACCGGCCCGCTGCTGGAGGACCGGCGCCGCACCAGGAGGCAGCACCTCACCGACCTGCCGAGGCGGGTCGCCGCCCTGACCCACCCGGTCCGCGCGGCCGGCTACCTTGCCACCTCCACCGCGGACGCCGACCGCGGCCGGCTCGCCGACCGGCTCGTCCGCGTGCTGCACGAACGGGTGGGCGGCCGGCGGCTGCTGCGGGCGGGCGTACCGCTGTTCGGCGTACCCGTTGACGACCGGCGGTCGGGCGGTGACCGGATGCTCCTCGCCGACCGCGGCCACCGCCTGCTCGCCGCCACCCCGATCGGCACGTTCCTGCTGACCGCCGGTGCCTGCGCAGCCGAGTGGCTGGACGACCTCGCTGCGTTGGATGTCCCGTGACGTCGCCGGCGATCGCCACCCAGGCCCTCGGCCGGACCTTCCAGCGCCGCCGCCGGGAGCCGCCGATCGTCGCGCTGCGCGACGTCACGCTGCGCGTCGAGCGCGGCGAGGTGCACGGTCTGCTCGGCCCGAACGGGGCCGGCAAGAGCACGCTGATGCGGCTGCTCGCCACGATCCTGCTGCCGACCTGCGGATCCGCGCAGGTCTGCGGGTACGACGTGGTGACCCGGACGGCCGACGCGCGGCGCAGCGTGGCGGTGGTCTTCGGCGGCGACCGCGGGCTCTACCCCCGGCTGACCGCGCGGGAAAACCTGGGGTACTGGGCCGCGCTCTACGGGCTCGACCCGCGCCGGGCCCGCGCGCGCATCGAGGAGCTGCTCGGGAGGTTCTCGCTTCTGGACCGCGCCGGCGACCGGGTGGAGACGTACTCCACCGGCATGCGGCAGCGGCTGCATCTCGCCCGGGGGCTGATCAGCGCGCCGGACCTGCTGCTGCTCGACGAGCCCACCAACGGGCTGGACCCGGTCGAGGCGGGCAAGCTGCGCGAGGCGTTCCGGGAGACCGCCGAGGACGGCCGGACCATCCTGCTGGCCACCCACGACATGGCCGAGGCAGAGGCGGTGTGCGGCCGGGTCACGCTGATCAACCGCGGTTCGCTGATCCTCACCGAGTCGACCGACACGCTCGGCCGGCGGGTGCTCGGCACCGAGCGCGTCGAGGTGGTGGGGGCCGGTGACGAGCTGCTCGGGCAGGTGGGCCGGATGCCGGGAGTCACCGCGGTGGTGCGTACCGGCCCGGGCAGCGCGCGGATCGAGGTCAGCGGGCCGGGCATGGTCGGCCGGGTACTGCACGACCTGGTCGACGCCGGGGTCACCTCGGTACGCACGCTGCCGCCCAGCCTGGAGGAGGTCTACCTGCACCTGGTCGGCGCCGGGGGTGGCTGATGCGTCGTACCTTCGCCGCCGGCCTGCTGCTGCAGCTGCGGATGATCCGCGAGTACCGCGACTACGCCCTCGACCTGGTCCGCACGCCGCTGTTCGCGGTGGTCTTCCTGCTCCTGGTCGGCCACGCGGACCGGCCCGACCTGGTGGTCAACGCGGTCGTCGCGGCGGCGCTGACCGGTCTGTGGGGGATGGGACTCATCATCTCCGGTGAGATCATCGACCAGGACCGGATGCTCGGCACGCTGGAGCTGACCGTGGCCACGCCGGCGTCGCTGCCCACCCTGCTGATCGGCCGCATCCTCGGCACGGTCGCGATCAGCACGGTCGCGGTGGCGGAGGTGTGGCTCGTCACGGTCGTCGGGTTCCGGCTCCCGCTGCCCGTCCACCACCCGGGCGTCTTCGTCGCGGCCGTGCTCGCCACCGCGGCCGCGATGGCCGGCACGTCGCTGCTGATGTCCACGCTGTTCGTCGCGACCCGGACCGCCCGGACGTTCCAGAACTCGTTGAGCTACCCGTTCCTGCTGCTCGGCGGGGTCTTCGTACCGGTGGACCAGCTGCCCGGGTGGACCCACGGCCCGGCCCGGCTGGTGTTCCTGTCGTGGAGCTCCGACCTGCTGCGGGACAGCCTGCGCGCAGCACCGGTCCCGGCCGTCGGACCGCGCCTCGGCATGGTACTCGGGCTGGGACTGGTCGGGTTCGCCGGCGGGCTGCTGCTGCTGCGCCGGGTGCTCGCCCGGATCCGGCTCGCCGGCACGCTGGGGCTGACATGAGACCGAGCCGCCTGGGGGCCCGGCAGGGACTGCGCATCGTCTGGTACGCCACCCGCAGCGGGATGTCGGACTACAGCGCGGCGTTCACCTGGAAGAGCTGGCTCGCCGGCTGGTACCTGCGGATCCTCGCCCAGGTGCTGTTCTTCGCCACGATCGGCGCGCTGCTCGGCCCCGGCCAGACCGGCTACCTGCTGGTCGGCAACGCGGTGTTCCTGATGACCTCGCACAGCCTGCTCGCCACCGCATCGACCACCTGGGAACGGGACAGCGGTACGCTGCCGCTGCTCGTCGCCTCGCCTGCGCCGTCGTCGCTGGTGCTGCTCGGGCGCAGCCTGTTCTGGATCCCGGAGGGGCTCGTCTGCGCGGTCGGCGCGCTGCTCATCGTCGGCATCCCGCTGGGCGTGCCGCTGCCGCCGGTGCGGGTGCTGTGGTGCCTGCCCATGCTGCTGCTCATCGGCCTGTCCTCGTACTGCCTCGGGGTCTTCCTCGGCGCGACCGTGCTGACCCGCAACGACCTGCGCAACGTCGTGGGCCAGGCCGCGATGACCACGATGATGGTGGTCTGCGGGGTGAACTTCCCCGCGGTACGCCCGGTCGCCGGCCTGCTGCCGTTGACCCACGGCCTGGCCGCCGTGCGGGCCACCCTCGACCGCGGACCGGACGCCGCGGTGGCCGTGCAGCTCGGGTACGAGGCGGCGACCGGCGCCGGTTGGCTCGCCGCGGCCTGGCTAGTGCTGCGCTGGCTGGAGGCGCGCAGCCGGCGGGACGGGCGGATCGTCTTCTCCGGCTGAGGTCCGGCACCCGCAAGTTCGGCAAGCGCGTGATGAGCCCGTCGCCGGCCGGGCCGCGGTCCGCGTCGTCCGGCGGCGCCAGGACCGCACTGCAACCACGCTGCAATCGCGCGGGGCATGATGTCCCGGTGCGAGCCCGGGAACCGGATACCGCGGGATACGTCGACCGCGACGGGGTGAAGGTCGGCTTCGAGGTGTACGGGTCGGGGGAGCCGACGGTGCTGCTCGCCCCGACCTGGCCGATCGTCGACTCGCGGATGTGGAAGGCACAGGTGCCCCACCTGTCCCGGCACTTCCGGGTGGTCACCGTCGACCCGCGGGGCAACGGCCGCTCCGACCGCCCCACCGACCCCGAGGCGTACGCCGACGCGGCGTACGTCGGGGACCTTGTCGCCGTGCTCGACGCCGTCGGCGCCGACCGCGCCGTCCTGGCCGGGCTCTGCTCGGGTGCGTGGTGGAGCTTCGTCGCCGCCGCCGAGCACCCGGACCGGGTGCTCGGGGTGTTCGCGATCGCCCCGACCGCGCCGTTCCTGACGCCGCCGCGTCCGGAGCGGACCGTCTACGGCTTCGACGACGTGCTCGACACGGACGAGGGCTGGGCCAAGCTCAACCGGCACTTCTGGGCCCGGGACTTCCCGGCGTTCTGCGAGTTCTTCATCGACACGATCATCCCCGAGCCGCACTCGACCAAGCAGCGCGAGGACGCCGTCGGGTGGGCGCTGCAGACCACCGCGGAGGTGCTCGCCGCCACCTGGACCGCCCCGATGTTCGTCGCCGACCGGGCCGGCGCCGAGGCCCTGCTCGGCCGGGTGACCTGCCCGGTGGTCGGGGTGTTCGGCACCGACGACCGGTGCCAGCCGCGGGAGCGGATGGACCGCGTCGTCGCGCTGACCGGGGCCAGGCAGGTGGTCCTGGAGGGCGCCGGGCACCTGCCGTCCGCGCGCGAACCGGTCGTGGTCAACCGGCTGCTCTGCGACTTCGCCCGATCGCTGGGCCGGCCGGACGCGGCGCCCCGGCGGTGGACCCGGCCGCTGGACCGCCGCCGCCGGGTGCTCTACCTCTCCTCGCCGATCGGGCTCGGCCATGTCGAGCGGGACGTGGCGATCGCCGACGAGCTGCGCAAGCTGCACCCGGACCTGGCCATCGACTGGCTGGCCCAGCATCCGGTGACCGAGGTACTGCACCGGCGCGGCGAGCACGTCCACCCCGCCTCGGCCTTCCTCGCCAACGAGTCGGCCCACCTCGAGGCCGAGGCGGGCGAGCACGACCTGCACGCCTTCGCCGCGGTCCGGGCCATGGACGAGATCCTGGTCGCGAACTTCATGCTCTTCGCGGAGGTCGCCGAGCGCGACGCGTACGACCTCTGGGTCGGCGACGAGGCGTGGGAGGTGGACTACTTCCTGCACGAGAATCCGGAGCTGAAGACCGCGGCGTACGCGTGGCTCACCGACTTCGTCGGCTGGCTGCCGATGCCCGACGGTGGCGCCCGCGAAGCCGCGCTGACCGCCGACTACAACGCGGAGATGGTCGAGCACGTCGCCCGCCTCCCGCGGCTGCGGGACCGGGCCGTCTTCGTCGGCAACCCGGACGACGTCGTGCCGGACGACCTCGGGCCGGGCCTGCCCGGGATCCGCGAGTGGACCGAGCAGCACTACGCCTTCTCCGGGTACGTCACCGCCGGTCCGCGCGCCGACCGGCAGGAGCTGCGCGCCCAGCTCGGTTGGCGGCCGGACGAGCAGGTCTGCGTGGTGACGGTCGGCGGCTCGGGTGTCGGCGGGCACCTGCTGCGCCGGGTCGTGGCCGCGTTCGGCGAGGCGCGCCGGCTCGTGCCCGGCCTGCGCATGGTGGTCGTGGCCGGGCCGCGGCTCGACCCGGCGACCCTGCCGGTCCGCGGCGGGCTCGAAATCCACGGGTACGTGGACCGGCTCCACCGCTACCTGGCCGCCTGCGACCTGGCCATCTCGCACGGCGGCCTGACCACGACGATGACGCTCACCGCGTACCGCCGGCCGTTCCTCTACGTACCGCTGCGCAACCATTTCGAGCAGAACCTGCACGTGCGGCACCGGCTGCGGCGGTACCGGGCGGGCCGGTGCCTGGCGTACGAGGAGACCGGGCCGGAGCAGCTCGCCGCGGCGATCGCGGCGGAGATCGGCCGTACCGTCGACTACCGGCCGGTGGAGACGGACGGTGCGGCCCGGGCGGCGGCCCTGCTCGCCGACCTGCTCTAGGCGGGCGGGCTAGCCAGCGCGGCCCGGCACAACGCGTCGGCCTGCCGGGCCGCGGCCAGCGGTGCGACCCAGCCGGTGCGCTCGGACGCGACGAGCAGCGGCGCCAGGATCTCCCTGGCACGGCCGGTCTCGCCGCGGGCCAGCCACGCCCGGGCCACCGCGACGTACGCCTCCGCCCCGTAGAGCCACGCCGAGCCGGGCGGCGCGCCGATCGACCGGACCATCGCGTCGGCCTCGTCCAGCAGCGCCGGCGACCCGGTCGCGAACGCCAGCGGGGCCAGGCAACGCAGCCGGTACGACCTGGTGCGGTGCCGGTCGCAGCTGGCCAGGCTCTGCTCCAGCAGCGCGACGGCTTCGGCCGTCCCGCCCAGCTCCAGCAGGGTCTCCGCGAGCATCGTCGGCACGGCCGCGCTCCACCAGGCGTGCGACTCCATGGCCAGCGCCTCCCGGCCGAGCGCGACCGCCTCGTCGGGGCGGCCGGCCAGCCGGGCCAGCCAGCCGAGGTGGGCGACGTACCAGCCCTCGTAGCCGGTGTAGCCGCTGCGCCGCTGTACCGCGAGCGCGTCCCGGACCCGGGCCGTGGCGTCGTCCCACGCGCCGACGCCGATCAGCGGGAACGCCGACTCGAACAGGCACCACCCCGTCAACCAGAGGTCGCCGAGGCGGCGCAGCAGCGGCTCCAGCTCGTCGAGGATGCCGCGCAGCAGGTCGATCTCGCCCAGGTACGCGTACGCGGACTTGAGCCCGTCGAGCGCGGCGGCGCGCGCCCGGTCGTCGCCCGTCGCCCGGGCCGCGGCGAGCGCACGGTGGCCCTGGTCGAGGGCCCGGTCGAACCGCAGCTGGTTGGCGGAGACGACGGCCAGCCAGCCCAGCAGCTCGGACTCGGCGCCGCGGTCGCCGAGCGCGGTCGCCAGGCGCAGCCCCTCCATCAGGTGGGCCGCGCCCTCGGCGACCGGCCGGCCGACCCCGGCCCACGCCGGGCCGCCCAGCTCGCGCAGTGCCCGCATCTCCAGCCGCTGGTCACCGGCCGCGTGCGCCACCCGCGCGGCCGCCTCGTGGTCGGCGAGCGCCTCCTCGAACCGGAACGCCCGTTCGCGGGCGTGCCCGCGGGCCAGCAACGCCCGGCCTTCGAGCTCCACATCGCGGACCTGCCGGGCGGCAGCGAGCGCCCGGTCCAGCAGCGCCTCGGCGTCGTCGACCGCGTGCCCGCGGGTGGCCCGTTCGCCGGCCGCCAGCCAGCCCCGGGCCGCGCGGGCCCAGTCCTGTGCCGCCTCGGCGTGCCGGCCGACCGCCTCCGGGTTCTCCGAGAGCAGGTCCGCGGCGCGGCGGTGGTACGCGGTCCGGGTCGGCACCGGCGTCGTCTCGTAGAGAACCTCCTGGATGAGGTCGTTGGCGAACTCGTACGCCCGGCCGGCCTCGACAACGAGCCGGGTCGGCAGGATCCGCTCGCAGCGCCGGGCCGCCTCCTGGGTACCGATGTCGAGCAGGCCGGCGACGACCGGGGGAGCGAACGACGGGCCGAGCACCGCGGCGGCGCGGAGCAGCTCCTCGGCCGTGCCGCCGGCCCGCCGGACCCGGGCGAGCACGCTGTCGCGCAGCGACTCCGGGACGCCGGACTCGCCCGCGGCGAGCCCGCGCAGCGTCTCGACGACGAAGAGCGTGTGCCCGCGGGTACGCCGGGCGATCTCGCCGACCATCGCGTCCTGGCCGGCCGCGGTCGCGAGCCGGGCGATGGCCCGGGTGTCCAGCGGGCCCAGGTCGAGCCGTTCGGCCACCTCGGCGAGGGCCCGCCGGACCGGCTCGCCCTCCTCGGCGCGCAGGGTGGCCACGACGAGCAGCCGGCCGCCGGCCGCGTGCCGGGGCAGGTAGTGCAGCAGCTCCACGGTCGCGTCGCCGGCGTGGTGCAGGTCGTCGAGGACCAGCAGTACCGGCCGGCCGGCGGAGAACCGGCGCAGGAACCCGGCCACCGCGTCGTACGCCCGGCGCCGCTCGGCCTCGGCGCTGCCGTGCTCGGCCGGTGCGGCGGCCAGCACCGTGGCCGCCTCGGGCACCAGCGCGGCGAGCGTGCCGGCCCGCGCCCCGGCCGCCTCCTTGAGCGCGGCGGCCGGCAGGCCGGTGACGAGCTGGGTCAGCGCCTCGACCACGGGCTGCAGGAACAGCGAGCGCTCGGCTTCGTAGCAGCGGGCCTGCGCCACCACCCCGCCGGTGGCCCGGGCCAGCCGGACGACCTCGTCGGCGAGGCGGGTCTTGCCGATCCCCGCCTCGCCGGTGATGAGCAGCAGCCGCGGGTGGTGGCCCGCCGCCGCCGCGGCCCAGGTCTCGGCCAGCCGCGCGACATCCGGGTCCCGGCCGGCCAGGCCGGCGCTCGGGGCGGGACGCAGGCCGGCGGTCCCGCCACGACCGGCCCCCGGGCCGGCGCCCGGACCGGGGAGCGGTGCCGGGCGCGGTGACACCGGCGCGAGCGTCGCGGGCGCCGGCGTCTCGGCCCGCAGGATCGCCAGGTGCAGGTCACGGGTGGCCGGTGCCGGGTCGACGCCCAGTTCCCGGGCGAGCACGGCACGCAGCCGCTCGTACCCCAGCAGGGCCCGCGCGGGTTCGCCGGTCGCGGCGTGCGCGCGCATCAGGATCCGGTACGCCACCTCGTCCAGCGGGTCGGCGGTGACTGCGGCCTCGGCCGCCGACCGGGCCGCCGGGTGGTCGCCGCTGCGCAGCCCGGCCTCACCGGCGGCGTGCCAGGCCCGGCGCAGCAGCTCGGCCTGCTGGTCGCGGGCCCGCCCGGCCCACGCCTCGTCCGCCAGCACCGCACCGCCGCGGAGGAGGTCCAGCGCCGCTGCCGTGGCGGTCAGGGCGAGCGCCGGCTCGCCGCCGGACAGGCGCGCCTCGGCCTCCGCGACCATGGCCGCCGCGTCGGCCAGGTCCACCCCGACCGGGTCGCCCAGCCGGTACCCCGCTCGCCCGCCGGCCACCACGTCCGGCCCGAGAACCGCACGCAACCGGCTCACCAGCGTCGCCACGTTGTCGGCCGGCTCCCGCGGCGGAAAGTCGCCCCACAGCACCTCGCCGATCCGGTCCAGCGCCACCACCCGGCCGCGCTCCACCGCGAGCAGCGCGAGCAGGGTGCGCGCCTTGCGGCTGCCCACCTCGCGCGCCGGCTGGAGCCGGCCGTTCCGGCGCACCGCGAACTCACCCACGAGGCGCAGCCAAAGATCCACGCCGTCTTGCTACGCCGCGGATGCCGCGGCGGTCAAGCCGGATGCCGGGGACCGGACGCTTGCAGCCGCTCTGCAACCCGTACGCAATGGTGGCCGGCAGGCTCCCCGGTGTCGGGTATCAACACAGAGGAGAGGGATGTGGACCAGGACAGGTTGATGGAGTTCCTCGGGCGGTTCGTCGGCGATCTCGGCGCGACGATGGCCGCCGGCAACGTGGTCGTCGGCGACCGGCTCGGTCTCTACCGGTCGCTCGCCGACAAGCCGTCGCTGCCGGACGAGCTGGCCGACCGCACCGGCACCGACCCGCGGTACGTCGAGGAGTGGCTGCGCGGCCAGGCCGCCGGCGGGTACGTGGAGTACGACGCCGGCACCGGCCGGTACTCGCTCACCGAGGAGCAGGCGTTCGCGCTCACCGACCCGGACGGCCCGGTCTTCGTGCCGGGCGCGTTCCAGCTCGCACTGGGCGCGCTGCGGGCGGAGCCCAGGATCGCCGAGGACTTCCGCACCGGGGCCGGCGTCGGCTGGCACGAGCACGACAGCGAGGTGTTCACCGGCTGCGAGCGGTTCTTCCGGCCCGGGTACGTGGGGAACCTGATCAGCAGCTGGCTTCCGGCGCTGGCCGGCGTGGAGGCGAAGCTGCACGCCGGGGCGAAGGTCGCCGACCTCGGCTGCGGGCACGGCGCCTCGACGGTCCTGATGGCCGGCGCGTATCCACAGTCGACATTCGTCGGCTCCGACTACCACGCCGGCTCGGTCGCCGAGGCGCGGGCGCGGGCCGAGGCGGCCGGCCTGAGCCGGGTCAGCTTCGAGGTGGCCTCCGCGCAGACCTTCACCGGCGGGCCGTACGACCTGGTCACCACGTTCGACTGCGTGCACGACATGGGTGACCCGCTCGGCGCCGCCCGGCGCATCCGGGACCAGCTCGCCCCGGACGGCACCTGGATGATCGTCGAGCCGTTCGCGGGCGACTCGGTGAGCGACAACCTCAACCCGGTCGGGCGGGTGTACTACTCGTTCTCCACGTTCCTGTGCGTGCCGAACGCGATGTCGCAGATGGGCGGCTACTCGCTGGGCGCGCAGGCCGGTGAGGCGGCGATGCGCCGGGTGGCGACCGACGCCGGGTTCACCCGGTTCCGCCGGGTCGCCGAGACCCCGTTCAACATCGTGTACGAGGTCCGCCCCTGACCGTCTCAGGGCCGCGCGTACCGGACGATCCCGGCCACGGTCCGCGCGGTCAGCCGGCCCTGCGCGACGAGCAGGTCGAGGTGGGCGCCCGCCTCGATCACGGCGAGCATCTGGTTGAACAGGTCCAGGCTCTCGAACGCGCGGGACCGGCGGGTCCAGGTCAGGACGTTCGCCACCTCGTACCCGGTGGCCGCGCCCTGGACAACCGCGTCGACGGTGGCGTCCAGCCGGACCCGGTGGTGGTCGAGCAGCTCGTCGACCCGGGTGTGCACGCTCGGGGCGACGGGACCGTGGGCCGGCAGCAGCCGCAGGTCGGGCAGCTCGCGGACCAGGCGAAGCGAGCTCAGGTAGTCCGCGAGCGGCAGGTGGGTGGTCTCCGCCTCGAAGCCGATCGACGGGGTGATGTGCGGCAGGACGTGGTCACCGGCGAACATCAGGCCGAGGTCTGCGGCGACGAAGACCACGTGGCCGCGGGTGTGACCCGGCGTCGGCAGGACCCGCAGGGACCGGGTCGCCAGCGGCAGCTCGGCGGGGCCGTCCAGCCAGTCGTCGGGCTGCTCCCAGATGCTGCGGTCGAAGCGGCCGGTGGGGTGCAGCCGGGCGGCGACGGCCTGGGCGCCGTACCGCTCCAGCTGCTCGATCTGGCCGCGCAGCGGTGGCCAGCTCGGGTCGGCGGCCCGCTTGAGCGTGGTCTGCTCGCCCAGACCGAGGCTGACCCGGCTGCCGAACTCGCGCCGCAGCGTCACCGCGAGCGTGTAGTGGTCCCGGTGCACGTGGGTGACGAGGAACCGCCGGACGTCGCCGAGGGCGTAGCCGAGCGCGGCGAGCGCCTTCGCCAACGCCTCCCGGGCCGCGTCGAGCGCCCAGCCGGAGTCGACCAGCACGAGGCCGTCGCCGTCGGCGACCGCGTACACATTGACCGCCTTCAGGCCGTCGTTGGGCAGGGGCAACGGGATCCGGTGCACGCCGGGGGCGACCTGGTAGGCGCCGGGCTCGGTCCAGTGTGGTCCATCCATTATGGACCGGCGGTCCAGTCGGCCCGGCGACCCAGGTGGTTGAGGAGCGCGGTGGCGTCGTCCGCATCCGGCGGCGGCTCGATCGCCGGGCCGTAGGCGAAGCCGCGCAACGGGTCCGCCAGCAGATCCGCGATCGGCCGCAGGGCACGGGCCAGGTCCGGCGTGAGCGGCGAGGGCTGCCCGGTCGCGATGGCGATGTCCCAGGCGTGCACCGCGGCGTCCAGCGCGGCCGCCCCGGCCGCGTGCCGGGCCGGCAGCGTGAACGGCGGCAGCGGTACGGCCACCTCGACGTCGGGCGGGCCGACCGCGGCGAACGCCGCGCTGACCCCGGTCAGGGCCGGCTCCAGCAGCTCGGTCGGGTTGGTGTCGAGCATGCCGGACGGGGCGAACGGGTCGTAGGCCGGGCCGGGGCCGCCGGTGAGCCGGGCCGCGTAGGCCACCTGGTCGCCGGCGGCATGCTGCAGTACCTGGGTGACGTCCCACTGCTCGCAGGGGGTCGGTCGGTGCCAGCCGTCCGCGGGTACGCCCGCGACGGCGGTCCGCAACGCACGGTGCGCGTCCTCGAGGACCGGCTCCTTCATGATCCGAATCCTAGCCGGACCGCGACGGCTGGCGCTCGCTCCGCTCGTGCGGGCCCCGGCCTTCCCCCGGGCCGGCGCGCGCCGGCCCCCTCGGATCAGGTCCGCACGCCGGAACCGTTGACGACGAACCCTCGCCGAGCGAGCCCGTCCGCGACTGTGCGTGGTGTCAGTCGTCCGGAGCCACCGTCCCGCGCGCCATGAGGTCGGCCGCCCGTTCGGCGATCATGTATGTCGGCGCCATCGTGTGGCCCCGGTTGATCCGCGGCATCACCGACGCGTCGGCCACCCGCAGGCCGGTCAGCCCGCGGACGGTGAGGTCACAGTCGACCACGGCGTCGTCGCCCGAACCCATCCGGCAGGTGCCGACCGGGTGGTAGAGCGTCTCTGCGTGCTGGCGGACCGACTCGGCCAGCGTCTCGTCGTCCACGACGCCCGGGTACGGGTCCATCGGCGCGCCGGTGTACGGGCGCAGCGCTTCGGTCGCGAACAGCCTCTCCGCGACCCGTAGCCCGTCGATGAGGCGGCGCAGGTCCGCCTCGACGGTCAGGTAGCCGGGGTCGATCACCGGCGGCTCGGCCGGATCCGGGCTGGCCAGCGTGATCCGTCCACGGCTCTCCGGCTGCAGCAGGACCGCGCCGATCGAGATGCCGTGGTCGGGCGGCGGGGTCTGGCCGTGGTCCAGGTACGCCGACGGCGCGAAGATCAGCTCCAGGTCCGGCCCGGGCAGGTCGGGTCCACTGTGGATGAATGCGACGGCTTCGGCCACATTGGACGACAGCATGCCGGTGCGGTTCAACAGGAACCGGGTGAGCTGGCCGAGCGACTCGGCCGCCAGCATGGTGACCGGCCGGGTGCAGTACATGGCGACCGCGGCGGCGAGGTGGTCCTGCAGGTTCGCGCCGACACCGGGCAGGTCGTGGCGCGGCTCGACGCCCACGTCGCGGAGGTGGTCCGCGGGGCCGATGCCGGAGAGCATCAGGAGCTGCGGCGTGTTGACCGCGCCCGCGCAGAGCAGGACCTCCCGGTCAGCTCCTGCCTGGCGCTCCGCACCGCCATGGCGGTACGTCACCCCGGTCGCCCTGGTGCCATCCGAGCCGCCAGCAAAGTCGACGCGCTCGACCAGCGCGCCGGTACGCACGGTCAGGTTCGCGCGCTTGGCGGCCGGGCGCAGGTACGCGTCGGCGGCGCTCCACCGCCGGCCTCTCCGCTGGGTCACCGGCGTGGGAGAGTATCCGGTGTTGTCCGGCTGGTTCAGCTCGGCCAGCGGGCTCAGGCCGACCTCGGCGCAGGCGGCGAGGAACGCTCGGGTGGCCGGGTTGACCGTGCGCAGCTCGGATATCCACAATGGACCGTCGGTGCCGTAGACGCTCCCTGCCGCCGCGCGGTGGCGGCGCTCCACCCGCTGGAAGTAGGGCAGCACCTCGTCGTAGGACCAGCCCTCGCACTCGCCGGCCCAGCCGTCGTAGTCGGCGCGGTGACCGCGGACCCACATCTGCGCGTTGATGGAGGTCGAGCCGCCGAGCGTCTTCCCGCGCGGCCAGTACAGCTCCCGGTCGCCGAGTCGGGTCTGCTTGCTGGTGTGGTAGTTCCAGTCGTACGCGGTGGTGAACAGCCGGCTGAACGCGGCCGGGACGCGGATCTCCCGGGCCTTGTCCGGGCCGCCGGCCTCCAGCAGCAGCACGCGGCGGCCCGGGTCGCGGGACAGCCGGTCGGCGAGCACGCAGCCGGCCGGTCCCGCGCCGACGATCACGTAGTCGTACCGCTCGTCCGGCACGGTGCGAACTCTACCGCTCAGTAGCGGTCGAGAACATGGACCGGCGCCATCACAATTCGCGGCATCCGCGCCGGGTCCAGCCAGGTGAGGATCTTGACCAGGTCGGCGCTGCCGAGGCTGACGCAGCCGGCCGTCGGGCCCCCGGTGCCCTCGTGCAGGAAGATCGCGCTGCCCTTGCCGGGCACCGGGTCGGGCATGTTGTAGGTGATGACCGCGAAGTGCCGGTACGCGGGCCAGATCCGCCACAGCGCCTCGCTCGCGCCGCCCGGGCTCGTCGTGCGGTGCACGAACGTGTTGTACGTCGGGGAGGCCGGGTTTTCGTCCCACCAGTCGTTCTCGACGAGCCGGTGGTAGGGGTACCGGACCCCGGGGTCGGCGGAGATGCCGTACATCGTCGGGCCGAAGCCGTACCTGCCGGTCGGGGTGGTCGGCACGCCCTCGACGTGGTTGTCGCTGAAGCCCTTCGAGCCGATCCGGGCCGGCATCGCCGGGAACGCCGGCAGCCACACGCCGTCCACCTTCTGGTACGCCTGCAGGGTCGCGTACGTGGTGGTGAAGCTCGTCGCGTGCACGATGACGACCTGCGAGGTCGTGGCGGGCAGGGTGTGCAGCCGCGAGGCGAGGTTGTTCGCGGGCGCCGGCGCGGTCCGGTGCGGCACGGGTGGTCGCGGCGTGGTCACGGGTGGCCGGCGCTGGATCCTCGAAGCCGCGGTGGCGGATGGCCTCGCCGCGCTCGGCTGGGAGGTGGCCGGCGCCGGTGCCGCCTCGTCGGCTGTGGCGGTGGGGCCGCCGTTCGTCGCGGGTCCGTTGGCGGCGGGGCGCGTGCCGGCCGGGTCGGGGTCGATCCCCTGGGCCGCTGCCGGTACGGTGACCGCGAACACGAGTCCGGCAACGACCATCAATCCCCGTCTCACCGGACAATCCTGTCCGCGACACCCATCTCGCGGGCTCGTCCGTACGGGCAGACAAATCGGGTGGCCGGCCGTCTCCGTCGATGACTACCGTGGGTGGCCGTGTCCCGGGTGGTCTCGCTGGTCCTCGTCGACGGTCGCGGTTCGGCGATCGGTGCGCTGCCGCCGTTCGAGGTCGACGTGCCGTACTGGCAGGAGGTCGCCAGTGTGGTCAGTGGCGCGCGGCAGCGGTACGGGGTCGAGGTGAGCGTGCTGCGCCTGCTCACCGCGGAGCGGCCGGTACCGCCGGGCGGTGCGGTGACGTACCTCGCCTCGGTCTGCGCCGAGTTGCCTCCGGGGGTGGTTCCGGTGGAGGTCGACCTCGCCGACCACCCGTGCCGGGCCGACTACGCCCGGCCCGGCGGCCCGGAGGCGAGCCTGCGCTGGGCGGACTCGGCGCTGCGGTCGCGGGGCTACCGGGCGGTGCGCCGCGCCGCGCAGCAGCGGACCTGGAACCTGTCCGCGATCTGGCTGCTGGAAACCGATCGCGGGACGGTATGGCTCAAGCAGGTGCCGTCGTTCTTCGCCCACGAACCGGTCGTGCTCGCGCATCTCGCGGACGCCGGGTTCGCGGTGCCCCGGCTGGTCGCCGCGGAGGGCGGCCGGATGCTGCTGGACCACGTCCCGGGCGAGGACCTCTACGGCGCGGATCGTGCGGTACGGCACGGCATCGCCGCGGACATGCACGCGATCCAGGTCGCCGCGTCGGGCTCGGTCGGTGCTCTGGTGGATGCGGGCGTGCCGGACCGGCGCGCAGCGCCGCTCTCCACCGCCGTCGCGGAGGTGGTGGCTGACCACGGCGACGGCGACCCACGCCTGCGCGACCTGGTCGCCGGGCTCGACGAGCGCCTCGCAGCCGTGGCCGCCTGCGGCCTGCCGGACACCCTGGTCCACGGCGACCTGCACCCGGGCAACGTCCGTGGCGACGAGCATCACCGTGTACTGATCGACTGGGGCGACGCGTTCATCGGCCACCCGGGCTTCGACATCCTGCGGCTGACCGAGGACCTGCCGCTCGCGGCCGCGGCGGATCTGGTCGGCGCGTGGGCGGACCGGTGGCGCGCGACCGTCCCCGGCGGCGACCCGGAGACCGCGATCGCGTTGCTGCGCCCGGTCGCCGCGCTGCGCAACGCCGCCGTCTACGCCGACTTCCTGGCGAACATCGAGCCGGCCGAGCACCCGTACCACGCCGCCGACGTCGGCCTGTGGCTCGCTGTCGCGGCGGCCTGACGGAAGCCCGCCAACGGCACCGCCCTGCCGTACCGCGTCAGCCAGGGCGATGAGGCAGGTCGAGGGCGTGCGCGACGTCGGCCATCGCGGCGATGTGGCGGTCGAGGCCGACGGGGCCGGCACCCCGGCCGCCGATTCCGGTGGTGCTGATGGAGACGTGGGTCGCCCCGGCGGCCCGCCAGGCCTCGATCTGGTCGACGGCGGCGTCCACGCCGCGGGAGAGTCCCAGCCGCCCTTCCAGGCCGAGGGTGTCCGGGTCACGGCCGGCCTCTTCGGCGGCCCGGCGGACGACTGCCCGCGCCTCGTCGAGCGCGGGGCCGGGGCGGACCTGCGGGAACCAGCCGTCGGCCAGGCGGCCGGCGCGGCGCAGCGCGGCCGGTGCGGAGGCGCCGAACCAGATCGGGATCGGCCGCTGCACCGGCAGCGGGGCCATCCCGGCCGCGGTCACGGTCTCGTACCGGTCGTGGGAGGTCAGCGAGCGCTCTGTCCACAGTCGACGGAGAAGCCGTACCTGCGAGCTCATGCGCCGGCCGCGGTCGGTGAAGTCCTTGCCGAGCGCCTCGTACTCGACCGGGTTCCAGCCGAGGCCCACGCCGAGCCGGAACCGGCCCTCGGTCAGCAGGTCCACCTCGGCGGCCTGCTTGGCGACGAGCGCGGTCTGCCGCTGCGGCAGGATGATCACCCCGGTGACCAGCTCCAGCGAGGTGATCGCGGCCAGGTACCCGAAGAGCACGAACGGCTCGTGGAACGTGGAGTCCACATCGTACGGACCGGACCAGCCGGGATGGCCGGCCGGATCGGCGCCCAGCACGTGGTCGTACGCGAGGATGTGGCGGTAGCCCAGCTCCTCGACCGCCGCCGCCCAGGCGCGGACGACGACCGGATCGGCACCGATCTCGGTCTGCGGAAAGATGACCCCGACACGCACCGGCCCACCCTACCGACCGCCCACGATAGCCTGGGGATCATGCGATTCATGCTGCTGCTCAAGGGGGATCCACCGGAGGGGTCGGTGCCGGACGAGCGGCTCATCGGCGCCATGCTCGAGTTCAACGAGGAGCTGGTCAGGGCCGGTGTGCTGCTGGCCGCCGAGGGACTGCACCCGAGCGCCCGCGGCGCGCGGGTCACCTACCGCGACGGCAGGAAGTCCGTGACCGACGGGCCGTTCACCGAGTCCAAGGAGCTGATCGCCGGCTACCTCGTGATCCAGGCGCAGTCCATGGAGGAGGCGATCGAGTGGGCGTCCCGCTGCCCGGTCGAGTACGCCGCCGAGCCCGGCCAGGAGGCCGTCGTCGAGGTGCGCCAGGTCGCCGAGATGAGTGAGCTGCCCACGGCAACCGACGAGCAGCGGGAACTGGAACAGCAGATCCGCGAGCGGACGACCGGATCTTGACACAGCGGGCCGGCACGCACGCCCGGGACACGCACCGCGCGGTCGACGCGGTCTGGCGGATCGAGTCGGCCCGGGTCGTCGGCGGGCTGACCCGGCTCGTCCGGGACGTCGGTCTCGCCGAGGAGCTGGCCCAGGACGCGCTCGTCGCCGCGCTCGAACAGTGGCCGCAGACCGGCATACCGAATAATCCCGGCGCGTGGCTGATGGCGGTCGGCAAGCGCCGGGCCATCGACCTGATCCGCCGCCGGGAGCGCCTCGACCGCAAGATCGACGAGCTGGGCCGGGATCTCGAGACGGCCACCGACGACGAGTTCGACGCGGCCGTCGAGGAGACGATCGACGACGACATCCTGCGGCTGGTCTTCATCTCCTGCCATCCGGTGCTCTCCACCGACGCGCGGGTGGCGCTGACGCTGCGGGTACTCGGCGGGCTGAGGACCGAGGAGATCGCCCGGGCGTTCCTGGTCCCCGAGCCGACCGTCGCGCAACGCATCGTCCGGGCCAAGAAGACGCTCGCCGATGCGCGGGTGCCGTTCGAGGTGCCGCAGGGTGCCGAGCGCGACGCGCGGCTCGCGTCGGTCCTCGAAGTCATCTACCTGATCTTCAACGAGGGGTACTCGGCGACCGCGGGCGACGACTGGCTGCGGCCGGCCCTCTGCGACGAGGCGCTGCGGCTCGGTCGGGTGCTGGCCGGGCTGGCCCCGAGGGAGCCGGAGGTACACGGCCTCGTGGCGCTGATGGAGATCCAGGCGTCCCGGTCGGCCGCGCGGGTCGGCCCGTCCGGGGAGCCGGTACTCCTGCTCGACCAGGACCGCAGCCGGTGGGACCGGATCCTCATCGGGCGCGGCCTCGCCGCCCTGGAGCGCGCCGAGGCGCTGGGCGGCCTCGGGCCGTACGCGATCCAGGCCGCGATCGCCGCGTGCCACGCCCGGGCCACCACCGCGGAGGCGACCAACTGGGGCCGGATCGCCGCGCTGTACCAGGTACTCGCGCGGGTCCAGCCGTCCCCGGTGGTGGAGCTCAACCGCGCGGTCGCGGTGGCGATGGCGGACGGCGCCGGGGCCGGGCTGGAGATCGTCGACCGGCTCGTCGAGGAGCCGACGCTCAAGGACTACCACCTGCTGCCGAGCGTGCGCGGCGACCTGCTGTTCAAGCTGCACCGGTACGCCGAGGCGCGGGTCGAGTTCGAACGGGCCGCGTCGATGACCCGCAACGCGCGGGAACAGGCGCTCCTGCGGGACCGGGCGATCGAGAGCGCGGAACGTCTTACCGACAGATGATTGCCAACCGCCTCCGACGTGGTGCGCGGGTGGTGGATGTGGTGGCCGCGCTGGCGGCTGACGGCTTTACGACGCGCCGGCGGCTACCGGATGCGCAGGTGCGGGGTGAGGTCGGCCGGCGCCAGCCCGGCCAGGCCGTCCCGCTCGATGCGGCCGGCGAGCGTACGGGCCCACGCCGCGAGCCCGGCCGCGTCCACGCCGTGCGGCCGGTCCGCCGCGTACGGCTCCACCCGGTCCGCGGCCCGTCCCAGGAGTTGGACCGCGCCGACCGGGTTGCCGCGTTGCGCGTGGGTGACCCCGACGGCGAGCTGGGCCAGGCCGCGCCACAGCTCGCGCTCCGCGCCGGGCGCGGCCTTCCAGGAGCTCTCCAGCACCTCGTGCGCGTGGAAGGCGTGGCCGGCGTCGAGCAGCCGCTGCGCCTCGGCCAGCGACTCGGCAGGGGACAGGGCCAGGTCGTCGGGTACGCCGGCGGTACCCGTGGCGTCGTGCGCCAGCGGCCGGCCGAGCGCGTCCCGCGGGCGCGCGTTGCGCGGGCGCCCGGCGGCGTCCCGGTCCCGCGGGTTCAGCGCGCCCACCACGGGATCACCATAGCCTGCCAGGATGTCCGGTGTGGACGAGCAACCCCGTGGCCGTCGCGCGCCCGTCGCGCTGCTCGTGCTCGTCGTCGCGGTGCTGGTCTGGTCCGCGATCCGCCCGGACAAGCTGGGCACCTGGTTCTTCGAGACGGTGTGGGTGGTGGCCGGCCTGATGGTCGTGCTGCTGGTCTGGCGCCGGTTCCCGCTGACGACGCTGCTCTGCACGGTGCTCGCGGTGCACGCGGTCGTGCTGTGTTACGGCGGCCACTACACGTACGCGCGGACGCCGCTCGGCGAGTGGGCACAGGAGACGTTCGGGCTGGCGCGCAACCCGTTCGACCGGCTCGGGCACGTCCTGCAGGGCTTCGCGCCGGCGCTGGCCGTTCGCGAGGTGCTCGCCCGGCGGTCGCCATTGGGCGGCAGCCGCTGGCTGGACCCGCTGGCCGTCTGCGTCGCCCTGGCGGTCAGCGCGTTCTGGGAGCTGCTCGAGTGGTGGGGCGCCTACCTGGTGGCCGGCGGCGACCCGGCGTTCCTCGGTGCGCAGGGCGATCCGTGGGACACCCAATGGGACATGGCGCTCGCGCTGGTCGGGGCGGTCGTCGCGGTCGTCGCGCTGCGCCGGCTCCACGACCGGGAACTCTGGGGGATCGAGGTAGCCTCCGGCGCGGCGGCCTCCGCCTGACCACCGACTGCCAACCGTCGCGAGCCAGCTCCTTCAGCCCGTCGATCACCGGGCAGGATCGCGCCCGGCGACAGCGCCACGGCCATGTGGCGGGGCGGGGCGGGCGGGCGATGATCGTCGCGCCGACACCCCGACTTTCGAGGGCCGCAAAGACGGCTGGTGCCGCGTGGATCACCAGGACCGGGCCGCCGGGTGGCACCGGCCGGCCGGACCTCAGACGGCGGTCGGGGTGAGGTGACTGTCGAGGCGGGCGGCGCGGGACAGGCGCCGGCCGCCGGTGATCGCGAGTACGGCCGCGAAGACGGCCGCCCCGGTGAGCACGATCGTGGTGCCGGACGGCACGTCGAGGTGGTAGCTCAGGTTCATCCCGACGAACCCGCAGGCCGCGCCGATCCCGGTTGCCCAGACCAGCATGGTGGCGAACCGGTTGGTCAGCATCCGGGCCACGACGGCCGGGATGACCAGCGTCGCGGCGACCAGCGTGACGCCGATGACGGTCAGCGTGGCGAGGATGGCCAGCGACAGCACGAGCATCAGCAGCGCGTCGATCCGGGCCACCCGGACCCCGCTCACGTCGGCGACCTCGGGGTCGAACGTGGCGAAGAGCAGGGCCCGGTAGTTGAGGAAGACCACGCCGATGGTGAAGACGGTGATGCCGACGAGCATCCACACGTCCGCGACCGAGACGCCGATGATGCTGCCGAACAGGGCCGCGTCGAAGCTCGGGCCCTTGCTGCCGAAGACGGTCAGCAGCGCGACGCCGAGCGCGAACGAGGCGGTGGTGATGACGCCGATCGCGGCGTCGGCACCGATCCGGCGCCGGCGCGTCACCGCGTTGATGGCCAGCGCCGAGGCGAGTCCCCACACACCGGCGCCGAGGTAGTAGTTGACCGCGATGATCGAGCTGGCCGCGAACCCGCCGAAGATCGCGTGGGACAGACCGTGGCCGATGTAGCTCATGCCGCGCAGCGTGATGTAGACGCCGATCAACCCGCACAGCGCACCGGCCAGGGTCGCCACGATGACGCCCTTGACGAAGAAGGCGTAGTTGAACGGGTCGAGCAGCGCGTCCATCACGCGGCCCGCCCGGCGCCGACCGGACTCCCGTACGGGTCGAGCACGACCGGCATGCCCAGGTGTTCGAGGACCTGCATCGGCGCGCCGAACGTCTGCTCCAGGACCGACGGGGTGATCACCTGGCGGGGCGGGCCGGCGGCGATGACCCGACCGTGCACCGCGACCAGGTTCGGCAGGTGCGACGCGACGCCGTTGAGGTCGTGCGTGGTGATCAGGATCGACACGCCCTCCGCGTTGAGGTCGGAGAGCAGGTGCAGCATGTCGTGCCGGCTCGCCACGTCGACCCCCGACGTGGGCTCGTCCATGAGCAGCAGCCGGGGCCGGCGCAGCAGGGCGCGGGCGATGAACATGCGCTGCTGCTGCCCGCCGGAGAGCTCCCGGATGTGCCGGTGGGCGAGGTGGCCGATGCCCAACCGGTCGAGTACCGCGGCGATGTCGGCCTTGTCGGTCCGGCTGGCCCACGGCACGCCACGTTGCTTGCGCGCCATCAGCACGCACTCGGCGACGGTGACGGGAAAGTTCCAGTTGACGGTCTCCAGTTGCGGTACGTAGCCGACGGCCGTCCCCGGGCGGCGGGTGATCGTGCCGCGCTGCGGCCGTACCGTGCCCAGCAGCAGGCGCAGCAGTGAGGTCTTGCCGGAGCCGGACGGTCCCACGACGCCGGTGAAGTCCCGGGCGTGGACCGCCAGGTTCACCCCGGTCAGCACCGGCGTCCCCGAGTAGCCGAAGCTCACCCCGGAGAGCCGGACCAGTTCCTCGCCGCGATCCAAGCCGATCATTGTGGGTACCCCGCCGTGTCCGGCACCGGGAAGCTCACGTCCAGTGCCTGCAGCCGGGCCGGGTTGCCGCCCAGGCCCTTGATCATCGTCACGTAGTCGTAGCGCATCAGCCCGAACCAGGAGTGCTCGGCCTCGCCGGGCTTACCGGGCAGGTCGTCGTCGCGCAGTGTGTCCTCGTACCGGGCACCGGTGGCCCGGCCGACCTCGGCGAGCACCTCGGACGGGAACACCTCCGAGCCGAACACCACCGGCACCTTCTCCGCCCTGATCTGGTCGATCAGCGCGGCCACCTCGCGCGGCGTCGGGTCCTCGAAGTTCTTCGGCTGGATCGCGCCGATCACCGTCCACCCGTACGTCTTCGCGAAGTACGCGTACGCGTCGTGGTACGTCAGCAGCTCCCGTTGACCGTCCGGAATGGAGGCCTGATCTGCCCGCAGGGCCGTGTCGAGCGCCGTCGCCCTGGTCTCGAACGTGGCGTAGTTCGCGCGGTAGTGGTCGGCGTTGCCGGGGTCCGCCTCGGCGAGCGTGTCCCGGACGACGCCGGCGTACTTGATCGCGTACGTCGGGTCCGTCCACAGGTGCGGGTTCGGCTTGCCCTCCTCCTTCGGGAAGGAGAAGTCGTAGATGTACTCGCTCTCCGGCAGCACGGTCGTGCCGATCTCGACCAGCTTGGCGCCGTCCTGCATGTTCGCCTCGGCCAGTTCCTTGGTCTGCTCCTCGAGCTCGAGGCCGTTGACGAACACCACGTCCGCCCGGCTGAGCACCCGGGCGGCGCTGGGCGGCGGGTCGAAGGTGTGCGAGTTGGTGCCCTCCGGCACCAGGCCGTCGACGGTGGCCCGGTCACCGGCGATGTTGGCGACGATCGAGGTGATCGGGGCGACCGTGGTGACCACCCGGAGCTTGTCGCCGGCCCTGCCGCCGTCCTCGCCGCAGCCGGCCAGAGCGGTGCCGGCGGCGAGGGCCAGCACGGCAGGGACAGCCAGCGTACGGATCGAGGCCATGAGCGCCACTCTATTTCGCCGATTTCGTTATTGCAAAGAGTTTGCAATTTCTGAGGTCGGGCGGTTGCGGCGGTAGGGTCGTCCAGCGTGGCCCGGTGGTTCTGCGCGGTGGTGCTGCTCCTCGCCACGGTGGCATGCGCGAGGCCGGTGGCGAGGGAGGCGCCTGTGGATCCGTACCGGGTGCTGGTCTTCTCGAAGACCCAGGGGTACCGGCACGAGTCGATCGCGGCCGGCGTGGAGACGGTCCGGTCGCTCGGCGCGGCGCACCGGTTCGCGGTCGACGCGACCGAGGACGCCGGCCGGTTCACCGCGGTGGAGTTGGCCCGGTACCGGGTCGTGGTCTTCCTCAACACCTCCGGGGACGTGCTGCCGCCGCCGCGACAGGCCGACTTCGAGGGGTACATCCGGGGCGGTGGCGGGTTCGTCGGCGTGCACGCGGCGTCCGACACCGAGTACTCGTGGCCGTTCTACGGCGGGCTGGTCGGCGCGTGGTTCGCCCGGCACCCGGCGATCCAGCCGGCCACCGTCCGGGTCGAGGACACCAACCACCCGGCGACCGCGCACCTCGGCCCGGTGTGGCAGCGCACCGACGAGTGGTACGACTTCCGGCTGAACCCGAGGTCGCGGGTACGGGTGCTGGCCACGCTCGACGAGCGCACCTACGCCGGCGGCGGGATGGGCGCGGACCACCCGTGGGCCTGGTGCCACGAGTACGAGGGCGGGCGCGCGTTCTACACGGCCGGGGGACACACCGTCGAGTCGTACGCGGAGGAGGCGTTCCGGGCGCACCTGCTGGGCGGGATCCGGTACGCGGCGGGGACGAGCTGAAACCGGCTGCGCCGCGGCCGGCCGCCCCCCGATCGTGAAGCCCGGGGGAGCCGCCCGGGCCGGGGTGGGCGTGGTACTCGCCGCCGCACTCGGACGCCTGGCGCACCATGCTCGTACGTGGTCATGGGCGGACCTCGTCCGCCCGTCGGGTGACCCGTTGCAGGTAGTCGCGCATCCAACCGTCGGCCGCCCGGGCGGTCCACAGCCGCAGCACCTCCGGCCGTTCGACCGGCCAGCGCCGGGCGACCCGCTCGTCGACCGTGGCGTGGAGCTGGCGCTTGGTGACGCGGAACGTGTCCGGCGGTACGCCGGTGCCGAGCCGGCGCGCGGTCGCCACCGCGTGCGCGACGAGTCCGGTCCCGGGCACCACCTCGTCGACCAGCCCGAGGGCCAGCGCGTCGCGCGGCTCGTGGGTGGCGCCGGTCAGCACGGCGGCGTGCCGGGCGGGTGTGCCGTACGCGTACTCGAGGATCTCCAGCGCGACGGTCGGGAACGGCACCCCGACCAGCGGCTCCGGTACCCCGATCCGGCCGGCGCCGTCGGCCATCACCCGGTGGTCGCACGCCGCGGCGAAGATGCAGCCGCCGGCGATCGCGTGACCGTTGAGCGCGGCGACGACCGGTTTGCCGACCGTGAAGACGGTCTCGAACGCGGTCACCAGCAGGTCCAGGAACGTCTCGAGGTACGGCTCGCCGCCGTCGAGGACACGCCACAGATCCACTCCCGCGGAGAACGCCCGCCCGGAGCCGGTGAAGACGATCGCGGCGGGCCCGCTCGTGTCCAGAATCCGGAACGTGTCGACGATCGCGCCCAACAGTTCGGTATCGAGCGCGTTGACCGGGCCGTGCGCGAGCCGCACCACCGCCACGTCGTCCTGGTCGTCCCGTTCGATCATCGCCGTCCCTCCGACCGCAGCTCGCGTTCCAGTGGGGTCCGGAACCGCGGCGTCACCTTCGCCTGGCCGATCCAGGCGGCGAGCCGCTCGGCCTCGGCCGCGATCGCCGCCCGCGCATCGGCGCCCGGCTCCTCCAGCAGGCGCCACACCACCTCGCCGGTGCCGGGCAGCGCCCACCCGCCGACCACCCGGCCGTTCCACCAGATGGTCGGGCCGGCGTTGCCGTTGGCGTCGAACAGGGCCGGCACGTGTTCGGGGGCCAGGTACCAGTCGCGGTGCCGCCAGCCCATCGAGGTGGAGTCCAGGGCCGGCAGCAGCGCCGCCCACGGTTCGCCCCCGTCGACCGGGTCGACGTCGTCGGGCAGGACGAAGCCGGTACCGTCGTCGATCGCGACCTGTTCCGCGCCGGCGGCGGCGAGCGCCCGGCGGACCTCGGTGAGGGTCCAGCCGGTCCACCACTTCAGGTCGGTCTCGGTGCCCGGACCGAAGGCAGCCAGCCACCCCCGGACCAGGTCCCGCTTCGCGTCGCCGACCGGCAGCTGCGGCATCTCCGGGGCGAGCGCCCAGCGGAACTGGCCGCTGATCCAGGTGCCGCGCGGCCGGCGCCGGACGATGCGGCCCTGCATGCCGAGCGCGGTCAGCAGATGGGTTCCGATCGCCTGCTTGGCCGCGTACGACTTGCCGGCCCCGACCTCGACCTGCTCGGCGAGCCGGGGCTCCAGTGTGGACAGTTCGGCCGCGGTCGCCGTGCCGAGGGTGGCCAGTGCGGCGAGCGCGCCCGCCTCGACCTCGTCCAGCCAGCGCTGGTCGTAGCCGCCCCGGGCGGCGAGCGTGCGGACCAGGTCCCACTGCCGGGCCGCGACCGCGACCGTGCTCGAGTGGTGCACGACCGGCACGAGGTGGGCCGGTACCACGAACGCGGTGCGCCGCATGCCGTGCATCCGGATCAGGGTGCCGCGGTCGTACAGGGCCTGCTCGATGGCGCCCAGGTCCGGGTCGGCGAGCCGGGCGCCGAGGCTGAGGTACACCGTCGCCGGGTCGGTGGCGTGCACCGCGACGAGCGAGCCGGCCACCTCTTCCGGGCTGCCGGCGCGGGCGGCCGGGCTCAGGTGGTGGCGGGTGGCGAGCCGGGCCCGGCGCTCGTCCGCGCTGATCTTCCGCACGGATGACATCGTACTTGTTGCGTAGAGAACCTACATGTAGGCTCCCAGAGCATGAGGGCGGCCCGGCAGATCCTGGTGTGGCTGCACGTGCTCACCTCGGTGGGCTGGATGAGCCAGGCGTTGGCCCTGTTCACGCTGCTCAGCTACGGCATGACGGCCGGCGACCGGCAGGCGCGGCACAGCGCGTACGCGATGGCCGAGGTCCTCGACGCGCACGTCCTGCTCTACCTCGCCAACGCCTCCGCGTTCACCGGCATCATGCTCGCGGCGCTTACCCGGTGGGGCTTCTTCGTCCACTGGTGGGTGCTGACGAAGTTCGCCATCACGCTGTCCCAGCTGTACGTCGGGATCGCGCTGCTCAGTCCCGATCTCGCCGCGGCCGCGCGGGTCGCCGGGCAGGGCGGTGACCCACCCGTGCGCGGGCTCCTCGTGGCGAGCCTGCCGATGGTCTCGGCGATCTGCAGGCCGGCAGCCGGTTCACATCAGATGCTCTGGTACGCGGTCGCCGTCCCGGTCGCCGACTACCTGATCGGCACGTTCGTGCTCGGCGTGCCGATGGTCGGGTTCGCGCTGCTGACCGCCGTCGGGTACCCGATCTGGCGCGCCTACCGGCTCAGCTCCCGCCGCAGGCGGTAGCAGGCGGTAGTACCCGGTCCGGAGCGGGGCCGCACCGGTCGCCGGGAACGCCAAGCTGACTGCGCTATTTTCGGGCCATGGACGAGAACCGGGCCCGGCGGGTGATCGACGCGCTCCGCGAGCGGGGTGTTCCCGCGCACCTGGTCCACCCGCGGGCCGGCGTCTCCAAGGCCGGCATCCGGGTGGCCCTGCGCGACGGTCGTGAGGCGATCTGGGACACCGACGGGACGGCCGGGCTGGAGGCCCAGGTCATGCGCGACGGCGTACTCGTCGGTTTCGTCCCGCACATCCCCGGATCCGAGGAGTTCGACGAGGCGCTGGTGGTCGACGCGATCGCCCGGACCGACTACGACCAGCCGATCGCGCGGCAGACCCGCAGCGCGCCACCTGAGGCCACGCCGCTACCCCGGGAGGGCGGCTTCTTCCGCCGGTTCATGGAGGGCTTCCGTGAGTGAGCGCAGCGAACGAACCAGCACGCTCGGTGTTGTCGCGAACGCGCGCGCCGAGCGGGGGGAGGCCCGGGCGTGAGCAACGTGGAGGTCGAGCCGCGCGAGGGGTTCGGCGGTGGCGAGGCGACCGGGACCCCGGCCCGGGACCTGCTGGAGGGCCGGGAGGTCGTCATCGGCACCCGGGACATGCTGGTCACCCGGACGCTGCCGCACAAGGTACGCCGGATGGTCGGCGCCTGGTGCTTCGTGGACCACTACGGTCCCGACAACATCACCGCTCACGAGGGCATGCGGGTGCCACCCCACCCGCACACCGGCCTGCAGACCGTGAGCTGGCTCGTCGAGGGTGAGGTGTTCCACCGGGACAGCCTCGGCAACGCCCAGCTCATCCGGCCGGGCCAGCTCAACCTGATGACCGCCGGGCGGGCCATCGCGCACTCGGAGGAGTCCCCGCCGGACCACACGCCGATCCTGCACGGCGTCCAGCTGTGGGTGGCGTTGCCCGAGCCGGACCGGGCGACCGGGCCGGACTTCGCGCACCACCCGGACCTGCCGATCTTCACCGTCGCCGGCGCGACCGTCACGGTGATCATGGGCGAGCTGGACGGGGCTCGCTCCCCGGCCCGGACGTACACGCCGATCCTCGGTGCGGAGGTGGTCCTGACCGGTCGGGCCCGGCTGCCGCTGCGCCCGGACTTCGAGTACGCCGCCCTGCCGCTCGACAACTCCGCCGAGATCGACGGCGTCGACGTGCCCCGGGCCACCCTGATCTACCTCGGCCGCGGCCGGACCGAGCTGGACCTGCGGAGCACCGCCGGCCCCGGGCGGGTGCTGCTGCTCGGCGGCGAGCCGTTCCAGGAGCGCATCATCATGTGGTGGAACTTCGTCGGCCGCAGCCACGAGGAGATCGTGCGGATGCGCGAGGACTGGGCGGCGGGCCGCGGGTTCGGGACCGTCGACGGGTACGACGGCGAGCCCCTGCCCGCGCCCCCGATGCCGACGTCGACGCTCAAGCCGCGCGGGCGCCTGCGCTGACGAGTGTGCTACCGGTGACCAGACGGTCAGGATTCGAGAAGCGCTGACCCCCGGGCCGGACCTAGCGTGACGGTCATGGACATCGCGATCCGCGCGAGCGATCGGGCTGTCGATCCAGACCACGACGTGAGGAGTGATCATGAGCGGCTCGTCCACCCAGGGCATCCAGACCGTGCTGCATCCCGTCTCCGACCTGGCGGCGGCCAAGGCGGTGTACACCGCCCTGCTCGGCGTCCCGCCGCAGACCGACTCGTCGTACTATGTCGGCTTCGAGGCCGCCGGCCAGCAGATCGGGCTGGTGCCGGGCGGTGGGCCGCAGGGCATGACCTCGCCGGTGGCGTACTGGCACGTGCCGGACATCGAGGCGAAGCTGGCCGAGGTGACCGCCGCGGGTGCCGCCGTGAAGGAGCCCGTGCGCGACGTCGGTGGCGGCCGCCTGGTGGCCACCGTCACCGACCCCGATGGCAACGTCCTCGGGCTGCTTCAGGACCGGTGAGCGCCTCGTCGCCGTGCCCGGCGTCGCCGCGACGCCGAGCATCGGCGCCGGTTGCGCGAAGCTGGTCAGATCGAGCCGGAGCCGCCGACGGAGACCGCCTCGGCGGCCTCGCCGAACGGATGGAGACACGATGAGCAAGGCCACCAGGACGGCCGCGAAGACGCAGACGAAGGCGCCGGTGCCACCCGCTGCCGACAGCCACGATCTGATCCGGGTGCACGGCGCGCGCGAGAACAACCTCAAGGACGTCAGCATCGAGATCCCGAAGCGCCGGCTGACGGTGTTCACCGGGGTCTCCGGTTCGGGCAAGAGCTCCCTGGTGTTCGACACGATCGCCGCCGAGTCGCAGCGCCTGATCAACGAGACGTACAGCGCGTTCGTGCAGGGGTTCATGCCGACACTGTCGCGGCCCGAGGTCGACGTGCTGGACGGGTTGACCACGGCGATCATCGTGGACCAGGAGCGGATGGGCGCAAATGCCCGCTCCACGGTGGGCACCGCCACCGACGCGAACGCGATGCTGCGCATCCTGTTCAGCCGGCTGGGCAAGCCGCACATCGGCCCGCCCAACGCGTACTCGTTCAACGTTCCCTCGGTGCGGGCGTCCGGTGCGATCACGGTCGAGCGCGGAGCCGGCAGGACGAAGACCGAGAAGGCGACCTTCACCCGTCTCGGTGGCATGTGCCCGCGCTGCGAGGGCATGGGCTCGGTCACCGATTTCGACCTGTCTGCGCTGTACGACGACAGCCTGTCGCTCAACGAAGGTGCGCTGACCATCCCCGGCTACAGCATGGACGGCTGGTACGGCCGCATCTTCCGCGGCTGCGGCTTCTTCGACCCGGGCAAGCCGATCCGTCGGTACACCAAGAGGGAGCTGCACGACCTGCTCTACAAGGAGCCGACCAAGATCAAGGTCGACGGGATCAACCTGACGTACGAGGGGCTGATCCCGAAGATCCAGAAGTCGTTCCTGGCCAAGGACGTCGACGCGCTGCAGCCGCACATCCGGGCGTTCGTGGAGCGGGCGGTGACGTTCAGCACCTGCCCCGAGTGCGGCGGCACCCGGCTGAGCAGGGAGGCCCGGTCGTCGAAGATCAAGGGGAAGAACATCGCCGACGTCTGCGCGATGCAGATCAGCGACCTGGGCGACTGGGTCCGCGACCTCGACGAGCCGTCGGTGGGCCCGCTGCTGGCCGGGCTGCAGCACCTGCTCGACTCGTTCGTGGAGATCGGGCTGGGCTACCTCTCGCTCGACCGGCCGTCGGGCACGCTCTCCGGCGGCGAGGCGCAGCGCACCAAGATGATCCGCCATCTCGGTTCGTCGCTCACCGACGTCACCTACGTCTTCGACGAGCCGACCGCGGGCCTGCACCCGCACGACGTCGAGCGGATGAACGACCTGCTGCTGCGGCTGCGGGACAAGGGCAACACGGTGCTGGTCGTGGAGCACGAGCCGGAGACGATCGCGATCGCCGACCACGTCGTCGACCTCGGTCCCGGCGCCGGTACCGCGGGTGGGGCCGTCTGCTTCGAGGGCAGCGTCGACGGGCTCCGGGCCAGCGGCACCCTGACCGGCCGCCACCTGGACGACCGGGCCGCCGTCAAGGGGACGGTCCGCACACCCACCGGCACGCTGCAGATCCGCGGAGCCACCACCCACAACCTGCAGGGTGTCGACGTGGACATCCCGCTCGGCGTGCTGGTCGTCCTCACCGGGGTGGCCGGCTCGGGCAAGAGCTCGCTGATCGACGGCTCGGTGTCCGGGCGGGACGGGGTCGTCTCGGTCGACCAGACCCCGATCCGTGGCTCGCGGCGCAGCAACCCGGCGACGTACACCGGGCTGCTCGACCCGATCCGCAAAGCGTTCGCGAAGGCCAACGGCGTCAAGCCGGCGCTGTTCAGTGCCAACTCGGAGGGCGCCTGCCCCACCTGCAACGGCGCCGGCGTCATCTACACCGACCTGGCCATGATGGCCGGCGTCGCGACCACATGCGACGATTGCGAAGGCAGGCGGTTCCAGGCCTCGGTCCTGGAGTACCACCTCGGCGGCCGCGACATCAGCGAGGTGCTCGCGATGTCGGTGACCGAGGCGGCGGAGTTCTTCGGCGCCGGCCAGGCGCGCACCCCGGCCGCGCACACCATCCTCGACCGGCTCGCCGACGTCGGGCTCGGCTACCTCAGCCTCGGCCAGCCGCTGACCACGCTGTCCGGCGGCGAGCGGCAGCGGCTCAAGCTGGCCACCCACATGGCCGACAAGGGCGGCGTCTACGTCCTCGACGAACCCACCACCGGCCTGCACCTCGCCGACGTCGAACAGCTGCTCGGCCTGCTCGACCGGCTCGTCGACGCCGGCAAGTCGGTCATCGTCATCGAACACCACCTGGCGGTCATGGCACACGCCGACTGGCTCATCGACCTCGGCCCCGGCGCCGGCCACGACGGCGGCCGGATCATCTTCGAGGGCACACCCGCCGACCTCGTCACCGCCCGCTCCACGCTCACCGGCCAGCACCTGGCCGCCTACGCTGGTGCCTGACCGATGCCCTCGCGTGTCCCGCTGTCGTCAGGAATACCGGATCGGTCGAAGTTTGTTGCTGAAGCAAAGACTTAGACCGCTACGGAGGACTCCATGCCCGCCATCACCGCCGACGTGCTGACCCTGCCCCGCATCGCCACGCCGGACCCGGGCGTGTCGCGGCCCCGCGCGGTCACCTCGGTCACGACCGCGCCGAGCGGCTTCGAGGGGGAGGGCTTCCCGGTACGCCGGGCGTTCGCCGGCGTCGACCTGCGCGCGCTGGACCCGTTCGTCCACATGGACCAGATGGGCGAGGTGGAGTACGCCCCGGGCGAGCCCAAGGGCACGGCCTGGCACCCCCACCGCGGCTTCGAGACGGTCACCTACATGATCGACGGCGAGTTCGCGCACGCGGACTCCCACGGCGGCGGCGGTCTGATCACGAACGGCGACACCCAGTGGATGACCGCCGGCAGTGGCCTGCTCCACATCGAGACGCCGCCCGAGGAGCTGGTCGCGAGTGGCGGCCTGTTCCACGGCTTCCAGCTGTGGGTGAACCTGCCCCGCGAGCTGAAGCTCTCGCCGCCGCGCTACCAGGACATCCGGGCCACGCAGGTCGCGCTCCTGTCGTCGCCGGACGGCGGCGCGCTGCTCCGCGTGATCGCGGGCGACGTCGCGGGGCATGCGGGCCCCGGGATCACCCACACGCCGATCACGCTCGTCCACGCGACTCTCGCCGCGGGTGCCTCGGTGACGCTGCCCTGGCGGCCGGACTTCAACGCCCTGGTCTACGTCATGGCCGGCAACGGCAGCGTGGGTACGGAACGCCGGCCGGTCCACATGGGACAGCTGGCGGTGTACGGCCCCGGCGGCGCCCTGACGATCTCGGCGAGCGAGTCCCAGGAGTCCCGGAGCCCGAGCCTGGACGTGCTCATCCTCGGCGGTCGGCCGATCCGCGAGCCGGTCGCGGCGTACGGCCCGTTCGTGATGAACACGCGCGAGGAGCTGATCCAGGCGTTCGAGGACTACCAGGCCGGGCGGCTGGGTGTGATCCCGGCCGACTGGGTCGTCCCGCACTCGGGCGGGGCGGAGCCACCGACCCGCTAGAGCACCGGCGGGCTCGACCAGTTGTTGCCCTGGGTGCCGAGCTCGGCGTCCAGGGTGCGCTGGGCGCGTCGCATCGACTCGGCGTACTTCGGGTCCTGCAGCCGCACCGCGACGGTGTCCACGGGGACGTCCTCCACGTGCTGCACGACCCACCAGATGTTGCCGAGCGGATCCCGGACCCGCCCACCCCGGTCGCCCCAGGCGGCTTCGTCGAGCGGGGTGACCACACGGGCGCCCGCGGCCACCGCCCGCTCGAACACCGCGTCCGCGTCGTCCACGTAGACGCGCAGCAGGCTGGGCAGGTCCGGCCAGTCCGGCTGGGCGTCGAAGGCGAGCAGCACCGAGTCGCCGACCCGGATCTCGGCGTGCCCGATGCCACCGTCCGCGGTCGGCACCCGGGCGATCTCCTGACCGTCGAAGGCCGCGGTGATGAAGTCGAGCAGGCGTCCGGTGTCCCGGGTCACCAGCCACGGCTGGACGGTCGAGTGCTGGTACGGCTCGGTCATGGAGTCTCCTCGGCGGTCAGACGTCGGTTCGGGGTTCACCATCGCACCGGGTACCGACACGTCACCGACGCCGAGCCGGCCGCTAACCCAGCGGGATCTGCAGCGACACCATCCCGCGCAGGTCGAGCCAGGCCCGGTCGGGCCCGCGGACCAGCCGCATGATCACCGCGTCGCAGCCGGGGCAGCGTGCGACCAGACCGGGCGCCCGGGTGTAGACCCGCAGCGTGGCCACCGGCCCGTTCCGGCCGCAGCCGGCGCACCGGCCGCTGGCCACCGTGACGTCCGACGCGAAGACCTCCTGCAGCGGTCCCGCCAGTACGTTGCCGTCGAGGTGGTCCATCTCAGCCTCCGCTGGGTCCGAAGCGTTCGGTCTTGACGCGCCGCGGGTCGTGCCCCTGCGCGACCAGGATGTCGGCGACGGTCTCCACGAATCCGGTCGGCCCGCACACGAAGCAGGACGGCTCGAACTCCGGCGGCCAGCCGTGCTCGGCGACGGTGACCAGACCGAGCCGGCCGGGCGGTACCGGCCAGCCGGGCGGCGTCCGTCGCGTGTAGACGTACGCGACGTCCAGACCCCCGTCGTCGCGGGTCCGGCGGCGCAGCTCGTCGGCGTAGAACACGTCGGCCGGGCCGCGCGTGGAGTAGATCAGCCGGAACGGGGCCCGGCTGCCGGCGGCCGCGCGGGCCCGGATCATCGCCATCAGCGGTACCACGCCGGAGCCGCCCGCGACGAGCAGGACCGGCGCGGTCTCCGCCGCCCGCCAGACGAACCAGCCGCCGACCGGACCGCGCAGCTCCACCGGGTCGCCGACGGTGAAGACGCCGCACAGGTACGTGGAGACCTCGCCGTCGGCCAGCCGCTGCACGGTCAACTCCAGGCGGCTGTCCGGCGGCTGGCCGGGTGCCTGGCCGGACGCGACCGAGTAGCTGCGCTGCGCGGTGTACCCGTCGGGCGCGGTCAGCCGGACGTCCACGTGCTGGCCGGGCAGGTGACCGGGCCAGTCGGGTACGTCGAGCACGAGCGTGCGCGCGGTCGCGGTCTCCTCGCGGACCGCCGCCAGCGTCGCCAGGTGCCAGGCGAGGCGACCGGTCAGTCGCCCTGGTACCGCTGTTCGCGCCATGGGTCACCGTAGTCGTGGTAGCCGGCGGTCTCCCAGAACCCGGGGTTGTCCTCGGCCATCAGCTCGAGGCCACGCGCCCACTTGGCGGACTTCCAGAAGTACAGGTGCGGGACCAGGAACCGGGCCGGGCCGCCGTGCTCGGGGGCGAGCGGCTCGCCCTCGTACTCGAAGGCCACCCATGCCTGGCCGTCGAGCAGGTCCGCGAGCGGGAGGTTCGTGGTGTACCCGCCGTACGAGTGCTGCATCGCGAAGTCGCCGGCGCTCTCCACGTCCGCGAGCAGCGTCTCCACCCGGATGCCGCGCCACGTCGTGCCCAGCTTGGACCACTTGGTGACGCAGTGGATGTCCACCGTCACGGTCTCCGCGGGGAGTGCCCGGAACTGCTCCCAGGACCAGGTGTGCCGCTCGCCGAGCTCCGTGCTGACCACGAACTCCCACCGGTCGAGCGGGATCCGCGGGGTCGGGCCGGCGGAGAGGACCGGGAAGTCCTCGGCGAGGTACTGCCCGGGCGGCAGGTTCGTACCCGCCGCCCGGCGCCGTCCGGAGAACCCGGGTGACACGATGCCCACCCGGCCTTCATACCACCGGGTACCCTCCTCGCGGCGGGTTATCGGGGTTCCAGCACCGTAGCTGGCGTCCCCGTCGGTGAACGCCAGCACCGGACCCTGCTGCGCCGCCGGGCGGATGACGAGAACTACGTGTCCTCGATCGCGTACCGCAGCTGCGGGAAGACCTTGCCGACCTTGCCCAGCAGGTAGTCACCGTAGGTACCGGTGAAGGCCTGCAGGTCCTGGCCGTCCCAGCGGGCCTGGCCGGTCGCGTCGGTGCGCGCGGCGCCGGGCAGCGGCGGCACCTCGGCGGTGAAGTCCGGATCGAAGAAGAACGGGTACGACAGCCGGTCCCGGCCGCTGACGTTGCGCACCCGGTGCGGGTTCGACCGGTACCAGCCGCCGGTCATCCGGTCGAGCATGTCGCCGATGTTGCAGACGAACGTCCCGGGTACCGGGGGCGCGTCCACCCACCCGCCCGGCGTGCGGACCGAAAGACCGCCGTTGTCGTCCTGGGCGAGCAGCGTGAGCAGCCCGTAGTCGGTGTGCTCGCCGACACCCCAGCCGTCGTCGTCCGCCGGCGCGGGCGGGTAGTGGAACACCCGGAACAGGACCGTCGGGTGGGCGGTGTAGCTCGACGCGAAGTACTCCGCGTCCAGGCCCAGGCTCAACGCGACGCCGCGCAGGGTGGCCTGCGCGACGCCGGTCAGCACGTCGAGGTACTCCAGGACGGCGGTGCGCAGCTCGGGCACCTGATCGGGGAAGAGGTTGCGCCCGTGCAGCGGCAGTCCGGCGCGGACCCGCGGGTCGTCGTCCGGCAGTTCGGTGCCGAAGTACAGGCCCTCCTTGAGGTCCGGCCGCCCGGAGGTCAGCTCGGCGCCGACCGGGAAGAAGCCGCGCCAGGCCCGCCCGCCGCGGGTCATCTCGATCTCCATCTTCTCCGGCTCGGGCAGGCGGAAGAAGGCCCGGCTGGCCCGGTCGAGCCGGTCCACGAGCTGGTCCGGCACGCCGTGGCCGGTGACGTAGAAGAACCCGGAGTCCCGACAGGCCGCCTCGATCTGCCCGGCCACCGCGCCGGCGGACGCACCACTGCGCAGCGGGGTGATGTCGATGATCGGAAGGGGCCCGGTCACCGGGTCATCATAGGCTTGATCCATGTCCCTCGTATTCGACCGCGTCGCCGACGACTACGACGCCTCCCGGGGTGGTGCCGAGCGCGGCGCGTACGCCGCCGCCGAGCTGGAGCCGTGGCTCGCCGACGGGCCGGTGCTCGAGGTCGGCGTAGGTACCGGCCTGGTCGCCGCGGCCCTGACCGACCTCGGTCGGATCGTGGTCGGTCTGGACCTCTCGCCGGCGATGCTCCGTCGGGCCGCCGAGCGGCTGGGTACCGGCCGGCTGGCCCTGGCCGACGCGCGCCGCCTGCCGATCGCGACCGCCGCGGTCTCCACCGCGGTCTACGTGTACGCCCTGCACGCGATCGTCGACATCCCGGCCGCGCTCGCCGAGGCGGCCCGCGTGCTGCGACCGGGTGGTCGGGTGGTCGCGATGCACGGCGGGGTCGATGACGAGCCGACCGACATGTCCGAGGCGGTGGCCTCGCTCGACCCGCTGCGCCTGTCCCGCGTCGACAACCCCGACGCCGTCGCCCGGGCGGCGGGGGCGGCCGGCCTGACGACGGTCTGGCACGGTCCGACCCGGCCGGTGACGGTGCCTCGGTCCCCGCACGAGATCGCCGACTCGATCCGGCGGCGGCTCTGGTCGTGGCTCTGGGATCTCGACGAGGTCGTCTGGCGGGAGCAGGTCGAGCCGGCGGTCGCCCGGCTCGAGGCGCTGCCGGAACCGGACCGGCCGCGGGACACCGTGCAGCGGCAGCTGCTGACTGTGCTCGGCAAGGGCTGACCAGCGTCACTCGAGGCGGTCCCGCAGGAATGCGAGGACCTGGTCCAGGGCCTGGCGCGCCGGGTGGTCCGGGCGGTCGCCGAGGTCTCCGGTGAGCACGGCGTGGGCGCGCTGCGGGATGCCGTACGGGTTGCCGGGCGACGAGTCCAGCTCGACCGGGAGGAAGCCGTCGCCGAGTGCCCGGCGCAGCGTCTCGAACCGTTCCGGCGGTACCGCGCGGTCGTGCGTGTACCGCAGACCGATCGCGCAGGCACCGTTCCGTACCCGGTCGGCGATCCGGGCCAGGTCGGCCGCGGCGACCCCGACCGCGGCCCGGCGGCGCCGCCCGAACGGCGCCGGCAGCGAGGGCTGGCTCAGCACCGGGGCCAGCATGCGCTCGTCGACCATCATCGCGAGCGCGAACCCGCCGGTGAAGCACATGCCGACCGCGCCGACGCCGGGCCCGCCGCACTCCTGGTGCGCCCGCGCGGCCAGCGCCCGCAGCCAGGAGGCGATCGGGCTGGTACGCCCGGTCGCGAAGACGGTGAACTCCCGCGCGAGGCAGGCCCGCAGCAGGGTGCCGGCCAGGTACCCCGGGCTGTTGGGCCGGCCGGGCGTGCCGAACAGCGACGGCAGGTAGACGGTGCGCCCGATGTCCACGACGCGCCGGGCGAACTCGAGCACCGGCGGGTGCAGGCCGGGCATCTCCGGCATGACGATCACCGCCGGGCCGGTACCCGCGCGGTACACGACGCGGGTCAGCCCGTCGTGGTGGAACTCGGTCCGGGTGAATCCGTCCAGCACAGGGGGATTCTCACCCGAGGTAGCGCAGTACGGCGAGGACGCGCCGGTGGTCGGCGTCGGACGGGGGCAGGCCGAGCTTCGCGAAGATGTTCGTGACGTTCTTCTCCACCGACGCCGCTGTGATCGACAGCGCCGCGGCGATGCCGGCGTTGGACCGGCCCTCGGCCATGAGCGCGAGCACCTGCCGTTCCCGCGGGGTCAGCGTCTCCATAGTGGACGTACGGCGGCTGGCCCCCATGATCTGCCGTACCACCTCGGGGTCGAGGGCGGTGCCGCCGGCGGCCACCCGGGCCAGCGCGTCGAGGAACTCGGAGACGTCGGCGACCCGGTCCTTGAGCAGGTACCCGACCCCGTCGCAGCGGCCGGAGAGCAGCTGGGCGGCGTACCGGGTCTCGACGTACTGGGAGAGCACCAGCAGCGCCACGGCCGGGTGGTCCCGGCGCAGCGCCAGGGCGGCCCGCAGACCCTCGTCGGTGTGGGTCGGCGGCATCCGGACGTCGATGACCGCGAGGTCCGGTCGGTGCTCGGCGACCGCCGCGCGCAGCGCAGCGCCGTCGGCGACCGCGGCTACCACCTCGTGGCCGCGCCGGTGCAGCAGGTGGACCAGCCCGTCGCGCAGCAGCACGGAGTCCTCGGCGACGACCACCCTCATCATGCGTGTACCGGTAGGTCGACGGTGACGACGGTCGGTCCACCGGGTGGGCTGACGATCTCCAGCCGGCCCTCGACGGTACGGACCCGGTCGGCGAGCCCGGCCAGCCCGCCGGCGGGTGCCGCACCGCCGACGCCGTCGTCCACAATGGTCATTCGCAGCCAGCCCGGCCGTCCCGGCGCCAGGGAGAGCACCGCCCGGCCGGCGCGGCTGTGCTTGGCCACGTTGGCGAGCAGTTCGGCGGCGCTGAAGTAGGCGATCGTCTCGATCGCGGCCGACGGCCGGGCGGTCAGGTCGACGTGCAGCTCGACCGGGACGGCGCTGCGGGCGGCCAGGGTCTCCAGCGCCGGGCCGAGCCCGCCGTCCAGGGCCGGTGGGTGGATGCCGCGGGCGAGGTCGCGCAGCTCGACGATGGCCTGTTTCGCGTCCTGGTGCGCGGTGTCGACCAGGACAAGCGCGGCCGCGGTGTCGCCGCTGCTGAGTTCCTCCTTGGCCAGGCCCAGCTTCATCGCCAGCGCGACGAGCTGCGCCTGTGCCCCGTCGTGCAGGTCCCGCTCGATCCGCCGGAGCGCGGCCGCCGACGTCTCCACGGCCAGGGTCCGGGTCTCCTGGAGCCGGGCGGACCGGGTGGGCCGCAGCAGCATCTTCACCAGCAGCCGGCCCGGCGCGACGAGCCCATCGGTGACCTTGGGGGCGGCGAGCAACAGGAGCAGCCCGACCGCGGCCAGGACCAGAGCCCGGGGCCAGGTGTCGAAGGTGACCTCGTTGATGGCGACACCGGTCTCCGCCGGCGCCAGCCACCACCAGAGGGGGTAGCTGGCCATGCCCACCGCGAAGCCCCAGTAGATGACCGCGACATAGAGCACGGTGAGCGCCAGCGGGCCGCTGAGCAACAGGTACAGGGCGGAGCGCCACCCGGCGATGTCGGTCAGGGCCGCGCGGACCCAGCCGAGCAGACCGGGTTCGGTGGGCCGCCGCGGGGCCGGGTCGTCGACCTCGACATCGAGCAGCCTGCGGGCCAGGACGCGGTGCCCGGTGGCCAGGATCTGCCCGCCGCGCAGCCCGACGGCGAGCACCCCGAAGCCGAGGACCAGGAGCAGCAGCGCGGCTCCCGCGTAGAAGACCGCGACGATGTAGACGGAGCCGAGCAGGCCGAGCGCGCCGCCGGCGGCCAGGTACGCCAGCCGGCGCCAGGTGCGCCAGCCGTACGCGCTGCGCAGGTACGCGAGGGTCACGCCCCTCAGGGTGCCGGACCCGCTCCGCCCGGAACACCCGGCTAACCCGCCCCGACGAACTCCCCGGAGTCAGGCCGGTGCGCGAGGATGGAGAGGTGCCGCGCCTGCTGCCGCGCATGACCTCGGAGCCGCCGCCCGGGTACGTGGCGTTCGTCGCCCGCCACCTCGGGCAGCTACGCCAGGATGCGGTCCGGATGGCGGGGGAGAGCGCCGACGAGCTGTACCCGGAGGCGCTGACCGATGTGGCGCTGCGGTGGGACTGGTTCGAGCTGCTGCGCACCCGGCTGGGCCGGCCCGGCGCGGCCGACGACTACCTCCAGGAGACGCTGCTGCGCCGGTCGGTGCGCTGGCAGACGGATCAGGAGGAGTATGTCGACATCCAGGTGTGGCGCTCCGACGACCCGCGCGACGCGCTGTCGCCGCCGGTCGTCATCCGCTCGGCGGTACCGCCGCCGGAACCGCGGGTGGCCCGGATCCGGCCGCCCGCCCCGGCGCGGACCAGTGCCGCGCTGCGGCTGGTCCCGATGATCGGCCGCAGTCTCGGCGTCGAGGTCGGACCGGTCGCGGAGGCCGCGGTCGCCTGGTGGCACGCGTACGAGGCCCGCCGGCGCTACCTGGTCATCGCCGCCGGCGTGGCCGCGTTCGTCCTCATGGCGGTGCTGGTCTCGCTCCCGCGGGCGGCTACCTAGCCAACCGGCTAGCGCTCCGGTCCGGTGCCGGTCGCGGCCCGGCGGAGCAGCGGGATCGCCAGCGCGCCGGCCGCGACGAGGACGGGCGCACCGGCGAGCATCGGCGCGCGCACCCCGTACCCGGCCGCGGCGACACCGCCCAGCAGGGCGCCGGCCGCGGCCGCGCCGCTGACCAGCGTGCGGTAGGTGGCGGTGACCCGGCCGAGCAGCCGTTCCGGCGTGTACCGCTGCCGGATCGTGACCACCGCGACGTTCGCGATCGCGAACGCGAAGCCGCTCACCGCCAGGCAGGTGGCGATCACCGTCACCGCGCCGGTCAGACCCAGCGCGCCCTGGGCCAGGCCGGTGAGCAACGTCGCCCCGGACAGCGCGGTGGTCAGCGAGAGCCGGGCGATGATCCGGTCGGCGAGCATCCCGCCGGCGATCGCGCCGAGCGACGACACGGCGAGCAGCAGCCCGAAGCCGGTCGCGGTGACGCCGGCCGCCTCCGCGACGTACAGCACGAGGATCGCGAACCAGGCCGCGTCGAGCAGGGCCAGCAGCACGGCCAGCGCGGTGACGCCGCGCAGCAGCCGGTGCCGGGCGAGCCAGCGCAACCCCTCGGCGATGTCGGCGCGCAACGTCCGGCGCCCGGCGGCCGGCTCGGCAAGGACCACCGGCCGGAACAGGTCCGGCAGCATCAGCACGAGCATGGCGGCGACCGCGAGCGTGCCGCTGTTGACCGCGAACGGCAGCACCACCGCCGCCGCGAACAGCCACCCGCCGAGCGCCGGGCCGACCAGCTCGTTGCCGCCGACCTCGGCGGTGACCAGCCGCCCGTTGGCGCGTTCCAGGTGCTGGGCCGGTACCAGGGCGGGGACCAGCGTCGAGGCGGCGGTGTCCCGCAGCGTCTCGCCGAGGCCGGCGACGAACGCCACCAGGTACAGCAGCCAGATACTCGCGTTGCCGGTGGCCACCGCGGCCACGAGGGCGGCGAGCAGGCCCGCCCGCAGTATGTCCACCGTGGACACCAGCCGGCGCCGGTCGACCCGGTCCACCACCGCGCCCGCGAGCGGCCCGACCAGCAGCCACGGTACCTGCGCCGCCACCGCCACGCCGGCGACCAGCTCGGGGCGGCCGGTCAGCGACGCGGCCAGCAGGGGCAGCGCCGCCGCCCGGATCCCGTCGCCGACGTTGGTCAGCGCGGTGGCGACCCAGAGCCGCCCGTACGCCGGGCCGAGCGCGACGACCGACATGACCCTCCTCCGGCTGGTGCCTGCGGGCGCGTCCCGGCCGCAGGCTACCCCGAGCGGGAGCGGCTCAGCACGGCCAGGAGCGCCGCGCCCAGCCCGGCCGCGAGCACGGACGCCAGCAGGATGCCGACCTTGGCCTGGTCGACCACGCGCCGGTCGGTGAAGGCGAGATCGGCGATGAACAGCGCGACCGTGAACCCGATGCCGCCGAGCGCGGCGACCGGCCAGACCTGCGCGGGCGGCATACCGTCCGGCAGCACGCCCAACCGCAGGCGCCGGGCACCGAACGTGGTGCCGGCGATGCCGAGCGCCTTGCCGGCCACCAGCCCGGCCACGACCGCCCAGGTGACCGGCTCGGACAGCGCCGCGGACAGCGCACCGCCGCGCAGGTCGACGCCCGCGTTGGCGAGCGCGAACAGGGGTACGACGACGAGCGCGCTGACCGGGTGCAGGCGGTGTTCCAGCTCCTGCAGTACCGGCCGGCCGCGCACCGGTCGGGCCGGGGTCAGCAGCCCGAGGGCGACCCCGGCGATGGTGGCGTGCACCCCGGACTCGAAGACCGCGAACCAGACGGCGAGCGCCGGTACCACGTACCACCACGGCGAGCTCAACCGGCGGCGGACGGCGACGGTCAGCGCCAGCACGCCCGCGGCGAACGCCAGCCACCGCCAGTCCAGCGGTCCGGAGTAGACGATCGCGATCAGCGCGATCGCCAGGATGTCGTCCACGATCGCGATCGAGAGCAGGAACAGCTTGCTGCCCGCGGCGGCGCGCCGGCCCAGCAGCGCGAGCACGCCGACCGCGAACGCGATGTCGGTCGCCATCGGGATGCCGAAGCCGCGCTGCGCCGGCCCGGCCGGCGCGATCGCCAGGTAGATGAACGCCGGTACCAGGACGCCGCCGAGCGCCGCCACGGCCGGCAGCGCCGCGGCGCGCGGCCGGCGCAGCTCGCCGGTGACCAGCTCGCGCTTGATCTCCAGGCCGACGACGAAGAAGAACACCGCCATCAGGCCGTCGTTGATCCAGTGCTGGAGGGTCTCGGTGACCGGCCCGATGGTCAGCGTGCGGTGCCAGAGGTCGTCGTACCAGTCGCCGGCCGGCGAGTTCGCCAGCACCAGCGCGACCGCGGCCGCGACGACCAGCAGCAGCCCGGACGTCGCCTCCGCACGGAGGAACTCGCTGAGCGACGACCGCCGTGGCTGCCTGTCCACTTTGTGCACTATGCCATGCGGCGGCGGTACGGCGAGGCGGCGTCAGCGCCGGGTGAGCCGGGCGCGGGCCTGGCCGGCGTCGGCGTGGCCGAGGTCGTCGAGGATGTCCAGGGCACGCTGCCAGGCCAGCTCGGCCGCGGCAAGGTCACCGGCCGCCTCCCGGGTGTCGCCCAGGTGCAGCAGCACGGTCGCCTCGACGTGCCGGTCGCCGAGGGCGTGGTACAGGTCCACGGCCCGGTGGTAGCACTCGGTCGACTTCTCGTGGTTGCCGAGGTGGTGGTGCGCGTGCCCGAGGGTGTCCCAGCTCGCCGCCTCGGCGTGCCGCTCGCCCAGCTGGCTCAGCTCGGCGACCGACTGCTGGCAGTAGGTCAACGCCTCGTCGTACTTGCCCAGCAGGGAGTGGTACCAGCCGACCGTGCCCAGCGCCCGGGCCTGCCCGACCCGGTGCTCGGCCACGCGGAACAGGGCCAGACCCTGCTCCGCCTGCTCCAGCGCCTCGGCGTACCGGGCCTGCCGTTCCAGTGCCCAGCTCAGCGCGAGGTGGGTCTGGGCCTGGCCGGCCCGGTCGCCCAGCTCGCCGGCGAGGTCCAGCGCCTGGCGCAGGTGCGCCTCCGAGTCGTCGAAGCGATCGAGCTGGGTGTACGCCCGGGCGAGCGCCCGGTGCGCGTGCGCCTGGCCGGCCCGGTCGTGCAGCCGCTCGGCCGCGGCGAGCGCGGTCGCCGAGATCTCGGCCTGCTGCTGGAACCGGCCCCGGCGCTGCAGCAGGTTCATCAGCGTCCAGCCGAGCTGCCAGGTGTGGCGGTCGAAGCCGGCCCGGGCGGCGAGGTCGAAGGCGGCCAGCAGGCCGGCGTACTCGGCCGCGCACCAGGCGAGCGCGGCCGGCGCGTCGCCGAGGGGTTCCAGGGCCACCCCGGTGACCGGCGCCGGTACCGAGATGGGGTGCCGGTTCGGGTGGATCAGCCGGTCGGCCGCGAGCGCGGTGTGCAGATAGTGGTCGAGCAGCCGGCGCACCGCGGCCCGGCGGTCCGGCTCGCTGTCCACCGTGTACACCAGCTCGGTCGCGTACGCCCGGAGCAGGTCGTGGCAGACGAACCGGTCCGGGGCCGCCTCGGTGAGCAGGTGCGCCCGGGCCAGCTCGGCCAGCAGCGAGCGGGCCCGGTCCGGCGGCAGGTCGGCGAGGCTGGCCACGGCCGGCGTGGTCAGCTCGGCACCGGGGTGCAGGCCGAGCAGCCGGAACAGCCGGGCCGCCGGCTCGCCGAGGGCCCGGTACGACCAGGAGAAGACCACCCGCGCGTCGGTCGCCGGGTCCTCGCCGGTGAACGGGTCCAGCCCACCACCGGCCTCCCGGAGCTGGCCGGCCAGGCCGTCGAGGGGGAGCCCCGGGTTCGTGGCGGCCCGGGCGGCGACCACGGCGAGCGCCATCGGCAGCCGGGCGCAGCGGGCGATCAGCTCGTCGACCGCCGCCGGCTCGGCGGCGACCCGGTCGTCGCCGAGCCGGCGGGCCAGCAGCGTGCGGGACTCGGCCCCGGTGAGCAGGTCCAGCGCCAGCGGGTGCGCCTGCTCGGCGGCGACCAGTCCGGTCAGCTGGCTGCGGCTGGTCACCAGCACCAGGCAGCCGGGTGAGCCGGGCAGCAGGGGACGGACCTGCTCGGCGTCGCGGGCGTTGTCCAGCACGACCAGGATCCGCCGGCCGGCCACCAGGCTGCGGTACAGCCCGGCCTGCGCGTCCAGGGTGGACGGGATCCGGTGCGGCGGCACCTCCAACGCGTCGAGGAACCCGCGGACCGCCTCGGCCGGCGTCATCGGCGAGCCGGTCGGTTCGAAGCCGCGCAGGTTCACGTAGAGCTGCCCGTCCGGGAAGCGGTCGGTGACCCGGTGCGCCCAGTGCAGCGCCGTCGCGGTCTTGCCGATGCCGGCCATGCCGGCGATCACCGCGATCACGATCGCCGTCCCGTTCGCCGAGGCGAGCCGGTCGAGGACCTTCAGCTGGGCGCTCCGGCCGACGAACTGCCCCGGCGCGGCGGGCAGCTGCCGCGGTACGGCCAGCGGTGGCGCGGGCAGGGCCGGCGCCGACCGGTCGCCGCGCAGCAGCTGCCGGTGCAGCCCGCTCAGCGCGGGTCCCGGGTCGACACCCAGCTCCTCGCGCAGCCGCTCGCGGGTACGGGCGAAGCAGTCCAACGCCTCGGCGGTCCGCCCGGACCGGTGCAGCGCGAGCATGAGCTGCCCGACGAGCGGCTCGGCCAGCGGGTACGCCGACGCGAGCGCGGACAGCTCGGTGAGCACCTCGGCGTGCCGGTCCAGCTCCAGCTCGATCTCGAACCGCTCGCCGAGCAGGATCAGCCGTTCCCGGTCGAGCGCCTCCCGGACGCCGGCCGCCCAGTCGCCGCCCACACCGGACAGCGGCGTGCCACGCCAGAGCGCGGTCGCCCGGCGGTACCGCTCGACGGCCGTACCGGTCGAGCCGGCGCGCCGGGCGGCCCGCGCCTCGGCCGCGAGGGTCCGGGCCAGGTGCAGGTCGACCTCGTCCGGAGGCACGTCGAGCCGGTACCCGCTGCCGGTCTTGTCCAGGTGGATGCCCGCGCTGCGCAGGACGTGCCGCAGCCGGGACGCATACAGGTAGAGCGCGTCGCGGGCGTGCCGGGGCGGGTACTGCGACCAGACCCGGTCGATCAGCGTGTCGACCGGTACCGGCTGGCCCGGTGAGCAGGCCAGGACCGCGAGCACGCAGCTCTGCTTGGCCGGGCCGGCGACGACGTAACCAGAGCCGTTGGCGATGTCCACCGTTCCCAGCACGCGAATCCGCATCCAGCACCTCCGCGGCAGCCAGGACCCGGATCGCCATTGACCCAGGCCACTCTACAGCGCGGCCGCTACCTGGATTTAGGTTCGCTGACAGGTTTGTGACAGGAGTCCGCGGGAGGGTTCGACCGGTGGCCCGCCGGGCCAGGTCATACCGGGCGCCGCTGGCAAAGGGGGAGCCAGCGGCGCCCAGGTCCGCCTCAGGCCCGCGGGTTGGGCCGGGAGTAGCCGATGGCCAGCGCCCAGATCCGGCAGGACCGGCCGCTGAATCCGGCGAGGGTGTCACCCGGCGTACCGCAGCGGGTCTGTACCGTGATGGACCGGCCGGCCGGGACCTCGATCGGCGAGACCAGGTGGTGGTCGTAGTCGCGGAAGTTCTGCAGCGCGAAGATCAGCACCGGTCGACCGTCCACGATGATGTCGATCCGGCCGCTGTCGCCCTGCGGGTTCTGCAGGAACAGGTCCGTGATCACCAGCGTGGTGTTGGCCTCGGCGACCCGCGACGCAGCGGTCCGGGTGCTGTTCGGTCCGATGATCGTCTCGAACCGGTGCCGGAACGTCGCGGTCGCCGGCGGGGCGGCGGCCGGTGCCGCCGGCGTCACCACGGGAGGTGCGGGTGCCGGACTGGTCGTCGTTCCGTTCCCCGAGCCGGTGTTGCCCTCCGCGCCGCCCCCGCCGCTGGTGCGCCCGAGCGGCTGCAGGTCCGGGTTGTTGGCCACCGCCGCCTTGACCGCCTCGTTGGCCGCCGAGTCCACGGCCGGCTTCATCAGGCCGAACCAGAGCCCGGCGCCGAGCAGCGCCAGCGCGATCAGCGCGGCCAGCACCCGCCCGGTTCCGCGCGGGACCATCGGTAGCTGCAGCGTGGTCCCGTCGAGCGTCACCGGCGGTGCGCCATCGGGCGCGACCAGCACCTGGAACGGCCGGGTGACCGGCTGGCCGCGCCAGAGCGTACGGCGGTGCTTGAGGGCCAGCCCGGTGAACGCGGCCTGTCCGGCGCCGACCGCGATCGCGCCCGGCCGGGCGGTCATGGTCAGCGCGTCGTCCGGGTCGGTACCGCTGATCCCGACGTTGACCGGAACGTTGCCGCGGTTGTCGATGGCGATCTCGTGCCGCGCCCGCACCCGGCCCTTGGAGGTCCGTGGGCGGATCTCCGCGGTCAGCTCGAGGTACGGCAGGATCCGGACCACGCCCTCCGGGACGACCGCCGTGTCCGGGCGCTGCGACGGGGTGACCCGGATCGCGAACGGCACCTCGCCGGCGGCCACCCGGCCCGACCGGGGCGGGTGGAACATCACCGCGACCCGGGTCGCGTCACCGGGATAGAGGGACACCGTCGGCGGGTCCAGCGCCGTCCACGCCGCCGCCTCGCCGAGCACCGCCAGGTCGTACGACTCCACGATGTCGCTGGAGTTGCGCAGGCTCAGCCAGGACGCCGCCTCGGTGCCGGGGCTGACGTCGACCAGGGGAGATTCCAGCGTGGCGACGGTCGTCATGCGGCCGACCGTAGGCCGCCGGTCACCGGGTGCCGGATCCCGTTCGGGTACACCTTCGGGCATGGTGGCACGTCCGTTGAGTCCACGTTGACTGGGCGGTTGGTCCGCGCGCCCATGCTGTCGGCAGTCACCTCGGCTAAGGGGAGGAAGCCCGAAGATGACCCGCATACCCGTGTACCTGCACACCACCGACCTGATCTCGCGCGCGGGGCTGGCCAGCCAGCTACGTCCGCAGCCCGCGGTCCGCGTCGTCGCCGACGACGAGGAGGACCAGGCGCAGGTCGGCGTTGTCGTCGCCGACGCCGTCGACGAACCGACGCTGCGGGCCCTGCGGGCGCTGCGCGCCCGCGGGCTGACCCGGCTCGTGCTGATCGCCTCGGACATCGACGACGCGGGTCTGGTCGCCGCCGTCGAGGTCGGGGTTGCCGGTCTGGTACGCCGTAGCGAGGCGACCTCCGAGCGCCTCGTCTCGGTGATCCAGGCCGCGGCGGCCGGCGACGGGGCCGTGCCGCCGGACCTGCTCGGACGGCTGCTGACCCAGATCGGCCAGCTCCAGCGGGCCGTGCTCGGACCGCGCGGGCTCACCTTCACCGGCCTGACCGAACGGGAGATCGCGGTCCTGCGGCTGGTCGCCGACGGGCTCGACACCGCCGAGATCGCGGCCCGGCTGTCGTACTCGCAGCGCACCGTCAAGAACGTCCTGCACGACGTGACGAGCCGGCTGCACCTGCGCAACCGGTCCCACGCGGTGGCGTACGCGCTGCGGCACGGGCTGATCTGACCGGCACCGAGCCGGCCGGTGCTGCCTCAACGGGCAGACGCTGGTACCCCATCGGCTGGCCCCGCGCCGTCGCGGCCGACGGCGGCGCGCGGCCACCGTGTGGTCGACAGCCCGGCGCACCTGGAGGTGGCGCTTTGCGCGCGCGGAAGATGCCGGTGACCGTCCTGGCGGTCGCCACGCTCGCGGGACTCGTCCCGGTGCTGCGGGCGGCGGACGCCTCGGCCCCGGCGACCTGGCTCGAACCGGCGCGGGTGCTCGCCGCGCCGACCGACGCGCCGTACGGCCTCGGATACTCGAGCACCGACCCGGTCGGCGGCACCAGCGACGTGTTCACCGCGAACCGGACCGGCGGCGCCCGGCGGAACCTGACCGACCGGGCCGGCCTGGACGAGGACGGTCCGGCCTGGTCCCCGGACGGCGGCCGGCTCGCCTACGCCGAACACCAGGCCGGTGGCGGCGCGCGCATCGTCGTCGCCGACGCCCAGGGCCGGGGACGCCGGGTCGTGGCCCCCGCGGGTACCCGGGACTCCGATGTGGACCGCGACCCGGCCTGGTCGCCGGACGGCACCCGGCTCGCGTTCGCCCGCGAACGGGACGGGCAGTCCTCGATCGTCCTGGTCCGGGTCGCCGACGAGGCGCTGCTCGGCGTGGTACCCGCCCCGGCCGGGCTGAACGCCCGCGACGCCCAGCCCGCCTGGTCGCCGGAGGGTACCCGGCTCGCCTTCGCCCGCAACCCGAGCCGGCGCCCACCGCCCACCGTGGACCCGGACGGCGTGGACCGCCCGGCGCGGCCGGGGGAACAGCTCACCGTGGACGTCGCGGTGACGGTACCCACCGTGCCGGCCCGGCCGGACGTCGTGTTCCTGGTCGACGGCACGAACGGCATGCAGACCGCGCTCGCCCAGCTGCGCAACCAGCTGCCCGGCGTGATGATGCAGATCGCACAGGAGCAGCCGGACGCGCGCTTCGGCCTGGCCGCCTACCGCGGCAGCGAGGACGGCGTCAGCTACGAGGTAGGCAGCCAGCTCACCACCGACCGGCAGGCGGTCTCGACCGCGCTCAACGGGCTCACCCTGTCCCCGCCCGGGGACCTGGACTCCCACTGGATCAACGGGCTGTTCCAGGTCGCGACCGGGATGTCGTTCCGGTCGGACGGCACCCCGGTGATCGTGCTGGTCGGCCACAAGCCGAGCCCGGAGCCGTCCCGGGGCCACCGGCTCAGCCTGCCCGGTGGCGGTGACGGCGACACCCTGGTGGCGCTGCGCGACATCCGGGCCCGGGTCGTCGGGGTCGAGGTGGAGCCGTTCGTGCCGTCACCGCCGCCGGACATCCCTGAGCTCGCCCCGCAGCGGGTCGGCCCGCTGCAGGTCGGTGGGCTCGACGAGCGCGGCCAGGCCACGCTCGTCACCGGCGCGACCGGCGGGGTGCTGGTCGCCCTCGGCAGCGGCGGCACCGCGGTCCGCGACGCGGTCCTCACCGCCGGCCTGCACCAGCTCCCGGTCCTGGTCACCCCGGTGGTGGACAGCTGCGACACCGGTCTGTCGGCGAGCGTCTCGCCGGCCAGCCGGACCGTCCGCGACGGCGGGCCGGCCCGGTTCACCGAGACCGTCCGGGTGGCCGCCGACGCCACCGCGGGCGCGACGCTGCGCTGCCGGATCAGCTACGCGCTCGGCGACGGTACGTCGGTCGGGCACGACGTCGCGGTCCGGGTCTCCGGCGGCGGGCCGCTGGTGCGGGTCGACGACCGCCAGGTGGAGACCGACGACCGGGCCGGCGCCGTGGTCACGTACACCGCGACCGCCGAGGACGCCAACGGTGACGAGCTGGAGGTCACCTGCCGGCCGCCGTCCGGTACCCGGTTCCCGGTCGGCCAGACGCTGGTCACCTGCACCGCGACCGACGACAACGGGGTCTCCGGCAGCGACACCGCGCTGATCACCGTGGTCCGCCCGCCGGACCTCGACAACGACTGGCACGTCTGGGTCGCCACGCTGCTGTCGCCGTTGCCCGACGTGCTGGCGGTCAGCCACCAGATCGACCTGACGAACCTGGTCCGGGCGCCGTGCCACGGCGACTTCGACGAGGAGCAGGACACCGCGCCGGCCTGGTCGCCGGATGCCGCGGAGATCGCCTTCCAGACCGTCAACAACCTGTGCGTTGCCGCGCCGGACGGTACCGGTGCCCGCCGGCCGATCACCGAGGATCTCGACGGCTTCCCGGCGGACCCGGCGTTCTCGCCGGACGGGCGGTTGATCGCGTTCGCGGAGGAGGAGGTCGAAGGGGTCGGCTCGGACATCCGGACGGTACCGGCGGCCGGTGGGACGACCACGATGGTCATCGACGGGCCGCGGCACGACGGCGAGCCCGCGTTCCGGATCCTGCCGACCGCCGACCTGACGCTCACCGTCGCGGTCGACCCGCAGCCCGGGTACGTCGGCGGCGACGACCTCGTGGTGACCTTCGCGGTACGCAACAACTCCGACCGCGCCATGCCGGCCGTGACGCTCACCCCGCGGCTGCCGACCCGGCTGCCGCTGGCCGGCGCGGCCTGCCCGGCCGGCGGGTGCGCGCTCGGCGAGCTCGCGGCCGGCGCGGAGGTCACCCGGGAGTTCCGGCTGCGCCCGGCCGTCGCGGTACGCAGCACCGCCAGCGGCACGGCCGTCGCCGCGGTCGGAGACGGGCAGACGCTGACCGCGACCGCGTCCACGCCGGTGGAGGTCATCCAGCCGGTGCTGACGATCTCGCCGGTGCTCGGCCCGCCCGGCTTCGTCGCGATCGCCTCCGGCGCGAACTTCCCGGACGCGGCCCGGGTGCGGCTGACCTGGAGCGCCGGCATCACGTTCCGGAACAACGTGGTGGACGTCCAGCCCGACGGCACGTTCACCTGGCAGGCGCTGGTCTTCCGCAAGGACGTACTCGGGCCGCGGCAGCTCGTCGCCGAGTGGGTGCCCGGCTCCGGGCCGCGGTTCGGCCCGGTCTCCGTAGGGTTCCTCGTGGTGCCGCGCCCGCTGGACCCGCCGGAGTTCGAGGGGCGGGGATGAGTCGTGATCCATGAGGTCGACGAGGCGCTGCGCCGGCTGGTGCGCGACGAGGCGCTGAACGGGTCCACCGTGGAGGTGTCGCTCGAGGCGCCGACCAAGGAGTGGGCGTCCCGACGCAACGCGCCGACGGTCGACATGTACCTCTACGACATCCGCGAGGACGTCCGGCGCCGCCAGCGCGGCACGATCTCCGACCACGACGCCGAGGGGATCGTGGTGGGGCGGCGGCAGCCGCCGCGGTACATGAAGCTGTCGTACCTGCTGAGCGCCTGGACCCAGCGGCCCGAGGACGAGCACCGGCTGCTCTCGGTCCTGCTCGCCGGGCTGCTGTGCTGGGAGGCCGTACCGGCCCGGCTGATCGGCGGCTCGCTGGCCGCCCTCGGCCTGCCGGTACCGCTGACGGTCGCGCTGCCGCCGCCCGAGGACCGCTCGTTCGCCGACGTGTGGACCGCGCTCGGCGGTGAGCTCAAGCCGTCGCTCGACGTGGTGGTCAGCGCACCGATCGAGCCGGCCGGGCCGGTCCCGGTCGGGCCGCCGGTGACCGCCGGGCTCGCCGTCGACGTGGCCGGCGAGCGGACCGGACACCTCGTCCTCGTCGACGAACGCCGGGTCGCGATCCGGCGGATGCGGCGATGAGGTACCTGCTGGCCCGGTTGCAGGCGGTCGAGCGACGGGTCCGGCGGGCGGTCGCCGAGCGGCGCCGGACCGACCCGAACCCGCACGACCCGTTCCGCGGGCTGTACCTGTCCGACGAGGCGGTGGAGGCGCTGCTCGCGGCGCCGCGCGCCGCGTACCCGGTCGACAGCGGTGCGCACGCCGATGCCGGTACGGTGCCGGCCCCGGACGGGCGGCTGCCCGCGCTGGCCGCCGCGGCCGGCCTCTCCGAGCTGGACGTCGAGCTGCTCCTGGTGGCACTGGCGCCCGATGTGGACGGTAGGTTCGAGCAGCTGTACGGGTACCTCAACGACGACGTGACCCGCCGGCGCGCGACGGTCGGGCTGGCGCTGCGGCTCTGCGGGCTGCCCGAGGCCTCCGCCACCGGCCGGGCCCGGCTGGCTCCGGGTGCTCCGCTGGTCGACGGCGGGCTGGTGGCGATCGAGGACGGCGAGCGCCCCGGGCTGTCCCGGGGGATCCGGGTACCCGACCGGGTCGTCACCCACCTGCTCGGCGGCGACGGCCTCGATCCGGCCCTGGCCGCGCTGGCCACCACTGTGGACACGGCGACCGCGGTGCCGGGCGCGGACGGCGTGGCCCGGATGCTCGGTGGGGCGCGACTGGTCTACCTCACGGAGCGGGCCGGCGCCAGCGCGGCGGACCTGGGGGCCGCCGCGCTGGCCCAGGCCGGCCGGCCGGCGGTCTGCGTCGACGGCGCCGCGCTCGGCACCGAGCCTGACCCGGCCGGTACCGCCCGGGCCGTGCTGCGGGAGGCGCTGCTGCGCGGTGCCGGCGTCGTCGTCGGCCCGCTCACCGGCGCCTGGCCACGGCCGGCCCTCGCCGGGCTGCTCGCGGTCCCGCCGGAGGCCGGCGTGCCGGTCGTCGCGTACGGCCCGCACGCCTGGGATCCACAGTGGAGCACGGAGGTGCCGCTGCACGGCGAGGTGGACCCGCTGCCCCCCGCGGAACGGGCCCGGCTGTGGCGCGACGGTCTCGATGTGGCGCTGGCCGACGGCGTGGACCCGGGTGCGGTCACCGCCCATTTCGTGCTCGGGCCGGCGGCGATCGCCCGGGCGGCCCGGGCCGCGGGTCGGGCCGCCCGCGCGGACGGAGGGCTCGTGCTCCCGGCCCACCTGCGCGCGGGCGCCCGTACCCAGAACGCGGCCGGACTGCAGCGGCTGGCGCGCCGGATCGAGCCGGCGGTGAGCTGGTCGGACCTGGTCCTCCCGCCGGACGTGCTGGGCCAGTTGCGCGAGCTGGCCGGCCGGGCCCGGCACCGCGACCTGGTGCTGGGGGAGTGGCGGATGCGCCCCGGTGGCGGGCGCGGCCGGTCGGTCGCCGCGCTGTTCGCCGGCGACTCCGGGACCGGCAAGACCATGTCCGCCGAGGTGGTCGCCGCGGAGCTGGGCATGGACCTGTACGCGGTGAACCTGGCCACGGTCGTCGACAAGTACGTCGGCGAGACCGAGAAGAACCTCGAGCGCATCTTCACCGAGGCGGCCGGGGTCAACGGCGTGCTGCTCTTCGACGAGGCGGACGCCATCTTCGGCCGGCGTTCGGAGGTCCGCGACGCACACGACCGGTACGCCAACATCGAGAGCGCCTACCTGCTGCAGCGGATGGAGGCCTTCGACGGGGTCGCGGTGCTCGCCACGAACCTGCGGGCCAACCTGGACGAGGCGTTCACCCGGCGGCTGGACATCGCGGTGGACTTCCCGATGCCGGACGAGCCGGCCCGCCGGGCGCTGTGGGACCGGTGCCTGGGCCCGCACGTGCCCCGCGCGTCCGATGTGGACCTCGACTTCCTGGCCGCCGCGTTCGAGCTGGCCGGCGGCCACATCCGCGCCGCGGCGGTGACCGCCGCCTACCTCGCGGCCGGCGCCGGTACCCCGGTGTCCATGGTGGACCTCGTCGGCGCGGTGGCCCGGGAGTACCGGAAACTGGGCCGGCTGTGCCTGGATCGGGAGTTCGGCCCGTGGCTGCCGATCGTCACGGGGTCGCTCGCAGAAGCGCATTTTCCCCGATGATGCGCTCCTGGAGATCAACTACTCAGCACTTTCCCTGAAAGTGCGCGGAGGGAGGTCGAGCCGTGAGGTATAGCCATGAGTCCGATGTGGAGGCCGCGGAGCAGGCGGCGCGCAACCGGGCGGAGCCGGCCGAGGCGGTACACGCCGCGCAGGCGGCCGCCGCCGGGCGTACCGACGTGCTGACCGCGGCCGGGTTGACCGGGCTGCAACGCGCGGTCGGCAACGCGGGGGTGGCCGACGTGGTCGGCTCCGCCGGGGGCCGGCCGCTGGACGCGGGCGTCCGGTCCGACATGGAGGCCCGGCTCGGGCACGACTTCGGCGACGTCCGCGTGCACACCGGGGCCCGGGCACACGAGTCGGCGATGTCGGTGCAGGCGCAGGCGTACACGGTCGGTTCCGACATCGTCTTCGCCGACGGCCGGTTCGACCCGGGCAGCGACTCCGGCAAGCGGCTGCTGGCGCACGAGCTGACGCACGTGGTGCAACAGCGCAGCGGCCCGGTCGACGGTACCGACAACGGCTCGGGGCTGCGCGTCAGCCACCCGCAGGACCGGTTCGAACGCGAGGCGGCGGCCACCGCCGAGGAGGCGATGGCCGCCCCGGTGCAGCGCCAGGAGCTGGACGAGGAAGAGGAAGAGGAGCCGGTTCAGACCTTGCGGTAGCGCGACTGCACCACGCAGAACGCCGCGAACGATGCGATGCCGAGCGCCATCGCCAGGAGCAGCAGCGGTCCGTACCGCTGGGCCGCCAGGGTGCGCAGTGCCGCGTCGAGGCCGCGCGCCTTCGACGCGTCGAAGCTGGTCGCCGCGGTCACCAGCAGCAGGCCCGCGACCGCGTACGCGCTGCCTTTGGCCACGTAGCCGACCACACCCAGCACCCGCGCCACGTGCCGGGCCTGTTCGGACATCTCGCCGGTACGCAGGTGCTTCTCGAACCAGCGAAGCAGGCCGTAGACGACCAGGGCGGTGCCGAAGCAGACCACGCCCACGCCGAACCCGCCGACGAGCCACTGGCCGCCCGGCTCGCCGAGCAGGCCGGCGCTCGTGCTCTGCTGGGAGTCGGCGCTCGTCTTGGTCGCCCCCGCGACAACCTTGCCGGCGAGCCAGCCGAGGTAACCGTAGAACAGCGCCCGCCCCGCCGAGAGCAGCCGCTCGGCGGGGCGCATCGCGCCCCGCTCGCCGTGGTGCCCGACCGCCGCCTCCAGCAGCTGCCAGATCGTCATCGCGACGAACCCTACGCAGATCGCGAGGACCAGCCACCGTCCAGCCGGCCGCGTGGTCATCGTCTGCAGCGCGCCGGACTGGTCGCCTTCGGGTGCCGGCCGGCCGGTCGCGATCTGGAACGCGAGCCAGGCCACGAGCAGGTGGGTGAACCCGTACCCGAGGAAGCCGAACCGGGCGAGCAGCTCCAGCGGCGTGCTGCGCTTGGCCCGGTGCGCGACCGCCTCGGCTTCCCGTGCCACAGACATGCACGAATAGATGTCCAACCGGTCGCGTCTCCAAACTTGCCCGTTCGGGCACGCGATCGTTCCCGTGACCGCGTCCGCGTGGTCGTTTGAACCGCCGCGACCGTGCCGCAGGCTGCGGGCACGGGCCAACCGAGGAGGCACGATGCCCACCTACCTGTCGCCAGGCGTGTACGTCGAAGAGGTGGAGGCCGGGTCGCGGCCGATCGAGGGCGTCGGTACCGCGGTGG
>Ga0209481_10000023_pt1 | contig 87194 bp, 82 predicted proteins | sample SoiMetdeltSBSDD3_FD_187598 | JGI IMG/M metagenome (GOLD analysis project Ga0209481, IMG submission 187598) | Bulk soil microbial communities from a Populus tree surrounding site in Tennessee, USA - Soil MetaG P. deltoides SBSDD3 (SPAdes) (version 2) | ecosystem: Environmental > Terrestrial >...
GCTGCTGCTGGAGGGAGCCGTGCTGAACCTGCAGGCGGGCATCCGGTGGCTCGAGCTCTGCGCCGAGCACTGGACCGGGTGGAGGCAGGGCGATGAGCGGAGGCAGGGCGATGAGCGGAGGCAGGGCAATGACGGGTAACCCGCGACAGGTGCTCGCCACCCGGGGACTGACCAAGGTATACGGCAGTGGACCAAGCATGGTACGCGCCGTGGACGGTGTCGACCTCGACGTGCAGACCGGCGAGGTGGTCTCGGTCATGGGCCCGAGCGGCTGCGGAAAGTCCACGCTCCTCTACCTGCTCGGCGGCCTGGAACGGCCCACCGCCGGTGAGGTCGTGCTCGCCGGCGACCGGGTGGATCGACTCTCCGAGACCCGCTGGGCCCGGTTGCGCCGTCATGCGATCGGGTTCGTGTTCCAGGCCTTCCACCTGGTCGACGAGCTGACCGTGGTGGAGAACGTGGAACTCCCCGCGCTGCTGGCCGGCGCCACACCGGGGAAGGCGCGCCGGCGGGCCGCCGAGCTGGTGGACCGGGTCGGCCTCGCCGACCGCGCCGGTTACCTGCCGGCCCAGCTCTCCGGCGGGCAGAAGCAGCGGGTCGCGGTGGCCCGTGCGCTGGTCAACGAGCCGCTGGTCGTGCTGGCCGACGAGCCCACCGGCAACCTGGACACCGCGGCCACCACCGACGTCCTGCGCCTGTTCGCCCGGCTGCGCTCGGCGGGGCAGACCCTGGTGATCGTCACGCACGACAGCCGGGTCGCCTCGACCGCGGACCGGCTGATGACCATGCGGGACGGCGCGATCGTCGACCACACCCGGCTGGAGCGCCGGACCTCCACTGTGGACGACCTGGTGTCGTCGGCCGGCCTGGAGACCGGGTCATGACCGGGTTCAGCGTGCGCCGCGCCACCCGGCCCCGGTTACGCCTGTCCGGTCCGCTGCGGCTGGCGGCCCGGCTGGCCGCCCGGGACCTGCGCCACCGCCCCGGTACCGGGCTGCTGGTTCTCCTCGCCCTGCTGACCGCCACGACCATGATGACCCTCGCCCTGGTGGTGGACCGCTCGGCACGGTCGCCGTGGGACGAGACGTTCGCGGCCACCGCCGGCCCGCACGTCGTGGCCACCACGTTCGACGCCGACGAGGCCACCGACCGGGCGATGGCTGACCTGGCCGCCGCACCCGAGGTGGTCGCGCGGGCCGGCCCGTACCCGTTGCTGAGCATGCCTGACGGTGCCCTGGAGGCCCACGGCCGCCGCATCGGTGTGGAGGTCATGGCCCGTGACGGCGGCGCGGCCGAGGTCGACCGGCCAGCGCTGGTCGGCGGCGGTTGGATCCGCGACGGCGGCGCGGTGGTCGAGGAGAGCTTCGCCACCGCGCTGCGGGTGGTCGTGGGCGACCGGTTCACGATCGCGGGGCGGCCGTTCACCGTTGCCGGGATCGCCGTCACCACGTCCCGCCAACCGACCCCGTTCTACAGCCACGGTCTGGTCTGGACGACCCGCGCCGACGCCGCCGCGCTCGCGCCCGCCGCGGCGAACCGTGGCGCGGTACTCATGCTGCGGCTGGCCGATCCCGTCGGCGCGCCGGCGTTCGCCGCCGGCCACACCACGTTGCAGCAGCTGTACCTCGACGACTGGCAGTCCACCCGCCTGGATGCGCTGACCGACGTGCTGTTCGCGCTCTTCGGTCTCATCGTCGGCGCGGTCGCGCTCGCGCTGCTCGCCGCGGCGTCGGTGGCGGTCGCCGTGGCCGGCCGGATGGCCAGCCAGACCCGGCGCGCCGCGCTGCTCAAGGCGGTCGGGGCGACGCCGCGGTTCATCGTCACGGTGATGCTCGCCGAGTACGTCACCTTCGCGCTGCTCGCCGCCGGAGTCGGGCTGCTGGCCGGCACCTACCTGGCGCCGGTACTGGCCGAGCCGGTCCCCGGCGTCCTGGGCACCGCGCCGGTCGTCCTTCCGTCGATCACGACCGTCGCGCTGGTGCTCGGGGCGGCAACCATCCTGGTTGGACTGTCCACACTGGTGCCGACCGTCCGGGCGGCGCGGGCCAGCGCGGTGCGCTCGCTGGCCAACCCGGCCCGGTCGCCGCGCCGGTCCCGGCTCGCCATCGCCGTCTCCGCGCGGCTGCCCGTACCGCTGCTGCTGGGTCTGCGCCTGGCGGCCCGCCGCCCGGGCCGCGCCATGCTGGCCGCGGCCGGCCTCTCCGTCACGGTCGCCGCCGTGGTCGTCGCCTTGTGGATGGAGGCGGGGATCCGTGGCGATACCGCACAGGTCTCCGATGCGCTCGGCGAGCACGCCATCACCTACGACAAGCTCCGGCTGGTCACGTACACCTTCATCGCCGCACTCGTGGCGCTGGCCCTGGTCAACGCCGTCCTGGTGGCCTGGACCACCGCGCTGGACAACGCCCGCACCTCGGCTCTGGCCCGCGCGCTCGGTGCCAGCCCGCGGCAGGTGACCAGCGGGCTGACCGTGGCCAGCCTGCTGCCCGCGCTCGTCGCGGTCACCGTCGGCATCCCCGCCGGGTTCGCCGCGTACCGGGCCGCCGCGGCCGCGGCGGGCGGCGCCAGCGGCAGCCCGACACCGGCCGCGGCCGGACTCCTGGCCTTGCTGCCCGCCACGCTTTTCGTGGTCGCCGCCCTCACCACGATCCCCAGCCACCGGGCCAGCCGGCGGCCGGCGATCGAGGCGCTGCGCACGGATTGACCATCGAGCGCGGTGCCGACCGGATCATGGTCCACAAGTGACGGTAGTAGCCACATAGGACGCCGCCGCCGCCGGCCTCCACCCCCCGGGAGGCCGGCGGAGCTACCTGCCCGTCAGGCGCTCAGCGCGGTGAGCAGGACGAGCACGAGCGTCGTTGCGGCGAGCAGGCCGTGGCCGATGACGATCGCGATCGGGAACCGGGACTCGGGGGTCCCGGTGCCCGCGCGGACCGTCGGCAGCCACCGGGCGAACATCGTGAATCCGAGCAGTGCCACCGGTAGCAGGACCACGAACGCGATCCAGGCCAGCGTGTCGGACGGCTGGATGACGTAGATGATCCACAGAACGAGGCCGATCGCGGCCAGGGGGAAGTGGCTGAACACGAGCCCCGGCGACAGCCGGCTGCCGCTGCCCGGCCGGTGGCCTCCCCGGGAGACCCACTGGCCGAGCATGATGAACCCGGCGGTGGCGGTGAGCAGCCAGGTGACGAGAGCGGCGGTGGCCATCAGGCATTCTCCTTCGCGGTAGTGGTGTGATAGCCCTCGGCTTGGGTGAATTCGTCCGCCACCCTTACCCCGTACCGGAAGACCAGTTGCCCGCCGAGGATTCCGGCGACGCCGACCATGGCGAGGGCGGCCGCCGACAGGATCAGCGGTCCGATCGCGACCGGGCGGTCGAGCGGGGCTTCCCGGATCGCGACGCTCACCGCGTACGTGGCCGTGGCGGCCAGGTTGAGCGACATGTGCAGCAGGGCTACCCGGAATGCCCGGGTGCCGGTCGGGATGGCGAGCAGGTCCAGGAACCCGATCATGGCCGCGACCAGCGCACCGACCACGCCAATGCCGATCAGCCAGCGGGACCCTTCGACCAGGAAGCCCGGTGAGCGGGCCAGGTGTGAGGCGACGTCGAAGACCAGGCTCGCGACCCACGCTCCGATCGGTACCACCACGAGGGCCGGGTGCAGCGGATGGCCGTACGGGCCGGCCAGCCGGGTGATCGGCCGTTTCGCCTGGTCGCGCGCCTCCACATATACCCCCAAAAGTATTTCACTAACGGATGTTGGCGATAATGCTGCCCGTGCCATCCTTGAATTTCAATAGCGACGGCCGGAAGCTCGTCTGATGAGGGATCGGTGGCGGGTCCTCGCGGCGCTGCTCGACAAGTCGCGACGCGCCCTCTACGACTACGTACGGCGGCAGGACCACCCGGTGACCCGGGAGGAGGCCGCGGAGGCGGGGCGGCTCTCCCGCGGCCTCGCCGCGTTCCACCTGGACAAGCTCGTCGACGCCGGGCTGCTGCGGGCGCGGTACCAGAGCCCACCGGACAAGCGCGGTCGCGGCCGGACACCGAAGGTGTACGAGGCGGTGGAGGACGGACTGTCGATCACGATCCCGGAGCGGCGGTACGAGTTCATCGCCAGTGTGCTCGCCGACGCGGTGGCCACCGACCCCGGCGTGGCCCGGGATGCCGCGCTACGCGAGGCGCGGGACCGGGGTGCGACCCTGGGTGCGCGGTACCGCGACGGGGTTCCCGCCGCCGTGCTCTCCGATGCGCTGGCCGACCTCGGCTTCGAGCCGGAGTCCGACGGCCGGCGGACGCTGCTGCACAACTGCCCGTTCCACGCGCTCGCCGAGCGCCAGCGGGAACTCGTCTGCGAGTTGAACCTCGCCTTCGTCTCGGGTCTGATCGACGGCTTCGGCACGACCGAGGTCCGCGCGCTGCTGGCGCCCAGGCCCGGCGGGTGCTGTGTCGAGCTGGCGGCCGGTTAACCTCTACCGTGCCCGAAGGACACACGATCCACCGGCTCGCCGCTCGGCACCGTGCGCTCTTCGGCGGTCGCCGCGTCACGGCCAGCAGCCCGCAGGGCCGGTTCAGCGGCGGCGCCGCCCGGCTCTCCGGCCGGATCCTGCGCGACACCGAGGCGTACGGCAAGCACCTGCTGCACCACTTCGACCGGGTGAGCCTTCATGTCCACCTTGGACTGTACGGGAGGTTCACCGACGGTTCCGGCCGCCCGCCACCGCCGCTCGGCGAGGTACGCCTGCGGGTTACGACCCGCACGCACTGGCTGGACCTGCGTGGCCCGGCAACCTGCGAACTGCTCGACCCGGCCGACGTGGACCTGCTCAAGGACAGGCTGGGCGCGGACCCGCTGCGCGACGACGCGGACGCCGATGCGGCGTACCGCGCGATAGCCCGCAGCGGCAAGTCGATCGCCTCGTTGTTGCTGGATCAGTCCATCGTGGCCGGTGGCGGGTTGATCTACGTGACCGAGGTGCTGTTCCGGGCCGGGATCCCGCCGACCCTGCCCGGCCGCGAACTCGACCCGGATCAGTGGCGGGCGCTCTGGCAGGACCTGCGCGAGCTGATGCGGGAGGGCGTCGAGAAAGGACGAATCGACACCGTCCACACCGCACACACGCCGGAGGCGATGCGCCGCCCGCCACGGGTGGACCGGCACGGCGGCGAGGTGTACGTCTACCGGCGCGCGGGGCAGCCGTGCCTGATCTGCGGCACCGAGGTGCTGCGGGGCGACCTGGCCGGCCGCAACTCCTACTGGTGTCCGAGGTGCCAGGGTGCCGGAGTGAACCTGTTCGATGACGCCGCTGCCGGAGATTACCTCGGCTGAGGGCGACAGTCTCGGATACTGTATGCAACGTGCCCACCACGTTCGCGACCATCGGTGACACCCACCGCCCGCTCCGCGACAAGGTCGTCGACGAGCTGCGCCGGCGAATCATCGACGGCGAGTACGCGCCGGGTGACCGGCTGACCGAGGTACGACTCGCCGGGGCGTTCGGCGTGTCCCGCAACCCGGTCCGGGAGGCGATCCGGGTCCTCGAAGCCGAAGGATTCCTGGTCGCCCAGCCGCGCCGGGGTGCCGTCGTCGCCCAGGTGTCCGAGCAGGACGTGCACGACCTCTTCGACATCCGGCTCGCGCTGGAGGTGCTGGCCGCCCGGCTGGTCGCGGAGCGCTCCGGGCCGACCGCCGCGGTGGTGCTCGACGAGATCCTCACCACCGCCGCCGCGACCACCCACCTCGACCAGCTCGCCGACCTGAACACCCGGTTCCACGCGACGATCTGCGCGTACTCCGGGAACACCCTGCTGCAAAGCCTGATGGAGTCGCTGCACTCCCGGCTGCAGTGGATCTACCGGCAGAGCGCCGAGGTCCGCGCGCCGCACTCGTGGGCCGAGCACACGGCACTCGCCACCGCGATCCGGGCCGGCGATGCGGATCGGGCCGCGGACGCTGCCCGTACCCACGTGATGAACGCCCGCGCGACGGCGCTGTCGCTCACGGCGCGCCCCCTCGCGTTCCGCTCGGCGGCGCCGCGAGCGCAGGCTGCTGAGCCGGCTGGTCGCTCCGCAAGCTGACTCACCTCCGGTCGGTGACCACCGGCGGCGTCCCGTCGTCCGCCACCAGGTGACACGCGACCGTCGCGCCGGACGGCCCGACGCGCCGCAGGGCCGGTACCTCCACCGAGCACCGCTCGACCGCGACCGGACAGCGCGGATGGAACCGGCAGCCCGACGGAGGATCCACCGGGCTCGGCACGTCCCCGGTCAGCACGATCCGCCGCCGCGCCCGCTGGGCCACCGGGTCCGGGATCGGCGCGGCCGACAGCAGGGCCTGCGTGTACGGGTGCCGCGGCCGGCCGAACAGCTCGGCCCGCTCGGCGACCTCGACCAGCACGCCGAGGTACATGACCGCGACCCGCTGGGCGAGGTACTCCACCGCGGCCAGGTCGTGGGTGATGAACAGGCAGGCGAAGCCCATGTCCTGTTGCAGCCGGCCGACCAGATTGAGCACCGACGCCTGTACCGAGACGTCCAGCGCGGAGGTCGGCTCGTCCGCGACGAGCAGCGCCGGCGCCGCGGACAGCGCCCGGGCCAGGCTCACCCGTTGCCGCTGGCCACCGGAGAGCTCGTGCGGGTACCGCCGGGCCACCTCGCCGCGCAGGCCAACCTGGTCGAGCAGCTCGGTGACCCGGGCCCGGCGCTCCACCGTAGTGCCGATGCCGTGCAGCCGCAGCGGCTCGGCGACGATCGCGCCGACCGTCATCCGCGGGTTCAGCGAGGACGACGGGTCCTGGAAGACGATGTTGAAGTTGCGCCGCAGCGGGCGCAGCGCCCGCCGGGAGAGCTGGCCGATCTCCCGACCGGTGATCCGGACCTGACCGGACGTGACCGGTATGAGTCGGGTCACGCAGCGGCCGAGCGTGCTCTTTCCGCTGCCCGACTCGCCGACCAGGCCGACCACCTCGCCGGCGCCGACGGTCAGGCTCACCCCGTCGACGGCCCGTACCGGCCCGAAGTGCTTGACCAGGTCGACGATTTCAAGTGCGGCGCTCATGCCGTGGTCACCGCCGCCGGTACCGGGAGCGGGTGCCAGCAGCGCACCGGATGGCCGGCCGGCCCGGGGTCCAGCGAGGGCCGGCGGGTCCGGCAGGTCGTGTCGGCCCGGGCGCAGCGGTCGGCGAACGTGCACGCGTCCGGCGAGTCGGACAGCTGCGGTACCCGGCCGGGAATCTCGCGCAGCCCGCCGTCCAGGTGCCGGGCCGGGTTCGGCACCGCGTCGAGAAGACCTCTCGTGTACGGGTGGCTCGGCCGGGCGAACAGCGCCTCGGCGTGGGCCTCCTCGATGGTCCGGCCGGCGTACATCACGACCACCCGGTCCGCGATGTCGGCGACGACGCCGAGGTCGTGCGTGATCAGCAGGATCGCCGTGCCGATCTCGGCCCGCAGGGTGCGCAGCACGTCGAGTACGCCGGCCTGGACCGTGACGTCCAGGGCGGTGGTCGGCTCGTCGGCCACCAGCAGGCGCGGCCGGCAGGCCACCGCCATCGCGATCATCACCCGCTGCCGCATCCCGCCGGAGAGCTGGTGCGGGTACTCGGAGAGCCGGCGTACCGGCAGCGGGATGCCCACCAGCTCCAGCAGTTCGGCGGCGCGCCGCTTGGCCGCCGCGCCGCTGAGGCGCTGGTGCCGCCGCAGCACCTCGCCGATCTGCCGGCCCACGGTCAGTACCGGATTCAGCGAGGTCATCGGCTCCTGGAAGACGTACGCGATGTCCCGGCCGCGGATCGCACGAAGCCGTGCCTCGGGCAGCCCGCGCAGGTTCTGCCCTCCCATGTGGACGCTGCCGGAGACCGCGGCCGTGCCGGGCAACAGGCCGGTGAGCGCCAGCGCCGTGACGCTCTTGCCGCACCCGGACTCGCCGACCAGCGCGAGCACCTCCCGCTCGGCCACCGCGAACGAGGCGCCGTCGACGGCGAGCACTGTGCCGTCTTCCGTGCTGAACCGGACGGTCAGACTGTCTACTGTCAACAGTTTGCTCATCGGCGGACCTCGCGCGGGTCGAGCGCGTCGCGTAGCCCGTCGCCGACGAGGTTCATGGCGAGGGTGAGCAGCACGATGGCCACGCCGGGGAAGACCACCAGCCACGGTCCGTCCCGGAACAGCGGCTGGGCGCTGGCCAGCATGATGCCCAGCGAGGGCGTCGGCGGGCGTACGCCGAGACCGAGGAACGACAGCACGGACTCGCCGATGATGGCCGCCGGTACCGCCACCGTCGCCTGCACGATCAGCGCGTTGACCGCGTTGGGCAGGATGTGCCGCCCGAGCAGCACGGCGTCGCTCGCGCCGTCGGCGATCGCGGCGGCGACGTAATCCATCTCGCGCAGGTGCAACGTCTCGCTGCGGGTCACCCGTACCACCGCCGGGATCTGCGCCGCCGCGATCGCGATGGTCGCGATCGTGAGGCTGGGCCCGACGATGGCCGCGAGCCCGACCGCGAGCACCAGGAACGGGAACGCGAGCAGCGTGTCGGTCAGCCGGGACACCACCGGATCCAGCCAGCCGTAGAACCCGGCGAGCAGCCCCAGCGGTACACCGACCACAAGGGACAGAGCGACCGACATCACGCCGACCTCGACCGACGCCCGAAGTCCGAAGATGACCCGGGAGAACTGGTCGCGCCCCAGCTCGTCGGTGCCGAACCAGTGCGCCGGCGACGGCGGCTGGAGCGCCGCGGAGAAGTCGGTCCGGTCGTACGGGAACGGCGTGACCAGGTTCGCCAGCGCGGCGGCGAGCAGGGCGACCACGACGATCACCAGGCCGAGGGCGGCCAGCGGATTGCGCAACACGCGACGCAGGGCCCGCCGGCGGCTGCCCGGCGGCGCGGGCGCCGCGGGTCCGGTCTCCTTGACCGGAACCAGTTCGAGCGTCACGTGACCCTCCCGCCCACCCGGATCCGCGGGTCGATCACCGAGTAGAGCAGGTCGACCAGGAGATTGATGCCGATGTACGCGGTGGCGGTCACCAGGACGACTCCCTGGATCATCGGGTAGTCCCGGGTGAACACCGCGTCGATCGTCAGCTTGCCGAACCCGGGTAGCACGAAGATCTGCTCGGTGACCACCGCGCCGGAGATGAGCAGGCCGAGCTGAAGGCCGACGATCGTGGTCACCACGATGAGACTGTTGCGCAACGCGTGCCCGAGCACCACCTGGGTGCCGCCCAGCCCCTTGGCCCGCGCCGTGCGGACGTAGTCCGCGCTCAGCGCTTCCAGCATCGCCGAGCGGGTCTGCCGCATGATGACCGCGGCCAGCCCCGAACCGAGCACGATCGCGGGCATCAGCAGGTGGCGGAAGCTCTCGACCGGGTTGTCGAAGACGGAGACGAACCCGGACGCGGGCAGGATCGGGTACGCGACGGCGAAGATGAGTACCGCCATCAGCCCGAACCAGAAGTTCGGGATCGACAGGCCGAGCAGGGCGACCGAGTTCGCCACCCACTCGGACGCGGTACGGCGCCGGACCGCGGCGACGACGCCGGCACCGACCCCGATCAGCACGGCCACCACGATCGCGAAGGTGGCCAGCTGGAGGGTGACCGGCAGCGCGTGCCCGATCGTCTCGGTCACGGACAACCGGGTACGCGCCGAGGTGCCGAGGTCACCCTGCACCGCCTTGCCGACGTAGCGGACGTACTGCACGGGGATCGGTTGGTCGAGCCCGTACTCCGCGCGGATGGCGGCGATCGTCTCCGGATCGCTCTCCTCCGCGGCGAGCGCACGCGCCGGATCACCGGGCAGCGCGCGCACGCCGATGAACACCACGATGGTGACGAGCACCAGCGTCACCGCGGACTCGATCAGCCGCCGCAGCACGTACCGCCACACCGTGGACCCCTATGCGAAAAAGCCCGCCTCACCGAAGCGGAGGATGCCGTCGCCGTACATCTGGACGCCGCCGACCTTTGACGAGAGACCGAGCAGGTTCTTCTGCCGGTACAGGTAGATGAGCGGGGCGTCCTCCTGCTCGAGCTTGACGATCTGGCCGTAGAGCTCGCGGCGCTTGGCCTGGTCGGTGGTGGCCCGGGCCTCGTCGATCAGCCGGTCCATCTCCGGGTTGCTGTAGCCGGCGGCGTTCTGCGCGCCCTTCGTCTTGAGGAAGTTGGCGATGTTGCCGTCCGGGTCGACGCGGCCCGACCAGCCGATCTGGAACATCTGGTACTTGCCCTGGTCGGTCTGGTCCAGCGAGGCGGAGAACTCGGTCGGCTGCAGGGCCAGCTCGAAGCCGCCCTCGCGCGCCTGCGCCTGGATCGCCTCACCGAGCCGGCGCGCCTGCGCGTCGGTACCGATGATCATTGTGGCCCTGACCGGCGTCGCGACACCGGCCTGGCCGAGCAACGCCTTGGCGCCGGCCGGGTCGTGCTTCGGGCAGGCCTGTGCCGCCTCTGACGACAGTGGACTGTCCGGGCTGATCGGCCCGCACGCGGGGGCGAACTGGCCGCGGAACACCACCCGGTTGATGGCGTCGCGGTCCAGGCTCATCGAGAAGGCGCGGCGGACCCGGGCGTCGCTCGAGAGCGCGCTCGCGTACGGTGCCGCGAGCTGGCCGGGCGCGTTACCCACCCCGTTCACGTTGCCGAGGTTGAGGGTGATGCCCTGGTAGCCGAGCGACTGCGAGGTGACCAGCCGCAAATTGGCGTCGGCCTGCAGCGCGTCCACATCGGTCGCGGCCACGGTGTCGAGCACCTCGACGTCGCCCGAGCGCAGGTTGTTGAACCGGGTGCTGGAGTCCGCGATGATCCGGTACGTCACCTTGTCGAGCTTCACGTTCCCGGCGTTGTAGTAGTTCGGGTCCTTGACGACCTCGATCCGGTCCTGCGCGATCCGGCTGCTGAACTTGAACGGACCGATGCAGACCGGGTTCGTGGCGAACTTGTCACCCTGTGCGGTGACCGCCGCGGGCGACAGGATCATCCCGGCCCGGTCGGCCAGGACCGCGGCCAGCGGCGCGAACGGCGCCTTCAACTGGATGGCCACAGTAGACTGGTCGACGACGTCCACGCGGTCCACACTGGACAGTTCGCTCGTCCGGGCGGAGCCTTTGAGGGTACGGTGCCGGTCGAGGGAGGTCTTGACCGCCGCGGCGTCCATCGTGGTGCCGTCGGCGAACTTGAGCCCCTGGCGGATTTTCACCGTGACGGTCTTGCCGTCGGCGGAGATCTCGGGCGCCGCGGAGGCGAGCTGCGGCACGATGTTCAACTTGGCATCGAGGTCGTAGAGCTTCTCGCAGATAGCGTTGAAGACGGTCCGGCCGACGAGCGTCCGGGCGAGAGTGGGGTCGAGCAGGTCCGGCTCGTTGGCGAGCGCGACGCGCAGCTCTCCGCCGGCGCGGAGCGGCCGGTTGTCCGGCGCGGCGCTCTCACCGCCACCGGGCGAATCGATTGAGCTGCACGCCGACGCCGCGAGGGTCACCGCGACCAGGAGCACGGCTCGACGCAGGAGAGGGGATGGATACGGCATCGGGCGCCTCCTCCGTAGGCCCCGAACGTATCCTGTATACAAGATACGGGTCAACGGTGGTCGATCAATCGTTGCAGAGGCGGAATCGGCCCGCCGGCGAAGCCGCCCGGGCCAGGTCGGCCGGCTCACTCCGGTCGTGGGGTCCGGCTCACTCCGGTCGTGGGGTCCGGCTCACTGCGGTCGCGATACTCGCGCGTGCGCAGCCAGACCCGCGCCTCGGCTGACATATTTCGACATGTCGGGCACACACCTCGGTGTCCATGGTGGATGATCACCGTCTGGCACGCGACGGTTGAGGTTCGACAGCGCGCCCGCGTACCACCGCGCCGAGCGTGACGGCGATCTTCGAGGCGGCCTGTCGGTCCATGGTGGACTGTCGCCGCCCAACAAGCGATCGGGGCGCTGGCTGGCTCGGTTAAGTGCAGCTACTTCACGAATAAACACCCAGGTAACACGGCGTTGACAGCGTTGTCTCACGACCCTACAGTAGGGCCACTTATCCGGTTCAGTTGACGTGACTCGATGGCTCGATCGCGGTCACAACCCCGTTACCGTTCCTCGCTCAGCCGATCGGAGGCACATCGTGCGCAGGCGCTTGGCGGCAGGAGCCGCCGTGGCCGTCGCCGCCCTGGTGGCCGGCTGTACCACGACGACCGACACTCCCACAACGCAGTCCACCGGCCCGGCGGACCTGGTGTACTGGAACACCGGCTCGGACGACGAGGCCCTTGTGGTGCAGGCCGCAGCCGACCTGTACAAGCAGAAGAACCCGAACATCACGATCAAGGTGCAGGCGATCTCCTGGGACGACGGGCACGCGAAGGTGCTCGCCGCGGCGAGCTCCCGCTCGGGCCCGGACCTCATCTCCGGCGGGCTCTCCTGGGGCATCGAGTTCGGTGCGCTGGGCGGGATGATCGACCTTCGTCAGCAGGGCGTCGACGCGCTCAAGCCGAAGATCCAGCCGGGGGTCTGGAAGTCCATCGTCTCCCCGGACGGCGGCGTCTTCGGCGTACCGCTGGACATGACGGCGTACGTCTTCTACTACCGCACCGACCTGCTCCAGGCGGCCGGGGTCAGCCCGCCGAAGACCTGGGACGACCTGGCCGCCGCGATCGCCAAGTTCCAGGCCGCCGGCAAGAAGGCGCCGTTCGCGATGACCTGGGGCACGCTCGGCTGGCTGCAGTACTTCAACTACCTCAAGCAGGCCGGCGGCTCGCTGTACGCGCCCGACTGCAGCAAGCCGACGATCGACAGCGACGAGGCGGTCCAGGCCGCGACGTTCTGGGCCGACCTGCACCGCAAGTACGGCGCACCGAACCAGGAGCCGGACCTCGCGGCCGGTCTCGCCAAGGGCGACATCGTGATGGCCAGCGGTGGTTCGTGGAACATCAACGGCTTCGACACGGCCCAGCCGGCGCTGAAGGGCAAGTGGTCGACGGCCGCGCTGCCGAGCGGACCGAAGGGCGCGGGCAGCTTCATCGGCGGTCGGATCATCGGGGTCATGTCGTACAGCAAGTTCCCGACGCAGGCGGCGGACTTCATCAAGTTCCTCTACACGCCTGAGGCGGTCGAGGCGATCCAGAAGGCAGCCACCGCCAAGGGCATCCTGTGGCTCGCGCCGCAGTCCGACCAGCTCGCCAAGCTGACCGCCACGGAGAACGTGAAGACCACGCTGAACGACGTCTTCGCCACGGCCGAGGGCCCGCCGAACTGCAAGGGCTGGGAGCAGAGCCAGGCCGACGTGGACAAGAAGCTGCAGTCCATCGTCGTGAACAATGTGGACCCGAAGAAGGCGTTGGGCGAGGCCGCCCAGATCATGGCCAACAACCTCGAGTAGACCGTCTCGGTCGGGCCTGCCCGTCGCTGGCGGGCGGGCAGGCCCGGGTACGGAGGGACCGCCATGTCCACAGTGGCCACCAAGTGGCGGGCACGACTGCGCCGCAACGCCGCCGGTTATGCGATGCTGTTGCCGTTCGCCGCCCTGTTCGCCGGCTTCCTCATCTGGCCGCTGGCCAACTCGCTCTACCTGTCGTTCACCGACTTCAACGCCATCAAGGCGCCGAACTTCGTCGGGCTGGACAACTTCCGGCGGCTGTGGTTCGACGACGACCGGTTCCGGCACGCGGTCAGCAACACGGTCACCTACGTGACCCTCTCGGTCACGCTCACCACGCTGCTCGCGCTCGCCCTCGCCCTGGCGTTCCGCGGCACCCGGTGGCGGGACCGCATCATGCGTACCATCTTCTTCCTGCCGGCCGTGACGTCGACGATCGCGCTGTTCCTGATCTGGCGCTGGATCTTCGGGGTGGAGGACTTCGGGCTCGCGAACACGGTGTGGCGCTGGCTGGGCGGGGAGTCGATGGCCTGGCTCGCCACGCCCAGGCTGACCATCCCGGTGCTCGTGCTGATGGCGGTCTGGGGCGGGGCCGGGTACGGGATGGTCATCTTCGTCGCCGGCCTCAACGCGATCCCGGAGGAACTGTACGAGCAGGCACGCGTCGACGGGGCCAGCACGATCAGGCAGTTCTGGCACATCACGCTGCCGCTGCTGCGTCCGGTCACCACGTACGTGGTCATCACCGGGCTCATCTCCGCGTTCCAGGTGTTCGAGGCGGTCTACATCGTCTTCCGTACCCAGGCGAGCGTGATCGGCGGCGTGCTCGACAGTGGACTGATGATCGTGCCCTACCTGTACGACATGGGCTTCGGTAAGTTCCAGCTCGGCTTCGCGTCCGCGATCGCCTGGACCCTGTTCCTCATCATCTTCGTGGTGAGCCTCGTCCAGCTGCGCGTCAGCCGTACCCTCAAGGACTTCTGATGGCCGCGACCGCAACCGCCGAGCGGACCCGGACCCCGACGGGGCCGGCCGACAAGAGCGGCCGGCCCCGCCGCAGCCCGTGGCCGGCGATCGCCCGGATCCCGCTGTACCTGCTGGGCCTCACCACGCTCGCGCCGTTCTACTGGATGGTGATGGCCGCGTTCAAGCCGGTACCCGAGCTGACCCGGAATCCACCGAGCTTCGTGCCGGCCGAACCGTCGTTGAACAACTTCTATGATCCACAGTGGAGCCCGGACGAGCAGCGGATCGGGCATGTGGCCGGCCTGTTCCAGCGCTGGCCGGACGTGCCGGGCGGGTTCCTCCGGTTCATGGGCAACAGCCTGGCGATCGCCGCGGTCATCGCGATCCTGTCGCTGCTGATCGCCTCGCTCGCCGGGTACGTGCTGACCAAGATGGACCTGCCCGGAAAGCGGGCCCTGTTTCTGGTCATCGTCGCCTCGATGATGGTGCCCTGGCAGGTCAGCCTGATCCCGAACTATCTCATCGTGCGCAACCTCGGCTGGCTCGACAGCTACCAGGGCTACGTCATTCCGGCACTGGCGAAGGCGTTCGTCGTGTTCTTCCTCGTGCAGTACATGCGGTCGATCCCCGACGACCTGATCCACGCGGCCCGGGTGGACGGCGCGGGAGAGTGGCGGATCTGGTGGCGCATCGTGCTACCGCTGCTGCGGCCGGCGCTCGCGGCCATGGCCATCTTCGTGGTACTCAACGAGTGGAACAACTTCCTCTGGCCGCTGATCATCATCAACAACGACCTCTACGCCAACCTGCCGGTCGCGCTGTCCCGGCTGAACTCCTCGGCGGCGCAGAATCCGCAGCACATGGGCGTCATCTTCGCGGCGGCGATGCTGACCTCGATTCCCACGGTCGTGTTCTTCCTCGCGTTCCAGAAGCACTTCACCCGCGGCATCGCGCTGTCCGGTATCAAGGGGTGAGCATGGGCCACTACCACCCGCTGCACGACGGCTGGACGGTGACGTCGGTCCACGGGCCGATCACACCTTTCCCCGCGACGGTGCCCGGCTGCGTCCACACCGACCTGCTCGCGGCCGGCCGGATCCCGGATCCGTACCTGGACGGCAACGAGGTGGGCCTGGGGTGGATCGGTCGCGCCGACTGGCGGTACGAGACCACGTTCTCCACTGTGGACGTCGACGAGCGGGTCGACCTGGTCTGCGACGGGCTCGACACGGTGACCACGCTGACGCTCAACGGTGTCGAGGTCGGCCGGACCGCGAACATGCACCGGGCGTACCGGTTCGACCTGCGGCCGGCGCTGCGCGCGGGGGACAACCGGCTCGCGGTCCACTTCGACTCCCCGTACCGTTACGCGGAGCTGATGCGTGACCGGCTCGGCGACCGGCCCAACGCGTACCCGGAGCCGTTCGGTTTCATCCGGAAGATGGCCTGCAACTTCGGCTGGGACTGGGGACCGACGCTGGTCACCAGCGGCATCTGGCGGCCGATCGGGCTGCACACCTGGCACACCGCGCGCCTCGCACGGGTACGCCCGCTGATCACTGCGGACGGTCGGGACGGCCGGGCCGACGTGCACGTCGAGGTCGACCGGGCCGGTGACACCGCGCTGATCCTGACCGCCGAGGTCGCCGGCGTCCGGGGCCAGATCGAGATCCCGCCGGGGGAGGACCGGGCCGCGATCTACCTCACCGTCCGCGACCCGCTGCGCTGGTGGCCGCGCGGGTACGGGGAGCAGCACCGCTACCCGCTCGAGGTCACCCTCTCCACGGTGGACGGTCGGCAGCTCGACTCGTGGCGGCGGCTGATCGGGTTCCGCTCGGTGCGCGTGGACACCACACCGGAGGAGAGCGGCGCGCCGTTCACGGTCGCGGTCAACGACGTACCGGTCTTCGTCCGCGGCGCCAACTGGATCCCGGATGACGCGTTCCCGACCAGGGTCACCCGGGCGCGCTACTTCGCCCGGCTGCGCCAGGCCTGCGCGGCCAACGTCAACCTGCTCCGGGTATGGGGCGGCGGGATCTACGAGTCGGACGACTTCTACGACGCCGCCGACCAGCTCGGCTTGCTGGTGAGCCAGGACTTCCTGTTCGCGTGCGCCGCCTACCCGGAGGAGGAGCCGCTGCGCTCCGAGGTCGCCGCCGAGGCGCGCGACAACGTCGTCCGGCTCGCCAGCCACCCGAGCCTGGTGCTGTGGACCGGCAACAACGAGAACATCTGGGGGTTCCACGACTGGGCCTGGCAGCCGGCCCTGGAGGGTCGGACCTGGGGCGAGGGGTACTACTTCGACCTGCTGCCGGCGATCGTGGCCGAGCTGGATCCGACCCGGCCGTACTGGCCGGGCAGCCCGTACTCGGGCCGGACCGACCTGCACCCCAACGAGCCGGCGTACGGCACGACGCACATCTGGGACGTGTGGAACACCCACGACTACACGCACTACCGCTCGTACCGGCCGCGGTTCGTGGCCGAGTTCGGTTACCAGGCGCCGGCCATGTACGCCACGCTGCGCCGGGCGATCCGGGACGACCCGCTGGCGCCGGACTCGCCGGGGATGCGGCACCACCAGAAGGCCGACGGCGGTGACCAGAAGTTACGCCGGGGCCTGGAGACCCACCTGCCCGAACCGCACGACTTCGACGACTGGCACTACCTGACCCAGCTGAACCAGGCCCGGGCGGTCACGCTCGGGGTCGAGCACTTCCGGTCGCTACGCCCGTACTGCATGGGCACGATCATGTGGCAGCTCAACGACTGCTGGCCGGTCACCTCGTGGTCGGTGATCGACGGGGACGGCCGGCCCAAGCTGCTCTGGTACGCGCTGCGCCGGGCGTACGCGGACCGCCTGCTCACCGTCCAGCCGCGGGACGGCCGGCTGGTCGTGGTCGCGGTTAACGACTCATCGACCGCCTGGTCGGCGCCGATCGAGGTGGCCCGGCTCGCACTGACCGGCGATCCGCGCGCGAAGAGCACGCTGGAGCTGGACGTGCCGGCCCGCGACGCGCGGACGGTCGAGCTCCCGCTGGACCTCGCCACGCCCGAGGACCCCCTGGCCGAGCTGCTCTTCGCCGAGGTGGACGGGGAGCGGGCCTGGTGGTTCTTTGCCGAGGACCGCGACCTGCGCTATCCACCGGCCGCGTACGACGCCTCGGTCGAGCCCGCACCGGACGGCGTGCTGGTGACCGTGACCGCGACGACGATCCTGCGCGACCTCACGCTCTACCCGGACCGGCTCGACCCGCTATCCACTGTGGACAGGGCAATGGTGACCCTGCTGCCGGGCGAGTCCGTGACGTTCGCGGTCCGTACCGCCGAGGCGCTGGACCCGGTCGCCCTGACCACCCGGCCGGTCCTGCGCTGCGTCAACGACCTCCGGGGGCGGTTACCGAGATGAGCGCGGTGCTGGCGGTGGACGTCGGCGGGACGAAGCTGGCCGCCGCGATCGTCGAGGCCGACGGGCGGATCCGGGTGCGGGCCACAGTGGACACCCCGGACAGCGGCGACGCGACCGTGGTGGCGGCCGCGCTGCACGACGTCGTCGACCGGGTGGCCCGGGAGGGCCCGTTGGGCCGGCTGGTCGGGCTCGGTATCGGCTCGGCCGGCCCGGTCGACGTGGCGGCCGGTACGGTCAGCCCGGTCAACATCCCGGCCTGGCGCGGCTTCGGGATCGTCGACGCGATCCGGGACGTGGTGCCGGGCCGGCCCGCGCTGCTCGCCGGCGACGGGCACTGCATGGCCCTCGGCGAGTACTGGCGGGGCGGGTTCCACTCCCGCGCGCTGCTCGGCGTCGTCGTCTCCACCGGCGTCGGCGGCGGGCTCGTGATCGACGGGCAGGTCTACGGTGGGCCGACCGGCAACGCCGGCCACATCGGACACATCGTTGTCGACGTGGACGGGCCGGGCTGCGCCTGCGGCGGGCGCGGCTGCGTGGAGACCTATGCGAGCGGCCCGGCCATGGCCCGCTGGGCGCTCGCGAACGGCTGGTCGCACCGCCAGCCGGACGCGCGCCACCTGGCCGAGGACGCCCGGCGTGGGCATCCGGTGGCGCGCGGGGCCTTCCGCCGGGCGGCCGAGGTGCTGGCCGCCGCGGTCGTCACGGCGACGGCGCTGATCGACCTCGACGACGTGGTCGTGGGCGGCGGCGTCGCTGCTGCCGGGCACATCCTGCTGGACCCGCTGCGCGCCGGCCTGGGCGAGCGGGCGGGCCTCGACTTCATCCGCAGGGTACGGGTGCACGCCAGCCCGCTCGGCGCCGACGCCGGGCTGCTGGGCGCCGCGGCCCTCGTACTCGACGCGGCCAGACGATGACGAGGGGAGATTCCCATGTCCCTTAACGCAGGCAGGGTTCGCAGAGCAAGCAGACTCCTCGGTGTCGCCACGCTCCTGGTGGCCCTCGCCGGCCCGGGCGCCGCGCCCGCTGTGGCGAGCGGGGGCCACGGCGGGTTCGTCACCCGGCAGGGCACCCAGCTGCGCCTGGACGGTAAGCAGTTCCGGTTCGCCGGCAGCAACAACTACTACCTCATGTACAAGTCCCGGCTGATGGTCGACGACGTCTTCGCCGACGCGAAGGCGGCCGGGTTCACCGTGCTGCGGACCTGGGGGTTCCTCGACATCGGTAACCAGGACGGATCAAACTCGATCCACGGCAAGGTGGACGGTGTCTACTTCCAGTACTGGGACGGCACGAAGCCGGCGTACAACGACGGCGCGGACGGGCTGGAGCGGCTCGACTACGTGCTGGCCGCGGCCCGGGCCGCCGGCATCAAGCTGGTCATCCCGCTGACCAACAACTGGAACGACTTCGGCGGCATCGCGCAGTACGTCCGGTGGCGCGGCGGCCAGTTCCACAGCGACTTCTACACCGACCCGGTGATCCGCGGCTGGTACCGCGACTGGATCTCCCACGTGCTCAACCGGGTCAACACGATCACCGGCGTGGCGTACCGGGACGACCCGACGGTGATGACCTGGGAGCTCGGCAACGAGCCGCGCTGCGGCGGGTCCGGCGCGTACCCGAGGTCGCCCGACTGCACCACACAGACGCTGATCGGCTGGGCCGACGAGATGACCCGGCACGTCAAGTCGATCGACAGCAGGCACCTGGCCAGCGTCGGCGACGAGGGCTTCTTCTGTTCGGACCCGGCGAGCAGCGACTGGACCCGCAACTGCGGCGAGGGCGTGGACTCGGTTGCCTTCGCCCGGTTGCCGGCGGTCGACGTGATGTCGTTCCACCTCTACCCGGACCACTGGGGCAAGGACCTGGCGTGGACCTACGAGTGGATCACCCAACACGTCCGCGAGGCGCGCCGGGCCGGTAAGGCCGTGATGCTCGGCGAGTTCGGCTGGCGGGACAAGGCCACCCGCAACGTGGTGTTCAAGACGTGGACGGACCTGGTCGACAGCGCGGGCGGCACCGGCTGGCTCTACTGGATCCTCTCCGGCATCCAGGACGACGGCTCGCTCTACCCGGACTTCGACGGCTTCACCGTCTACTGCCCGACGCCGGTCTGCGCGACGCTCTCCAACGCGCACGAGGAGCTGGTCGGCGCCCAGCGGTCCCGCCCGCCCGTCGCCGACCACGACACCGCGATCGTGGAGTTCAACACCGCGGCGGTGCTGACCCCGGCGGCGAACGACGTGGCGTACCGGACGAAGGTCCGGCCGGAGAGCATCGACCTCGACCCCGTGGCCGCCGGCCAGCAGCGGTCCGCGACCGTCCCGGGTGGAGAGTTCGTGCTCGGCGCCGGCGGGCAGGTCACGTTCACGCCGGTCGCCGACTTCGTCGGCCGGGCCGTGGGCCACTACACGGTACGCGACCAGGCGGGTCGGGTGTCCAATGTGGCCGATCTGACGGTCACCGTGAAGCCGGACCCGACCGCGGCGATCACGGTCGCGTCGTTCGAGACGGGTACCGACGGGTGGGCGCCGGGCAGCTGGCAGCCGAACGCCGGTACGGTCAGCCAGACCGCGGACTTCCACACCGACGGCGCGTTCGGCCTGCACGTCAGCGGGGCGGACGGCGGCTGGTTCGGGCTGAACCTGTCCGAGCCGTTGAACCTTGCGACCAAGACCACGCTGAAGGTGGACATCCGCACGGGTCCGGACTCGGGCACGGCCACTGACATCGCGGTCCAGGTCGGCTCGTCGTTCGAGTGGTGCCAGGGCGCGTTCGCGTGGGTACCGGAGAACTCGAACATCACCTTCACGGTGGACCTGGTCACCTCGTTCTCGTGTGACCCGGCGAAGGTGTCCGAGGTACGCGCGATCTGGGTCTTCATCGGCCCCGGGCAGTTCGACCTGGACTTCGTCCGGGCCGAGTGAGTGGCGGCGGACCGCCCCCCGCACCGCGGGGGGCGATCCGTCCGCTCAGCGAGGTCTCTGGGTCGTCTCGTCGGTCGTCGGCATCGACGTCCCGCTGGGCGTACGCGGCGCGCCGGATCGCGGCTGCTGGTCCATGCGCGGCTCTCCGGTCGGTGCGTTCATCCGGGTCCACCGCTCCGAGTCGGACATCGTGCCGGAACCGGTGGCCATGCCCGTCGCCGGCATCTCCATCTCACCACCGCGTTCCCGCAGCGAGGTCGAGGCCAGCGACCAGATGATCCATACGTCCGCCGCAATGATCAGCAGCGACCAGAGCGGGTAGTACGTGATGAACAGGAAGTTCGCGATAGCCGACACCGCCACGATGAAGATGCCGAGTGCGCGGGCCACCGCGGATCCGGTGAAGAGGAACAGACCCACGAGTATCAGCACGATGCCCAAGCCCAGATGGATCCATCCCCACGTCGTGGTGTCGACGTTGTAGAGGTAGTTCGGCGCGACCACGAAGAAGTTGTCGCGGGCGATGGCCGCGATGCCCATCAGGATCTGGAACACCCCGATGACGATCATCATGGTGGCGCCGAATACGGTGCCGCCCTGCGCCCATGCGCGGGCGGTGCTGCTGTGCGCCATGGGAACCCCCGTTCGGTCAGGTCTCGCCCCGACGGTAACTCTGCTTTAGCGGCATTACTCCCGATTCACCGAGTTCGGTCAGCCGGCCAGCCCGTCGATCCGGGCGATCTCGTCGGGGGACAGCGAAAATCCGTACACCTCGAAGTTGCTGCGGATCCGCTCGGGCCGCGCCGACTTGGGGATCACGACAAAGCCGTGCTCGATGTGCCACCTGAGCACTACCTGGGCCGGTGTGACGCTATGGGCCCGGGCGATCTCGGCCAGCGTGCGGTCGCGCAGTCTGGTGCTCTTGAACGGGCTGTACCCCTCCAGCACCACCCCGCGGTCCCGGTGCTCGGCCACCCGCTTCGGGTCGTACAGCGTGGGGCCCCAGCGGATCTGGTTGACCGTTGGCGTGTCGCCGGTCGCCTCGATCAGCTCGTCGAGCTCCGGAGTGCTGAAGTTGCTCACCCCGACGGCCCGGGCCAGACCCTCGTCGCGCAGCGCGAGCAGATCCCGCCACAGGGCGACCGCGGCGCCGCGGCGCGGGGTCGGCCAGTGGATCAGCCACAGGTCCACGTACCCGGTGCCGAGCTTGCGCAGGCTCTCGGCGAGCGTGGCGCGGGCGTCACCCTGCTGTGGGGGCAGCTTGGTGGTGATGAACACCTCCTCGCGCGGGACGCCGCTGTCCCGCACCGCGCGACCGACCTCGGCCTCGTTGGCGTAGATGGTCGCGGTGTCCAGGAGCCGGTACCCGGTGTCGAGCGCGGCCCGGACCGCGTCGTACCCCTGCTGTCCCGACAGTTGCCAGGTGCCGAACCCGAGCAGCGGCATCTCGCCGCCACCGGCCAGCGGAACCGTCCGCCCGTCCGTCATGTGCGACACGCTACCTGCGCGGAATGCGCGGTGGGCGGGCTAGCGTTTGAACCAGGCGTACCCAGGAGGTCGCCGAAGGAGGTTGCGACCGGTGCTCGATCCGCAGGGGCTCTACGTTCTCGCCGACGACCTGCCCGAGCGTGGCCGGCCCGTGCTGATCCAGGCGCTGACCGGTTTCGTGGACGCGGGTGCGGCCAGCCGCATCACCCGGGAACACCTGCTCGACACGCTGGAGTCGCGGGTGGTCGCCACCTTCGACGTCGACCAGCTGCTGGACTACCGGTCGCGGCGGCCGGTCATGCTCTTCGTCGAAGACCACTGGGAGCACTACGACGAGCCGCGCCTGGAGCTGCACCTGGTCCAGGACCCCACCGGTACGCCGTTCCTGCTCCTCACCGGGCCGGAACCCGACCTGCAGTGGGAACGCTTCACCGCGGCCATCGTCCAGCTGATCGAGCGGCTGGGCATCCGGCTCAGTGTCGGACTCAACGCGATCCCCATGGCCGTTCCGCACACCCGGCCGGTCGGGGTGACCGCGCACGCCACCCGGCCGGACCTGATCACCGGGTACGAGCCGTGGCTGCAACGGGTCCAGGTACCCGGCGGCGCCGGGAACCTCGTCGAGTTCCGCCTCGGGCAGCAGGGGCACGACGCGATCGGCTTCGCCGTCCACGTGCCGCACTACCTCTCCCAGACCGAGTTCCCGGCGGCGTCCGTGGTGCTGCTGGACAGCGTGTCCCGGGCGACCGGCCTCGTGCTGCCCACGGACCACCTGCGGACCTCGGCGGAGGCGGTACGGGTGGATATCGACAAGCAGGTCGCGCAGTCACCGGAGGCGAGCGAGCTGGTCCGAGCGCTGGAGGAGCAGTACGACGCGTTCCTGCGCGACCGCGCGGGGTCGAGCCTGCTCGCGACCGGCACCGGCGACCTGCCGACCGCCGACGAGCTGGGCGCCGAGCTGGAGCGGTTCCTCGCCGAGCACGCCAAGCCGAACGACCCGCCGGCCTGATCCGGCACGAAGCGCGGGAGTTCGTGCTCAGGGGCGCAGGACGAAGACTCCCCAGCCGAGGTAGTCCCGGCCGTACTCCAGGTGCGACCGGCGGGCCGCGTCGAGGAACTCCCGCATCGCCGGCGCGTCCGGGTCGTCGGCGTTGTCCCGCAGCCAGTCGGTGATCGTCCACCACTGCGCGGCCACGTACCGGTCCCAGCTGTCCTGGTCGGCGAGGACCATCTCGACGAGCGACACGCCGGCTGCCTCGAACCGGTCCAGCGTGCCGGCGAGCGAGGCGAAGTCCCCGGGGCCGACGCCGAGCGCCTGGTACGCCCCGGGCGGCGGCTCGGCCAACCAGTACGGCTCGCCGAGGAGCAGCAGCCCGTCCGGGCCACGCAGCGCGCGGCGGAGCAGGTCGAGCGTGCCGGCCAGCCCGCCGCCGATCCAGCTCGCGCCGATGCACGAGACGATGTCGAACGGCTCCGTGGCCAGGTACCGGCCCGCGTCACCGGCGATGAACCGTACCCGTTCCGGGACGCCGAGCGATGCGGCGCGCGCCCGGGCCGCGGCGAGGAAGACCTCGCTCAGATCCACCCCGACGCCGGAGATGCCGTGCCGGGCCGCCCACCGGCAGAGCATCTCGCCCTTGCCGCAGGCCAGATCGAGCTGGCGGAGGCCGGGACGCAGCCGGCACACCTCGCCGAGCAGCTCCAGCTTCTCGTCGGTGAACGGGTTCAGGATGCGGTGGCCGGCCTCGGCGATCTCGTGATAACGCAGCGACACGACGGGCTATCGTCGCGCACCGATGCCGGTACGTCGACGTGGTTTCCTGTGACGTGGATTACTTTCGGGATCAAGTTTGAGCTCGACCGTGCGTAGGGTAAGGGCGGCGACGAGGGAGGTGCGGTGACCCTTTCGATCACCACGAGACAGCTGGCGGACGGCAGCGTGGAGATCAGTCCCCGGGGCGAGGTCGACGCGAGCAACGCGGCGGAGATTCGCCAGGCGGTCGAGGCTGTCCTCGCGGGGACGGCTCCCGGCCGGATCCGGCTGAACCTCAGCGGGGTGACCCTGCTCGACAGCGCGGGGATCGGGGTGCTGGTCGCCTGCCATGGTGCGGCGGCCGAGCACAGGACCATGTTCGTGATCACCAACCCGTCGCCGATCATCCACCGCCAGCTGCGGGTCTCCGGAATCGCCGCCCTGGTCGGTCAGCCCTAGGTCCGCCGCGCGGCGGCGTAGGCGCCACCACCGCGCGCCCGCAGGTCCGCCCGGTGCCGGCCGATCGTCTCGTGATGGTGCTGCGGCTCCGCGTACCGGGTCAGGCCGATCACCGCCGCCAGCGTGACGAGGAAGCCCACCGCCGCGAGCCACTCCCGGCCCGGCCAGATCTTGTCGTTGAGCAGCACCAGGCCGACGATCGCCGCCGGTACCGCACCCGCCGCGTCCATCGCGGCCACCGCGGCCGTCGTCGAACCGCGTTGCATCGCCAGGCCGAGCAGCAGCTGACCCACGAGCGAATGGACGATAAGCAGGTACAGCAGGGGGTTGGTGAGCAGCGCCTCGGCCGATTGCGTCGAGGCGAGCGGGCGGGCCGCCACGGCCGCCGCGGAAAAGGCGAGACCGGCCAGGGCGCCGAGGGCCACCGAACCGGGCGGGCCGTGCAGCCGTACCGCGAAGAACGCCAGCCCGGCGATGACCCCGAGGGTGATCGCGAGCGCGACCACGCCGGCCGTCCCCAACTGGCGCGACGGCGCCGGTCTGGCGGAGATCACCAGCGCGGTGATGCCGGCGAACAGCAACGCGAGCAGCGCCACCTCGGCGCGCGGCAGGTGCCAGCGCAGGATCAGCACGCCGAGCAGCGCGGTCACGCCCAGCCCGGCGGCCACGCTGGCCTGGACGAGGAAGAGCGGCAGGTCCCGGCGCGCGGCGAAGGCGAGCAGGAAGCCGAGCAGCTGGCATCCGACCCCGACGAGGTACGTGCGGTGCCCGGCCAGCCGTAGCAACAGGGCCGGGTCGAGCGTGTGGTGGACGGTGGTGCGGGCCGCCGCGATCGACTGCAACAGGTTGGCTACTCCGTACGCGACGATCATCGCCGCGAGGAAGAACCAACTCGAGGACACCACGGGGGGAGGATATTTGGTTACCCGGGATTTCGCGCCGACCGGAGGTCCGGCCGGCCGGGGCATCGCGGCCTCAGCCGGCGCCGGGCGCGGTGAGCCGCTCGAGGATGTCCGAATGCAGCCGCCCGTTGGTGGCGACCGCGCTGCCGCCACCCGGGCCCGGGCGGCCATCCAGATCGGTGAACTCGCCGCCGGCTTCGGTCACGATGGGCACCAGCGCGGCGAGGTCCCACAGCGACAGTTCGGGCTCCACCATCGCATCGACGGCGCCCTCGGCGACGAGCATGTAGCCGTAGAAGTCGCCGTATGCCCGGCTGCGCCACGCCGTGCGCATGATGCCCAGCATCGCCTCCAGCCGGCCGGTCTGCTCCCAGCCGTACAGGGAGGAGTAGCAGAAGCTCGCGTCGGCGAGCCGCCGGACGCCGGAGACCCTGATCGGGGTCGCCGCCGCGGTGTGCCGGCCGGCGAACGCGCCGTGGCCGCGCGCCGCCCACCAGCGGCGCCCCAGTGCCGGCGCGGAGACCAGGCCGGCCACCGGCTGGTCGTGGTCGACGAGGGCGATCAGCGTGCCCCAGATGGGTACGCCGCGGATGAAGTTCTTCGTACCGTCGATCGGGTCGATCACCCACTGCCGGGTACCGGGGCCGGCCGCGGGCTCGGTGTGGCCGTACTCCTCGCCGAGCACCCCGTCGCGCGGGCGGGTCCGGCCCAGCGTGGCGCGCAGTGCCTTCTCCACCGCCTGGTCCGCGTCGGAGACCGGGGTCAGGTCCGGCTTCGCCGACACGTGCAGGTCCAGCGCGCGGAACCGGGACATCGCGATGGAGTCCGCGGTGTCGGCCAGGACGTGCGCGAGCGCGAGATCGTCGGCGTAGCGGGGGGCCACGATTCGGAAACTTAGCCGACCGTCAGGGTAATTTCTTCACTCATGAGGCCGGACGCGCTGTGTGGACTGCTCGCGGAGCCGGAGCGACTCGCGGCGTTCGCCGCCGTGGTGCTCGGCGCGGTGACCCCTTCGGACGTCGCGTTGCGGACCGGTCTGCCCGCCCGGGACGTGGTGAGCGCGCTGCGGCGGCTCGAGCAGGGCGGCCTGGTCAGCATCGTCGAGGGCAAACTGGTCGCCCAGGTCAGCGTGTTCAAGGAGGCCCTGCGGGAGTACGGATCGCCGGCTGCGGCCGATGAACCGCTCGACCCGGACCGGGAGAAGGCGGCCGTACTGCGGATCTTCGTCCGCGACGGGCAGCTCCTGCAGATCCCGGTGGCGCGGAGCAAGCGGCGGATCGTGCTCGAGCACATCGCGGCCTGCTTCGAGCCGGGCGTGAGGTACCCCGAGCGGGCCGTCGACGCGATCCTGCGCGCCTGGTACGCCGACTACGCCTCGCTGCGCCGGTACCTCATCGACGAGGACCTGATGACCCGGGAACAGGGCATCTACTGGCGCACCGGCGGCCCGGTCGACGTCTGAGCCGCGCCGCCGGGACGTCGCCGAGCGCGCGGCCAACGTCACCGGCCGCAGCCGGGACCGTCAGTAGTCGTCGCCGCGGGAGGCGAGGAGCCGGCGGAACGAGGCGAGCCGTCTCGGGTCGGCGCGACCCGCCGCGACCAGCGCATCGAGTCCGCAGTCGCCGGAGGTACCCGTGTGGTCGCAGTTCGGCGGGCAGTCGACGCTGGCCTCGACCAGGTCCGGGAAGCCGTGCAGCAGGCTGTCGGCCGAGACGTGGGCGAGGCCGAAGGAGCGTACGCCCGGCGTGTCGATGATCCAGCTGTCCGCTGCGCCGGGCAGCGCCAGCGCCACCGCGCTGCTCGACGTGTGCCGCCCCTTGCCGGCCGCGGTGACCTCGCCGACCGCCCGGTCCGCATCCGGGATGAGCCGGTTGACCAGGGTGGACTTGCCGACCCCGGAGTGGCCGAAGAAGACCGACACGTGGCCGGTGAGCCGCTCCCTGAGCGGGTCGAGCGGCTCGTCCGGCCGGCACAACACGTACGGCAGGTCCAGCTCGGCGTAGTAGTCGACGATCTCCTCCGGGCCGGCCAGATCGGCCTTGGTCAGGCAGAGCAGCGGCTCGATCTCCGCGTCGTACGCCGCGACCAGGCACCGGTCGATGAACCCGGTGCGCGGCGGCGGGTCGGCGAGCGCGCTGACGATCACCAGCTGGTCCGCGTTGGCGACCACGACCCGTTCCAGCCGCCCCTCGGTGGTGGTGTCGTCGTCGTCGGCCGTCCGGCGCAGCACCGACGTGCGCTCGGCGATCCGCACGATCCGCGCCAGCGCGTCGGTGCGGCCCGACAGGTCGCCGACGAGCCAGACCCGGTCGCCGACCACCACGACACCCCGCCGGCCCAGCTCCCGGGCCCGCATGGCGACGATCTGCCGGCCGCCGACGTCGCAGGTGTACCGGCCCCGGTCGACGACGACCACGAAGCCGTCCTCCCCGTCCTCGTGGCGCGGCCGGATCCGGGTGCGCGGGCGCGACGAGCGGCCCGGCCGCACGCGTACGTCGTCCTCGTCGTACTCGCGCTGCCTGCGGGTCAGGGCTCACCTCCGGTCGACGGTTGATCCGGCCATCGCCATCCATAGTGCCGGGAACTCCGGCATGGTCTTGGCGGTACACGCCACGTCGCTGAGTTGCACTCCGGGTACGGCCAGGCCGATCACGGCCGCGGCGTGGGCGAGCCGGTGGTCGTCGTAGGTCTCGAAGACCGCACCGCGCAAGGGGCGCGGGTGGATCGACAGGCCGTCGTCGGTCTCCCGGACCACCGTTCCGAGCGCGGTCAGTTCGCGGGCCAGCGCGGCGAGCCGGTCGGTCTCGTGGCCCCGGATGTGCCCGATCCCGCGCAGGTGGGACGGGCTGTCGGCGAGCGCGGCCAGCCCGGCCAGCACCGGCGCCAGCTCGCTGACCTCGCTCAGGTCCGCGTCCAGGCCGTGGACCGTGCCGGTACCCCGTACCGTCAGCCCCTCGGTGCCCAGCGACCAGGCGCCGCCCATGGCCTGCAGCAGCAGGCGCAGGCGGTCCCCGGGCTGGGTGGTGGATCGGGGCCAGCTGAGGACGGTCACCTCCCCGCCGGTAACGAGCGCGGCGGCGAGGAACGGCGCGGCGCCGGACAGGTCGGGTTCGATGTCCCAGCCGCGGCCGACCAGGCGGCCCGGCTCGACCACCCACACGTCGTTCGTCGAGTCGTCCACCCCCGCGCCGGCCGCGCGCAGCATCTGTACGGTCATGCGCAGGTGCGGCGCGCTCGGTACCGGCTTGCCGACGTGCCGCACCACGATGCCCCGGTCGAAGTCCGGTGCGGCCAGCAGCAGGCCGGAGACGAGCTGGCTGGACGCGGAGGCGTCGATGGTGACCTCCCCGCCGGAGACCCGGCCGACCCCGCGCACGGTCAGCGGGAGTCCGCCGCCGGGCGCGCTGTCGATCCGTACGCCCACCGAGCGCAGCGCCTCCACCAGCGGGCCGAGCGGGCGGGCCCGGGCCCGCGGGTCGCCGTCGAACGTGACCGGCCCGGTGGCGAGGCCGGCGACCGCCGGCAGGAACCGCATCACCGTGCCGGCGAGGCCCACGTCCACCCGGGCCGGGCCGCGCAGCGGGCGGGGCCGGACCACCCAGCGGACATCGTCCACCGTGGACACGTGCGCGCCCATCGCGCGCAGCCCGGCGGCCATCAGCTCGGTGTCCCGCGCGCGCAGCGGCGCCCGCAGGGTGGTCGAACCCACCGACACCGCGGCGAGGATGAGCGCCCGCGCGGTCATCGACTTCGATCCGGGCAGGCGGATCGTGGCACGCACGGGCCCGCTCGCCGTCGGCGCGGTCCACGGGACCAGCTTGGTGTGGGGCACGCGTACAGTGTGCCGCCCACCACTTACAGTGGTGATTGTCGATGTGGATTCTCCCGAGCAGCGGGATTATTCGGGCCGGGTACCTTGACAGGCATGTGTGGCCGGTACGCGTCGACGCGCACCTCGGTCGACCTGTCGACGCTGTTCGACGCGGACGACGAGACCGACGGTGGCCTGGTACCGGACTACAACGTCGCGCCGACCGACCCGGTGCCGATCGTGCACGGCCAGCCGGACGGCCGGGCCCTGGCCGTGGCCCGTTGGGGGTTGCTCCCGCACTGGGCCACGGACCCCAAGGTGGCCGCCCGGATGATCAATGCCAGGGCGGAGACGGTCGCCACCTCGTCGGCGTTCGCCACCGCGTTCGCGCGCCGGCGCTGCCTGATCCCGGCGGACGGCTGGTACGAGTGGCTCCCGCTACCGGGGGCGCGATCCGGGGCGCGGCGCAAGCAGGCGTACTTCATGACCCCGCGGGACGGCGGCGTGCTCGCCTTCGCCGGCCTCTGGGCCCGCTGGCAGGACCGGCTCACCTGCTCGATCGTGACGATGGCCGCGACCGGTGGGCTGACCGCCGTGCACGACCGGATGCCGCTGGTGCTCCCGCCGGACCGGTGGGAGGGCTGGCTGACCGGTCCGGCCGACCCGGAGACGCTGCTCGTGCCGCCGCCCGAGGAGTACCTCGCGGCCCTCGAGATCCGCCCGGTGGGGCCGGCCGTCGGTGACGTCCGCAGCGACGGACCGGGGCTCATCTCGAGGCTGCCGGGTGCCGGCGAACCAGGCGTACCAGCACCCATGGGAGCTCTCCCAGAGACGCTGTTCTAACCGAGATTTGTCCGTATAAAGGCCGGTTGGATACCCCAGAATTTGCCGGATGCCGATCGAAACCCTTGTCCTGCTGTCGATTGTGCGATAGAACACAGCGCCGGCAGTGGGTTGCGGCGGACGGCCGCTTTCCCCTCGGCGCCGGGGCACCATCGCGCCCGGCACGGCCAACCTCAGTGCCGACCCACGGGGGAGGTGGGTGATGACACGGGCGCGCATGCCACGCCCGCATGAAGTTGCCGCGGCACGTCAGGATCCTCGGTTGATCCGGGCGTTCAACGAGCGGCACCGTGACCCTGCGTGGCGAACGCGCGGGGTCTGCCAGAGCGTGGACCCGGAGACCTTCTTCCCGGCGCCCAGCGAGCCGGCGGACGCGGCGATCGCGCTGTGTCGTACCTGCGATGTGCAGGGGTCGTGCCTGGCCTGGGCCCTGGAGGTGGGCGACTGCCACGGGGTCTGGGGTGGCACGACGCCCCGGGAGAGGCGCGCGATGCTCGTCGCCTGGCGGGCCGACGTCCCGCGCGAACCGCTGCCGCTGCTCGCGGCGTCCGGAGCCTGTACCGCCGTGATCACCGCCGTCGGGGCCGGCCTGGCCGGCGAGCCTGTCCTGGCCGCCGCACCCTGACGCGGTGGCGGACGCGACGATGGACCGGTGAACGACCCGATCGAATACGACACCCCCCACGGCACCGCTCGCGTCGTGCTGGACCGCGCCCGGGGCCGGTCGACCGCCCTGCTGGTGCTCGGGCACGGGGCCGGTGGGGACGTCGACACTCCTGACCTCGAGGCGGTGACCCGTACCGCCATGGCCGCGCGGGTGACCGTGGCCCGGGTGACCCAGCCGTACCGGGTGGCCGGTCGGCGATCCCCCGCACCGGCCCCCCAGCTCGACGCCGCGTGGTCGGCGGTGGTGACGGCCCTGCGCGCCGAACGCGGCCTCGGCCGCCTGCCGCTGATCACCGGCGGGCGGTCCAGCGGTGCCCGGGTCGCCTGCCGGACCGCCGTGGCGCTCGGTGCCGCCGGCATCGTGGCGCTGGCGTTCCCGCTGCACCCGCCCGGAAAGCCGGACCGGTCCCGGGCCGGCGAGCTGCTGACCGGCATACCCACGCTGGTGGTCAACGGGGACCGGGACAGCTTCGGCGTACCGACCGGCGGCGGCTCGGTCGAGGTACACGTCCGGCCGGGCGACGGGCACGGCCTCAAACGCGACCCGGCCGGCGTCGCCGCCGACGTGGTTGCCTGGCTGGCCCGGCGCGGTTGGGCAGATCACACCGCCGAGGGAGTGTCGGCACCGGCCCCGGGTCGTTGAAAAGCACGTATTCCTAGGCCCTTCCCGGTCCCGGCAATAACGCCGGGACCGGGAGTTGTGGGGCTGACCACGGAATGGCCCGTACGCACGCGAGCGTTGAAACCGGCGGGAGCGTTCGGAAGGGGTGGTCAGTGGGTATCGGATCGGTGTGCCGGGAGCAGGGCGATCGCCACGTTCAACGGATACGTGAGCTGCTCGAAGCACCCGAGTGGCCGGTCACAGGGCTGTCCCAGGGTCTCGGCGTATCCTCTGCGGAACGGTCGAGGGGGGGCGTGCCAGTGACCCGTGGCGACAGGCCTGACGAGCGGCGTGCCCGCTTCGAGCGCGACGCGCTGCCCTTCCTCGACCAGCTATACGCGGCCGGGCTGCGGATGACCCGCAACCCCGCCGACGCGGAGGACCTGGTCCAGGAGACCTTCCTCAAGGCGTTCGCCGCGTTCCACCAGTTCGAAGAGGGGACGAACCTCAAGGCCTGGTTGTACCGGATCCTCACGAACACGTACATCAACTCCTACCGCAAGCGCCAGCGCCAGCCGATCCAGGCCCCGACCGAGGAGATCACCGACTGGCAGCTCGCGGAGGCCGAGTCGCACACGTCCAGCGGGCTCAAGTCCGCCGAGACCGAGGCGCTGGAACGCCTGCCCGACAGCGACATCAAGGACGCCCTGCAGCAACTTCCGGAGGATTTCCGGCTTGCGGTCTACCTCGCCGATGTCGAGGGCTTCTCCTACAAGGAGATCGCCGACATCATGGGTACGCCGATCGGCACCGTCATGTCCCGGCTGCACCGCGGTCGGCGGAACCTACGCCGCCTGCTGGAACGCTACGCTGCGGATCGAGGGTTCGCGCGTGGGCAGGAGGTCGTGACGTGAGCGAGTGCGCCGCGCACGCGCGGGCCGACCGCAGGGAGGCACGAGCGTGAGTTGTGGGAACCCCCACGAGACCGACTGCAGCGAAGTCCTCAACGAGGTCTATCTCTACCTGGACCTCGAGTGCTCGGAAGACCGCCGCCTGCTGATCCGCGCCCACCTCGAGGAGTGCTCGCCGTGCCTGCGGGAGTACGGCATCGAGCAGGAGGTCAAGGCCCTGGTGGCCCGGTGCTGCGGTGCCGAGACCGCCCCCCTGGAACTGCGCCAGCGGCTCCGGCGCAAGCTCGCCGAGCTGGTCGTCGAGGCCGATGCCCGGGAGTTCCTGCCGGACTGACCGGTCCGTACCGCGGCGCTGCTAGCATGCGCCGGTGCGGCGCAATCTGACCTGGGTGCTGGTCGTCCTGCTGGCCGCGTTCGTGGCGGCGCGGATCGCCGTACTCACCGGTGGTCAGATCTTCACGTCGCACGACACGTTCTCCTACGCCTACCGGACCGACCCGTCGTTCAACCGCGGTCCACTGGTCTCGTTCACCGGTGACGCGCCCCGGCTCTGGGGCGTGCCGCTGTTCTACGCGCTGTTCCCCACCGATACCGCCCGGGCCGCCGGCCAGTGGGCGCTGGCGACGTCCGCCTGGATCGTGCTCGCGGTCGTCGTCTGGGCCTCGGTCCGCAGCACGGTCGCGCGCGTGCTCGGCGCCGCCGGTCTCCTCGGCCTCGGGCTCGCCGCGCCGGTGACGAACTGGGACTTCGCGATCCTCTCCGAGTCGCTGACGGTCAGCCTCGGCGTGCTGACCGTGGCCGGCCTGCTCTGGTGGCTACGGACCGGTTCCCGCACGGCGCTGATCGGGATGTGCGTGGCCGGGCTGTGGTGGACCTTCACCCGGCCGGACATCCGGGTCTTCACCGTGCTGCTCGTCGCCCTGCCCGCGGTGGTGGCCTGGCGGAACCGGTCGCGGCGGGTACCCGCGCTGGTGGCGGCCGGGGTGCTCGCGGTGGCCACGCTCTGGTGCACGGTGATCCTGCCGCGGGTGGACCGGTCGTTCGAGGAGTACAGCGCGACCGCGGCCGTCGGGTACGAGGAGGGCCTGCTGGTCTACCGGCTGCGGCTGCACGTGCTGCCGCACGCCGACGTCAAGGCGGCCTTCCAGCGCGACTTCGGCCTGCCCGGCTGCGCGCCGGCCGAGGAGATCGCGGCCGGACCGGAGTGGCGGACGGTCGAGTTCGTCGACGCGTACACCCGCTGCCCCGAACTGCGGGACTGGGGCCGGCGCAACGCCGGTGACGTGTGGACCCGGTTCGCGGTCGAGGAGCCGGCCCTGTACGCGAGCTACCTGCGCGACACGGTGGTCTGGTCGCTGCGCGGCCCGGTGTACGCGAAGGTGCCCCGGGTGCTGCCCGCGCGCCTGGAGAAGGCCGCCTTCCCGCCCGGCAACCGGGCGCTGTACGTGGTCGTGGCCGGCCTGGCCGTCTCCCTCGGCGTCGCCCTCGCCGCCGGTGCGGCCCGCCGGCGCCGGCTGCTGTTCGCCGCCGGGATCGGGCTCGCGGCCGCCTCGGTCGCCAGCCTGCTGGCCGGCATCCAGTTCGGCGCGGGTGAGTACAACCGGTTCGGCGTCCAGGAGGTCGTCGGGCTGCGGCTGGCCGTACTGCTGCTGCTGGTGGCGGCGGTCGACGCCGCGGTCGAGCGGTGGCGGGAGCGCCGTGCCGGGCCCGGCGAGCCGGTGCCGGCCGAACCGGCGCCGGACATGATTGGATACCGTGCACCCTCCGATGCAGGCTCCACCGACCCGGGAGAGGCAGATGGCCGAAGAGATCCGCGCCGAGATGGTGGCGAACGTGTGGAAGGTCGTCGTGTCCCAGGGTGATGCGGTGTCCGAAGGCGACACGCTGGTCATTCTCGAGTCGATGAAGATGGAGATCCCGGTGGTCGCCGAGTCCGCCGGGGTGGTCTCGCAGATGGCCGTCAACGAGGGCGACGTGGTGCAGGAGGGCGACCTCATCGCCGTCGTGGAGTAGCCCGTGATCATGGTTCGGCGCGCGGTGCCGGCCGACTTCCCGGCGGTCGGTGAGCTGACCGTCGAGGCGTACCGAGCCGACAACCAGCTTCTCGAAGACGCGACGTACGAGCGCCAGCTGCGCGACGTCGCGTCCCGGGCGCGCGGCAACGAGGTCCTGGTGGCGGTGGACTCCTCGGGTTCGGTGCTCGGCTCGGTGACGTACGTGCTGCCCGGCAGCGAGCTGGTCGAGCTGTCCAAGCCGGGCGAGGCGGAGTTCCGGATGCTCGCGGTCGACCCGGCGGGCCAGGGCCGCGGGGTGGGTGAGGCGCTCGTCCGCGCGTGCGTCGACCGGGCCGTCCAGGGCGGCTGCACCGCGGTGGTGATCTGCACCCGGGACTTCGCGAAGCGGGCGCACCGGCTGTACCAGCGGCTCGGCTTCGTCCGGGCACCCGACCTGGACTGGACCCCGGTCGCCGGGGTCACCCTGTTGGGGATGCGGCGGACGCTGGGAGACCGCTAGGAGACCGCCAGGAGACCGCTAGGAGACCAGGTCGAGCGCCACCTCGGTGGCGGCCGCGTGGCGCTGGTCCTCCGGGATGTCCGGGTCGAGGATGAACGAGCTCGTGTGCAGGGCCCAGACGCCGAGCGCGACGCGGAGCTGGGCGGGCAGCGGCGCCGACCGGTCGACCAGGGCGGCCAGCAGGTCCCGCATCCGCTCGCGCATGGTGAGACCGACGGACATGTCCTTCAGCGCGGCCTGGTTGTTCTCGAAGAACCGCAGCAGGTCACGGTGCTGCGTGGCGTGCATCGAATCGGCGTACCGGCGGATGAACTCGCGCCGGACCTCGGGCGTCCGTGGCTGCTCCCGCAGCCAGGCGACCTGCGCGTCGAGTTCGGCGAGCCGGTCGCCGAGGAAGCTCTCGACCAGCTCTTCCTTGCTCTTGAAGTGGTAGTAGAGCGCGGCCTTCGTGACGCCGAGCTGCCCGGCGATCTCGCGCAGGGAGGTCTTTTCGTACCCCTGCTCGGTGAAGAGCTTCAGCGCCACCCGCTGGATCCGTTCCCGGGTTCCGGCGCCACCCGTGTCGTTCATCACCCTGTCCAGCGATCCGTATCCGCTTGTCAACGCCGCGCGTCGGCTAGTAGTTTACTAGCCGGCCGGCAAGTAAGCCAATCATCCGTCAGCGCCAGGGGAGCGTACCGGTGTCCGACGTCGAAACCGTCCCGCAGACCGCTCCGGGCGGCCGCAACCTGCGTGTCGTGCTGTTCGCGCTGGCGATCACGATGCTGCTCGCGATGCTCGACAACACGATCGTGGGTACGGCCCTGCCGCGCATCATCGGGGAGTTGCACGGCGATCCGGCGCACCTGTCCTGGGTGGTGACGGCTTACATCCTCGGCAGCACGGTCTCGACCCCGATCTGGGGCAAGATCGGCGACCTGTACGGCCGCAAGAACATCTTCCTCATCTCGGTCGTGATCTTCCTGGTCGGTTCCGCGCTCTGCGGCCTCGCCGGCGAGTTCGGCAGCGGCGCGGTCTCCGGCATGACCCAGCTCATCGCATTCCGCGCGCTGCAGGGCCTCGGCGCCGGCGGGCTCCTTGTCGGCGTGATGGCGATCGTCGGGGACCTGGTCTCGCCGCGCGAACGGGGCAGGTACCTCGGCATGTTCGCCGCGGTGATGGCCGCCGCGATGATCGCCGGGCCACTGGCCGGCGGCTTCCTCACCGACAACCTCTCCTGGCGCTGGGCGTTCTACATCAACCTGCCGCTGGGCGCGGTCGCGCTGTTCATGATCGTCACCCAGATGCACCTGCCGAAGTACCGGAGCGAGCACAAGATCGACTGGTGGGGCGCGCTGCTGCTGTCGGTCGGGGTGACCGGGATCGTGCTGATCACCACGTGGGGCGGCATCGAGTACGCCTGGGACTCCCCGCAGATCCTCGGCCTGGCCGCGCTGGCCGTGACCACGCTCGTCGCGTTCCTGTTCCTGGAGCGGCGCACGCCGGAGCCGATCCTGCCGCTGGGTGTCTTCGCCAACCGCAACTTTTCGCTGGTCACGGCCATCGGCTTCCTGGTCGGCGCGGCGATGTTCGGGGCGGTCACGTTCCTGCCGCTCTACCAGCAGACGGTCCAGGGTGCCTCGGCCACGAACAGCGGCCTGCTCCTGCTGCCGATGATGGGCGGCATGCTGGTCACCTCGATCGTGGTCGGCCAGACGATCACCCGTACCGGCCGGTACCGGATCTTCCCGATCATCGGCAGCGTGGTGATGGTGATCGGCATGATCCTGCTCGCCCAGCTCGACAGCCACACCTCGAAGACGGTGTCCGCGCTCTACATGGCGGTCCTCGGCGTCGGCATGGGCTTCCTGATGCAGACCACCATGCTGGTCGCTCAGAACAGCGTGGACCCACGGGACATAGGCGTGGCGAGCAGCACGGCCGCGTTCTTCCGGAACATCGGCGGCTCGGTCGGGGTGTCGATCTTCGGCGCGATCTTCGCCAACCGGCTGCGGGACGAGCTGACCGGGCAATTCGGCCAGCAGGCGGCCGGCGAGTTCAGCGGCCGCGGCGGCAACATCGACCCGGCGACGCTGGGCCAGCTACCCGCCCCGGTTCGTACCGGCCTGCTGGAGAGCATCTCGGTCGCCACCTCGTCGATCTTCCTCTGGGCCGCACTGCTCGCGGTCGCGGTGCCGATCCTGGCCTGGTTCCTCGTCGAGGTACCGCTGCGCGGCGAGCCGACCGGGCCGGGCGCGGGCGAGACCGCGGAGCCGGCGGAAGCGGTGGCCCATTAGTCCGGCGAATCCCGGCGGCGGAACAGGCGGCGCAGCAGGCCGCGTTCCGGCTCCGGTTGGCGGGGCGGCGTGGGTTGTTCGGCCTCGACGATCTCCCGGGCCAGCCGGCCGGCGTCGGCCGCGAGCTGCGGCGTGATCAGCGCGAGCCGGGCCAGCGACCAGGCGATCGTGACCGGCCGTTGGGCGGCGACCTCGGCGACGTCCGCGAGCCGTTCCCGGACCAGCGCGGCGATGTCGGAGCGGGCGCTCGGGTCGATCCAGGCCGCGGTGATCATCGCGAACAGGGCGGCCTCGGTCGTCCAGTCCTCGACCCCGAACGCGAGGTCCACGAGGATCCGGCGGCGCGCCGAGGGTCCCCACGGCTCGTCCGCGCCGTGGTGCAGCAGGCCGAGGCAGGCCCAGATCTGGATCGTGCGTACCCACAACGACGGGTCCTCGCGGGCCATGACCCGGCCCATGTCGGTATCCGGCGGGGGCGGCACGTGGACCAGCGCGCCGATCAGGTCGTCCCGCGGCACGGCCGCAAGGCGGACCGCCCGGTCGTACGCGGCCGGCGGGTGCGGCCAGGCCGGGTAGGCCACCTCGGTCAGGGCCGCCATGCTCTCCGCAGCGGGTACCGGGATCGCCGGCCGCACGGCGGTCCCGTCGTACGCCCACAGCCGCAGCCCCACCGCCCGGCGCGGGATCCGGATGTCCGGCGTCAGCAGCCGCTGGATGGTCACCTCGAGATCCGGCATCGCGCGGGTCAGCGTGGACATCGCGCTGGGCGGCTCCAGGCTGCTCAGCGAGATCTTGCCGCCGGTCAGCCCGCCGAGGTCACCTTCCCGTTCGAGGACCTGGCGCAGCACGTCGACCACCGCCTCCCCGGCCGAGGGCAGGTGACCGAGCCACGGCCGGCCCCGGCACGCGTCCGCCAGGTCGCTGTGGTCGTGGCCCTCCAACGGGTGGTCGCGGACGAAGTCGGCGAGCCGGACGAGGTGGTTCACGTCCCCGTCCCGCAGGAAGCGCAGGCGCTGCACGGTGTGCATGGCGCAGTCGTCGTCCGGGTTGCGGACCACCGCGCGTTCGGCCCAGGCCAGCCCCTCCTCCAGCCGGCCGGTCTCGGTGAGCGTGTTCGCGATGTCGGCGTAGATCGTCGGGTCGTCCGGCGCGTACTCCAGCGCGCGCTGCCAGGCGCCGAGCGCGTCGCCGATCCGGCCGGCGCTGCGGTAGGCGTACCCGAGCCAGACCTCGGTCATCCGGGACGGTGCCACCTGGGCGCCCTGCTCGGCCCACTGGACCGCGAGGGCGAGCTCGCCCAGCCGGCGGGCGAGGGCCGAGGCCGCGCCGAGCATCGGCCCGTGGTGCGGGTGCGCCTTCACCGCGTTGCGCGCCAGCGTCAGGTACGGCCGCAGCGGCGCCCGTTCGGCCTCCGGCACGGGATCGGCCAGCGGCGAGCACACCTGCGCGAAGACCCGGGTCAGCAGGTCGGGATCCATCCGCGCGGCCACGCCCGGCTCGGCGACCCACGGCACGCCCGCCCAGTTCGCCGTGGGTACGTGCGCGGTGGCCCCGGCGAGCAGTTCGAGCGCCTCGTCGGTACGGCCGATCGCGGCCAGCAGATGGGCCCGGGCCACGACCGCGCCGACGAATAGCGAGCCATCGAGCGGGTACAGGTCCAGGCCGCGGCTCGGCCCGCGCGCCGCCAACTGCGCGAGCGCCTCGTGCACCTCGGGCAGGGTCGGCGCGAAGGCGAGGGCGGTGGCGATGTGACCTGCCGCGTGGGGCAGGTCGCCATCGGCCAGCGCGATGCGGGCGAGCGACAGCTCGCCCTCGGCGGTCGACCGGGGGTCGTCGATCCCAGGCACGGTGGATGAGCCTAGGACAGCTCGATCTCAGGTGGGGAGACATTGCTCGGTCAGTTGCGTTTGCGCGATCTTTCGTGCAAAACTGCGCACAGTTCGAGCGTTGGATGCGTGGAACGTGGGAGCCAGCGTGGCGGTACCGGGTCAAGGGATGGCGGCGGACATCGCCGAGCAGCCGGACGTTCTCGCCCGGTTGCTGGAGCCGGCATCGGCCGGCGCGATCGCCGGTGTCGCCGCCGCGATCGCCGAGCGCCGGCCGCGGCACGTCGTGCTGACCGCGCGGGGGACCTCCGATCACGCCGCGCTGTACGCGACCTACCTCACCGAGATCCGCCTCGGCCTGCCCGCCGGCCTCGCCTCGCCCAGCGCGATCACGGTCTTCGGTGCCCGACCCGACCTGTCCCGGGCGCTGGTCATCGCCGTCTCGCAGAGCGGCGGCTCACCCGACCTCGGCGAGGTGCTCCGGGTCGCCCGCGAGACCGGCGCGCTCACCCTGGCCGTCACCAACAACCCGGACTCCCCGCTGGCCACCTCGGCCGACCTCTCGGTCGACGTCGGCGCCGGGCACGAGCGGGCCGTGGCCGCCACGAAGACGTACACGGCCGAGCTGCTCGCCCTGCTGATGGTGATCGAGGGCATCCGGGCCGGCTCGGGCCGGCTGCCCGACGGCGAGCGGCACGCGCTCGATGCGCTGCCGGCGCTCGCCGCGGAGGTCCTCGCCGACCCGACCGCCGTGGCGCTCGCCCCCCGCTACCGGTTCGCCGCCCGGGTGGTGACGACCGGCCGGGGGTACGCGTACCCGACCGCCCGCGAGGCGGCGCTCAAGTTGATGGAGACGTCGTACCTGGCCGCGCTCGCGTTCTCCGGCGCCGACCTGCTGCACGGCCCGCTGGCCCTGGCCGACCGCGACGTGCCGGTGCTGGCCGTGGTCGGCGGAGGGCCGGGCGGAGCGGCGATGCGGGAGGTGCTCGCGAAGCTGGGGGAGCGCCGGGCCGACGTCGTCGCGATCGCACCATCCGATGTGGACGGAGTCGGCGCCCGGATCCCGGTGCCGGGTGTGGACGAACGTTACGCACCGCTGCTGGACATCCTGCCGTTGCAGCGCCTCGCCTGGGCACTCGCGGTGGCCCGTGGCGAGGACCCCGACGCCCCGCGCGGTCTCCACAAGGTGACTTCGACGCTGTAGCCGCGGTGCTGGGCGGGAGAGGTGGCCGGGGTCAGGGGTGGGCCAGGACAGGCTCGCGGGGTGGCTCGGCCGGCGCGACGGCCGGCTGCGGGCGGCGGCGCAGGAAACGCGGAGCCCACCAGTTCCTCGGACCGAGCAGGGTCATCACGCTCGGCAGGACGACCGCCCGGATGATCGTGGCGTCGATGAGGATCGCCGCCGCGAGGCCGACGCCGAGCTGCTTCAGGTCGATCGTGCTCAACGTGGCGAAGATGCTGAACACGCTGACCATCACCACGGCCGCGCTGGTGACGACGCCGGCCGAGCGGGTGATGCCGTCGGCCACCGCCTCCCGGGTCGGCGTGCCGCGCAACACCGCCTCCCGGATCCGGCTGACCACGAAGACGTGGTAGTCCATCGACAGTCCAAAGAGGACAACGAAGAGGAACAGCGGTAGCCAGCTGACGATCGCGTTCATCGAGTGGAAGTTCAACAGGTCCTCGGCCCACGTACCGCCGAAGACGAGCTGCAGCAGCCCGTACGCGGCACCGGCGGAGAGCAGGTTGAGCCCGATCGCGGTCAACGCCACGACGACCGACCGGAACGTCCACGCCATCACCAGGAACGTCAACAGCAGCACGGCGCCCATCACGAGCGGCAGCTTCCGGCCGACGTGCGCCGCGTAGTCCTCGTTGAACGCGACGAATCCACCGACGGCGTACTGCGCCCCGGGCACCCGGCCGACGGTGGCCGGCAGTTCGGCGCGCAGCGCCTCCAGCGAGCGGACCGCCTCGTCGCTGCGGCTCTCGTACGGCGTGGCCACGCCCAGCACGGTGACCCGCCCGTCCGCCGAGACCTCGGGCTCGGCCAGCGCATCGCGCGCGAACAGCGGGTTACCGGTGGTCCGGGCGACCAGCGCGTCCAGCGCCGCACGCACCTCGCCGGCCGAGCCGGCCGGGGCGCGGACCGCCACCGTGTGGGTGGTACCCGTGCTGGGGAACGCGGCGGTGACCCGGTCGTAGGCCTGCATCACCGCGGTCGTCCGGGGCAGGTCCTCGTCACCGGGGAACTTGAGCGTCATGTTCAACGCCGGTACGGCCAGGGCCACCAGCGCGCCCACCGAGACGATCAGCGTGGCCCACGGGTGGCGCAGCGCCGGCCGCAGCACGATCGGCCAGAACCGCGGCCCGCGCCCGTTCGTCCGGGTGGCGGTAAGCCGCCAGACCAGCGGGACGCGCGGCCGGTCCACCCACCGGCCCAGCCTGGCCAGCAGCGCGGGCAGGACGGTCAGTGACCCGAGCACGGCCACCGCGACGACCAGAATCGCGCCGGTCGCGAGCGACGAGAAGACCTCGTCACCGGCGAGGTACAGGCCGGCCATCGAGATGATGACGGCCATGCCGGAGACGACCACGGCATGCCCCGAGGTCGCCGCCGCGATCTCGACCGCGTCCACGGCGCCGCGGCCACGCGCCCGCTCTTCTCGCTCGCGGCGCAGGTAGAACAGCGAGTAGTCGACGCCGACCGCGAGGCCGATCAGCAGGATCACGCTGTTGACCGTGTCGACCGCGGGGACCAGGTGCGAGGCCAGGGCGGACAGCCCGATCGCGGCGGCCACCGCGGAGAGCGCCAGCAGCAGTGGTACGCCGGCCGCGATCAGCGCGCCGAACGCGATGAGCAGGATCAGCAGCGTCACCGGGACGCTGAACAGCTCGGCCCGCTGGAAGTCCCTGCCGAGCGTCTCGTCCAGCGCCTTGCCGATCGACGCGCCGCCGACCTGCTCCACCCGCAGCTCCGGGTGGGCCCGCTGGACCGCGGCCGTCTCGTCGAGCAGGCCCGGCACGACGGCGGCGGCGTCGACGGACTCCTTCAGCTCAACCTGCAGCAGTACCGCCGTGCCGTCCGGCGACGTGACCGGCTCGCCGACCGACGCAACCTCGGGACGAGCCGACATCCGCGACGTCACCTCGCCGGCGACCGCGCCGGCGGCGGTCCGGTCCAGCGGCCCGGACCGGGCCGTGATGAGGACCCCTTCCCGGACCGGGCTCGGGAAATCGCCGGAGTCCACGATCCGGCTGGCCCGACCCGACTCGCCGAATCCCTGTTCGTAGTCGGACTCGTTGACCCCCACGACCGTCCCGACGGCGAAGCACGCCGCTACGAACACCGTCCACAGCGCTATCGCGCGCCACGGGTGCGTCGCGCTCCACCGCGCGACTCGTACTGTCACGGACATGGTCTGGACTCTGCCGAAGGCAGCGGTGGGAATCGATCCGGGAGGCCACCGGAAGAACCTCCAGATAACCCCACCACGCGTTCTGCGGGTTTCCCCCGAGATCACCCTGACGTGGCACAGTTGTGCCGTGTCCACGCTGCGCGACCTGGTCGAGGAGCACACCCACCTCGACAACGCCGACATCGAGCACCTGCACCGGCTCGCCGGGGACTGGCAGCTGATCTCGGACCTCTCCTTCGCCGATCTGCTGCTGTGGGTACCCGTGCCGTCCGCGTCAGGTCCGACGTTCCTGTGCGTGGCCCAGGTCCGGCCGACGACCGCGCCCACCGCGTACCAGGACGACCAGGTCGGTCGCGTGGTGGGCGGGCCCGAGGTCGCGCACCTGGAGATCGCCCGCAGCCAGGGCCGGATCTGGCGCGAAGGCGATCCGGTCTGGTACGGCGACACCCCCGCGCGGCACGAGGCGATCCCGGTCCGGCGGCGGGACGCCGACGGAGAGCCCGGTCGGGTGATGGGCGTGGTGGGCCGCGACACCAACCTCTCCACCGCGCGGACGCCGAGCCAGCTGGAGCTGAACTACCTGACCACCGCCGACGACCTCGCGCAGATGGTGGCGGACGGGACGTTCCCGCCGCCCCGGCACCACGGCGAGACGACCAGCGCGCCCCGGGTCGGCGACGGGCTGGTCCGGCTCGACGCCGGCGGCAAGGTGACGTACGCGAGCCCGAACGCGCAGTCCGCGTACCGCCGCCTGGGCCTGTCCGCGCACCTGGTGGGCGAGGATCTCGCGGAGCTGACCGGCCGGCTCGCCGACGACCCGCTGGAGGGTACCGACACCAGCAACCGGATCCAGGCGGCCCTGCGCGGCGAGGCCCCGGCCCGCAAGGAGATCGAGGCACGCGGCGCCACCGTGCTGCAACGGGCGCTGCCGTTGATGCCGGCCGGGGTACCGATCGGTGCGCTGGTGCTGGTTCGGGACGTCACCGAGGTACGCCGCCGGGACCGCGCGCTGATGACCAAGGACGCCACGATCCGCGAGATCCACCACCGGGTCAAGAACAATTTGCAGACGGTCGCCGCCCTGCTGCGGCTGCAGGCGCGGCGGGTGTCGTCGCCGCAGGCCCGGGCGGCGCTGGAGGAGTCGGTGCGGCGGGTCGCGTCGATCGCGCTGGTGCACGAGACGCTGTCGATGTCCTCCGACGAGGCGGTGGAGTTCGACGGCATCCTCGACCGCGTCGCCTCGGCCGCCGCCGAGGTCGCGGCCTCGGAGACCGCGGTGAAGGTACGCCGGGAGGGCACCTTCGGCATCCTGCCGGCCGAGATCGCCACGGCGCTGGTGATGGTGCTCAACGAGTTGCTGCTCAACGCCGTCGAGCACGGGTTCCCCACCGGGGACGAGGCGGAACCCGAGGTCGTCGTCTCGGTGCACCGGTTCCGCCGGCAGTTGCACGTCACGGTCGCGGACAACGGGCGCGGCCTGCCGCCCGGTTTCGTCCCGGAGGTGGGCAACCGGTTGGGCCTGCAGATCGTGCGTACGCTCGCGGCCGGCGAACTGAGCGGCTCGATCGAGCTGCGGCCGCGCGCCGGTGGCGGCACCGAGGCGGTCCTCGTGGTGCCGCTCACCAAGCGTTAGATGAGCTTGAGTTCCTCGATCACGCCGGCCCACCACGAACCGTCGATCAGCGCATCGGGGTCGAGTTCGCGCAGGTGCCGCTGGACCTCGTCCACCTGCTCCAGGTAGGTCGACTCGGTCAGCGAGCCGTCGGCGACCTGGTCGAAGCGCTGGTACATCAGCGCGGTGTGCAGCAGGAACTCCAGGTAGCGCAGCAGGTCCGTGTTGACGAAGGTGACCTCGGCCGCCTCCCGGTGCGCCGCGTAGACCCGGCCGTCGGCGTTGGCCGGCCCTCGATGTACGCACAGGTCGTACTCCTGGTGCCAGGCGATGCCGAAGCGCACGGCCTCGCCGTACCCGCTGAGCATCACGAGCTCGAGCGGGGTGGCGGTGAAGAGGACGTCGACCTCGGCCGGTACGCCGACCTCACCGAGCGCGACGCGCGCCGTCTCCGGCAGGCCCAGTCCCTCGAGGTGCTCCATCGGGTAGGTCCGGATCCCGGACTCGCCCCACATCCGTACGACGTCGGCGTGCGTGACGGCCAACGCTAACCTCCCACGCGGTTGAAGAGGGTGTTGAACAACGCCTCGCGGGCCGCGTTGCCGCGGGCCCGGGACGCTGCGTCGCCGTACTCGAAGGCCCAGGTGACCCTCGCGTCGGGGAACATCCTAGCGATGAAGGATCTACAGCCGGCGGCCGGCGTGGGAATGATGCACGGCTCGAGTTCGGAGAAGATGCGCCGGATCTGGTCGGGGCGGACGCCCTGCTGCTGCAGGGTGTCCCAGACGACCCGTTCGGCGTGCCAGCCGGGCCGGCTCCAACCGACGTCGCTGAGCATCCGGCGGCCGTTCTGCTCGAACTCGAAGACGGCGCCGTTGCGCAGGGTGGTCGGGTCGGGCAGGTTGGCGCGCGCGTTCCGGACCGCCTGGCCCAGGTCGGTCGCGCCGTAGCCGACCTCGCCGACCGCGTTGAGCGCGCGGGCCCGGTTGACCAGCTTGCCCGCGACCGGCAAGAGGTTGAGGCCGACGTCGATCAGGATCGTGGTCAGATCACCCTGGCCGGTGGCGGCCCAGATCGACAGGTCGATGGCCGAGGCGAGCAGGGCGGTGCCGAGCGCGATCGGCCCCATGATGGGTGCCAGCACCGGGATGAACGAGAGCACGCCGGCGACCAGCGACACGATCTTCAGTGCGCCGGAGAGCTTCGCCAGCAACTCCGCGTTGTCCCTGACAAAGTTTGTAAATTGGCCGCCGATGTCCCACCACTTCGGGTTTTCCTTGAAGCGCATGTCCTCGGCGACCTTGATGGCGCGTACGCACTCGTCCACCGCGGTGTTCATCTGGGACGTCAGGCCGTTCGCGCTGCCCACGCACGCGTCCCACTCGGCCTGTGCACCGGAGAGCGCGCTGTTCGCCGCGCCGGAGTCGGAGTGGTACGTGTCCGGCGTCGTGTCGCCCTCCGGCCGGTCGGCCACGTCCCGTTCGTGCTGCCGGTCCGCGGCGGCGGCCCGGTCGGCGCGGCCCTGTGCGGCCTGCAGGGCCTCCCAGAGCGAAGGTGCGCGCTGCGCCAGCGGCCGCATCTGATCCTGCAGCCCGCCGAGCGTGTCCGCGAACGTCCGCAGGGCGGTCGACACCTTGCCGAACGCGTCACCGGTGATCGCGAGGTGGCGCGGCATGTCGTCGTTGAGGCCCTCGCGGAACATGTCGCCCTCTTGCCCGACGAACTCGGACGTGTCGAGGCTCGTGATCTGCTCACCGGCGTCGGTGGCCGCGGTGCCGAAGCTCGACCACTTGCCGGCAGAGTCCCGGATGGCGGCCGTATCGCCGTCCATCCGGAAGAGGTGCGCAGGGAAATCCGCCATCTGTCACCACCCGAGGGGTCGATGCCGAGCCCCGAGCGGCTCTGACGGAGGCTCGGGGCCGGCAGCGTCTATCTGGTCAGCCCTGTAGGGCGCCGCGGACCTGGCCGCGCATCTCCTGCACGGACGAGGTGGTCTGGCCGAGCGCGCCCTTGACCGAGGTGAGGATCTCCTTGACGGTCGCCGCCGCGTTGTCCCACTGGGTCTGGATGCCGGTATAGATCTCCTGCTCGTCGCCTTCCCAGTTCGACTTGACCCGCGCGACGAAGTTGCTGAGGTCGTTCAGGCTCGCCTCGATGCCGTTGGCCACCGCACCGATGTCGTCGGTGGCGCTGGAGCCGACCGACTCGTCGTAGCTGAAGACTCCTCCTGCTGCCATTGCCGTTCCTCCCCGTTCAGCTCTTGAACTTCGCCGCGTCCCAGTTGGCGGAAGCCATGGTGGACTGCAGTTGGCTGGCCTGCTCGGCGTGGTACGTGTCGTACAGCCGGCCCGCATTGCCGACCTTGCCCTTGATGTCGGCGAGTGCCTTGTTCAGGTCCGCCATCGCCGCGTTCCAGCGCTCGGTGAGCTGGCTCCAGCTCTGGAACGCCTGGCCCTTCCAGACGCTCGGCAGCGGCTCGATCGCCGAGATGAACTGCCGCGCCTGGCTGTTGAGCGCCGAGATCGACGTGTCCAGGTTTGACGCGTGCGCGTTCACCGAGTCATCGGTGATCTCGAACTTTGTCGACACGGATCCTCCCTACCTGTCGCGTACGGCCATTCAAGCACACAGATGCAGCAATTCGCTTGCCGCATCATGGTGATGGCGCCCGCAGTGCGCTTGCCACCTGCGCGGCGAGGGCGGTCGCGGCGTCCCGGGTACGCTCCGCCAGCGCGTACCAGGTGACCGGTCCGGGTCGGGCCAGCGCCGGGTCGAACGGCAGCACGGACATCGGGATCGGGAAGTCCGGCCAGGTCCGCACCGTGCGGGCCTCCTCGTGCTGCACGAGTACGCCGAGAACCTGCTGGCCGACCCGCTCGGAGCCGACCGACGCGATCCACGGCAGGCAGGTGCTCACCCACTGTCCACCGTGGTCGTCGTCCGGGCCGACCACCACGACGCAGTCCGCGAGCGCGACCGCGGCCGGTACCACGGACTCGTTCGACAGGCGCGGGGTGTCCGTCACGAGGACGGAGAACCAGCGGCCCAGCGCCCGTACCGTCGCCGGGTACTCGGCGGCCGCCACCGGCGCCTCGCCCAGCGAGGGATCGCTGCCCAGAAGCATCACCTCGTCCGAGAGCGCCAACCGCTGGCGAAGCCAGCGATAACCCACGCCGGGCGGGCGCGGCCCGTCCGGGTCGACGCCGCGAACCCCGATTCCGGTGAGTACGGCGTGCGCCGAGCCACCCGGCCACCGGGCCAGCCGCCCGTAGACGCCGGCACCGGTGTCGATCGTCAGCGGTGACTGGTGCTGCGCCAGCGCGAGCGCCAGCACGGCCGTCACGGTCGAGCGCCCGGCCTGCGGGGCGAGCCCGACCACGGCGACCGAGCTGCCCGGCCGCAGCCGGGCGGCGAGCGCCTCGTGTTGGGCCCGCTCGGCGCGTACCTGCCTGGTCAGGCGCGGATCGAGGGCCCGTAGGAGGGTACGCCCGAGGGGCACCGGGCGCCGGCCCCGGACCGCGCTGTCGGCACCGGGGGGACGCCACGCACCCGGCTGCGGTGGCCGTGGACCCGCCATCGGCGGGACGACCTCGCTCATGTTCGAACCTCGGCCTGTTGGAATAGACGATGGTTGCTAGGGTGGGACCGACGACGGACGGGGAGGTGCTCAGTGAGCTACGTGCAGTTTCCGTATGAAACCCTGGTGAGCCTAGGCCAGAATATGACGCTGCTGAGCGACCGGCTGCAGGGCGAGCACCGCGGAGCGGTCAACTGCGACGGACTCTCCGACCAGCAGGGCGACATCCAGGACGCCATCGAGGACTTCCGCGGCGAGTGGAAGACCAGCCTGCTCGAGCTGATGACGAACATCGGCAAGTGGGGCGGGCTGTCCGAGGCGATCGGCAAGATGGTCAACGACTTCGACACGCAGACCGCCGACGCGCTGCGGCCGACCGAGTAGGAGCGGGCCCGACCGTGACCGAGGCATCCGTCCTGGATCCGTTGCCGTCCGGCGACCTCAAGCTCAACCCCAACGCGCCGCACCCGCCGTTCCCGTGGCTGGTGGGGATCCCGTCGGACTGGACCGTGCTCGACACGAATCCGGAGTCCTGGCAGCGCAGCGCCGAGCGGATGGTCGACGAGCGCTTCCACGGCCAGAAGATCCGGGCCGCCGAACGCCGGGCGATCCTGGACTTCGTCGAGCAACTCGTGGCCGACTGCCAGCGGGCCGGCGCGGCGCTGAGCATGGTGCAACTCGGCCGCATGTCCACCGGTACGGTCGGCAGCGCCGGCCTGCACCTCGGCTGGTTCGACTCCGGGCCGGACCCGGCCGGTCTGGCCCTGGTCCGCGAGGCGCTGCCGAGGACCGGCACGGTCGAGGAGGTTGACACGCCCGGCGGGCCGGGCCTGCTGCACAAGGACAGCGCGTCGACCGTTCCGCCGGGCGGGACGATCCGGGTACGGTCCACGATCTGGCAGCTCTACCTGCCGATCACCGGGACCACGTGGACGGCCGTGCTCAGCGCCGCCACCCCGCATCCGGAGATGGAGACCACGCTGAACAGCCTCATCGTTGCCGTGGCCCAAAGCATCGCGCCGGCCGACGACGATTCCGACGACGATTCCGACGACGCGGACGCCACCGATGCCTGACGCCCGCGCGCGGGTGGTGGTCGAGGCGCATGCGTTGCGCAAGAGCACCGCGATGGCCGCGCTGCTGCACGGTTCGCGCAAGGGGCCGCGCGACCTGAAGCGGCCGTTCGCCGCGTTGATCGTGAGCGTGATCCTCGGTGTGCTGCTGCTGGTCGCCTTCTGGGGCATCAACCGCGTCGGCGACCTGATTCAGCAGCAGCGACGCAACCGGGCCGGGCCGGTGCTCCAGGTCCAGGATGTCTTCGTCGTGCAGGAAGCTCTTCGCGGAGCCGGCCTCGAAGGTCGCTAGCATCACCCGGTGCCGGCGTGCCTCCACAATGCCGTGTGCCTGGCCGGCCGGGATCTGCATCGCCAGTTTCGCGCCGATACCATCGTCCTCGGTCATCATCGTGATGAGTTCGCCGACCGCGACCGACCTCAGATCCGTCGCGAGATAGCCATCCGGCGCAGTATCGCGTCAACGCTGTCCCGGCGGCAGCGCGGGCGGATCGTAGGAGCATAAGATCGCCAGGAAATAGTGGCCAGGACGTGTCGAGTTCGGGTCCTCCCGTTCGAGGGGTTGGTGTGCGGGCCGATCGAGCGGCCCCTTCCTCGAAGGAGACACGGTCATGTCCGAGCAGACCATCACCCAGCGCACCACCACCTGCGACCCGGCCACCAGCGCCACGAAGACCCTGCTGGCGTACGGTGCCCTCGCCGGCCCGCTCTACCTCACGGTGTCGCTGGTCCAGGCGCTGACCAGGGACGGGTTCGATCTGGCCCGGCACCAGTGGAGCCTGCTGAGCAACGGCAGCCTCGGCTGGATCCAGATCGCCACCTTCATCGTGGCCGGTCTCGCCACCATCGCCGGCGCGGTCGGCCTGCACCGCGCGACGGGCGGTTGTTGGGCACCCCGCCTGATCGCCGCGTACGGCGTGGGGTTGATCTGCGCCGGGGTGTTCCGCGCCGATCCGGCGTTGGGCTTCCCACCGGGCACACCGGACGGTCCCGGCGAGGTCAGCTGGCACGGCGTCCTGCACCTCGCCGCGGCCGGGTTCGGCTTCACCTGCCTGGCCGTCGCGTGTTTCGTGGTGGCCCGGCGGTTCGCCGTCGAGGGGCGTCGCGGCTGGGCGGCGGTCTCCCGGGTGACCGGGGTGGTCTTCCTCGCCGGCTTCGTCGCGGTCGCCGCCGGCGCCGGCAGTACCGCCGCCAACCTGGCCTTCGTCGCCGCGGTCCTTGTGGTCTGGGCCTGGCTCACCGCACTGAACGTGCACCACTACCGCCGCTCGACCCGGCACTGACGTGCCGGCACTGACGGGTCGGCACTGACGGTCGGCACTGACGAGAAGGAGAAGGAACGATGCGATACCTGGTTCTGCTCAAGGCCGCACACCCCTCGACACCGCCGCCGCCCGAGCTGATGGAGGCGATCATGGTGCTGGGCGAGGAGGCGACCAGGGCCGGCGCGCTGCTCGACACCGCGGGGCTCGCCCCGAGCGCTGCGGGTGCCCGGGTCACCCTCTCCGGCGGGCAGCTCAGCGTGACCGACGGGCCGTTCACCGAGGCGAAGGAGATGATCAGCTACGCCATCTACGAGGTACGCACGAAGGACGAGGTCGTCGAGTGGACATCCCGCTTCGTGAAGCTGCACCGCGACCTCTGGGCGGGCTGGGACGGCGAGGCGGAGATCTTCAAGGTGTTCGGCCCAGAGGGCCCGTAGCCGTGATGCGAGGATCGGTAGCCATGGCGGCTACCGATCCTCGCGTTGTGCACCGGGCCGTGGAGGCAGTCTGGCGGATCGAGTCGGCACAGATCATCGCCTCGCTGGCGCGGATCGTCCGGGACGTCGGCCTCGCCGAGGAGCTGGCCCAGGACGCGATGGTGATCGCGCTGGAGCAGTGGCCGCGGTCCGGCGTACCGGACGATCCCGGGCCGTGGCTGATGGCGACCGCGAAGCACCGGGCGATCGACCTGCTGCGCCGCCGCGGCCGGTACGAGCGCAAGCTGCAGGAGCTGGGCCGCGAGATCGAGCCCGAGTCGCCGCCGGCCGAACCCGAGCACATCGGCGACGACCTGCTGCGACTGGTCTTCACGACCTGCCACCCGGTGCTACCGACCGAGGGGCGGGTGGCACTGACCCTGCGCCTGCTCGGTGGCCTGACGACCGACGAGATCGCCCGGGCGTTCCTGGTACCGGAACCGACCGTCGCGCAGCGGATCGTCCGGGCCAAGCGCACGCTCGCCACCCGGCAGGTGCCGTTCGAGCTGCCGCCGCCGGCCGCGCTCGCCGAGCGGCTCTCCTCCGTCCTCGAGGTCATCTACCTGGTCTTCAACGAGGGGTATGCGGCGACGGCCGGCGAGCACTGGACGCGACCGGACCTCTGCGCGGAGGCGCTGCGCCTCGGCCAGATCCTCGCCGGCCTGATACCACGCGAACCCGAGGTGCACGGCCTCGTCGCGCTGATGGAGCTGCAGGCATCCCGGCTGCGGGCGCGTACCGGCCCGGCCGGCGAGGCGATCCTGCTGCCGGACCAGGACCGCAGGCGGTGGGACCGGCTGCTGATCCGCCGCGGCCTCGAAGCGCTGGACCGGGCCGAGGCGCTGGGCGGCGGTCCGTACACGTTGCAGGCCGCCATCGCCGCCTGCCACGCCCGGGCGTTCGGCCCCGACGACACCGACTGGCCCCGGATAGCCGCCCTGTACCTGCTGCTGGGCCGCGTCTCGCCGTCGCCGATCGTCGAGCTGAACCGCGCGGTCGCGGTCGGCATGGCCGCCGGCCCGGCCCGTGGCCTGGAGGTCGTCGACGCGGTGGTCTCCGAGCGGGCTCTGGCGAGTTATCCGCTGCTGCCGGCCGTACGCGGGGACCTGCTCGCCAAGCTCGGCCGGCTCGACGAGGCGCGGCAGGAGTTCGAGCGCGCGGCCACGCTCACCCGCAACGAACGCGAACGCGCCCTCTTCCTCGACCGCGCCGACGCCTGCCGGCCCAGCCCATGATCGCCGTTTCGATACCCGGCGGTTGAGTCTCAGCCGAGGGCCCAGTCGAAGCCGCCGAAGGTCGCGATCGCGAGCGGGACGATCGCGAGCACCGCGAGCAGTTCCGCGATGTCGAAGAGCTGGCGCAGCCGGGCCGCGCCGACCTCGTCCAGCCGCGGTCGACCGGCCAGCACCAGCACCAGGATCAGCACGATCGGGCCGCCGAAGGCGAGCCACGTCGCGAACGCGCGGCCCGCGCCGAGCAGGGCCGGCACCGCGATCAGCGTGACCGCCGCCGCCACCACGCCGGGCACCAGCATGGGCACCACCTGGCCGGTACGGGTGAACGCGCGCGACCGCAGCGCGAACACCGTCCCGAGTACCGCGCCGAGGGTCACGCTGGCCCAGGCTCCGCTGGTCAGCAGCACGGTGACCGCGATCGCGGCGACGGCCGAGATGCCGGCCACCGCACCCGAGAGGGTCGCCTGCCCCCGGCTGACCGCGAGCGCGATCGCCTCCCGCCCGACCGGCGTGCCGTTCTCCTCCGCGCGCACCATGCCGACCAGGCGCGACCGGCCGAGCGCGAACTGCGGCGCGATACCGACGCCGAAGACCGCGAGCACGGCACCGGCCGCGGCGGTCCGCGCCGCGCCCAGCCCACCGATCGCCAGGCCGGTGGCGAGCAGGCCGAACGGCAGCGCGGCGAACCCGGCGGCGGCGAACCCGTACCACCGCGGCCCGGCCAGCGCGAGCGCGGCGAGGCCGATCGCCGCGGTGGTCAGCGCGGTGGTGAACGGCGCGGGCTCCGGCCAGCCGGTGAGCCGGGCCAGCTCCAGGCCGGTCAGCGTCCAGGCCGGCAGCGCCGCCGCGACGAGGAAGTCCCCGCCGCGGCCGCGCAGCAGCCAGCCGGCGATCGCCGCGGAGACCGCGAGGTCGGCCAGCAGCGCGGTCCGGCCACCGACGGTCAGCGGCAGGGACAGCGCCGCCACGGTCGCGACCAGGAGCGCGACGCCGGCCAGCGCGGCACAGCCGTACGCCCGCGCCGTTCCCGTCCATTCACTGCCGTCATCGTCCAAAGTGGACTGTACTTCGTCGACGACGTCGTCCACGACCGGTGGTGCCGGGGCCTCCTTGGGCGGCGTCAGGTAGAGGACGTCGGCGTCGATCACACCGGCCTCCTGCAGCGAGCGTCGCTGGTCGATCGCGCCCGCGGAGACCGTTGACAGCGCCCACGAGCCCGCGACGTGCGGTGACAGCGACAACAGGTCGCGAATCTGGGGCAGCAGCTCGAGCAGCGGCCGGTCCGCGGGCAGGCTTACATCGAGGCTGCGCTCGTCAGCCAGTACGGTCACCCGCGTGAATCGCGTCGGCATTGCACTAATCTAGAACCCCAGACGCCTTGGGGAGGGTCCGGGATGACGCAGCGTGTGGTCCACCGTCCTGCCCGGATTCCACCGCCGGATCCGGACTTCGCGGCGCTGTCGGTCGTCTCTCCTCCCGCGTTGCCCGACCGTGGCGGTGGTTTCCAGGGCGCGATGCAGCTGGTCATGCCCATCATGGGCGGCGGCGGGATGCTGCTGATGATGATGGCCAACAAGAACCCGGTCATGATGATCGCCGGCCTGTGCATGCTGGCCGCGACCGTGGTCGGCGGCATCGGCGCGTTCATCGCGCAGCGGACCGGCGGCGCCCGGCGGTTCCGCCAGCAGCGCGTCCGCTACCTGGAGTACATCGACCGGGTTCGCGACAGGATCCGGGAGAACGCGGTGGCGCAGCGGGCCGCGGCCGAGTTCCGGCACCCGGATCCGGCCACCCTGCCGGACGTCATCCGCGACCCGCACCGGCTGTGGGAGCGGCGCCTCTCCGATCCGGACTTCCTGGTGCTGCGCGTCGGTACCGGCCAGGACAGGCTCTGGCGTCGGATCAACCTGGCGACCCAGTCGGACAACCCGATGATCGAGACGGATCCGGTGACGCTCGCGGCCGCCGAGATGATCGTCGAGCGGGACCGGTTGCTGGATCACATGCCACTGGCGGTACCGCTGCACGGTGTGGTTTCCGTGATCGGAACGCCGGCGGAGACCCGCAACCTGGTCCGCGCGATGTGCGCGCAGCTGGTCAGCGCGCACGCGCCGGACGACGTGCGCCTGGCCTGGTGCCTCGGCAGCAGCGCGGCACCGGAGTTCGACTGGATCAAATGGCTGCCGCACTGCCTGCACGGCAGTGACTTCGACGGCCCGGCACCCAAGCGGCTGGTCGCCTCCGACCAGCAGAGCCTGGTCGCGCTGCTGCAGTCCGAGCTGGACCTCCGGGTCGGTCAGGTGGGCCGGGCCCGGCGGCTGGGGGTGGTGCGCCACCAGTACCGCGGCGGCCGGCTGGTGGTGGTGATCGACCAGCTCTCCGCGGGAGCGGTGGATCTGCTCGGCCACCTGGAGCAGGACGTGCGACCGGCCGACCTCGGGGTGGCGACGGTCGTGCTGGTACCGGACCAGCAGTACGAACCGTCGCATGTGGACGTTCGGGTCACCTGCGAGGGCGGCCAGGTCCGGGTCGAGGACATGCGGCCGGTACCGGAGATGCGCGGCGACGAGATCCGCGCCGAGCGCGAACGGGTGCAGGGCGCCACGAGCGGCATCGCGGACACCGTCGGGCTGGTGGAGATGGGCGCGCTCGCCCGGCAGATCTCGCCGCTGCGGCTGGTCGCCGACACGGTCAGCGACGCCCCGCTGGAGGCGACCGTCGACCTGCGCGGCCTGCTGGGCATCGCCGACGAGGCCACCTACGACGTCCGCAAGCAGTGGACACCGCGGCTGCTGCCGGAGTTCCTCAAGGTATCGTTCGGTGTCGGGCCGAGCGGGAACCCGGTGAACCTGGACATCAAGGAGTCCGCGCTGGGCGGCATGGGCCCGCACGGGCTCTGCGTCGGCGCGACCGGCTCGGGCAAGTCCGAGGTCCTGCGCACGATCGTGCTGATGCTGGCGATGACGCACCCGCCCGAGCGGTTGAGCCTGGTGCTCGTCGACTACAAGGGCGGCGCGACCTTCGCCGGCCTGGACAACCTGCCGCACACGTCGGCGATGATCTCGAACCTCTCCGACGACACCGGGCTGGTCGACCGGCTGCACGACGCGATCCAGGGCGAGATGAAGCGCCGCCAGCAGATCCTGCTGGACGCCGGGCAGCTGGCGAACATCACCGAGTACAACCGGCGCCGCGACGCCGGCCAGCCGTTGCCGCCGCTGCCGAACCTGTTCGTGGTGATCGACGAGTTCAGCGAGCTGCTCACCGCGAAGCCGGACTTCATCGAGCTGTTCATCGCGATCGGCCGGATCGGCCGCTCGATCGGCATCCACCAGCTGCTCGCCTCGCAGCGGCTGGAAGAGGGCAAGCTGCGCGGGCTGGAGTCGTTCCTGTCGTACCGGATCGGGTTGCGCACGTTCAACGAGCAGGAGAGCCGCACGGCGATCGGGGTGCCGGACGCGTACACGCTGCCGCCGCTGCCCGGCTCCGGGTACCTGAAGGTCGACACGACCGTGTTCGACCGGTTCAAGGCGGCGTACGTGTCGGGCACGTACCGGTCGCCGGCCGGCGGCGAGGTGATCGACGCGGCGCCGACGCCGGCCCCGTTCTGGCTCTTCAACCAGGTACAGGCCTGGCTCAACCAGATCGACGCGGAGCAGACCCGCCCGGTCGTCGAGGAGGACGACAGCCCCACCCTTCCGTCCACATTGGACGTCGTGGTCCGCCGGCTGCGGGAGAACGGGCAGCAGGCGCACCAGATCTGGCTGCCGCCGCTGCCGACCGCACTCCCGCTGGACCGGATCACCGGCCCGCTGGTGGAGGATCCCGCGTACGGCCTGACCGTCGCCGCGCCGGAGCAGCGGGGTACCCTGCGCATCCCGCTGGGCCTGCTGGACCGGCCGACCGAGCAGAAGCAGGAGCCGTATGTCCTGGACATCTCCGGCGGTGGCGGGCACGTCTGCATCCTGGGCGCGCCGCAGACCGGGAAGTCCACGCTGCTGCGCACGGTCGTCGCGGGTGCCGCGCTGACCCACACCCCACAGGACATCGCGTTCTACTGCGTGGACTTCGGCGGCGGCGCGCTCGGTCCGCTGACCGGGTTGCCGCACGTCGGCGGCGTGGCCGGGCGGCTCGAGGCGGACCGGGTCCGCCGCACCATCGCCGAGGTCACGCTGTTGATGGCCGAGCGGGAGCAGCTCTTCGCGGACCGGAGCATCGACTCGACCGACATGATGCGGCAGATGCACCGCGAGGGCCGGCTGCCCGAGCTGTCCGCGGCGGACGTGGTCCTGGTCATCGACAACTACCCGGTGCTGAGGTCGGAGTACGAGGATCTCGTCGACGTCGTACAGGACATCGGCGCCCGGGGGCTCGGTTTCGGCGTACACCTGGTGTTGACCGCGGGACGCTGGGCCGACCTGCGGATGCAGATGCAGGCGGTGATCGGGACGAAGATCGAGCTGCGGCTCAACGACCCGCTCGACTCGACCATCAAACGCAAGGCGGCCGAGAACCTGCGCGCCGACCAGCCGGGCCGGTGCCTGAACCAGGACGCGCTGTTCGCGCACGTCGCGCTGCCCCGGATCGACGGCAGCGACGATCCCGGCACGCTGCAGAAGGGCCTCGACGACCTGGTCTCCAAGGTGGCCCTGGCCTGGCCGGGCGAGCGGGCACCGGCGATCCGGATGCTGCCGTCCCTGGTCACCTACGACGACGTCGCGCGGCAGGCCGGATCCAGCTCCGCAGCCGGCGACGGGATCCGGCTCGGTGTCGACGAGACCGAGCTGCGACCCGTACTGCTGGATCTGTTCCGGGTCGAGCAGCACCTGCTCGCGTTCGGCGACGCGGCCAGCGGCAAGACGTCGCTGCTGCGGCTGCTGGTGCACGATCTGACCGGCCGGTACACCGACGACCAGGTGGTGTTCGCGGTCATCGACATCCGCCGGACCCTGCTGGACACCGTGCCCGACGACTACCTCGGCGCGTACGCCGGCACCGCGAACGCGGCCGCCGGGCTCGTCCACGGCGTCTCGAACGAGCTGCGCAAGCGGCTGCCGCCGGACGACGTGACGGTCAAGCAGCTGCGCGAACGGTCCTGGTGGAACGGTCCGGAGATCGTCGTGCTGGTCGACGACTACGACCTGCTCTCCGGCGGCGGACCCGGGCCGCTGGCGCCGTTCATGGAGTTCCTCCCGCAATCCCGCGACCTCGGCTTCCACCTGGTGCTCGCGCGCCGCAGCGGTGGCGCCGGCCGGGCCATCTTCGAGCCCGTACCGCAGCGGATGAAGGAGGTGGGCTCGGCCGGGCTGCTGATGTCCGGCGAGCGGCAGGAGGGCCAACTGTGGCCGCAGACCTACCTGTCCGTGCAGCCGCCCGGACGGGGTTACCTGGTGCGAAAGAATCGCAAGCCATCACTGGTCCAGCTGGCATACGTCGAGCCGACCTGATCCGGAGGTAGGGCATGCAGGTGGTCGGTCCGTACCGGCTGATGAAGACCCTCGGCACCTGTCAGGTGGGTACCGTATGGTCCGCCGTCGACGCGGCGGGCGGGCAGGTCACGGTCGCGATCCTCGACGAGTCGGTGGCGAGCGACACGCGCTGGCGCGACTCGTTCTCGGATGTCGCGAATGCGTTCGCACGGAGCGGGGCGCTGCGGGCCCTGCACGCGGACTTCGCCGCACCGGCGCCGTGGGTCGCGGTCGCCGGCACCGGCGCGGAGCAGATCTTCACGTCGCTGGGACAGGAGTACCAGCCGGTCGCGCCGGCGCCACCCGCGCCGCGCCCGGTCTCGCCGGGTCTTGTCTCGCCCGGTCTTGTCTCGCCGGGGCCGGTCTCCGCCGGTGCGGTCTCCGGTACCCCGATCTCGGCCGGTGCATCGTGGGGCGAGCCGGTCCCGGCCGGCTCGCCGCCGCCGGGGCCGTCCCGTCGCAGGGCAGGCACCTGGCTCGGCGTGGTCGCGCTGGTCGTGCTGCTGCCCGGCGTCGGGGGTGCGATCATCTCGACCACGATGCAGCCGGTCGCCGGTGGCCCGACCACTCCGCCGACCAGCGCGGCCAGCCCGGCCCGCAGCGCGACCGCGGCGCCCGTGCGCCCGGGTCTGGAGCCGCCGCTGCCGGGAAGCTGGCCGGCGTCGTGGCCGGTGTTCGGCGCGGCCGACCGGACCGCGGTGCAGTCGCTGGACGGACTCGGCTTCTCGTTCCGGGTCCCGAACACCTGGGTCTGTGCGCGGGCTCCGCGCGAGGCCGACGTGGTGCGGTACCGCTGCGGGGTGCCGGCGGGCGGCCAGCTGGTGATCGGCGGCGAGCTGCTGGTGCGCCCGTGCCCGGCGCCCTGCGACGAGCTGCAACGTGCGAACCTGCGCAAGGACGAGGACGCGTTCGCCTTGCAGTGGTTCCGCGCCGGCGGGTTCACCCACTACGCGGAGGGCGAGGTGCGCGCCGACGGCGTGGTCAGTTACGGGCTCGTGGTCATCCTCTTCTGGGACAGTCCGCCGACGGACCGGCTGGATCGCCAGGTGGTACTGCGGATGACCGCGCCGCCGGCACGGGCGGACGAGATCCGTAAGGTGGTCAACGAGATTCGAACCTCGCTCGGCTGACGCCGAGCCGGCTCACCCGACCGGCGTCAGAACCAGCAACGTCACCGCGTTACGGCCGAGCGGGAAGGCCGGGATCTCGGCGGCGCCGTCGCCGAGCTCGTACCGCTCGACCCGCTGCAGGTCGCTGCGCGCGCGGTCGTACGCGTAGTTGCTCGTGGTCCGGTCGACCAGGTAGCGCTCGACCCGGACCCGTCGGCCGGCGAACACCGCCGGCGGGTCCGCCCATCTCACCGAGACCGTGTACGCCGGGCCGGCGGTGATCCACTGGTAGTTCGTCACCAGCACCGCGACGCCGGCACTGTCGTCCGTGGCGAGCGCGTGCACGCCCAGGCCATCGCTGGACAGCGCATCCGACGTCGTCGCCACCCGTCTCGCCCGGAGCATCTGCTGCATCGCCACCATGTTGTAGTACGGATGGACGGCGTCCTCCGCACCGTCCACGAACATCGACTTGCGCTCGTTGGTGGGATGGTCGAAGACCCAGTGCATCGCCATGTCCATCCCCCCGGTCGCGTAGTAGTAGCCGAGGGTCTCCATGGCCGCCGCCTGGGTCAGCAGGTCGTCCGGGAACGTCGTGCCGGTGTTCTCCCCGGGGAACACGCCGTACTCGGTGACGAACACCGGAGTCTCCGCCGGTAGCCGGCGCGCGATGAGCCAGCCCTGGACCGTGCGCTTCTCGTCCGCGACGACCGCGGGCTTCTCGCGTGCCCGGTACTGGTGATAGGAGATGAAGTCCAGTCGCTTGGCCGGGTTGCCGTCGGCCGCGTACCGGCTCAGGAACTCCCGCAGGTACTCCTCGTTGAACGTGTAGCTGACCGGCCCGCCGATCCGGAGCGGGATCTCGGGCGCCAGTTCCGCGTTGAGCTCGTTCACTATCTCGTACCCGATGCGGTACCAGCCGTAGTAGTGCTCGACGGACATGGCTTGCGGGTCGCCCGGGTCGGACTTCCAGGTGCGGTCGGGCTCGTTGAAGAGCTCCACGTACCGCAGCGTCGGATACCGCTGCTTGTAGTGCCGAAGCCCGTCCTTCAACACCTGCCGGCAGACCTGCGGTGCGGACAGGGTCAGGAAGATCTGGTGGCACTGGTCGACGTTGACCATCATCTCGGTGGCGTACCGCGCGACCTGGTCCAGGTACTGGTAGGCGGTGTTCCTGCTCACCGACGTGTAGTCCCAGGTGTACCGTCCGGTCGCCGCATCGTAGTAGCGTCGGGGATTGATCCAGGCCCGCGCGACGAGCGGCCGCAGCGCGCGTACCCGCTGCTCCTGTACGGGCCGGAGGGCGAGGGAGTGGTCCGCCTGGTTGTGGTACCGGGCGGGATTGTTGAACGGGCCGAGGACGCGTCCGGCGTCCACGACCACGGTGGCCCTGGGGCTGCTCGGGCCGGCCGTGGGTGGCGGGACCGACGCGACCGGCTCGCCGGCGGGACACCCCGCCAGTGGGGCCAGCATCACCGCGGTCAGCAGGGCCGCGGGAACTCTCCTCGGTGTCACGGGCGGCGCTCCGGCTAGGGGCGGGTCGGGGACGTCGGCGCGGATGCCAGTCGCGTGGCCGCGGCGCCTTCCCGGAACGCCTTCGTGGACTCGGGCGTCGCCGTGAACCGCCAGTCCTCGGTGCCGCCCTGCTGCCGGCTGAACTCGAACCAGATGAACCCGGCGACGTCCGGCCGCCTGGCCAGCCAGCGGAAGAAGTCGGTTATCCAGCGGGCCTTGAACGCTCCATTCTGGACACCGGTCTCGGTGATGAGCACGGCTCGCTTGGTGAACTGCCGCAGTTTCCTGAGCGTCGGCTCGAAGACCGCCGCCGCGGTCTGTTCGTGGACGGCGTACCCCACCATGCCGGCCCAGTCCACATAGGCGTCACCGGGGTAGAGATCCTTGAGGCTGATGTTCGGCAGTGGCCGGATGATGTTCGGGCTCCAGATCCACACAACGTTCGTGGCGCCGACCTTCCGGAAGACGTCATGGACGTGCCGCCAGGCCTGGACGAACTGGCCCTTCCGGTTGCCAGAGCGGCGTTCCGACCAGGGGTACCAGTGACCGTTCATCTCGTGCGCGAAGCGGATCGCGACCGGCCAGCGCTGCTCCCGTACCGAGGTCGCGAAGCGGGTGATGTACGGATCGAAACTCCCGTTTATGATCTTCGACAGCGCGTATGCCGGTTGGTTCTCGCCGCGTTTGACGCCGTCCCACGGTTCCCAGGAGATGATCGGGATCGCACCCTGCTGGTAGCTCGCGGTGACCGACTGCGGCCGGAACTCCTGGTTCCACTTGACGAAGAACTGCAGCAGCGTCGGGCGGACACCGGCCTGGGCGGCGATCCCCTCGATCTCACTGCGCGACCAGGGCACCTGCGGCGCGCTCAGCCCGAAGTGGGCACCTGACAGGGCGAGGATGTCCGCCTTCGTCGGCACCTGGCCAGCGCTGGCGGGGGTGACCGGGGACGCCCCCGGGATCGCGGGCCGGTAGCCGGAGGGGGCGTCCGGCGGCCGTGCCGTGACGACCTTCAGGATCCAGCCGGTCAGCCCGACGAGGACGATCGCGTTGAACACCATCCAGGCCTGGAACCTGCGGGGGTCCACCGGTTGGTGCCTAGACACCGATCATCACCGATGCGGCCAACATCACTCCCCCGAGAACGTACGGCACCAGGATCGCCGTATTCCACCGGCGCTCACCCGCGAACCCGCCGGACCGGGTGCCCCAACCCGCGTTGTGGGCCATCCGCAAGAAGCCCAGCACCCGGATGGGCATCAGCAGAAACGTGTTGATGAGCATGAACGTCGGCAGGTGTGCCATGTCCGTTGGACGGTAGGCGAAGTGGCGCCCGAACCTGATCGCCAGCGAGAGTACCGTCATCAGGGCGCTGAGCGCCAGGATCGTCAGCACGGCGGCGCCCGCTCCGGCCGGCAGGGGCAGTGCCTCGTACAACGCCGCCCGCTGACCGGTCGCGAGCGAGATCCCCCAGGACACGAACGAGCCCACCAGCACGAACGGAACGACGATGTCCGAAACGTAGAACACGGCCAGGATCGGGGCCCGCTGCAGCATCCACGGCAACATCCGCAGGGTGTTGTACTGCGAGCCGCGCGCCCACCGGTACTGCTGCTTCGCCAGGCTCCGCAGCCTCGTCGGGGCGTCGGTATAGACCAGCGCCGTCGACTGGTAGACCGTGTGGTACCCGGCGAGCAGCGTGTAGTTGGTCAGCGTGCGGTCGTCGCTCACCTCGAGCAACACGCCGAGGAACCGCTCGCTGAGGAACCTGTCCATGTACCGGACGAGGATCGAACGGCGGAAGGCGATCGTGCGACCGGGTAGGCAGCCGACCGTGCCGAGGACGCTCATCGCGGGCATCGAGTACTCGTTGCGCACGTTCTCCAGCCAGTCGGCCCACCGGGTCAGCACAGTCCGGTCCGGCCGGATGATGCGCTGCCGGGTGGTCACGCCGCCGACGCGGGGATTCCGGAACGGCTTGATGAGTTCGCGAAGGGTGTCGGGTGTCCAGATGGTGTCGGAGTCGACGAGCACGGCGATCTCGCCGCGGGCCATGCCCACCCCGATCTGGACGGCGTTGCGCTTGCCGGAGACATCGGTCCACGCCCAGCGCACGCCAAGGTACCCGCAGACCTTCTCCAGTCCCAGGTTCCGCGGTCCGTTGATCACCACGATGATCTCCGTGGGCCGCTGGTCGATCACCCTGGCGAGCACCGACTCGAACAGGTCAACCGGCTCGTCGACGACCGGGATGATGACCGACGTGGTGGTCCGGAAGGGCGCCTGCCAGGGCCGGTACCGCGCCGCCAGGGTGACCCGGAGCATCCACAGGACCCAGATCCACATCATGAACATGGCGAACAGGTAGATGTGCCCCGTACTGAACAAGGCATTGATCTGTAACAGGAACGCCAGCACCAGTCTCTCCGCCGTCGCTATCTCGGAGCCGGCCGCGCATCGTCTGCTTCACGGACCAGCAGGCTCAGGGTCAGACCCCGGAGTTGCCAGGTCCGCTCAACGGTGTAACTTCCGCGCAACGCGCGCTCCCTGGCGGCGCCGAGATTGGTCAACGGGTTCGTCGTGCTGCCGATCCGCAGCAGCCACAACCTGGGCGTCTCGCCCAGGCACTTGGCGATGTCCACGCACTCCGCGGCCATGATCTGTCCGTCGGTACGCGGGGGGCGGACCATGAGCAGATCCTGCGGCCGGCGATCGGGCCGGACGTAACGGGCCACGAGATCCCGCCCGACACGGCCTTCGCCGCGGGAGTTCGGGCCGTACACGATCCCGTCGCCGGGAAGCATGTTCGCGGCGAGGACGTCGGCCACCGCCCGGGTCGCCTGGGTGTGGCCGTCGGGTTTGCGGATCGCGATGTGGGTGGGCAGCGCGATGAGCGCGAGCAGGCCGACCGCCGCGAGTGCCCGGAAGACCGTGGCCCGGCCGAGCGACAGCGCGGCGAGCAGTGCCCAGGCGGGGATCGTGAAGAGCAGGTAACGGGGCAACCAGAGCGGCGTGAACTGGGCCGCGAGGAAGAGACCGACCGCCGGTACCAGCGCCCAGGTGGTGAACACGATGGACCGCCGGTCGAGCCCCAGGCTCATCAGGCCGAGGGCGAGTACCGCACCGCCGAGGACGGTGAAGCCGAACAGCGCTTCGGGTAGTTGCGCCACCCGAGCCAGGTCCGCGTCGGGGACCCAGGAGATCTGGTTCTTCTGGGTGTTTCCGACGACCAGCAGCGGTACCGCCGGCAGCGCACCGGCGACCGCGGCGACCAGCCAACCGCGGAAGAACTTCCGGCGCATCGAGAGGATCACAAGTCCGTGCGCGGCGACCAGCAGCAGTGCGACCACGTGCATGAGGCCGAGCAGCCACAACGACAGCGTGTACGCGAGGTAGCGGGGCAAGCCGGGCCGGTCGAGGACGCGGATCAGCAGGTACGTCGCCAGGGTGGCCGCGAACACGGTCATCGCGTACGGCCGCGCCTCCTGCGCGTAGCGGGAGGTGGCCGGGATGAGCGTGAAGATCAGGCCGGCGATGAGGCCGGTACGGGGGCCGGCCAGGCGGGTACCGGTCGCCGCCACGAGACCCGCCGCGGCCGTCATGGCCAGCACGGACGGTACCCGCAGCGCGAACTCGGACGTACCGAAGATCTCGCTCCAGCCGTGGATCAGCACGTAGTACGGACCGATCACGGCGTCGAAGGTGCCGAGAACCGGCAGTGCCCGGTCCCAGGGCGTCGCCGCGAAGCCCCAGGTGGCGAGTTCGTCGCCCCAGTAGCCCGGCCAGCTGAGCCGGATGAGACCGGTTATGCCCATGGCGATCGTCGGTATGAGCCAGGCGAGCGTGGCCAGCGCGGCCTCCTGGCCTGACACGTTCTCGACCGGCGCCACCCCGACTACTGATTGTTGTTCGTCCATCGACTCCCAGTAGTCACCGGGGATGAGCGCCCTAGGCTGCTTGGGCAGCAGCATGGTTCGGTCATCGTCATGGACGATGCTCACGGAGGAGGTATCCGTTCATCCGATCGGTGGACGCGAACAGGCTATCGCGGCGGCGAGACCCCGGTCACCCCACTGGCCCTCCCGGTGCTCGGCGTGGCACCATATGGAGCATGACCGCTGCCGTAGTCCGGTTCTTTGTGGCACGTCGCCACGTGGACTACGGCCGCGTACGCAGCGCCATCTGTCCGGCTCGCTGATCCGCCGCCCGTCGAAGATATTCCGGGCGCGCGATACGCGCCGGCATCTGTCCCGACACCGTCGTCGTTGAGCGGCGCGCTCGCGCGTCCCCCGTATCCAGGAGGACGCCGCCATGGCAGTCACCACCACACCCGCGATCGTGGTGAAGCGTGCCCGCGGTGAGGGGCAGTGGGCACTTGGTCACCGCGAGCCGCTCAACCCGAACGAGCGCACCAAGAAGGACGACAACCCGCTGCACGTCCGCCAGCGGATCGAGACGATCTACGCGCATCACGGCTTCGCCAGCATCGACCCGGCCGACCTGCGCGGGCGCTTCCGCTGGTGGGGGCTCTACACCCAGCGCCGGCCCGGCATCGACGGCGGCCGGACGGCCGTGCTGGAGCCGCACGAGCTGGACGACGAGTTCTTCATGCTGCGGATCCGGATCGACGGCGGCCAGCTCGACCTGGACCAGCTGCGCACGATCGCCGGCGTCTCCAGCCGGTACGCCCGGGACACCGCCGACATCACCGACCGGCAGAACATCCAGCTGCACTGGGTACGCATCGAGGACGTGCCCGAGATCTGGCGCCGGCTGGAGGAGGTCGGGCTCTACACGACCGAGGCGTGCGGGGACTGCCCCCGGGTGATCGTCGGCAGCCCGGTCGCGGGCGTCTCGGCCGACGAGGTCATCGACGCCACCCCGGCGATCCGCGCGATCGCGGACCGGTACATCGGCGACGAGTCGCTGTCGAACCTGCCCCGCAAGTTCAAGTCGACCGTGGCCTGGCTGCCGGACGTGCCGTACGAGGCCAACGACATCGCCTTCCTCGGCGTCGTCCACCCCGAGTTCGGGCCCGGCTTCGACCTCTGGGTCGGCGGCGGCCTGTCCACGAACCCGATGCTCGCCCAGCGCCTCGGTGCCTGGGTACCGCTGGCCGAGGTGCCCGCGGTGTGGGCCGGCGTGACCGGTGTCTTCCGGGACTACGGGTACCGCCGGCTGCGCCACCGGGCGCGGCTGAAGTTCCTGGTGGCGGACTGGGGGGTGACCCGGTTCCGCGAGGTGCTCGAGTCGGAGTACCTGGACCGCAAGCTCGCCGACGGGCCGCCACCGCGGCTGCCGTCCGCCCCGATCGACCACATCGGCGTGCACCGGCAGCGGGACGGGCGGTACTACGTCGGCGTGGCGCCGGTCGTCGGGCGGGTCTCCGGTTCGCAGTTGCACCAGCTCGCCGGCGTGGTCGAGGCGCACGGGTCGGCCCGGGTGCGGCTCACCCCGTACCAGAAGCTGCTCGTCCTGGACGTCCCGGAGGCGCGGACCGCGAGCCTGGTCACGGCGCTGCGCGGGATCGGCCTGGAGGCCGAGCCGTCGTCGTGGCGGCGCTCGACGATGGCCTGCACCGGCATCGAGTTCTGCAAGCTCGCGATCGTCGAGACCAAGCAGCTCGGTGCCTCGCTCGTCGCGGCGCTGGAGGAGCGGCTGGCCGGCGTCGACGTGGACATCAGCATCAACGTCAATGGCTGCCCGAACGCGTGCGCGCGGACCCAGGTCGCGGACATCGGGCTCAAGGGCCAGCTCGTGCCCGGGCCGGGCGGCCAGATGGTCGAGGGCTTCCAGGTGCACCTCGGCGGCGGGCTGGCGCTGGCCGCCGGGCAGCAGGGCAACTTCGGGCGCAAGCTGCGCGGGCTCAAGGCCACCGCGGCTGAGCTGCCGGGGTACGTCGAGCGGCTGGCCCGCCGGTACGCAGCCGGCCGCACCGGTCGGGACGAGACGTTCGCCCAGTGGGTGGCCCGGGCGCCGGAGGAGGAGCTCAAGTGAGTGAGGCCCGGATGCCCGTCAACTACTGCCCGTACTGCGGCGAGGAGAACCTGCACCCGAGCGGGGCGGCACACGGCGCCTGGGAGTGCCGGTCGTGCGCGCGGGTGTTCACCGTCAAGTTCGTCGGACTGCTGTCCCGGGAGGGACCGAGATGAGCGTACGAACGATCGATGATCTGGTCACCCTGGCCACCGATGCCGGGCGTGAGCTCGAGAACGCGCCGGCCGAGGAGATCGTCCGGTGGGCGGCCGAGACGTTCGGCTCACGGTTCTGTGTGACCAGCTCATTCGCGGACGCGGTACTGGCACACCTGGTCTCCCGGGTCGTGCCCGGGGTGGACGTGGTGTTCCTCGACACCGGCCTGCACTTCGCGGAGACGCTCGCCGTGCGCGACCGGGTCGCGGCCACGATCCCGGTGACGATCCGGTCGGTCCGGCCCCGGCAGACGGTCGGCCAGCAGGATGGCAGCCACGGCCCGCGGCTGTTCGCCCGGGACCCGGACGAGTGCTGCGCGCTGCGCAAGGTGGAGCCGCTGGAACGGGCGCTCGCCGACTACGACGCGTGGGCGGCCGGGCTGCGCCGCGACGAGTCGCCGAGCCGGGCCAACACCCCGGTCGTGCACTTCGAGTACGCGCGCGGCAAGGTCAAGGTCAACCCGATCGCCCGGTGGACACAGTCCGATGTGGACAATTACATCGCCCGGTACGACGTGCCGGTGAACGAGCTGCTGCGCCGCGGGTACGGGTCGGTCGGCTGCTGGCCGTGCACCCGGCGGACCAGGGCCGGCGAGGATGCCCGCGCCGGCCGCTGGGCGATGTTCGACAAGACCGAGTGCGGGCTGCACGTCGCGGCATGACGCTGCTACTTGTCCCCGGGTCATGCCCGCCTCCCGCTATCGCTGGGAGGCAGGCATGACCGCACTGGTCCTCGTCGCGCACGGCAGCCGGGATCCGCGGGCCGCCGCGTCGACCCGCGCGCTGGTCCGGGCGGTGGCCGCGGCCCGGCCCGGGCTGGACGTGCGGGCCGCGTTCCTGGACCACACCGCGCCCACCCCGCGGGCGGTGCTCGCCGCGCTCGCCGCCGACGGGTGTGCCGAGGCGGTCGCGGTCCCGCTGCTGCTGACCGAGGCGTACCACGGCCGCGTGGACATCCCGTCGATGCTGGCCGAGGTCCGCGCGGCGGGCGTGCCGATCGAGGTGCACCGGGCGCCGGTGCTCGGGCCGGCGGCCGGCGCACCGGTGGACGCCGCGCTGATCGAGGCGCTGGTCCGTCGCCTGGCCGAGGCCCGGCTGCGCCACGACGCGCTCGTGCTCGCCGCGGCCGGTACCCGGGATGCCACCGCACGCTCCACTGTGGACGCCGCAGCGGCGGCGTTGGGTACCGCGCTCGGAGTGCGCTGCCTCGCGGCCTACGCCTCCGCCGCCGCGCCGACGCCGGGTGATGCGGTCCGCTTGCTCCGGGCCGGCGGCGCGACCCGGGTGGCGGTCGCATCCTACTTCCTCGCCCCCGGGCTTCTGCACGACCGGGCACTCGCCTCGGCCGCCGCGGCCGGTGCGGTGGGCGCGTCCGCGCCGCTCGGCGACGTACCCGCGGTGGCCCGGCTGGTCCTGGACCGGGCCTCCGTCGCGGCCTTGACGATGTCCGCGACCACCCACCGGGAGGTGAGCCGCCGGGCCGCCGTCCGCCGGCCGGCTGCGCAGGCCACGTGAGGTCCCACCAACACGTGAGGTCCCACCAACACGCGAGGTCCCACCAACACGTGAGGTCCCCACCAAACCGGAAGGCCCCGCCGGGCTGTCTGCCGGCGGGGCCTGTAGTCGGTGTCAGCGGTCTACACGCGGACGCGAACGTGGCGGCGCTTGACGGTGCGCCGCTCCTCCTCGCTCATCCCGCCCCAGACGCCGGCGTCCTGGCCGGTCTCGAGTGCCCAGGAGAGGCACTCGTCAGTCACCGAACAGCGCCGACAGACCGCTTTTGCCTGCTCGACCTGAAGCAGAGCCGGGCCGGACGTCCCGATAGGGAAGAACAGCTCGGGATCTTCGTCGCGGCAGGCAGCACGGTGGCGCCAGTCCATGGCGGCTACACTCCTTGGTTCCGTGGATCGGTAGTGAGTGATGTTGCTTCCCTATATGTGCCCGCGCCGTGGCGCGTGACTAGGCAGTTCTGTACCGCTTGTGAATGCTTTCACGAACGATCGCGATGTCAAGAGGTCACCCTGGAAAAAATCCAGTCGGGTGAGCAAGCTCACCCCATTTTGTCCGACTTTCGCCTGGTCTGGCTGGACCTTTGGCCCGAGACAATCTGTAGTCAATGTAGTACGCTGAGCGGCTCGCCACCCGGATTTGCGGCGCGTGTCACCCATGCGATCCCTAGCAGATTACCCGCAGGGCCCGGGCCACGCTGGCGAACTCTACCTTTTCCCGATCTCCGAGGTAGTCCCCGTCCAGCTGGAATGGCTGAGGGCTTTCGGCACGGAGGGTGAACGCCTCGAGATCGTGCAGGCTCAGTACCCGCCGCCCGTGCGGGTGGGCGTTGCGGGACAGGATCTGGGTGACCGTACGCGTGGTGCTCGGCACGCGCAGGGCCCGCATCGCCATCACGTCGAGCCCGAGATCGAAGGACGCCTCCGGGTTCGGGTTGACCGGCCGGTCACCCAGGTACGTCCACGGCGCGGTGTTCTGCACGATGACCGTCGCCAGCCCCGACTCGGCCGGCTCGCCGGCCCGCTCCAGCGAGATCGACGCCTCGGGCCGGCCGAGCAGGTACTGCGCCACCGACGCGCGCAGGTACAGCGCGGGCGTCGAGATCCGGCCCTTCTTCCGGGCCCGCTCGACCCGGCGGACCACCGCGGCGTCCAGACCCAACCCGGCGCAGAACGTGAAGTACCGGCCGTCCGCCCGGCCCAACCCGATCGTGCGGGTACGGCCCTCACGCAGCGCTTCGAGGATCACCCCGGTGCCCTCGGCCCAGTCCCGCGGCAGGCCGAGTCCCCGGGCGAAGACGTTGGTCGATCCACCCGGTACCACGGCCAGCGCGGGCAGCGCCGCCGGATCCGGGTTGCCGGCCACGGGCATCATCCCGTTGACCGCCTCGTTGACCGTGCCGTCGCCGCCCAGCGTGACGATCAGGTCGATGCCCTGCGCGACCGCCTCACGGGCCAGCGTCGCGGCGTGTCCGCGCTGGCGGGTGTACGCCACCCGCAGGTCGACCTCGCTGCGCAGCGCCCGGACGAGCACGTCCCGGCCACGCTCGCTCGTGGTGGTCGCCTTGGGGTTCACCACGAGTAACGCCCGCATGCGCGGCACTGTATATGGTTGCCACGTGACTGAGCGAAACGAGGGAACCATCTGGCTCAGCACCGAGCGGAGAGAGGTGCCGTGACCGAGCGGAGCGAGGCGCCGGCGTGAGCACACCCGGCCCACCGGCCAACCCGTTGCCATCCGCACTGCGCTGGGCGATCGGTCTGCTCCTCGGCGAGGCCGCGGTGCTCGCCGTGGTCGCGGTCTTCCTCGGGTACGCCGACCTGACCGCGACCGCATCCGACACCGGCCGCGCCCTGGCCGTCACCGGGTACGTCCTGCTGATGGCGGCCGTGCTCACGTTCGTCGCGCTGCAGCTGCGCAAGCGCCGCGCCTGGCCGCGCGGGCTGGCGATCGCGCTCCAGCTGATGGTGCTGGTCGTGGCTTACTACCTCATCCGGGGCGGCGTGTCATGGCTCGGCATACCTGGCGGCCTGGCCGCGATCGCCGTCATCTGGCTGCTGGTCAGGCCCGATACCCGAGAAGCACTCGGAATTCACTGACGGACCCCGACGAATTAATCCGGTCGACAAAGGGGGCTGAAGCTGTGCCCCCGTCGTACGCTGGGTCATCGTGAGTACGAGGAGCGAGGTCGTCCGAACCCCGGCGTACCAGTCGCTGGCCGATGACATCCGCGCCGACATCACCTCCGGCCGGCTCCGACCCGGCGACCGGCTCCCCACCGAGCCGCAACTCTCGGCCCGCTCGGGACTGAGCCGGAGCACCGTCCGGGAGGCCCTGCGCCTGCTCGCCAGCCAGCACCTGATCGTCACGTTGCGCGGCGTGACCGGCGGCAGCTTCGTGGCGCACCCGAGTCCGGACAAGCTGGCCGACACGCTCCGCACCGGCGTACGGCTGCTGATGAGCAGCTCGATCGTGACCGCGCACGACCTGGTCGAGGTCCGCGCGATGATCGAGATTCCGGCGGCCGGACTGGCGGCGCAACGCCGTACCGCCGAACAGTTGGCCGCGCTCCAGGCCGCGCTGTTCGATCCGAACGGGGCCGATCTGGACGAGATCCTCAGAGCCCACCGCGCCTTCCACATGGCGCTGGTGGCCAGCGCGAACAACCCGCTCTGCGAGGTGCTGGCGATGCCGCTCTACGCGGTGGCGAACGAGCGCGAGCTCGCCCTGGCCGGCCCCGCGGACATGTGGATCCGGGCCGACGCCGAGCACCGGGCGATCGTGCGCGCGATCGAGGCCGGTGACGCGGCCGCGGCCTCCGCGGCCGCCCGGGCGCACGTGGCCTACCTGCGCGCGGTGGCCGACCAGCTCACTGCAGCCGCGGCGGGCCGCCCGCTCCCCGACTGATCAGCTTGATCTCGGCCCGCCCGACGTCGGCCTCGGAGGTCACGTCCGCGGCCAGCGTCGTGAGGACCCGCCAGGCGAACGAGTTCGCCGGCGGCAACTGCGCCCGACCCGCGGTCGGCACCGACATCCGGACCGCCAGCGCGCCCTTGGCGATCTCGAACTCGCAGGTCAGCTCCTGCCCGGGCCGGGCGACAGCGAGAAGCATCGCGCACGCCTCGTCGACCGCGATCCGCAGGTCCTCGATCTCGTCCAGGGTGAACTGCAGGCGTACGGCGATGCCCGCGGTGGCCGTCCGCAACACCGCGAGGTACGCGCCGTCGGCGGGGACGGTAAGGAGCACCACGTCGTGGTCTACAGCCGTCTCGTCGCCCTGATACACCTGATCCACCGAAGTCTGTCCCCCGGGGACCGACTCTAGGGGGTCAACGCACGTTTCGGGGTGCCCGTCCCCCCGCGCGCCGTGGCGAGTCGCCGCAACGACTCTCCGGCCAGCCGGTACGGCACCCAGTCAGCCATCCGGACGGCCCCGATCGTGGCATAGAACTCCGCCGCCGGGTTCCAGTGGATCATCCACCACTCGAGCCGGGCATAGCCGCGCGCGACGCAGATCTCGGCGAGCGCGGCGAGCAGCGCCTTGCCCGTACCGCTGCCGCGGGCCTGTGGCGAGACGTACAGATCCTCCAGGTAGATCCCGTGAACGCCCTCCCAGGTGGAGAAGTTCAGGAACCACAGGGCGAACCCCACGGGTACGGCAGCGGGCCCGGTGGCCACATGCCCGAAGAGCGCCGGGTTCCCGGCGAACAGCGCCGCGCGCAACTGTGCCTCGGTCAGGTGGCACTCCTCGGGCGCCCGCTCGTACTCGGCCAGCTCGTGGACCATGGAAACGACGGCCGGCACGTCCTCGGGACGTACCGGCCGGATCGTCACGGCGGCCACCGGCCTGCTCACGCTTGCTTGGTCTCCCAGAAGATCTTCGCGATCTCGTCGATCTTGTCCAGCAGCTGCTGGCCCACGTTCGCGTCGACCGAGCCCTTGGCGCCGCTCGCGCCGGCCAGCTTGGTCGCCTCGTTGAAGAGCTGGTGCAGCTGCGGGTACTTCTCGAAGTGCGGCGCCTTGAAGTAGTCCGTCCACAGCACCCACAGGTGGTGCTTCACCAGCTCCGCCCGCTGCTCCTTGATGATGATCGCCCGGGTGCGGAACTCCGGATCGGAGTTGGCGTCGTACTTCTCGCAGATCGCTTTGATCGACTCGGCTTCGATCCGCGCCTGTGCCGGGTCGTACACGCCACACGGCAGGTCGCAGTGGGCCTTGACCACGGTACGCGGAGCGAGCAGTCGCGGCAGTCGCATCGGACTCCTCCTGGATGTTTGCAATGATCCTTATGCCCGACCCTACTCCTGGTGTCCTACCCCGCGGGCGGGAGGTTGCACGTGTCCAGACCGTATTTCGCGGTGCTGGTCCAGGGACCATCGATGGCACCCGCGCTGCGGCACGGCGACTCGTTGCTGGTCCGCCGCGGCGCCCAGGTCCGGCCCGGTGACGTGGTGGTCGTGCGGTTCCGTGGCGAGCAGGGGCTGTTCGTCAAGCGGGCGATCCGGCCGGCGCCGGGCGGCTGGTGGGTCGAGGGGGACAACGGCCTCGCCTCGGACGACTCCCGCCGGTACGGACCGGCCGAGGTGGTCGGTCGGGTGGTGCTGCGCTACTGGCCCCGGCCCGCGCGGCGGCTCTAGTCGGACTACGCTCGCTTCCCGTGGGTACGCCTGAGGATCTGGTCTTCGCCCGGCACGAGGGTGGCAAGATGGTCATCGCACCGACCGTGCCGCTGGTCACCCGCGAGGACCTCGCGATCGCGTACACGCCGGGCGTGGCGCGGGTCTGCGCTGCGATCGCGGCGGATCCGACGCTCGCCCGGCGGTACACCTGGATCGGTCACACCGTCGCGGTCGTCACCGACGGGTCGGCCGTGCTCGGGCTGGGCAACATCGGGCCGCGCGCCGCGCTGCCGGTGATGGAGGGCAAGGCGGTCCTGTTCAAGCAGTTCGCGAACGTCGACGCGGTGCCGATCTGCCTCGGCACGCAGGACGTCGACGAGATCGTGGCCGCGGTGACCGCGCTGGCCCCGACGTTCGGCGGGATCAACCTCGAGGACATCTCCGCGCCGCGCTGCTTCGAGATCGAGCGCCGGTTGGACGAGGCGCTGCCGATCCCGGTCTTCCACGACGACCAGCACGGTACGGCGATCGTCGTGCTCGCCGCGCTGCGCAACGCCGCGACGGTACTCGAACGCAAGCTCGGCGACCTGCGCGTGGTGATCTCCGGCGCGGGCGCGGCCGGGGTCGCGGTGACGAAGATGCTCATCGCCGGCGGGGTGACCGGTGCCGAGGTGATCGTCTGCGACTCGCGCGGGGCGATCCACAGTGGACGTGCCGGCCTGAACCAGTCCAAGGCGGAGCTGGCCGCGCTGACCAACGCGGCCGGCCGGACCGGCTCGGTGGCCGACGCGCTGGCCGGTGCGGACGTGCTGATCGGGGTCTCCGGCGGCACGATCGACGAGGCTGCGGTGGCCGGCATGGCCCCCGACGGCGTCGTGTTCGCGCTGGCCAACCCGGACCCCGAGGTGCACCCGGAGGTCGCCGCCCGGCACGCCCGGATCGTCGCCACCGGCCGCAGCGACTTCCCGAACCAGATAAACAACGTGCTCGCGTTCCCCGGCGTGTTCCGCGGTGCCCTGGACGCCCGGGCGACCCGGATCACCGAGGCCATGAAGGTGGCCGCGGCCGAGGCGATCGCCGGGGTCGTCGCGGACGAGCTGCGGCCGGACCAGATCATGCCGAGCCCGCTGGACCCGCGGGTGGCTCCGGCCGTCGCCGCGGCCGTCGCGCGCGCGTACCAGTAGGTTGCAGGGATGCGAGCCGCCTTCGCCTCGTCGATCCACCCTGACGACCCGCTGGCCGGGCTGACCGTCGGTGAGCGGCCCGATCCGGTGACCCCGGATCCTGACTGGACGGTGGTGACCGTCCGCGCGAGCTCGCTGAACCACCACGACCTCTGGTCGTTGCGTGGCGTGGGCCTCGCCGAGTCGGCGCTGCCGATGATCCTCGGCTGCGACGCGGCCGGCGTGGACGCGACCGGCGCCGAGGTCGTGGTCTACCCGGTCCTGCTCGACCCGGAGGATCCGCGCGGCTTCTCGCTGCTCTCCGAGCGGTACCCGGGCACGCTCGCCGACCTCGTCGCGATCCCGCGCGGGAACCTGGTACCCAAGCCGGCCGGACTGTCCTGGGTGGACGCCGCCTGCCTGCCGACGGCCTGGCTCACCGCGTACCACATGCTCACCGCGAAGGGCCGGATCGCCGAGGGATCATCGGTGCTGGTGCAGGGCGCCGGCGGGGGAGTCGCGACGGCCGCCGTCGTGCTCGCGGCCGCGATGGGCAAGCGGGTGTACGCGACGAGCCGCGACCCGGCGAAGCGCTCGCGCGTCGCCGACCTGGGCGCCACGCCGCTGGAGCCCGGCGCCCGGCTGCCCGAGCGGGTGGACGTGGTGATCGAGACGGTCGGCGCCGCGACCTTCGACCACTCGCTCAAGTGCGCCGCGCCGGGCGGGCGCATCGTCGTCTCCGGCGCAACCGCCGGTCACCGGGCGACCGTCAACCTGCGCCGGGTCTTCGGGCTGCAGCTGGAGATCCTGGGCTCGTCGATGGGTACACCGACCGACCTGGCGGCGTTGCTGGAGCTGTGCGTCTCCACGGGCGTCCGGCCGGTGGTGGACCGGGTCTACCCGTTCCCCGAGGTGCGGCAGGCGTTCGAGCAGCTGGCCTCGGGCGACGTCTTCGGGAAGATCGCGCTGGAGCACTAGAGCCGGTCGTCGAGCGTGCCGACCCGAGCGGCGTCCTTGGCCAGCCGGGCCCGCGCGGCCGGGTCGCCGTAGAGCGTCCAGCGCAGGAAGTCGGTGGTCACCGCCGCGACCGCGGTGAAGACGGGGTGGCCGGGTTGCAGGTACGGGCCGCCGTGCCCCTGGTCGGGCAGGGTGAACAGGGCCTTGCCCCAGGGCACGGCGTCGTACGCCGCCCTGCCCGACGCGTAGGAGACGATCTCGTCCTTGCCGCCGTGGACGAACAGCATGCTGGCCGGCGGTCCACTGTAGACGTCGCCGACTCCGAGCGCGTTCCCGGCCAGCACGATGCCGGCCCGCAGCCGCGCGTCCCGGTCGAGGGTGAACAGGCCGACCGTGGTGATCCCGCCGGCGGAGTGGCCGGCCGCGGCGATCCGGGCCGGGTCGGCCGGTATGCCGCTCGTGCCGAGCACCTTGGTCAGCGCGTACGAGGCGTCGGCCGGCTGGTTGACCACGTCGAGGATGTCGAACTCGGGCACCCCGGCGCTGGTGTGCGGGTATGCCGGCGCGACGACCACGAACCCGGCGGCGGCCCAGCGCTTCAGCAGCGTCTGGTAGTTCGCCGGTTGCCCGGTCAGCCCGTGGCTGAACAGCACGACCGGGAACCGGGCGCCCGCGCCGGCGGCGGCCGGGTGGTAGACGGTCGTCGGCAGCGGCCGGTCCGGGCCGTTGCTGAGCCCGAGCGCCCGGGTGGCGACGGAGAATGTCCTGGTCGGCGCGCGGCCCGCGGGCTTGACCGGCGCGGCAGCGCCGGGCCCGGGGGCGGCCTGGCTCGCGGCCGCGGCCGGAGGTGCCGCCGTTCCCAGGCCGGCCCGGTCCGCCGCCGGCGGCTGCTCGACGGTCGAGCAGCCGGCCGCCACCAGGACGGCGACCAGGGCGGGGACGATCAGGCGAGCCGGACGCATGGCGTCCAGGGTACGTGGGCCCGCTGGGCCCTCCTCCCCGTGATCATGGACCGGGCGGCGTCGGCTGCGGCGTGTCCTGTCGCGCCCATGATCACCCAGCAGTGTGTCGCCGCACCTCGGCCACGGACCACGCCTGGAACGGGCAGCCGGTGGCCGCGTGCGGCGGGTCCCCGTCGGCGGTCTCGCTGACCGAGCCGAGTCCCCAGTCGCCGAGATGCGCCACGAGTCCGTCCAGCAGACCGTCCACTGTGTGCCCCGCGCGCCGCAGGGCGTCCGCGTACGGGCCGATCAGCCACGGCCACACCGTCCCCTGGTGGTAGGCGGCGTCCCGGTCCTGCGGTGAACCGCGGTGCGCGCCCCGGTACCCGGGCACGCCCGGGGCGAGGCTGCGCAGGCCCAGCGGCGTGACCAGGTCCGCGGCGAGCGCGGCCAGCGCCACCGGGTCCGGGTCCATGACGGGGTACGGCAAGCCGTACGCGAGCAGCTGGTTCGGGCGGCGCGCCGGGTCGGTCGGGTCGACCGTGTCGTAGAGGCCGCCGCCCGGTGCGGGGAACCGCCGCCGGAACGCGGCGCTGGCCCGCTCGTGCAGGGCGGCGGCGCCCGGGTTGCGCGGCGCGACCGCGGCCAGCGCGTTGACCCACAGCGCGTTGATGTCGACCGCCTTGCCCGCGCGCGGGGTCATCGCCGTGCCGTCGACGACCGCGTCCATCCAGGTGAGCGCGTACCCCTCCATGCCCTGCGCGAGGAGTCCGTCCGCCGGGTCGACGTGGATGCCGTACCGGGTGCCGGCCTGGGGCCCGCCGATGTGCCGCGCGACGATGTCGTCCAGCGCGCCGGCCAGCTCGGCGGCGAGGTCGGTGTCCCCGGTCGCCGCCACGTGCCGGTCGACCGCGTGGACGAACCACAGCGTCGCGTCCGCGGTGTTGTACTCGGTCCGCCCGGTGTCCGCGGTGTTGGCGAGCATCCCGCCGTCGAGCGTCGCCGCGTACCGCCGCAGCAGCTCCCGCCCCTCGTCGGCGCGCCCGGTGGTGAGGAACAGCCCGTCGTAGGCGATCATCGTGTCCCGCGACCAGGCACCGAACCACGGGTAGCCGGCGACCACGTCCGGCCCGTCCGGCGTACGCACGACGAACGCGTCCGCCGCGAGCGCCAGCGTGGCGTCCACGGTGGACACCGGCCGGGCGCGGGCGACCACCGCGCGGGCGCGCCGCCGGGCGCGGGCGACGGTGTCGTCGGCCGGTGGCGGTGCCCCGGCGAGGTCCCCGGCCCAGGCGGTGACGTCCAGCCGGCCGCCGGCGTCGAGCGCGGCCGAGAACGAGCCGGCGTGCCACAGATCCTCGGTCGGGTTCAGTCCCCGGGCGGCCTCCTCCCGGGCGTACACCCCGCGCCAGCACGCGCCGGACGTCGTGAAACCCGGTCCGGCGACGCGGTAGCTGCCCTCGACCTCGACCCCGTCGGCGGTCGGTACCAGCCGGGGCGGGTACCCCGCGAACCGCTCCCCGTGCGCGTCGCGCCACGTGCACAGCACCTCGACCCGGACCGTCACGGGTGGGCCGGACAGCAGCCGGTGGACGACCGCGACGGACGGGTGCCCGTACCGCATGGCGAGTTCGCGTTCGAGGACGGTGTCGCCGACCCGCCAGCGCCAGCGCGGTAGACCGTCGGTCAGGTCGAAGCGCTCCAGGAACGTGTGGCCGCGCGGCTCGACCGCGCCGGACGCCCACTCGTGCGTGCCGAGCCGGACCTCGGCGCCCCCGGGCAGCACCAGCACCGGGTCGAGGCTCGCCAGCGCGACCATCCGGCGGGCCGGCGTCGGTGCGGCGACCACGAGCAGCCCGTGGTACCGGCGGGTGCGCAGACCGGCGACCGTGCCCATGGCGTACCCGCCGAGCCCGTCCGGGACGAGCCACTCGCGGGACGTACCCTCGGCGAGCTGACCGCAGACCTGCGTACCGAACTCCACACCCGGGGATTCTGCCGGGCTATGCGTGGGCCAGGCGCGCGGGCCGGCGCAGCCGCTCGCGGACCTGGTCCGCGTCGGCGTGACCGAGTTCGGTCAGGATCGCCAGGGCCCGTTCCCAGGCGGCGCGGGCCGCCTCGAACCGGCCCGCGGACTCGTGGTTGTCACCCAGATGGGTGAGCGTGTCCGCCTCGTTCCACCGGTTCCCACCCTTGCGGTAGAGGTCGAGCGCCCGCCGGAAGCACGTGGTGGCCTCGGCGTGGTTGCCGAGCTGGTGTTGGGCGTACCCGATGCTGTCCCAGGTGTCGGCCTGGCCGCGCCGGTCGTCGAGCTGCTGGTGCAGGGCGAGCGCCTGGGTGCAGTAGCTCAGCGCGCGGGCGTGCTCACCGAGGAGCGTGTGGTACCACCCCACCGCGTTGAGCGCCTCGGCCTGCCAGTCCGGCCGGCCGCAGGTCTGGAAGCCGGCGAGCGCCCGGCCCGCGTGGTCCAGCGCCTCGGCGTACCGGCCCTGCAGCTCCAGCACCGGCGCGAGGTCGTGGTGGGTGAGCGCCTGGCCGACGTCGTCGCCCACCTCGGCGTACAGGTCCAGGGCGCGGGCCAGGTGCAGCCGCGCGTCGTCGAGGTGGCCGAGCCGCGAGTACGCGGTGGCGAGCACCCGGTGGGCGCGCGCCTGACCTGGCCGGTCCGCCAGGCGCCGGGTCGCCTCGATGGCGACGTGCTGGGCGGTGACCCAGTCCCGCCAGTGCCCGGTCCGGTCGAGGTACTCCGACAGCGTCCAGGCGAGCTGCGACGCGTGCGCGTCGAGGCCGTGGCCGGCCGCCTGGAGCACCGCCGCCAGCAGTACCGCGTGTTGCGCTCCGAACCAGGCCAGCGCCTCATCGACGTCCGCGAGCTCCTCCGGCTCGACGCCGGCCTGCGCCGGCTCCAGGCGGATCGGCTCGCGGGTGGATCCGAGCCGGAGCGCGGCCGCGTGGGCGGTGTGTACGAGGTGGTCGAGCATGCGGCGCCGGGCCAGGTGCAACTCGGCCGACTCGGCGGCGAGCCCGGCCGCGTACGCGCGCAGCAGGTCGTGTTGCGCGTACCGGCCGGGAGAGGTCTCGGCGAGCAGGTGCGCGCGGGTCAGCTCGGTCAGTAGCCGGCGGGTGTCGCCGGTCGGCAGGCCGATCGCGCTCGCCGCCGCGGGCAGCGAGACATCCGGGCCCGGGTACGTGCCGAGCAACCGGAACAGCCGCGCGGCCGGGCTGCTCAGCGCCTGGTACGACCAGAAGAAGACGGCTCGGATGTCGATACCGTCCCGGTCGGCGAAGGCGGCCAGGCCACCCCGCGTGTCGGCCAGCTCGCCGGCGAGACGGCCGAGCGGTACCGCCGGCTGGAGCGCGGCCCGGGCCGCGACGATGGCGAGCGCGAGCGGGAGCCGGCCGCAGTGGTCGATGATCGCCTCGACCGCCTCGGGTTCGGCGGTGACCCGGGCGGCCCCGATCCGGGTGGCGAGCATCTGCCCGGCCTCGGCCGCGGTGAGCAGGTCCACCTGGACCGGTTGGGCGCCCTCGGTGGCGATCAGCCCGGGCAGCTGGTCCCGGCTGGTCACCACGACGAGCGCGCTGGGCGTACCGGGCAGGAGCGGGCGGACCTGCTCGGAGTCGGCGGCGTTGTCGAGCACGACCAGGATCCGCCGCCCGGCGAGCAGGCTGCGGTACAGGCCCACCTGCGCGTGCAGGGCGGACGGGATGCGCTGTGCCGGCACGGCGAGCGCGTCGAGGAAGCCGCGTACCGCCTCGGCCGGGGTCATCGCCTCGCCACCCGGGTCGAACCCGCGCAGGTTGATGTAGAGCTGGCCGTCCGGGAACCGGTCGGCGACCCGGTGCGCCCAGTGCAGGGCGAGCGTGGTCTTGCCGACCCCGGCCATGCCGGAGACCGCGGAGATCACCACCGGCGGGTGGTCGCCGCCGCGGTCGAGCAGATCGTCGAGCCGGGCCAGCTCGGCGGTGCGGCCGGCGAAGCCCGGGAGCGCGCGGGGCAACTGCGCCGGCGCGACCGCGATCGGCGGCTTCCCGACCCCCTTGCCCGGTCCGGCCCGCTCCACCTCGCCGCGCAGGATCGCCTGGTGTACCCGTTGCAGCTCGGCGCCGGGCTCGGTGCCGAGCTCCGCGATGAGTCGCCTGCGGACCGTGGTGTAGCGGTCCAGCGCCTCGGCGGTGCGCCCGGCGGCGTGCAGGGCCCGCATGAGAACCGCGGCGACCGGCTCCGCGAGCGGGTGCTCCCCGGCCAGGTCGCCGAGCGGACCGACCGCCGCCCCCGGGTCACCGGTGCGCAGCTCGGCCTCGGCCCAGCGGACCGCCGCGTCCAGCCGCATCGCGTGGCAGCTGTCCCGGATCCGGTCCGGCCAGACGCCGTTCAGGCCGGCCAGCGGCTCGCCGTGCCACAGGTCGAGCGCTGATCGCAGCAGGGCCACCCGCTCGGCGTCGGGGCAGCCCGGGTCGCGGGCCCGTTCGGCGAAGGACCGGAACCGGTGCAGGTCCACCGTGTCGCGGTCGACATCCAGCAGGTAGCCGCCGAACCGGCGGACGAGCGCGCCGTCCGCCCCGACCGCGGCCAGCATCCGCCGGATCCGCCCGAGGTGGGTGTGCAGCGCGTGCCGCGATCCGTCCGGCGGCGGGTCTCCCCATACCCGGTCCATCAGCGTCTCGACCGGTACCGGCCGGCCGGCGTCCACGAGCAGCGCGGCCAGCACGCCGCGCTGGCGCGGCTGGCCGGCGTCGACCAGCCGCCCGTCGACCCGGACTTCGACCGGGCCGAGAAGCCTGAACTCCGCCACGTCAGCCACCCCCCCACCGACAGCCACGACCCGGCTACGCCGTGGGTTCACCGGTCGCAAATGGTCAGGCGATTCGGCCAGGGTCGACGGGACAGGCGTCGGAGCTATCCTCCGGCCCGGAGGTCAGCCATTGAACGCGCTCGACAAGGCCGTACGCGCCGCCCGGCGAGGCGACGACGAGGCGTTCCGGGCCGTGTACCGGGCAGTGCATCCGGGGCTGGTGCGGTACCTGCGGTACCTCGTCGCCGACGACGCGGACGATGTCGCCTCCGAGACCTGGCTGCAGGTGGTCCGGGACCTGGCGTCGTTCTCCGGCGACGGGGACGCCTTCCGCCGTTGGGTCACCACGATCGCCCGGCACCGGGCGCTCGACCACCTGCGCGGACGGCGGCGCCGGCCGGCCGTGCCGGTCCCGGTGGAGGACCTCTTCGAGCTGGCCGGGGGAGTTGACCCGGCCAGCGCCGCGCTGGACGCGATCGCAACCCGGACGGCGCTCGCGCTGATCGCCACGCTGCCCCGGGACCAGGCGGAGGCCGTCCTGCTCCGGGTGGTGGTCGGACTCGATGCCCGCGGCGCGGCCCGGGTGCTGGGCAAGCGACCCGGCGCGGTCCGCACCGCGGCGCACCGCGGGTTGCGCGAGCTCGACCACCGGCTGGCCCGAGCCGTCGCCGCGGCGCGAGGTGTAACGGATCCGCGGGGCTCGGCGCTGAAAGAGACGAGATGAGCATCCTGCCGACCCGTCGACACCTGTCCCGTCTGCTCGCCGCCGCCTCGGCACCGGTGGAACCCGGCGAGCTGGACGGCGAGGACATGGTGCTCGCGGCGTACCAGGCCGCTCGCCCCGTCCGATCCCGGAGACATACCGTGCTCAGAGCCATCCTTGCCCGGCTTGCCAGCGCCAAGGTGGCGGCCGCCTGTGCGGCCGCCGCGGCGGCCGGAGCCGGCGGTGTCGCGGCCGCGACGACGGCGGGACTGCCGGTCCCGTTCCGCTCGGGCCCGGCCGCGTCGACCAGCGCCCAACCGGCCCGGGCGCGGGTGAACATGCCGCCGGACCGGATCGCCCCGCTGGTGAGCCCGTCCATGCTGATGGACCACAAGAGCCGGTGCCGGGAGTGGACGAGCAAGGATCGGGACGAGCGGAGGAGCAGTCTCGACGACCCGGTTTTCCGCGACCTGATCAACCGCGCGGGCGGCCGGGACTCCGAAAGGGTCGACCGGTACTGCCGCGACCTGCTCAACGGCGCACCGACCCCGGCGCCGAGCGAGCGGCCGAGCATCTGGCCGACCGACCAACCGGACAGCGGAAACGGTCGTGGACAGCGGCCCAGCGAACCTCCCGACCCGCAGAGAGGCCGCTGACCCGCGCTGGTCCGGAACACCGAGGCGGAACGACCCCCCGGCCCCGCCTCGGGATGAGGTGGGCGGTTCCCCGTGCCGCCCACCTCGTCGCTTTTGGCGGCATTGCGGGTACCCGGCTGAACCGCTTCGCGGCCGGCATCAGGCGTAATCGAGAATGTCTGACATGAGTGCGGAACGGGAGCGGCTGGCGGCGGCGGATGCGGGGGACCAGCCCTGGCGGGCCTGGGGGCCGTACGTATCGGAGCGCTCCTGGGGCACGGTACGCGAGGACTACAGCGAGTACGGCACCGCCTGGGACTACTTCCCGCACGACCACGCCCGCTCGCGCGCCTACCGGTGGGGCGAGGACGGCCTCGCCGGCATCTGTGACGATGGCCAGACGTTCTGTTTCGGCCTGGCCCTCTGGAACGGGGTCGACCCGATCCTCAAGGAGCGCCCGTTCGGCCTCGCCGGCGGAGAGGGCAACCACGGGGAGGACGCGAAGGACTACTGGTGGTACCTGGACTCGACACCTACCCACTCATGGATGCGCTGGCGGTACCACTACCCTCAGCGGGAATTCCCCTACGCTCAGCTCTCTGAGATCAACCGCTCCCGTGGCCGGGAGGAGCCCGAGTACGAGCTCGCCGACACCGGCGTCTTCGACGAGGACCGGTACTGGGCGGTGACCGTGGACTACGCGAAGGCGTCGCCGACCGACGTGTGCGCCCGGGTCAGCGTGACCAACCGGGGGCCGGAGGCCGCCCGCCTGCACGTGCTGCCCACGCTGTGGTTCCGCAACACGTGGGCCTGGGGACTGCCCGGCCAGGACGCGGTACCGGAGATCCGCGGGGACGAGGGCGCGCTGGTGGCCCGGCACCGGATCCTGGGCCGGCTGGCGGTCGCGAGCGACCACCCGGACGCCGTACCGCTGGTCTGCGACAACGAGTCCAACGCCGAGCGCCTGTGGGGATGGGCGAACAAGACGCCCTACCCGAAGGACGGCATCAACGACCACCTGGTACACGGTGCCGACACGGTCAACCCGGAACGGGTCGGCACCAAGGCCGCGCTGCACCACGTGCTCGACGTCGAGCCGGGGTCCACGGTGGAGCTGCGGCTGCGGGTCTCGCTCGTCGCCGACGGCGCACACGAGTGGTCGCCGGACCCGCCCCCGCCGCGGCCGGTCGCGCTGGACCTCGGCGACGGGTACGACCAGGTCCTCGCCGACCGGCAGCGGGAGGCGGACGAGTTCTTCGCGTCGATCATCCCGCCGGAGACGACACCGGACGAGGTCGCGGTCGTCCGCCAGGCGGTCGCCGGGCTGATGTGGGGCAAGAACTTCTACCAGTACGATGTCGCGCGCTGGCTGACCGGCGACCCGTTCGGGGACCCGCCGCCGGAGGGCCGCAAGCACGGCCGCAACTCGCGCTGGTGGCACATGGCCACCTGCGACGTGATCTCCATGCCGGACCCGTGGGAGTACCCGTGGTTCGCCGCCTGGGATCTCGCCTTCCAGTGCGTCGCGATCGCCCGGGTGGACCCCGGCTTCGCCAAGCGGCAACTGTTGCTCCTGCTGCGCGAGTGGTACATGCACCCCAACGGGCAGATCCCCGCGTACGAGTGGGCGTTCGACGACGTGAACCCGCCGGTGCACGCGTGGGCGGCGTTGAAGGTGTTCCAGGCCGACGGCGCCTGGGACTACGAGTTCCTCGCCCGGGTGCTGCACAAGCTCGTACTGAACTTCACCTGGTGGGTGAACCGCAAGGACTCCAACGGCAACAACCTGTTCGAAGGTGGGTTCCTGGGACTGGACAACGTCGGGCCGTTCGACCGGGGTGCCGGGCTGCCGGTGGCCGGCGTGCTGGAGCAGAGCGACGGTACGGCCTGGATGGCGATGTACGCGCTGGACCTGCTGGAGATGACGATCATCCTGGCGATCAACGACCGGCGCAGCTACGCCGACCTGGCGACGAAGTTCTTCGAGCACTTCGCGTACATCGCCGGCGCCGCTTACGAGCAGGGGCTCTGGGACGACGAGGACGGCTTCTTCTACGACGTGGTACGGGAGCCGGACGGTACCCGGGTACCGCTGAAGGTGCGCTCGGTCGTCGGGCTGCTGCCGCTCGCCGCCACCACGACGCTGAACTCGAGGACCCTGTTGCGCCTGCCCGAGCTGGGCGGCCGGTTCCGCTGGTTCATGGCGAACCGGCCGGAGTACCTCGGCGTGCTCGGCGCCCGCCGGATCCACGATGGACAGCAGCGGCGCCTCCTGTCCGTCGTGGGCCCGCAGCAGCTCGTCCGGATCCTGTCCCGGATGCTGGACGAGTCGGAGTTCCTGTCCCCGTACGGGGTGCGGTCCCTGTCGCGCCGCCATGCCGAGGAGCCGTTCACGGTGGACGTGGGCGGGACCGAGTACACCGTCGGCTACGAGCCGGCCGAGTCCACCGGCGGCCTGTTCGGCGGCAACTCGAACTGGCGCGGGCCGGTGTGGTTCCCGGTCAACTACCTCATCATCGACGGGCTGCGCCGGTACGCGAAGTTCTTCGGCGACGACCTGACCGTGGAGTACCCGACCGGGTCCGGGGTGAAGCGGACGCTCCGCGAGATCGCCGACGACCTGTCCCGCCGGCTGGTCAGCCTGTTCCTGCCGGACGGCCGCGGCGCGCGCCCGCTCAACGGGGACCGCCTGCTGTTCCAGGACCCGGGGTGGCGGGACCTGCTGACGTTCTACGAGTACTTCAACGGCGACACCGGTGCCGGGCTCGGCGCCAGCCACCAGACGGGCTGGACCGCCCTGGTCCTGGATCTGATCCTGCGTGACCAGGGCGGCCCTACGCCCAGCTAGTTCAGTTCTGGGTGATGCGGACGTCGTCGACGCCGGCCTCGATCAGGCTGGCGGTCGCGGCGTCGGCCGTCTCGATGCGCAGCCGGATCGTCTGTCCGGCGAACGCGTTGAGGCCGACCGTTGCGGTCGCCCAGGCGCCGGCGCGGTTGGTGGCCGCACCGAGCTGCTGGAAGACCTGCGTGCTGCCGCCGGTGACCACGAAGACCCGGAAGAAGTCCGCGCTGGTCGCGTTGTTCAGGTGCGCGAGGTACCAGGAGAACGACAGGGTCAGCGTGCCCGTGCTGGGCAGGGCGATCGCCGGGGACTGGATGGTGGTGGTGCCGCCGTCCACGTCGAACGAGCCCGCGCCGGTACCGGCTGCCGCGCCGGTGACCAGGTCGTTGGTGCCGCTGACCGTGGTGCCGAGCTGCAACGTGATGCCGCTCGACGTCGCGGCCGGGTCACCGCGGACCCACTGCCCGGTGGTGGCGGTGTCGGTGCCGTTGGGGTTCGTCGTCCAGCCGGTGGCGGTCTCGAAGTTGTCGAAGAACACCGTCGTACCGGGCGGCGGGGTGACGCCGTTGTTCACGAACAGCAGGCGGTTGGGGGAACCGGTGCCGGGGCTGGTCACCACGTTGGTCGTGGAGTCGGCGACCATCCGGTCCCGGACCTGCTGCGGCGTGAACGAAGGGTTCTGCGCCCGGACGATCGCGGCCACACCGGCGGCGTGGGGTGATGCCATCGAGGTGCCGCTGATCGTGTTGGTGGCGGTGTTCGACGAGAACCACGCCGAGGTGATGCTCACGCCGGGCGCGAACAGGTCGAGGCAGGTGCCGAAGTTCGAGAACGAGGCACGGGCGTCGTTTTGCTGCGTGGCGCCGAGCGTGATCGCGGTGGGCGTCCGGGCGGGAGAGAACTGGCAGGCGTCGATGTTGCTGTTGCCCGCCGCCAGGGCGTACGTGACGCCGGAGGCGATCGAGTTGGCCACCGCGTTGTCGAGCGCGGTGTTCACGCCGCCACCGAGACTCATGTTGGCCACGTCCGGGCCCGCCGTCGTCGGCGCGTTCTGCGTGACGAAGTCGATGCCCTGAACGATGTCCGTCGTCGTCCCGCTGCCGGTGCAGCCGAGCACACGGACGCCGACGATGGCGACACCCTTGGCGATGCCGAACGACGTGCCGCCGACCGTGCCGGCCACGTGCGTGCCGTGCCCGTTGCAGTCGGTGGCGTCGTTGTCCTCGCTGACCGTGTCCCGGCCGTGCCGGGCCCGGCCACCGAAGTCGTTGTGCGAGATGAGCACACCGGTGTCGATGATGTACGCGGTCACGCCAGAGCCGTTGACCGGGTACGTGTACGAGTTGTTCAGCGGCAGCGACCGTTGGTCGACCCGATCCAGACCCCACGACGGCGTCGGCGACTGCGTCGCGTCGATGGTGTAGATCTGGTCCGTCTCGACGTAGGCCACCGCGGGGTTGGCGGCGAGCTGGCGGGCGGCCCGCGCGCTCATCTTGGCCGAGAACCCGCGCAGCGCCGAGGTGAACGTCGCGTCCACGGTGCCGCCGTAGCGGGCGGCCAGCGAGGTGGCGCTCACTCCGACGGCCTGCGCCGACATGCCGGCTTCCTTGAGCACGACGAGGTACGAGCCGGGGATGGCGTTGGCTCTACCGACGCCGAGCACGGTGCCCTCGGCGGCTTGTGCCGGCGAACCGACCACCGTCAGGCCGAGCACCGCGGCGAGTGCTGCACCACCCAGCACTCTCGGAATGTTCATGCATCCTCCCCTCGGGGGCGAGGTGGATCCCACCTCGCGGTTGTCCCAGAGTATGAGCGCAAATCGATCGGCGCAATTGTCTGAGTGATCGATAGTCAGATCTAGGGCAATCTATCGATGAGTCACCGGGTGTACGCATAGCGTCGCGGGCCAGCCTTTGTCACGTTCGACAGGAGGGTGTCAGGTGGTCCGTTCCCCGTTCGCCAGACTCGCGCGGTTGCTGGTCGCAGCCGCGGTCGCGGCGCCCGTCGCCGCGGTTGTCCTGGCCGCCAGCCCCGGTCCGGCGGCTGCCGCCGTACCGGATCAATGGGGCTTCGCTTACATGAACGTGCCGGCGCCGCCGCCGGGTGGCGCGATCCTCGACCCGACGCGGTCGTGGGGGAGCTGGAAGATCTTGTTCCCGGCCGACCCGGTCCGGGTCTTCCCCGGCGGGGGCCCCGGCCGGTACCGGGTGCTGTTCCCGCACACCGCCTCGACCAGGGGCTTCGCGCACGTGACCGCGGTCGCCGGCGATGCGCGCTGGTGCCAGATCGAACTGATCACGCCGTCCGGCACGGACCAGATCGTCGCCGTGCAGTGCTACCGCAACGGCGGCGTGCCGGACAACACGACGTTCACGGTCGTCTACTCGACCAGCTCGGGTGGTGCCGCGTTCCTCGGCGGCGCGCACGCCTACGTGAAGGGCAACCCGGGCGGCGGCATCGCGTACGGCTTCAACTCGACCGGAGCGGCGCTGGCGTCGGTACGGCTGGCGGCCGGCGTGTACCGGGTCACGCTGGCCGGGGTGGGTACCGGCGTGCTCGACGGCAACCTCCAGGTCACGGCCGAGCAGCCGAACCTGCCACCCCGCCGGTGCAAGGTAGCCAACTGGGCCGCGTCCGGGCCAACCACGTACGACGTGCTGGTCTACTGCCACAACCAGGCGAACGTGCTCACCGACAGCTGGTTCTACCTCAGCTACCACCGCAAGCGGGCGGTCTGGGGCGGCCTCGCGCCGCCGGACAACATCGCCTACCTGTGGCTGCCCGGCCTCGGCGGCCCGACCGACTACAACTCCGCCGGCTGCGTCAACTCGGTCATCGCGTCCGGGCCGGTCGGGCAGTACCTCGTGGTGTTCCGGTGTGTCGCGATCCGTGAGTCACACGTCCAGGTCACCGCGTTCGGCCCGTCCCCCGACTACTGCGGTCTGCAGTCGGTCTGGGCGTACCAGGGACCGGACGTCTTGGTGCGCAACGTGATCTGCTGGAACGGGGCCGGCGCGCTGGCGAACAACCGGTTCTTCGTCACGTACGCGTCCCGGATCTAGGTGATGGCCCCCGGACCGGCACGGTGCGGCGGTACCGTGAGGTCCGGGGGATGCCATGAGATCGCGGGGGATCGGTCTGGCCACCGTGCTGGCGCTGGCCGGCGCGGTCGGGTGCTCCGGCGGGGACGACCCGGTCGTGCACACCGCGGAGCAGAGCTACGACGTCACCGAGCCGGTCACCACGGTCCTGCTCGACGCCCGGATGGCGAGCGTGACGGTGGACGCCGCGGACGGTCCGGTGACCGTGACCGAAACGCTGCGTTACAGCGGAACCAAGCCCACCGTCAGCCACCAGATCGCCGACGGCGCCCTGCAGCTG